>Ga0182021_10000087_pt1 | contig 78980 bp, 71 predicted proteins | sample 612E3MmetaG_FD_120493 | JGI IMG/M metagenome (GOLD analysis project Ga0182021, IMG submission 120493) | Permafrost microbial communities from Stordalen Mire, Sweden - 612E3M metaG (Illumina Assembly) | ecosystem: Environmental > Terrestrial > Soil > Wetlands > Permafrost | place: Sweden... | reverse complement strand
TGTCGCCCGGCATCGCATGACTGATTGTCTCGAGGGTCTGCGTCTAGAACGTCTCCATTTGCAAAATATTCTGGATAAATTGCATATCATTGCTTCGGCGGTACGCCAATGCAACCAGAATATGGATAAAGCGCTGGCTGCATCCAGCATCTCCGCTACTAAGCTCAGGGCAATCCTTCAGGGACTTAAAAGGGTAGCGGATGTGTCTTTTCCGGAAGGATTGACGCCCGAACAGTTAGAGGAGTTGAATATTCAACGGAAACACACCAGAAGCGAATTGCGGAAATATGAGCAATTTACAGGCTTAAGTAATCGCCGTTTCCTGGTTGTCATGGAAAAGCTGGAAAAAGGTGAATATGCCGCTAAGGAAGCCAAGCGGGAAATGGTGGAAGCCAATCTGCGGCTGGTGGTGAGTATCGCCAAAAAATACACCAATCGGGGGCTACAGTTCCTGGATTTGATCCAGGAAGGCAACATCGGCCTGATGAAAGCCGTGGAAAAGTTCGAATACGAGCGTGGTTACAAGTTTTCAACCTACGGCACCTGGTGGATTCGCCAGGCCATCACTCGGGCCATCGCCGACCAGGCCCGCACCATTCGCATACCGGTCCACATGATCGAAACCATCAACAAACTCATTCGCACCTCCCGCTACTTGGTCCAAGAAATCGGACGGGAGCCAACTACCGAGGAAATTGCCGAAAAAATGGAATTTCCCTTAGAAAAGGTTCTTAAGACCTTTAAAATTGCCAAAGAACCTCTATCTCTCGAAACCCCTATTGGAGATGAAGAGGATAGTCACTTAGGCGATTTCATCGAGGATAAATGTGTTCTACCTCCGCCTGAAGTTGTGGAACAAAATAAACTCCAGGAAGATGTGCACGGAGTCCTTATGATGTTGACTCCTCGGGAAGAAAAAATTATGAGGATGCGTTTCGGCATTGGATATGAAACCGACCACACTCTGGATGAAGTGGGTCAGGCGTTTGAAGTAACACGTGAACGTATCCGGCAAATCGAAGCCAAGGTTCTGAAAAAACTTCGTCATCCGTCCCGTTCTAGCCGGATCAGGGGTCACTACGATCCCAATTACTTGCCAAAAAGGAAGGTCAGTAATCATCCACCCGTCAAAGTGGTTGGAAGAAATACCTACATTAATACTCCCGTCACAACGACAGGGTCGAGGATCCATCCGAGGATCTTCCCTTCGAAAAATCTCGGGCGAATATTCGAAATCGTTCTCTCTGGGGTTCAGTGGGAAATCGTGCGGCGGAACTTCGGACTGGACGGAAAAATTGAATTTTCTGAGGATATTGGTCGACTGGAATCCATAGTGAAAGCTAATCTCGGCTTTCCCATGTCGCATACCAGAGTGACCCAGATGAAAAACCAGGCCCTAATCACTTTGGCGACCTTTGTTGGACATTCTCTGCCCGCAGATTCGGAAATCCTGGATGAAAATATGAAACGCCTGGTTTATTTTGTCAGGCGCCGCAAACACGCACTTGTGTCGGGACAAGAAACAACGATCTGTGAGACGGAAATTTTCCAGCCAATCGTCGGGAAAAATTTCGGCCGCAAAAAAAATGCCGAAACGAAACAGCGCGTTCCGTCTTCGGATCCTGCTTCTTCCCAACCCAAAAAACTGTGCTCAATTCATCCCGGCACAAAACTTGCCAAACGGCCGGATATCAAAGTCATTCCGCGCACCCCGCCTTACCGAACGACTTTTGTGCGTAATGACGGGGAACGAAGGATAGTGCTTGGTAGTCCTCCACGATACTCAATAATGTTACTGTCCGATATTGGCACGCTATGCATCGAGTCAGTTTCTCGAGAAAAGCCAGTTATGGATCAAGCTTGTTTTAAAGGAAATAAGCTGACCTTAACTGAGGAACAATATCGCCTGGTAATGATCGAATTTGTTGGGGGTGGAATTAAAAAAGCCGGAATTAACGGCACGCTTGCCAACGCTATTGCCAACTTAAATTCCAAGGAGATGGATATCCTCTACTTCTTGGGAGTCCAGGAAAGGAGCTTGGCAACAGTATTGAAATACGTCGGCCTGCACGAAAAATATACCGCCGGCGTTTTCGCAGACCTAATGGTTTTGCCAATCCTGGCAAAAATCAATCTTTAACCGCTCTTTGAACACGGCATCCCTAGGGGTGCCGTTTTTATTTATGTCGCATTGCCATCTTTTTGATGGTATAGTATACTCATTGAGGAATAAAAAGCCGCTTATTTTTTATTTTAAAAATCAAGAATCTAATGGGGATATTTTTACGAAATAAAAGGGCGCCTGAACAATCAAAGAAAAGAATATTTTATAAAAAAAGATGGTTCAAGGTTTTGGCCGTTATTTTTATATTGCTAATCGCCACCGGGGGTTTCGCAGCGTATAAAACCGGAGCCACTCTTAGCAAGATCTCAACCAAAGACGGATTTCTGGCCAGCCTTTGGAAAAGCCTCCCCGGAGTCGGATCGGATCAACTCCAAGGCCAAAAAGAAGGTCAGATCAATATATTGCTTTTGGGGATGCGGGGTGTAAATATGGATGGCGGAGGATTGCTGGCCGACACGATCATGGTAGCTGCCATCAGGCCCCAAGAAAACAAGGTGGCACTTATTTCCATTCCCCGCGATCTTTATGTCCAGGACCCGGGAACCTCGAACCACAGCAAAATCAACGCTGTCAACGCCATGTATGAAGGGAAAGGGGAAGGAAAAGGAATGGAAACAATGAAGCAAATTGTCACCGAAGTCACCGGTCTTCCGATCCATTATGTTGTCAGGCTTGATTTCAAGGGTTTTACTGGTCTGGTCGACACAGTCGGCGGAGTGGATGTTTATCTTGATAAGCCTTTTTCTGAGCCATCCCAATTTGAAGGGGAGTCCGCCGCTAATTTTTCTCTGCCGGCCGGAAAAAATCATTTGAACGGCGAGAAAGCGCTCTTTTTTGTCCGGGCCAGATATGCTTCTTCTGATTTTGAAAGAGCAAAGCGCCAACAGCAAGTTTTGATCGCGCTAAAGGATAAATTACTGAGCCTGGGGACTCTTAGTGATTTCGGCAAAGCCAGCAATATTTTGAATATCCTGGGCAACGATGTTAGAACCGATATGGATATTTCCGAAATGAAAAAAGCTTTTGACCTTTCAGCCCTCATTCGTGACCCCCAAATAAAACAGAAAGTCTTTGACACCTCTCCGGAAGGATTGCTGAACTCTTCAAAAGCCGACACGCCTGAAGGAAAGACCTATATTTTGTTGCCGGCCGGTGGAAATTATGATAAGATTCATGAGGCCTGCCAGAATATTTTTCAGTGATCGGAAGACTATGGTACAATCAATAAGCGATCAGCGATGAGTAAAGATTTATCCATAATCATCACCAGCTACAAAAACCCGTCCGTTCTCAGGCTGTGTCTGGATTCGCTGAAAAAAAACATTTTCGATCTGGATTATGAAATTCTGGTGATGGACAGCGCTTCTGAGGAAGAAACCGAGATGATGCTGCGCGAAGAATTCCCCGAAGTCCGTTTTTTTCCATTCAAGGAAAATCTGGGATTCTCGAAATTGGTCAACCGGGGAATAAAAGCCGCGGGAGGAGCGTATTATTTAGTCCTGAACGCCGATATTATTGTTGAAAAAAAATCCGTTAATCTGCTCATTGAATATTTAAGAAAAAATAGAAATGTGGGCCTCGCCGGGCCAAAGTTGCTTAGTTTCGACGGCCACCTCCAGTTTTCCTGTTTTCGTTTTTATACTCCGCTCATTATTCTTTATCGAAGAACGTTCCTCGGTAAAATGGAATTTTCAAAGAAGAAAATCGACCATTTCCTGATGAAAGACAAGAATCATGATAAACCTATCGAAGCTGACTGGATAATGGGATCAGCTCTGATGACCTCCAAGGAAGCGGCGAACAAGATAGGGCTGATGGATGAGAAATTTTTTATGTATTTCGAGGACGTCGAATGGTGCCGGCGCTTCTGGGAAAACGGATACGAAGTTGTTTATTATCCCTATTCCAGAATGTTTCATTACCACGGAAAAGGGAGCGTCAGCCAGAATGCTTTTCAGGCCATATTCTTCAACAAACTGACCAGAGAACACATAAAAAGCGCTGCAAAATATTTTTGGAAATATTTCAGAGTGCCAAATCCACATAAAGAAAATTTGTAAGTGTATTTTATCATGGAACAGCCAATTGATTCGCAAAATATAAAATCCTCGAGAATTCGGCAAAACTTCAAGATATTTATTGTCGTTATTTTGATTTGCGTCAGCTTTTTCAGCGGCGTTTTTTATACAAAATATAGGTCTTCGGGATCAACTAACTCTCCGGCTCTGGATAATATCATTGCCAAAAATCATAGCAAATCTCAGCCGGATAACGTGGACTTCAGCCTTTTCTGGGAAACTTGGAACCTTTTGAACGCAAAATACGTCGATAAAAGCAAGCTCGACCAGACCAAAATGATCTATGGCGCGATCTCGGGAATGATAAAGGCGCTCGGAGATCCTTTCTCAAGCTTTATGAATCCTGAGGAAAGCCAGCAATTTTCTGATCAGTTGCAGGGCACTTTTGACGGCATTGGCGTCGAAATCGGAATGAAGAACAATATATTGACCGTTATCTCTCCACTTGAGGGGACACCGGCTGCCAAGGCGGGCCTGCGCGCCGGAGACAGGATCATCAAAATCGGCGATACGATCACCTCCGATATGTCAATCGACGAAGCGGTCGGAAAGATCCGAGGCCCCAAAGATACGGAAATTTCTTTGACCATCCTGAGAGAGAAAGATAATAATCCCAAAGAAATCAAGATCATGAGGGGCACGATCAGCGTCAAGAGCGTCAAAGTGGAATTCAAGGACCAGGGAATTGCCTTGGTGAAGATATCCCAATTCGGGGACGATACAATAACTGAAATGAACAAGGTTGCCAATCAGATACTGACAAATAAGAGCCAGGGGATCATATTGGATCTCAGAAACAATCCCGGAGGATATCTCGAAGCCGCTGTTGATGTTTCCTCAAAATTTATTCCGGAAGGAAAGGTGGTCGTATCAGAAGAGAACCGAAACGGTGAAAAAGACGACCACAAGGCTTTAGGCGGAGACATCTTAGGTGGTATTCCGATTGTAGTCTTGGTGAATAGCGGAAGCGCCAGCGCGTCGGAAATTACTGCTGGCGCCTTGCACGATGATCTGGGGGCGCAGCTGATCGGTAAAAAAACTTTCGGGAAAGGTTCCGTTCAACAGCTTGAAAAGCTTACCGGAGGGTCAAATCTGCGCGTGACGGTGGCTCGCTGGCTAACTCCGAACGGAGAGTATATAATGGAGAAAGGAATCAACCCTGATATAGACGTGGACCTCACCGATGATGATTATAATAACAACCGCGATCCGCAGCTGGATAAAGCCGTCGAAGTGCTGAAAGGTCAAATGCAAAAGAAGTAATGCCCTAAAAGGGTCTTGAAAAAAAATAATTTTCCAGATATAATACTTAAGAAATATTAATCAGAAAGAAGAAGCTATGAAAGTTGTTTTATTGAAAGATATCGAAAACATGGGAAAAGAGGGGGAAATAAAAGAGGTAGCCGACGGATACGCCCGTAATTTTTTGCTCCCAAAAAAACTGGCGGAGCTCGCAACTCCCGAATCTATGAAAAAAGCGGAAGCAAAAAAAGCGAAAGGTACGCAGGAGGCTAAGATGGAGCTGGAAGAGACGCAAAAACTGGCCGAGCTTTTGGAGGGCAGGGAATTATTTATCAAAGTGAAAGAGAAAGACGGAAAGCTATTCGGCTCCGTAAATGAAAAAACGATTGCCAAAACTTTCAAGGATGAAGGGCTGAAAGTGGATCCATCAAACATAAAGTTAGCCGAACCGATCAAAGAGGTGGGAGAATATGACGTGGCAATAAGTCTTGATCATGGATTGGAAGCTAATATCCGTGTGATCTTGGTCAGCGAAGAGATATAATAAATTTTGCAATCTTAATAATTTTCGACGGGGGTTCTTTCGAGCCCCTTTTCTACTGGAGATAAATAATTATAATAAATACTAAATTTCTAAAGGGATGAAACCAAAATACATTTTCGTTGTCGGGGGAGTAATGAGCGGAGTGGGGAAGGGGATAGCGACAGCTTCTATGGGAATTATTCTCCAGTCAAAGGGCTTTCGAGTGACAGTGATGAAAATTGATCCATATCTCAATGTTGATGCCGGGACAATGAATCCGACCGAGCACGGCGAGGTTTTTGTCTTGGACAGCGGGATGGAGACCGACCAAGATATGGGAAATTATGAGCGATTTATGAACCTTACCCTGCCGTCTGAAAATTATATGACGAACGGCATGGTCTATAAGACCATCATCGATCGCGAACGGGCGATGGGGTATGGGGGACGTTGCGTGGACGTCGTTCCGGATGTGCCGAAGGAAATAATCCGACGCATCCGAAAAGCGCAAAAAAACGCCCAGGCGGACATCACCCTTATTGAAGTCGGCGGAACACTTGGGGAATATCAGGGACTTTTGTTCTTGGAAGCTGGCCGGATGATGCGGCTCGAGAATCGAGGTGATGTTCTTTTCGTCCTTGTCAGCTATCTGCCGGTTCCTTCAAAAATAGGCGAGATGAAGACCAAACCGACACAATACGCCGTAAGATCGCTCAATGCGGCCGGAATCCAGCCGGATATTATCATCGCGAGATCAGACCGGCCGCTCGATAAAAAACGCAAAGAAAAACTGGCTGAGCATTGTAATTTACGCGAAGAGGACGTCGTGAGCGCTCCGGATGTCGAATCCGTCTATGAAGTTCCGGTTAATTTCGAAAATGACAACTTTAGCGGAAACATATTGAAAAAACTTGGTCTGAAACCGAAAAAGAAGGATTTGATCCGATGGCGCGCCATGGTAAAGAACATCAAGTCCTCAAATAAACCTCTTCGAATCGGAATTGTGGGCAAATATTTTGGGACCGGTGACTTTGTCCTTTCGGACGCCTATATCTCTGTTATTGAAGCTGTGAAGCACGCCTGCTTTGCGGCTCACCGAAATCCTGACATTCATTGGCTCAATAGCGAAGAATACGAAAAAAATCCTAAAAAAGTTCAGGAGCTTAAAAAATTCTCAGGCATAATCGTCCCCGGCGGTTTCGGAGAAAGAGGGATCGAAGGAAAAATAAAAGCCATTGAATTCTGTCGGAAAAACAAAGTTCCATATTTCGGCCTCTGCTATGGAATGCAGCTGGCAGTCATCGAGTTTGCAAGGCATGTCCTGGGCCTCAAAGACGCTCACACGACGGAGATAAACCGCGAAACAAAAAACCCGGTCATCGACATCATACCCGAGCAAAAGAAAAATCTGGCTGACAAAAATTATGGCGCAACAATGCGGCTCGGCGCTTATCCGGCCATTCTCAAAAAAGGAACGATCGCTTATCAAGCTTATAAAGGACAAGTTATTTCCGAACGCCACCGCCACCGTTGGGAAGTCAATCCGGAATATATTGAAAAACTGGAAGCGAAAGGGCTGGTTTTCAGCGGAAAATCGCCCGATAACCGCCTTATGGAAATTGCCGAGCTTCCCAAGAAATCGCATCCTTTCTTCTTAGGAACTCAATTCCACCCGGAATTCAAGTCGTCACCTCTGAAACCGCATCCGCTTTTTCTTGAATTCATAAAAGCAGCAATAAAATAAACTTTTTTTGATCAAAGTTAGGTCTCTCGAAATAAAAAATAGCCCCAGACCAAGGTCTGGGGGAAGAAATCATTAAGAGTTTAAACTAACACTTTGGGCTGTTTCGGAGGAGCAGAAGTTGATAACACCGTTACCCTGAAATATCGGTACAAGACATCGAGAGCCTCATAAGAAATTTGATGCCTTACAATGCGCTGATCCTCCTCGCCATTATAACGCAAAACGGTCACCCAGCCCCCTAGATTTGGATCAAACTTCGGGTCATCTCTTCCCACTGCATTTACAACAGCAGGAACAAAGATATCCTTCACATATTCCGCGTGATCAGGACAGAAGTGAAATTTATTTTGTTCCAAAATAACATCCCCCAACCTCGCATCTCTGATCCTAGGATCGACACCGAAAATTACTTCCAGGCTGCCGTTTCCCGAGTTTTCCTCCCACCTCTGACCGCAACCCCGGATGTCGCACACCTTGAAGGGTACTAGTATTGTAGCCACCCTTGGCACCTCCTTGGAATATATAAATTAATTCAAAAACGATAAAAATTACTCCACGTTCACAAACTTTGCTCTTTCAAGCTTGCCTGTGAATTTTCGGATTTTCTTGGCGGAAAACTTTACCGCGCCACTGGCCAAAGAGAAAAGAGTGTCATCGCTTCCGCGCGCTACATTTTTTCCCGGTCGAAATTTTGTTCCGCGCTGGCGGACGATAATATTTCCGGCTTCCACTTTTTGCCCGCCGAATTTTTTGACGCCGAGACGCTTAGATTGTGAATCCCGGCCAAGTTGGGTGGATCCGCCTGCTTTTCGATGTGCCATAAAATCAAATAAGAAATAAAATATAAGAAATAATAAATCTGGAAGACTATTGGATTTTATATTATAATAGGGCTAATGTCAACCTTTGAAGACCCAGGTCAAAATAAAATTCCCCAAAAGCTGACTTTTTCTCAAAAAATAAAATATTTTTGGCTTAAATATGAGGAAAAAATCATTTTAACCATCGGCATCATACTCATCGCCGGCATCGCTTTTGAGGCCGGTTTTTTGCAGGGCGAAAAAAACAAAAAAGAATCGATCGTCGTGAACAAGGTAGCCGCTTCAGCTGAACGCGCTACTGGCGAAACGGCTAATATTGATAATACCAATCAGCCGACGGAAAAGCCACCAGAGCAAAACACCGCTCTTCCTGATACGAAAAACTGCCCCTACGTGGCCAGCAAGAACTCGAACAAATATCATCTGGCCTCTTGCCAATTCGCTGCAAAAATAAAACCGGAAAACAAAGTGTGTTTTTCTTCCGCCGATGAAGCCCAGAAAAGGGGATTCCAGGGGGCTAAGTGCTGTATAAAATGATATGTAAGCTATTTTTCATTTGTCAGAACATGCTCATCTTTCTTCATATTTTTTCTTTGAATAAGAAAAAATAAAAAACCAAAATAGACAGCTAGCGCGATCACGCCTGCCACAAACGCGAATCCCGTGATGAGCGGCAAAGCCAGGTCAAAAAATATCGTCTTACTTAAGAAAAATTTCCATCCCAGATGAAATGTGCGATCGAAGTCGCCCAGCAGCGCTTTGGGATCTATACCAAACATCCAACCGCCGAAAAAGGCGGCTAGGGGAAGCGCTAGGACGGTCGTCCACATATTACTTACACCCACCCCCGCCAAGGCTGCCAAACGGTTGAGGCGAAAGAGAGACGCTAATACGAGCGTGGTCAGTACCCCTTCTCCTGGAACGATCCCTAAGAATATTCCCAAAGCCGCTCCTCCGGCCACTTTGTGAGGCGTGTCGTCTATCAGGAAAAATTGCTTTATACGATCTCCTATTCTTTTTTTCATCCTTTTTTCACGATGTAACTTTTCGATTCCTTATCCACTTCTTTCGCTTTTTCAACCTCCCGCCGGGTCCCGGCCGGCAGCACTCCGGCCACTTTTCGAAGAGCGATACCGTCAACTTTGAGAATTTCCTCCCATTTGCCTAATGGAGATAGAATTTCTCGCAACTTTTCCGCGTCGTATTTATAAGTTTTTCGAAGAGTCCTCAATACGCTTCCGGCATCCGCGAAAATCTGTTCGACATTCTCTGCGTCCATATATTTCCCGATGATTTCCTGCAGCTCGCCCAAGCGGTCGGACTTGGATTTCACATCGCTTCTTGTTGAGACATATTCCTCGATTATTTTTCCGATCTCAACTTCCTCGCCCTCTTTCTTTTTGAATTTATGCTTCCACATCGGACAAATATTTTGGTATCCGCACCAGTCGCAAAGCCCGGAAATCGTCGGTTCGAACTTGGAATTCTTTATCTGATTGATAAGATCGATCATCAATTCTTCGCTTTGTTTCACTTGTTCCAGCGTTCTTTTGGAGCTCAATTTTACTCCATGCTTGAGATAATAGAGGCTGACCTGGACATGGTCCAAATTTTCCGCCTCTTTCGGATAACGCCGAAGAAAGCTGGCCAGATATATCGAAAGTTGAAGGTCGCTGTCCACTTTTTCTTGTGAAGGAAGCTTTCTCGATGTTTTATAATCGATGATCTCATACCCACCTTCCGTCTTGTCAATGCGGTCAATAATACCGGAAACAATGTGGCTTTCTGCCTCGTCTTTGACCTCGATCTGGAAATAGGATTCAAGATCGACGATATTAATCTTTGAAATGTCGTTTTTTTTGTAATAATCCTGAAGCATTGCCACTCCCTGTGAAAAAGCCGACCGCTCCTCGATTTCGTCCGTGAAAACCTCCGCGTTCCAGTTTTTTGAAAAAAAATCCAAAGCCTGCTCCAAAGTGGGGGAGATTATACCCGGCGTATGAACCAGTTTCATCGTGCTGTGAATGAGCGTACCAAAAACCTGCTCCTTGCTTTTGGGAGTCTTGATCCGGTCGATCTGGGAAAATTTATACTTCAGCGGACAGGTAAGAAACGTATCGAGCGCCGAATAAGATGTTTTCATGAAAATAGTTTCGAATTAACCTCGGCATTAGGCTATACGAATTTTAGCCGTCTTTACTCATTCCTGCAAGTCCGAATCCTTGAAAAATAAGGATTTTTTTGATATAATGCAGGCAGAAATTGTTTATGATTGAAATATAAGATTGTGGCGATTGTACTATAAGTTGTATAAAGAAAATTATTATTAACAAATACGCGCGTGAAAAAATCATTATTCCTCCTGGCATTAGTCCCACTATTTTTAGCAGGCTGTGGCAATTCAAACTCCACAAATAAATCGGGCATTCACGCATCAACGGCTCTCCAAAAGTTTTCTGATCAATCATACGCCGCCAATGCTTATCTCATCTCTTCTGAACCGTTGGGCGCAGACGCCCAGAAGGCGATCAGCGGTTTTCAAATGACGAAGCTTTCAATGCCGGACGGCACGACACAGGTCACGCTCAAAGCGCTTGAACCCCAATATCATGACCAACGATATTCATTGCAAACGGGTGATCAATTGTACTTCATTGACAAGTTTTTGGCGGATGATTCCCAAAACAAGGAAACAAACATAAATGACGATACTGCAGTAGTGGTAAACAGCCAGGGCTATGTTGTTTCAGGGCCGTCTAATTTTTCGCCTTAAATTGAAAGAAGTTCTGTGCGATAGTAACGAGAACATACAGCGTCTCTCGGCGCTGTCTTTTATTTGAATAAACCGGCGAATTAAGCTAAAATATGAGCGCAGGAAGGGCAAAATTCCATAAGTATAATCATATAAATATAAACGTATGGAGAAAAAAACGAGAAAAATCATGAAAAACGAACGGGCCAACTATTATGTAAATATCCCCAAAGAGGTGATACGCAAACTGAAGTGGCGCGAGAACCAGAAAGTTGTCGTCATAAATGAAGGAAACACGATCATAATCAAGGATTGGAAGAAATAAATTCGTCATGTTTTTTCTTTATATCAGCCATGAAAATATCGAAGCAACAATTCGAAAAATGGGTGGCCGAGGCCATCGACAACGTGCCGGAAAAATTTCAAGAAAGGATCAACAATCTGGTTTTTTTTGTCGAAGATCGTCCCAATAATGAACAGTTAAGAAAAGCCAAGATGCAAAGAAGCAAAGATTTTATACTTCTCGGTCTTTATGAAGGATATCATCAATCAAAGCGCCTCGACACCGGACCCGTTTTTCCAGACCGGATAACTATCTTCAAAAAATCCATCGAAAGCCTCTGTGAGACAAATAAAGAATTGAAAGATCAAATATCAAAAACTGTCCGGCATGAAATTGCCCACCATTTTGGATCTGACGAAAAAGGAGCGCAAAAAGCCGGCAGGGAATAAAACAAATTATGTATTACCTCTATATCCTCAAATGCGCCGATAAAACTTTATATACCGGAATCACTGTCGATCTGGCACGACGAGTCAGAGAACACAACGACTCGGAAATGGGAGCAAAATATACGCGCGCCCGAAGACCAGTGAAGCTTGTTTTTTCGAAAAAGTTTCGCAATCGATCTGTCGCCTCAAAGGCTGAATGCCGGATCAAGCAGCTATCGAGACACGATAAATTAAATTTAGTGCAAAAATAAATGATTTTTAATTTTTAGATAAAATCCTCTTGCAATAAATTTTCGGGAGATATAGTATTATATTGTATGAAAAAGAAAAGAATTTATCTCGATTACGCCGCGACTACGCCTGTTGATTCGCAGGTTTTTTCAGTCATGCGGCCCTATTTTACGGAAAAATTTGGGAATCCGATGTCGATCCATGCCTTCGGCAGGGAAGCGAGCAACGCAGTGGAAAAGGCTCGCCAAACTTCCGCTATTTTTTTTGGCTGCGATCCGAGCGAGATTATTTTTACTTCCGGCGCGACGGAAAGCAATAATCTTGCCATCAAAGGAGCGGCTATTAGCCTGGTAAATCACCAAGGCGGATCGAAACCCCATGTCATCACGACACAATTCGAACATTCCTGCATCCTGAATTCTTGCAAGAAACTTGAGGAACAGGGGATGGCCGAAGTGACATATCTTCCAATTGGAAATGACGGACTTGTGAAGATCAATGACATTGAAAAAGCGATCAAAGCCAATACGCTCCTCATCAGCGTTATGTACGTGAATAACGAAATTGGCACTATCCAACCCATCAAAGAAATCGGAAAATTGATCGAAAAGCTGAACAGCAACCGGGAACAAAAAATTATTTTTCACACGGACGCGACCCAGGCGATCAATTATTTTGATTGCAAAGTTGACAATCTGAAAGTGGATCTTCTTTCTATGTCCGCCCACAAAATATACGGTCCCAAGGGAGTGGGATGCCTTTATATAAGAAAAAATATTCGCGTTACGCGAATTCAGGACGGCGGGGGACAGGAATTCAATCTTCGGAGCGGCACCCTTAATGTTCCCGGAATTGTCGGGCTAGGAGCGGCCCTTGAGATTGCCGAAAAAGAAAGGAAAAAGGTTTCCAAGCTTGTGGAAAAATTGAGAGATCACATGATCACAAGGATCATGAAAGAAATAAAGGGAGTGAAGTTGAACGGAAGCAAATTAAAGCGCTCGCCGAATAACGCCAATTTTATTTTTCAAGATGTTGAAGGGGAAGGGTTGCTCTTGGGACTGGATATCGAAGGAGTGGCTGTTTCCACCGGCAGCGCCTGCTCGGCCGGCGACCTTCGCCCGTCTCACGTTCTTATGGCCATCGGTATTCCTGAAGAAGAAAGCCACGGGAGCCTCCGGGTAACTCTGGGAAAATACACGACCAAAACGGAAATTGATCGCTTTATTAAGTCGTTAAAAGAAGTTGTCGCGAGACTTCGGAAGATTGCCGGTAAATAAATATTAGCCAAAAAATTTATGTATTCAAAATCGGTCATGAAACATTTCATGCGCCCCAAAAATCAAGGACAAATAAAAAATCCCGACGGTGTCGGAACAGTTGGAAATCCCACTTGTGGCGACATTATGACTGTTTATATCAAAGTGAAAAAAAATAAAGACGCTGAGGCCATCTCAGACGTCAAATTTGAGACTTTAGGGTGCGCCGCAGCCATTGCGACCTCTTCGATGGTCACAGAGCTCGCCAAGAACAAAAACTTGGACCAGGCGCTCCTGATCACGCGCCAGGATGTGGCTGACAGCCTAGAGGGCCTTCCACCAGCCAAGATGCACTGTTCAAACTTGGCAACGGACGCCCTAAGACGAGCTATTGAGGATTATCGATCAAAAGCCCGAGAGAAGGCGGAGAAACCGAAAAAAAACAAAAAGGAAGAAGAAATAATTTTTCCTGATACGGACCCCAGAAAATAAAAGGCTCCCGCCATCAAATAGGGCGGGGGTCTTCTTTATAAAAAGATAATTTTTTTATTTTTTTGAAATGTTTATTTTTCCCAATAAAACGGCGGGGAAGGATAGGCCTAGGTTGATATACCATGTCGCACAATGTTGCTTATGCGACACTATAGAGTTTTCTTTACTACTGATCCATGAAGTTAAGCGCCGAGCTATTATGATCCTCTCTAATGATAAATTATCATCTGATCGACCGTCGTTCCGCCTCCATAAAGAGCGCTGACATACGCCCGGGTCGAACTTAGAAATATATTACTTCCCCAGTAAGGATCATGTACCACGTAGTTGCCGTTTTTATCCTTATCATGAATGACCACATAATGCCCTGCTCCCCTATTGGTGGCTCTGATGAAAACGATCACCGGATTTTTATTTTTTAATTCAGTATCGATCACGTTCCAATCGATATTGCCATGATCATGTGACGAAACCAGTTTGATCCCTTTCCATTGATCCGGCCAGACGATCAGATCATGAGAAAAGATCGGCTGCTGGGCAAGAGTTCCCGGATCCAGATCGGCGCCGTGATAGCGCAGAACCATCGCCACCGCCGTTACGGCGCAGCCATAATTCTTCATCGCCGTATTGGAAAAACCGATATGCTGATCAGCCCAGCGTGGGTCTGTCTGCGAAAAATACCAGCTTGTCGATGCCAGACCGAATTTCGGCTTTTCAATTGTAGCTTCAACCGCGGCCAGAGCGGAACTTTTTTCCACGCTCAAAGAAGAAATATCGCCCAGAAGCTCCTGCTTTTGCTTTTCGACTTGAGCTAGCATATCTTGGTATTTCTGTTCTTCTCCATGAGTCTGGTCAAGTAATTGCCCTTTTGATTGTTGTTCTCCGTCCAGATAACGCTGCTTTTCAACTATCTTTCCTTGTCTTTCCTTTTGATCGTTATTTTTTATCTCGAGCAGTTTTTGAGCGTTCTGGAGATCTTCCTTGTCTGAAACAAATGAAGTGAGGACATCATCGACCTTTGTTCCGGTTTGAGATATATAATCCGTCTGACTAAGAAAGTCCGACAAAGTGCTTCCTCGCAGCATAAAATCCGTCATGGAATCCTGGCTGTTCTCATAATACGTCTGGACTAGCCCTGATAATACTATTCTTTTTTGCGCTATGTCTTTTTCTTTATCCGTAATTTTTGCGGATAGTCCGCCTATTTCGGTCGAAGTCAGATCAATTTCTTTTTGGAGATTCCCGATATCGCTCTCGAGAGATGATATCTCGTTTTCCATAAGTTTTATCTGATTTTCAAGAGTCTGCGCCTTATCCTGTTTCATCCCGATCATTTGCCGGTAGCTTTCAGCCTTCTTCTGCAGATCGTCGATCTGTTGCTGTTTGTCCTGAATTTGTTGCTGGTTGGCAGCATTGGTGCTAGAAGTATTATCTGTGTTACTGGAGGTTCCGGTACTCTGAGCATTGGTCAATTTTAGCCACAAACTAAAAACTAAAAATGAAAAAATAAAAACCACAAGTAAAAATTTAAAGCTATTCTCTTTTGTGCCGCAATTGCGGTTTTTATATTTTAGCTGTCGTTGTTCCATTTTAGATTTTAGTTTTTACTTTTCAATCGCTTTATTTATTCTCTCCAGACTCTTCGTTTTCCCTAATACCCAAGCCACCTCAAACGGCGAAGGGCTTTTTTCTTTTCCAGTAAACGCCACCCGCAACGGCCACAAGAGCTTCCCCCTATTCTTCGGATCAGCGGATAATAATAATTTTTCTTTGATGTTTTCAAGATTCCATTCGGCATCTTCGATTTCACCCAATATTTTAGCTGCTCTTTCCAAAGATCTACCCACTTCAAGATCATCCATCTGTTTCCATCTCAAGAGATCTTTTGGATAGTCGGGAGAGAAAAAATAGAAATCGATATTATCCGTGATATCCGCCAATTTCTTGAGCCGCTCTTTTTCCACCGCGACTATTTTTTGGTAGTATTCAGAGTTCAGCAAATTTTCGTCCGGCTTTTTTTCGAGACTTTCAACGTAGTCTTCGATATAACCCCGGCATAAACCAGTCAATTCTCCGATATCCTTTTTTCGGATATAATTTCCGTTCATCCAATCCAGCTTTTCAATGTCGAAAATTGACCCGGATTTATTCAATTTATTTTCTTCGAATTGCTCAACCAGTTCATTAAGTGAGAACATCTCCTGCTCTGTTTTTGGATTCCACCCAAGTAGCGCAATGAAGTTCACGACCGCTTCCGGCAAGTAGCCTTTCCTCTTGAAATCTTCGACACTGACATCCCCGTCGCGCTTAGACAGCTTTCTATTGGTATTTTTATTGAGAATTACGTTCAAATGCGCGTAGCTCGGCACCTCCCACCCAAAAGCCTTGAACATAAGGATATGTTTCGGGGCGCTCGGTAGCCATTCTTCCCCTCGAAATACCATGCTCGTTTCCATCAAGTGATCATCGACCACGTGCGCCAAGTGGTAAGTCGGATAGCCATCAGATTTCAGAATCACAAAATCGTCCAGATTTTTGTTGGCAAATTTCACCTTTCCGCGAATGATGTCTTCGAATTCCGTCTCCCCTGTTTCCGGGACATCAAAGCGTATTACGCAACTTTCGCCGTTTTTTATTTTTTCTTTGGCTTCATCCAAGGAAAATGTTTTAAGACATAATTTATCATAGGCCGGAGCCAGCTTGGCCTTCTCTTGGATCGCCCGCAGGCTGTCCAGACGCTCTGGAGCGCAAAAACAGTAGTAAGCCTCCCCTTTTTCCACCAGTTCATGTGCATATTTTTGGTAAATTTCCAGCCTTTTTGATTGGATATAGGGTCCATATTTACCTTTTTCAGCTATATTCCCTTTTTCATCGGTAAAAACTCCTTCATTGGGGAAGATTCCCGCCCATTCCAGAGATTCGAGCAATTTTTCAATGACCTCAGGAACAATTCTTTTTTGGTCCGTATCCTCGACTCGAATATAAAAATCACCGCCGTATTTTTTAGCATACAGAAAATTGTAGAGCGCTGTTCTGAGGCTCCCGATATGCAAATATCCCGTAGGGCTCGGCGCAAAGCGCACCCTCACTTTTTTGTTCATTTTTTTCATAGGAGGTAAATTTTTATCTGTATAAGGGCAAAGATCACCAACGCCGGAACGAAAAGGCTCCTTGAAACAAAGAAGGCGGTGGGATTATTGAAAATTCTCCAGCGGGAAAGAAAACCGAAACGAGCCATGCTATTCAAAGTCAAAAAGGCGGTCCCGAATAAAAAGAAGAAAAAGATAAAGAGCAGGAGCGCCAGTAAATCCGCCAGAAAAAATGCAGAGGTTATTAGTTGGCCAAAAATAAATTCCCTAATCGGCAGATAAAGCAGGCCGATAAAAAATAGGTACGAAAGGAGGAAAGCACCCGATGTCCTTTCAATCTTGGACATGACATCCTCTTCAAACTGCTGATTGGAAATAAGGAGGACAAAAAATAAAATAAAGAGCGTTAAATAAACCAAAATTTTGAGAATTGGATCCCACTCAATGTTGAAAAGCGCTGCCAAGGTAGCTAGCCCGAACGCGACAGATAATATTGATAAAAAATTACGATTTTTAGGCATTGATTATTTTTTTATAAAAGCTAACACAGGAAAGACTATCACCGCGCGGCATATTCTTCTGATCCTTTTCGGCTCTTGCAGAAGCCGCCACAGCCATTCCAGTCCCGTATCCCGCAATATCCTTGGCGCCCTTTTGAAGCGCCCGGTCAAAAAATCAAAGGCGCCCCCTACTCCGACAAGGATTTTGGCCTTTGGAAATTTAGCCCGATTTTCCAATATGAATTTTTCCTGTTTTGGTACGCCGAAATTAACGAAAACGATTTCGGCTTCCCTTATTATAGCATTTTCGAAGAAGTCTTGGCTACCCTCAAAATACTTGGATTTTACTGATAAATTAGGATATTTATCAGTTATAGCCCGCTCAATTTCCTCGGGCGTGCTCAGGCTGTCTTTAGCTGCAATAACCAATATCTTCAATCTTCTTTGACCGGCCGTCTCCAATAAAAAATCAGCCAGGTCGGCGCCCGCGAATCTGGCTTTTATGGGTTTGTTTTTCAGCATACTTATAAGTTTCAACCCAAATCCGTCGCAAATATTCAAGTCCGCGCAGTTGAGAACATCTCGATAATTCTTGTCCCGATGCGCCTTGAGAATAATTTCGGGATTGAGGGTCGTGACGCACTTTTGCCGAGGGCTATTGTCAAGAATATGAAATATTTCATTTTTTATTTCCTCGACAGAAAAATTATCGATTCTCACGCCAAGAATTTTACTGCCGTTGTTCATTCCCATTCATTTGTAATTTGAGCTTATCTTTCGGAGTTCTATTCCACTCCTACCTGATATATCGCCACCGTGTCAATTTTTTTGTCGGAATGGATTTCGGCATTGTCAGCCCCGTATACCCCGAAAGTAATATCATTCTCACCTGGTTTGATATTCGGAAGATCGACGCTGATGCTCTGCTTTTGACCGATCGCCGTAATGTATTTATTGAAAACTTCCTGACCATTGAGAAAAACCTTGATCATCAATGGCTTTGCGATTTTTAAATTGAAATTCAGGCGGTTTTTTTGCGTTCCTTGCGACATGTTGACCAACTTTAGTCCAGCGCCATTTTCCGCAAAGCGTTGAAGCCCATTCTTTGCCTCGCTTTTTCCGATCCAATGAATGTTAGAAATATCCATCGTTAGAAACATATGGTTAGGCACGACAGATTGATCTATCTTGCAGGCATAGAGAAACTGATCCTCATATTCGTCAGCGCACTTTATCACACTCGCTATATAAGCCTTGACTGGATAAAACATATTTGGATCACTCTTTTCCGGGCTCCCCTTAAGGCTTGCTTTGTCTAGAATTATCCATCGAATATTGTAATAGTCAAGTATTTCACTCGAGATATCATAATAGGAATTCTTCATAATATCAGTACCGCTGCCGCTTGATCCCCCGGGAATATCGTAGAGCAAAGTGCTGATTATCGGCGTGCTGGTTTGGAATTGATAACCAGCCTTATTAACTCTGGCAAAATCATATCCGTTGATCGTATTTTTGCGATGGATGCTCTTCCAGACCAAATCGCGCGAGGCAAAATCATAGTCCGTGCTGCCAGGAATCTCGAGTACGCTATAATTTGCCTTATCCTGGCCTAATTTTTCATAGAAAGAAGAGTGCAAAAGAGAGTTTGTCTTTAGCGGCACAGCCAGAAATTCAAGAATAACAATCAACCCCGCAATTATATAAAGTATTTTTGATCTTGTATTCAAATTCCATCCAACGCTTTCTCCTTCTCTTGATTTTATATTCTCTTCAATTTTTTTATTTTTTTGAAAATTGTCACCCTGCGGGTGATCCCCCGTATGGGAAAAAATTGCCGCCTTTGACGAGCCTTGTTTTCGGCGATAAAATTGAAAATTTATAAAAGATATTCCCCACGCTGCCAAAAGAGAAAATCCCAACATTGAGTAAACGAAAAGTCTCCCAACGGTGCGGATATTCTTATAAAATGGAAGATACTGATAAATGAGATAATAAGGCATCTTGACCGGCGGATCCAAAAGGCCTTTGTAATGAAGATAAGGTCCAAAGGATAAGACGTAAAATCCAATAGCGACCGCCAGCCAGAAAAATATTCCTTTTGTCGCCAGCTTTCTTTTTTTTGCCCATTTTGAAAAAGCAATCCCGAAAAGAGAAAGAAGAAGCACTGTATATCCTGCAAAGACCGAGAAATTACTGGAAGACTTCCTTTCAAATTGCACTCTCAAGCCCTGAAAGGCTTTCGGCCAGAAGGAGTGGAAAGGCGGTGTGACGAAAATGCTCAAAGAGTCATTTGAATACTTTACCGCTGATTTGAGTCCGGCATCCAGATAATTGTGGCTTGAACCGGCAATTGAAAAAAGTGACCGGAACATAAAAAAGAACAACACCGACAAGACCAAAACGCTCGCTCCGACATAAAGCCAAAGTTTCAGACGAAGATATATTTGGGGCTGGGAAATTACTTTGTATAAAAGAAAAAATAAAATAAAAATTGCTGTGAAAGCGAGCAGCTGATGCTCCGTAAAGGCGATCATTAGCAGAAAAAGGCCGGCCGCGGAGAAATCTTTTAAGCGCAAATCTTCGAAAAACTTGAAAAGATACAGAGCGAAAAACGGAAGCCATTCCTGATGCATCGTTCCTACATTTGTGCTGAGAGAGTTGTGAATATGGAAAGGTGAAAAGGCGAAAATAATTCCGGCGATAAGCGAAGCCGGCTTATTTTTAGTAAAATAAAAAGCAAGAAGATATGCGCCAAATCCGGAAAGGATGAAGGACACAAAAAACAAGAGATTATAACCGGCCACTCGGCCAAAAATAAGCTGAAAAATAGCATAAACAGCTGTAATATTGAATTCCGACTTTTTTATAAGTTCAGTAGTTCCGGCGAAAATTCCCTTGTCGGAAAGCAAATTCGCCTTGTCCCCTGCAACTCCGATGACTTGCATCGTGTCTGATCCAGAACTCGGTACTGACGAAAAAAAATGCCATGCCGTCGGCCAGGTGAGAAGAATGGATAAAATAGCAAAAAAAATGATTACCTTGAATTTTTCGTTTTTCAGAAAAAAATCTTTCATCGAGACTTATTTATCTTTATTATGGCGAGGAATGTTATAAATTTTTCTCGTAGCGTTCCATCGAATTTTCAAAAGATCCAGAGTCATATTTATCGGATCGAGAAATAGACGCACGTGGCTGTTGGGTGGATTTTGAAGCGATATCGGCAATTCCTTGATCTTATAGTGAAATTTTTTCGCAATGTAAACAACCTCCGCGTCAAACGCAAAGCGTTTGACCGTCATCCGCGAAAAAATATTGATCGCAGCCTCCCTCTTAAAAACCTTGAAGCCGCATTGCGTATCTTTCACCGTCCATTGGTTGATGATCACCATACGCATGATGCGAAAAACTCTTTCCATGATCTTCCGATACCATAAAACCGGCCTTTTTATTTTGAGCCCCGGAACAAAGCGCGAGGCGATGGCAATATCATATCCATTTTTTATTTCTGCGACAAATTTTTCCAGCTCTTCGATCGGAATTCCAAGGTCCGCGTCCAGAAACATCACCACATCGTATTGGCTGGCCAGAATGCCGTCCCTGACCACTCCCCCTTTGCCTTGATTTTTTGGGTTATTTATGACCTTGATAGGCAACTTGGCTGGCATTTTATTGAGCTCGCGTATGGTGTTATCGACACTCCCGTCGTTTACGGCAATTATCTCAAAATTGGCAAACCTTCGAGACAGATAGGCTGCTATTCTTCTTATGTTTTGATGGATGGTTTTTTCCTCGTTATAACAAGGTAAAACAACCGATATGCTGGTCTCCCTCATTGTTTTTGTTCAACCATTAACTGCTTTGACATTCTAAATTATTTTTGAAAATATTCCAAGTCTTTTCGCCAAAATCCAATCAATGCTTCTTAGAGGCCTTGAAGATGTCTTTCCAATAAACACGATCGGAATTTTGCAGATCATCAGCGCTTTTGTGAAAAGTAGGCAGCGCTTGACCGACAAAATTATCGTTTAGTTTCAGGACCTGAATTGTGAAAGCGCCGAATTTTTTTTCACCAGCCACTGAAAATTCGGAGCTAATGGCATCATTGAGACCGCTGCCCTTCGCCCTAGTCCTCTTCGATCCAAAATAGCAAGCAGTTGGATCACCTGTCTTCGCGCTAAGGAGCGACAATTCGTTTTTGCTCTTAAGCCCCAGCAAATATTTTATCGGCCGGCTATATTCGGATGAAGTTTTTACATAGACCGTATTTTGTGGGCAATTAGCCGCAATATAATTTGCCGCGCTTTCGAGATGCCAGAGCGTGATCCCATCTTTCGCTTTAAGAATAATTGTCCGCTTGGGATATACTCCTTTTTTCTGAGCATCTTTCATTTCTTTGAACCAGGCCAACGTTCCGTAAACATTGCCGGCCAAAACAACTGCGACCAATAAAAATGGAAGATATTTAAGCCAAATTTGTTTTTTTGAAATAAGGTAAGTAGACACGTACCCCAAAAAAATGAACGGCAAGGGCAACATCGGTAAAAAAAAGCGGGGTCTGATTTGGAAAGCGATCGGGATATATCCAAGAAAATATATCGGAAGCCATATCAATGTAACCAACAAGAATTTTTTTCGCGTGGGATCTTTTTCCGCTCTCCAAAATTTCCAATTAAGAAAAATTGCCGGCAAAATAAATAAGATCCATATCGCATTTGCCGGGAGACTTTTTTTACCGGATAATATTGTGCCAGTCAATATCGTGATCCAATTGTTTCCAAAATATAAAATATCCTTCGCTATATTTTTGAAAAGACCGTGATTGGCAGGTTTCGAGCGCAGCGCGTCAAGAAATGCTTTTGAATCATGAAATTTCGTATGGAGTTCATTTGCGATGACAGGAACATAGAGCAAAAAGATTATGCCGACAAATATCAGAATTTTTTTCCAGTTGAGGGCGCCTTTCAGCTCTTTGCGGTTTATGATCAAAAATATAAGCGTCAGCAGTGGCAAGGTGAAAAAAGAAAGAAAGTGAAGTTGGGTCGAGACGGCAAACGCCAGACCCGCAAGAGCATACCAGCGAAGCTTATATTTGTAGCGAGGATCAAAAATATTCAGCAGCGAAAAGAAGAACAGTAAATTGAAAAAAGGCAAAGAATTCGGGTTCCAGGCGAAGCGCGAATACTCGATCCCGAGAAACCCCAGTGCGTAAAGGCTCGTGAGGATCAAAGACCAGTTACGGTCAAAATATTTCTTAAGAAAAAGGTAAAGCAGCGGAATCGTAAGGATCGAAAAAAATAGATCCGGATAAGCCATGACAGGCGGTGCAACGCTATGGAGGATGACGGTCGCCAGATATTGGAAATAATAAAAGAAAGGGCCTAGATTGACATGCGTGCCCCCCGCTTTTGGTCCCAGCACCGGCAAATATCCAATTCCGAGATTATAAGCATTTTGCGCCGTAAAAGCGTCCCGCGCCTGGTCCATTTTGAAAAAAAGCCAGTCGTGGAAATGATAGACACGAAAAAAAATCGCGAGCGCCACAACAGCCGCAAAAACAATTATTTTCCAATTTTTTTTCAAAAAATCCATCATGGATTGAAATTCAAATTGTTAAACATTTTTTCATCACCATTGGCGGAAAAGACTTCTTTAAATACTGTTTTTCTACAGATCAAGGTTGGTATAATTACATACCTTGTCTTGAGTTAACGCTTTTTGAGTTATGAAGCTTATGCCGTTTATTTCCGATGTTTGGTTAAAATGCCAATGTCCAGTGAAAACATATTTAACGTTCGGCGTGAGTGCTTTGAAAAAATCATCATATAGCGGAATTTCATCAGTTGTGTAGATGTTTTTTCTGGAATTATAGAAGAACGGCGGGTGATGCATCGCAATCGCAACATTTTTATCCGTTTTAAGCCACTCACTCAGAAGAGAAATTTGAGAGTTTTCCAGGAAGCCGGTCGAAGAGCCGAACTTATCACTCGAATCCAGGATAATAAAGCGCCAGTTCTCAAAATCTGTAAAATAGTTATCTAGAGCAAGATATCTGAAATTTTTGCTGTCGTGATTTCCTTTTACCCAGAGAGTTTGGGTTCCTTGCATTGCGTCCCTTAGATTTAAATAATATTTTTTTTGTCCCCGATTAACGAGATCTCCGGCAAAAAGAACCAGATCCGGGTTCGTTTTTTTTATTTCATCCAGACAAAGCTTATAATTTCTCGGATAAATTATCCTATTTTTGTCACTATCGATTATCCTGTGACTGTCGGCATGGATGTCCGTAGCAATCACGACACTAAAGGCGTTTGTGGCGAGAGGAAAAATAAAGATCTGGATCAAAATTGTTGCAAGAAATATTTCTTTTTTCCACCTGCCCGAAATGCTTTGATTGATCTTTTTTTTGCGCATTTTTTTATATAATTTGATTCTTTTATTTTAGATATTCGCTCGCATTTCAAAGCAGGCGGGCATAATATTTATATTTCAAATTCAGAAAGTGTCAAAAAAATTCACTTTATAGTCCCGGAGCCAGCGCCGTACCTCGCCGCGGCTGACTTTTTTATTTTTCTGGATTATACGCCTCTTTCCGATGAAACTTGGAATGTTTGCGATGACACTCCCCCAGGCCTGAAGTATTGCAACAGCCACTTTCCCCTTTCCGCAGGTCTTCACGAATTCGGTTTTTCTTTTTTCTTTTTTGAAAACAGGAAAAACAAGCTGGACATAGCTCAAAAATCTCCAGCCGAGCGTTTTTATCATTATACCAGCTGGATAGTTTTTGAAAACAGTAAAAAAATAGTTTCTATGGAGATAGTACGCTTTGAAAAGTGATGATTTTCCGGCAGTGGCGCTGTGAACATGCCAGACTCTCGCTTTTGGGCATAAATAAGCCTTAAAACCAGCAAGTCTCATCCGCCAGGCGAGATCAACATCTTCATAATAAACGAAATGATCGCGGTCGAAATAATTGTTGCCGGGCAACTTGGTTTTTTCGAGACTGTCTCTTGTATACAGAACTGCTGTCGCGTTGGCGCCGAATATTTCTTCTTCATTTTCGTACTGCCCATTGTCAATTTCTCCGTATCCGCGGTTGTGCGCTGTCCCGTCACGCGCCAAAACAATTCCGACGCAGTCTATTTTATCCGGCTCAAAAAAATTCAGAACTTTGGATTGGATCGATCCCGCCTCCGGGTGTCTCTGACTGCAATTTATCATGTTTTCGATGAATTTTTCGTGAAGTTTTATGTCATTGTTGAGCACTAAGATATAGGATACGGCCTTGTCTTCAAGCGCTTTTTTGATTCCTGCGTTATATCCGAAACAAAAACCGGTATTTTTTTCGAACCGGATAATTTCCGTTTCGGGATAATTATCCCGCAAAAAATCAGCCGATCCATCTTCCGATCCATTGTCCACCAGAATAATTTTTAAATCTCTATAGCTCTGAGTTCGCAGCGAATCGAAGCAGTCTTTCAGATACTTTTTTCCGTTCCAATTGGCTATAATGACAGCGGTTTCGATCATTAGGCTATGCAATTATATATTAGAAAATTACGGTTGATCATTTTTTTTCTCATTCAAGATATAAATTCCGATTTCTCCAAAATTTCTGTACTGCTGGATCGTAAATCCCTTTGTATTATCCACCAGACCCCTCTCCACTTTTTTTCCGACGAAGAAAAGCGGCTCATCAGACGGAATAGCGTTCAGATCTTTTAATTCCCTCAGAAGGGTGATATTTTTCTCTTGCAGCACATAAAATAACGGTAGGTAATAATTTTGCATGTATTTTCCATCCGCTATCATAAATACTGTTTTTGAAGAATTTGTTTGAGAAATGATGTAATCCCGCATCTGTTCGAGCTCTCCCAAAACCACATACTGCGGCCAACTATGGTTATTTGTTGCATATAATTTCGCTTCAGCATAAATGGTATTAAAATTGAGTCCAATTACCAGCACTCCGACTAAAAATATAGTTGTAAAAAATATCCTTGCGCACTTTCGTCGTATAAATTCCAACATAAAGCCCAGAAACAAATACGGCACGAAGAAAAGTTGAAGATAATACCGAAGAGGAGCGTCGAGTATCACCGGGTAGATAATCACGAAAGACAGTCCGACGTACAGGCAGATCAAGCCTAAAAATTTTTTTCTTTTCTGATCTTTTTCACCGCGATAATAATAAATCAGCGATCCATAGCCAAACAAGGAAAAAAGCAAGCTAATCGCGATCTCGCTAAATTTCTTCATGTCCACGGGAATGCCAAGCGATCTTTGGTTATTCATCGTCGCCGCGATCGTCAAATAATCGCATTCGACCTTATTCCCCAATGAGGAGATCATATGGGCGTTGGCTTGGGTATGGCAAACAGCATCTAGAGCGACATCATACACCTTGCCTGCCTTTCCGGCACTCTCGGAAGAGCCGGCGGACAAATGAAAGAGTCTTATTGTATTTGAAAACCTATGGTGAGTTTCACTAATGATCTGATTCGTGTTAAGGAGCAGGACAATGCCCATAATCAACAGCCAGCGATTCCAAAGGCGCCAATTGCTTTTCATCAAGACGATGAAAGCGACCAGGCTGACCGAGGCCAGGAGAAAGATCAAAATAGTATGGAGTTGGATGCCGACACCCACAGCCACTCCAATTCCCACGATCCATCTCCAGCGCGTTTTCTCTTTTTCTGTCAGGAATTTCCAAAGTGACAGGAGATATAGCAGGACAAAAAAAGGCATCGGGTTCGGATTCCAGGCAAATCGAGAAAATTCAATGGCATAGTAAGAAACGGCATAGAGAGCAGTGAGGGTCAGCGAAATATCGGTCTTGAAATATCTTTTCAAGAAATAATACAGTAGTGGGATCGCCAGAACATTGAAAAACAAATCCGGATAGGCCATTGTGTTGGGCGCGACCCCGAACAATTTTCCACTCGCTATTTGGAAATAATAATACATCGCTCCCAGATCAAAATTCGTGCTGGCCGCCCTGAATCCCATGAGCGGCAAAGGAGCTTTTCCGTTCAAAAAATCCTTAACGACCATCACATCACGCGCCTGGTCCGGATAGAAATACAGCCAGTCATGAAAATGATAGGTGCGGAAATATATTCCGATCAGCATAATCAGCGCGAGAATCCAAATCCGTTTCGGAATCTTACGTACCGAATCTTTTAATTTGTTTATATCCATATCCATATCATTGGGGCAAAACATTGTTTTGAATGAGAAGCATTGAAAAACCGCCGTAATCCTTGTATTGAAGAATGTTTGCGCTTTCACTTGATTGCAACTTCTTCTTTTTTTTCTGGCTCATCACCCGAAAAGATTGCTCGGGCACCAGAGTGCTTTTTTTCACCAAAGACAATTTTATGTTCGATCTCCCGACGAGATGTTTGAGCGGCGTATAGGCTTTGTGAAGAAATTCTTTATCTCCGTCAATATACACCTTCTTCTTATTGTTTGAATTGACAACGATAAAATGCGAAAATTCTTCGGCCTCCTTGAGAATCATGACTTTGACATCGCCCCCTCCGGGCTTGCCATAATTCGCAAGAGTTGCAAATGATTTTTGGACAAAAAACAAATTTGAGCCAATCAAAAACATGCCCGCGATCAACAAAATGAGGCCGGACCTGTTTTCAATTTTTTCCCGCACAAATTTGGCCCAAAGACCGAGCAAAACATAAGGAAGAAAAAAGAGCGGAAGATAGAATCTCACCGAAAGCTCGCTGGCTATCTTCACAAAAATGAGATACATGATCCCCGTGAACACAAAGAGGATTCCCAAAAAAGCCCTGCGCTCAGCCTCCGTTTCTTTTAAAAAATATCTGACAGCCAAAACCAATCCTCCAAAAACGAATACCGATCCAAGGATGAATATCGAGATATCTCCCCGGCTGCTATCGGAACCGAAAGAGCATTTGTCAGAAATTTCGTATCCGGAAACAATTTCGATATTTCCTTGGATCAAACAGTTTGTGCTTTGAACCAAATTGCCTGCAGCGGAGCTTTCTGATTTCTGTTTGGTTTTGAGTCCCTGAAAAAAAGCCGCGATATTTTTTCTGCCCGTCCGATGCGCATCGATCAATTGCGGCATATTTATAACCAGCGAGAAAGCCAGAATCACCAGAAAATATTTCAAAATTTTTCTGTTTTTGATTGACAGATAGCCGAAAATAACGAAGGTGAATATCGGAAGAGCAACCAGAAGCGTCGTATGAAGCTGGACATCAATGCCGATCGCTATGCCGACGATCACCGACCACAGATATTTGCGCCGGCTCTCCCCGGAAATAATCTCGTGGATGGAGTAAAGAAACAAAATCGTCCAAAATGGCATTGAATTTGGATTCCACCCAAAACGCGCATAGAAAATGGAATACGCCGACACGGCAAATAGCGCGCTCATTGAAAGAGCCCAATACTTGTCGAAATATTTGCAAAGAAAAAAGAAAAGGAGCGGAATACACAGGATGGAAGAGATCAGGTCCGGATAGGCCATTTTGTCCGGTGAATTGCCGAAAATCTTAGCTGCGGCTATTTCGAAATAATAAAAAGCCGGACCCAGTCTAAATTGAGTACCGCCGGCTTTGGGACCAAGCATGGGCATTGGCTGAGAACCGTCTACAACACTTGAAACAAGTATTGCATCTCTCCCCTGATCGGCATTGAAACGCAGCCAATCATGATGATTGTAGCTGCGCAAAAAAGCGCCAACGATCAGTATGACCAAGAGGATCCACCAATATCGGGGAACAGCTTTCATTTTTTCCAAAAAGCTTTTTTGCATCAGAAATCCTTTCTTTGATAAAAGAACTTATGGATCTATTTCAGTTTCCTTCGCAAATAATTATAATATTCACTATTGTGGCTGTTTTTCGTCGTGTACTCGCGCAAAGTTTTCTCCCGAGCTTCTTTTCCCATATTCCGGGGCAGACTTTCATTCAGGATCAATTTTTCGATCTTTTCAAACCATTCAGCCGAGTTTGACGCAACAAATCCATCCATCCCATCTTCGATGGCCTCCCGAAAGGTTCGGGTCGCCGTTGCCACGGTCGGCACACCGACAATTCCCGCTTCGATGAATTTCAGCTCCGATTTCGACTCGCAAAAAGGGTTGCCGCTCTCGAGCGGAGCGATGCTGATGTCAATGCCTGAAATATTTTCCAGATGTTTCTCCCAAGAAACAAAGGGATGTCTTATCACGCGACGGCTAAATTTCTCATATATATGGTCAATTTCAAGCGGCCCAAAAAGATGCAACTCTACTTGCGGATACTTTTCAAGAATATGGATTAACGCATCTTTCACAGTTTCAAAATCCTTGTCGTGACTTGCCGTGCCGGAAAAATAACCGATTTTTACTTTTTCACCGCCGGATTCCGTTCTTTTATCATATAAGTTATGCGCAATACCCGCGTCATAATTCGATAACTTGTTCTTCGAAATAAAAACCTGTTTTCCGAATTTTTTTAGTTTATCCGCCAAAAAAGATGTCGTTGTCACGCAGGTTTTCACATATTCATCCTTCAGGATCTCACTCCCAACACCCGTTTCGTATTGCTTCTTTTCGAGTGCATTCATATTTTCAAAAAAATCCATCCCCCTTAAGAATTCCAGATCAAAAACCAGATCATCCGTCTCGAAAATAATCTCTTTTTTTTGCTCTTTTATTTTTCCGATCATCTTCGCAACCGTCTTGGAATATATTGTCTTTTGGAATATAAATATCTTGAAACGATCGGCATAGCGCGGCAAAAGCGGATTATCTTGCACCGTGACGGAACATTTGAAACCGTGCAAGCTCAATTCTTCCGCCTGTCTTTCCGAGCGATATTTCGCGCTGTCCCCCACCCCGCTCGAGATGAACAAAATATCACCCGAACCGACTTTCCGAAACAATTTGAAAAAAGCCTCTGCAGAACGTCTTCCGCCTCGTGATATTCCCTCCCTTTTCATTGCGCCAATTCCTTTTCCTAATTTTACTGTCCAGGATCTCATTCTGGCTTTATGTTAATAAAAGGATTTTCCATATCGAATGTTATTTTAGGTACATTGTTATTGAAATAATCTTCGGAAAAATTATATTTTCTCTCGTAGAGATGGCCAATTGCGCAAAATAAAGCTTTGCCCCAATCGAATCCTAATTTGTCGGAAATATTCCTTACGTCCGATTCATTTTTCCCTTCGACTTCTACGAATGGTTCCAGAAACGGCCATTCATCGATAGTCACCTCAACTCCGTCCAAAATCCAGCGTTCTCTTCTGGTTTCCTGATAAGCCTTCTTCCGGCAGCCAATTTTTTCCAGAAATTCCACCGTATCGTCAAAATCGCCGACTGTTATCTCAAGCTCTTTTTGATTCTCAATTTTGCCGTTATCGACTATTTTCAATGTTTGAGTAACTTTTTTTCCGTTATCACGAACTCTTATCCAAGCATTTGGAGTATCATTCCCTCCAGGAAGTGCAAATGTAAATCTTCGGCTCATGAACTCAGGTCGCACCAATTTCGCCCTCGCTTTTTTGAGCCGGGCTCTCATTTCGTCCTTATCCACGTTTTCAAACGTCGCTTCGTATTCGATTTGCATAGCTAATTTGTTTTTGTTAAGGGCTCGAATATCTCAAAAAGTTTCCTCACTTCTTTTTCCTCGCTCAAATCTTCCAGATCATAGTTGATCTTTTCCGAAGTTACGATCTTCTCCAGAACACCGCCTAACTCGCTAAAATTTTGTAAATATGAGCCTTTCTCGCCCAGCCTTGATCGGTTAAAGTCATTCTCGAAACAGATTATCGGAAGGCTTGCGGCCATCAGATTGACCAGCTTTCCGCTGGCTTCCGTGCTGCCGTTTTTGGGATCAATGGCGGCATCCGCCAGAGCCAGGTACGCCGGCAAGGAAAAATATTTCACTTTTCCGGCGAAATGGACAGATTCGTTTAAATCATTTCGTTTCACAAATTCCTTATATTTTTCTTCATCGCTCCCGAATCCACCGATTAACAGCTTCCATCCGTCGATTCGCGATGAAAAATTTTTGAAACCTTCCAAAAGGTCCCCGACCCCTTTATTGTCGCTCAATCCGCCAATATATACGATCAGTTTTTTATTTTCTTTCCACTCCTTTATCTCTTCGATCTTTCTTTGCTCAACTTCCGTTAATTTCGGAATATTTCTGAACAGATCCAGATCAACACCGTCATGGATGATGGAAATTCTGTCTTTGTGCTTATATAATTTCTCCATTTGCGGCCTCACGTTTTCGCTGCTCAGAACCAGCCAATCGCATCGGTTGATCAGTCTCCTGGAAAGCCAAACGAATATCCGACGAGCCACATAATTTTCCCGGTTATAATTCCTGAACTCCTCATCGAGATCTGCTTGCACATCGGTAACTATGGGTATATTTCTGAAAGCCAGCCGTTTCGCCACATAGCCCACACCCAGCCCCTCGTACATATGGGCATGGATGATGTCCGGCTGGAACATTCTTATCGCCCTTCGGCACAAAATGATCAGTTTTATATCAAGCCAAAATTTTCCCCAGGAAAATCCGGGGGCAGTTCTTTTGTACCATCCAACCTTTTTTATTTTTTCAACATCAAGACCGCCCGGACTTTCGCCCGCAAAATAAGTGCAAATTTTCACTTTGGAGCCAAATTTCTCAAGGTATTTGGCGCCGTTATAAATTCTCATGTGACAGCCGCGATCAGAAAAGAAGGGAGTCGCCGCAATTGTCAATATTTTCATATTATTTATTCTCCCCTTATCCTGTCGTTGCTTTCCAGCACTGCTTTGATGAATTTCGGATCATAACCCGCTTTCTCGCTGGCTTTCGCAATCGCGTTCACGTCTTTTGGCAGGCATTTGCCGGAAAAGCCTCGCGCGTCCGGAAATACCGCCGAGAACATCCGTCCCATTCTTTCATCCAAGAGCCACAACTCACGCAATTCTTTGTATTCGACCCCGAAAGCTTGGGCGAGGTTATAAAATTCATTGGCGAAAGTCACTTTCGTGGCGATAAAGGCGTTTTCCATATATTTCACGAGTTCGGCAGTGGTTGAATCGGTAATGGAAAATCTGGCTTCCGGTCCCATAACGCGGACAAAGAAATCGAGGATCTTTGAAGCCGTTTCCTTGTCGCCGCCGATGATCTGGAAACTGTGCTTTTTCATGTCTTTCGGATCGGCGTATTTCCAGTAAGGAACGAAATATCCGCCTTCACCCATATATTCGGGAGAAAAGCAGATCTTCTTGCCGCTTTTTTCAGAAAGTTTTTCGGTCGTCGTGGGAGGAATGGTGCTTTTAATGAGAATAAGAGGGGCGCTGAGCCAACCCAGCGTGTCCTCAATGATCGTGAGATCGCAGGAACCGTCGTCGCCCATCGGAGTCGGCACTGAGACCACCGCCAAATCGCAAGAGTTGATCTCTTCTTTTGAAGCCGAACCCTCGACGTGAGGGTCATAATAGATCGTTTCAAATTTGTCTTTGAAAAAATCGTATACTCCTTTTCCCACATAGCCGTATCCGATCACGGCAACTTTCTTTTTTCGCTTTGTTTCCGACATAGTATAAATTTAAATAGTTAGATAAAAAATAATTGGTCTGGCTCTCTCATAAATTGTCCATTTTTTGCTCTGCAATTGATTCCTGAGGAAAAACAAATTTTTTTCTCATGAAAAAATTCCAGAAAAGAACCAAAACGATCGCGACCATTTTCGCTATCATTATATAAAAATTCAATTTGTCCACCAATATCCAGAGAATCACTTCTGTCCAAAGAAGCCCCCCAATGCCAATGAGCGCAAAAATGGGAAATTCTTTTTTTACTTCTCCACTGCTCTTGAAAACCAGGATCGTATTGAGGGAATAATTGATAGTTATGCCGACAATGAATCCGCAAGCGGCCGCAATGAGATAATTGATATGCAAGAAATGGGTAAAGGAATACAGCACGGTCATGTCCGAAACCGTCGCGATCCCTCCGCATATGAGATAGCGAAAAAATTGCAAAAGTCCCTTATTGACCTTTCGGCCGAGTATTTTTTCGACTAGATCGTCAATGAATTTGATCATATCTCAAAAGATTATGGTTGATTGATAAATTGCGATGACTTGAACACTTTCACGAAATCGTTCGGGTTGTTGTCGATCATATCGTTAAAAACATAATTATTGCTGGCGTAGATGTTCTTGAAATCCACTATATTTTTTATCGAGCCGGATAATTTAAGGGTGCGGGATCTTCGATCGGTAGACACGACAAAATAGTCGAACTTGTTTTCCTCGAAAGTCTTCTTTTTGAAATCGATGAAGCATTTTCCGGCAAAGGCTTCGCAGACAGCTCCCTTATCCGACCAGATCGTCATATCGTGCGCATTGGGAAGCTGATTGAGATAACTAGCCGCTTCAAAGCTCCCTTCGCCCATTCCCTTCAGGTTAACAATGAATTTTTTTGGCAGTATTTCCGAAGCGTAGGCCAGAAAATTCGGCTTCACGCCCTGCAGGCTGAAAAATAGAATTATGATCGACGCAAGATATACCGCCGGAAGCGGAATGTTTTTTTTGATATTTTTAAGTTCAAGGAATTGAGAAATGCCAATGGCCGCTACCACAAAAACCAAAGGATAAACCATGATCTGGTATCTTACCGTCGTCGTAACGGCATTTACCGCGCTGCCGAGGTAATAGATGAAAATAAAAATAATAACATACACGGCCGTGATCGTCTCCCGTTTCAGTTCTTTTTTCCTGAAAAAATTGATGACTGCGAACAGAATAAATATCAGGATAAGAGGTGAAACGCTGAAGAGCAGGCTGTAGAGATCGGCCGAGATCGCGCCGCCATATTTTCGCAAAATATTGCCTTGTCCGATACCTTTTGGCGAGGAAATTATCGCTTGCAGATCGAAAATATGAACATGCGCATAAATATGCAAAAATACAAAGGCGCTAAGAAAGAGAAACACAACCCCAAAAGTTTTTACTATTATACTCTTATATTTTGCAAAAAAGCCGAATATAATGGTCGAAAATCTGGCTTTGAAAACAAACGTGTCTATGGCCAGGAGGCCGATAATCCCGACAAAGAGCGGCCAGGTGGAAGAAAAAACGGCGTTTCCAATGGTAGCCTTGGTAAGCGCCGAAAACCTGACCCACGTCGCAGGAAAAAAAACAAAAGCGGTGGCCATGGACACAGCAAAAAGAACGACGTAGTTGACAAAGGCTTCCTTCAAATATTTTGCGATTGGGATCTTTTGGTGCGCATAAAATATATATTCCAAAAGAAAGACAAAGAAAAAATAAACAAAAAGGATGTTGGCGACATATTTGGTAATGACGGAAAGTCCGAGGAAAAATCCGGAAAGTATCAGGTATTTTCTTTCGTTATTTTTGAGGAAAACAAAAAGGCTTAGCGTGGAAAGCGCGGAGAGGATCCAGAGCATCGCGTCTGAATTGATAATGAGTGAAATGCCCAAAAGAATGGGAGAAAGACCAATGAATAAAAGCGAGAATCTCGCGATGTTTTTTCCCAGTAATTTCTTAATGAGAAAATAAAAAACGGGCAGCATCGCCAAAGTGAAAAGAAAAACCGGCAGGCGAAGATCGAAATAAATGTCCCGGATCCTCTTGATCTGTTCGGGGGTTTTGGGTTCGTAGCGAATTGCGTCGTATATTTTTGGATTCTCGCCGATAAAGGGCAATCCGGCTCCGGAAACGATCGCGAGGGGTATGCCGGGTTTATCGGATATATTGGTATTCTTCCATTTTGCGCTGCTTACGGCATTCCAGAAGGCAGGTACTCTGTGGTACGACCAGTAAGGCTCATCGACCCCGGAAAAATTCTCAAGACGATGAAACCCAAAATAAACGCTCGTTGCGACAATGACAAAAAAAAATAAGATTGTTATTATTCTTTCTTTCATGCTTAAAACTCCACAATATTTTTTATGTTATAGTTCATTCTTCGTTGCGTCTTGAAGTAGCTTTTCACAACAATATCGGCCAGGAGCCCAAAAATAAAGAGCTGGATACCCATCAAGATCATAAAAATGGCAACCAACGGCCAAATCTTGTTCGACATGGGCACCGCATAATAGATCCTTGAGATGATCAAGGCCAGACCTGTGAGCATTCCGAGGGCAAAAACCACGAGACCTCCCGCGCCAAAGAGATGCAGCGGCCGGTTGGCATATTTTTTCCAAAACCAGACCGAGATCATATCAACAAATCCCTTCACTCCCCGTTTCCAGTTGTATTTTGTAACGCCGTGCTTACGAGGATAATGGCTGACAGGAATTTCCGTTACCTTAAAGCCCTGCACTTTTAGAGTCGCCGGTATGAAACGATGCATTTCGCCAAAAAGATCGAGATCTTCAAAACATTCCCTTTTATAGGCCTTGAGACTGCAGCCTGAATCGTGAATTCCGTCGTCGATCAAAATTTTTCGCAAAACATTGGCCGTTCGGGAAAAAAACTTTTTCATGAAAGAGTCTTTTCTGAATTTTCTCCATCCGGAAACGACGTCAAATCCCTCGCTCATCTTGTTGAGCAGTACTTTAATGTCTGCCGGATCATTTTGGAGATCGCCGTCCATCGTGACAATGATCTCCCCTTTCGAGTTCTTGAACCCCGCATCAAAAGCGGCGGTTTGCCCGAAATTTTTGCGAAATGTGATCAGTTTCAATGGACTGAGGCTCTGGCAAATTTCGTTGGTTTTGTCCCTACTGCCATCATCGATGAAAATGATCTCAAAAGGCTTGCCGAGCGCTTGGCAAGCTGCCACAATTTTTTGATGTAATTCCCGCGCATTCCCCTCTTCATTATAAAGCGGAACTACTACGGATAGGCCTATTTTTTGACTGGCTTCATTCATTTTTTTATGTTAGCCTATAATTAATTGTTTAGCAAATTTTGAAGAATGCCCAACTTAAAGGGGTTTTTGGGTATTTTCAATAGCTTTTTGATGCCAATTTCCAAACAAATTACAAAGATATTTTTTGCCTTTCTTATCTTCTTTTTAGCCTTTGGGTGGCTGGTTGTTTTTTTTGCCGTAATCGGATCATTTTACGCTGAAACAGTTGTTTTGTCAATCACAGCCAGCGCCATATTTTCCCTCTTATTTTCCAAAAAGCTATATACAGGCGCCGCAGATATCCAAAAGATGGCTTGGATTCCGGTCATCGTGATCGCCCTAGCTGTCAGTTTCACCACCTGTTATTTCGCCACCCCGACCATTTTCGGCGGCCGGGACCAAGGAGCGATCTCAACCGCGGCGATATATCTCGCCAAAGATCATCAGCTGAAATTCTCCACTCCTGTGTCAGGAGATCTTTTCCAGAAATACGGCTCCGGAAAGGCCCTTAATTATCCAGGATTTGACTATACCAAAGACGGAAAACTCTTTTCCCGCTTTCCGGTGGCCTTCACCGCCTATCTCGCCGCGAGCTATGAAATGTTCGGGCTCACAGGAATCCAATACGCGAATTGGCCTTTCCTCTTTCTTTTTCTCGTCGTTTTCTGGCTGATCTTGCGGGAATTTTTTTCCAAGTGGATCTCTTTGCTCGGTTTCCTCTTGGCTGCGTCTTTTTTTCCATTTCTCTGGTTTGCCAAATACACCCTTACGGAAACATATATGCTTTTTCTCGTCTGGGCGGGAGTTTTGTTCTTGATCTATTATCTCAAGGAAAAAAAAGATTTATTTTTCTATCTGTCGCTGGCCGCTTTTTCCCTTTCGGCGCTTGTCCGGATCGAAGGAATGGTTTTTCTATTTCTCGCCATCGGCTATGTCTACCTTCTGGAACGCAAAAAAATGATCCTGAGGCCAATATTTCATAAGTATCTTTCTGGTTTCCTTGCTTTTTTTCTGCTTCTTTATTTTTTTCTCAACTATTCGACGCTTCTCGACAGCCTGAAGAACATTGTCAAAACATTTCTGCCCGGCTCTGAAAAAATTTCCGGACCATCAGCTAATCTATACTCGCATCTCATCCTCATTTTTCTCAACTATAATATTTTGGTCTATATCATCGGCGGGCTATTAGCCATGATCTTCTTGTTGATAAAATTCAGGAATAATTTTTTCAAAAAGGAATATATTCCGCTCATCATTTTGTTTCCGGCTCTCGTCTATCTTTTTCTTCCGCTCATCACTCTCGACGACCCCTGGATGCTGCGCCGTTATGTTTTCGCGGTCTTTCCGCTGCTGATCCTTTACAGCCTTTACGCTTTCGAAAAATTCTTTTACCACAGGTTTTTCCTTTATTTCGCTCTCTCCGTTCTCATTATTGCTAACATTTTCACCAGCGGCATTTTTTTAAAAACATCAGAAAATAAAGCTCTTTTGCCCCAGATCAAGGAAATTTCCCAAAATTTCGGACCTCGGGACCTGATCCTGGTCGATCGCCTGGCCACGGGCAGCGGGTGGTCCCTCATGAGCGAACCGCTGGCATCCCTTTACAGCCAGCAGGCGGTATATTTTTTCAATGCCGATGATCTGAAAGCCATTGATCAGTCGCGATATGACCATGTTTATCTCCTGACCCCTCTCACCAGCGAAAAGGCGTGGTATTCCGAGATGATCAAGGATATGAATCGGAGTGTATATAAAATAGTCACTGTGAATAACAACTATCTGGAATCCCAGCCGGGTATTTTCAAAGTGGCCGTTGACATTCATCAAACGCTCTACACCGGAATTTGGAAAATTAAATAATAATCTCACCCAAAAATGAAAATTCTTGTCACCGGAGGCGCCGGTTTTATCGGCTCGCATCTAACGGACGCTTTGATAAAAAAGAATCACAAAGTTCTCGTGATCGATAATTTGAGCACCGGTTTTCGAAAAAACGTGAATCCGAAAGCCAGATTTTATAAAAACGACCTGACCGATCACAAAAAAATTGAAGCTATTCTGAAAAAAGAAAAGCCGGAAGTCATTTTTCATTTGGCCGCTCAGATCGATGTTCGAAAATCGGTCGCCGATCCGGTTTTCGATGCCAACAGCAATATCCTGGCCAGTATAAACCTGATCAAGCTGGCGAGCCTTTATAAAGTGAAAAAGATCATCTTCTCCTCAACCGGAGGCGCCATTTACGGCGACACAAAAAAACGCCCAACGTCAGAATCGGAGTCCGAATGGCCACTCTCCCCTTACGGGATCGCGAAACTGACCATCGATAAATTTTTGAATTATTACCGCGAGATCCACGGACTAAATTTTGTGTCTCTGCGCTACGGCAATGTCTACGGCCCGCGGCAGAATCCCCACGGCGAAGCGGGAGTGGTAGCCATATTTTTGAACAAGATGCTTAAAGGCCAGCAACCGGTCATAAACGGACACGGCAAACAAACCCGTGATTATGTTTTTGTCGAGGATGTCGTGAATGCCAATCTCCTTGCCCTAAAGCATTTCCAGAAAGTGGGAATATATAATGTCGGCGCCGGAAAGGAAACGGATGTCAACCAATTGTTTCGGGAGATCAATCGTCATTTTGGCGGAAAATTCAAAGAATCCCACGGACTGGCCAAGATCGGCGAGCAAAAAACGAGCTGCCTCAGTTTCGCAAAAATAAAAAGAGACTTCGGCTGGTCTCCGAAAACAAATTTTCCAGGCGGGATCAAAAAAACTTTTGAGTGGTTTTCCGGAAAGCAGTAAATAATTTGATCAAGAAATGAGCAAATTTAGAATAATAAGCATTGTTGTCCCGATATATAACGAAGAAAAAACTTTGGAGCAGATCATCGCCGCGGTGGAAAATGCGGATGTTTTTGATCTGGAAAAAGAAATGATCTTCGTGGACGACGGCAGCCGAGACAGATCGAAAGTTATTCTCGAAAAATATAAAGAGAAACACAAGATTCTCTATCACGAAAAGAACCGAGGCAAAGGCGCAGCACTTCGCACCGGCTTCAAAAACGCGACCGGGGACATTATCCTGATCCAAGACGCCGATCTGGAATATGATCCGCAAGAATACTCTGAAATTTTGAAACCGATCTTGGATGGCAAGGCGGACGCGGTTTTCAGTTCCCGCTTCTTGGGGCACCGCCCCCATCGGGTGCTATATTTCTGGCATTCTCTGGGAAACAGATTTTTGACCGGCCTTTCGAACATGCTGACGAACCTCAATTTGACCGACATGGAATCGGGATATAAGGCTTTCACAAAGGAAATTTTGGATCAGATCGCTCCCAAACTTAGATCAAAGCGCTTCAGCATCGAACCGGAGCTTGTGGCAAGAATAGCCAAGCTCGCCCGCCAAAACAAATGCCGGGTTTATGAAGTCGGCATTTCCTATTCCGGCCGAACTTATGCTGAAGGAAAGAAAATAGGCTGGAAAGACGGAATCGAAGCCGTTTCGTGCATAATTTGGTATAATCTTTTCCGATGACCGAAAGATCCCAAGCGCATTTTGAGCGGGAGGAGCCATATTTGGAAAAATTTTTGCGCAGCTGGAGATTCCGGAAAATCCTTCCCCATATCGCGCATAATTCCAGGGTTTTGGACATCGGCTGCGGCTTCAACGGGAATCTCCTGAAAAATATCGAGCCTCAGATCGAAAGCGCCGTCGGAATTGATCTTTCTGTGGACGAAAACGCAAATAGCGAGAAAATCAAGCTCTTGAGACACGATCTGAACGAAAGATTACCATTCCCGGACGAAGAATTTGATGTCGTCACCACTCTCGCAAACCTGGAACACCTGAAAGATCCGCTCCAAAACCTCCGCGAGATATTTCGAGTTTTGAAACCAAACGGAAAAATGCTCCTCACGGCGCCAACTTTCGGCGCCAAGCCGGTTCTCGAATTCCTGTCGTTTCGCCTCAACCTGGTGAGCCCAGCGGAAATTCGAGATCACAAAAACTATTTCAGCAAAATTATCCTTCTCGACTGGTGCCAAGCAGTCGGTTTTTCCCGCGCCGAGCACAAATATTTCCAGTTCGGGATGAATAATTTCCTGAAAACGGAAAAGTGAAGAGAATTGTCAGAAAATAATATCGTAATCTATTTATAACTAAAAAATATATGAAAATTTTAGTCACTGGCGGAGCGGGTTTCGTCGGGTCACATCTGTGCAAAAAGCTTATCGAGAGTGGGAACGAGGTTGTTTGCGTGGATAATTTTTACACCGGGAGAAAAGAAAACATCAACGATCTGGTGGAAAATGACAAATTTGAATTGATCGAACATGATATCATTGATCCTTTGACAGTTGACAATTTGGATCAAGTTTATAATCTGGCTTGCCCCGCGTCCCCGCCTCACTATCAAAAAGACCCTATTTTTACGGCGAAAACATCCTTTGTCGGGTCGCTAAATCTGCTGGAACTCGCCAAAAAAAATAATGCCCGCATTTTGCAGGCATCCACGAGCGAAGTTTATGGCGATCCGAAAATTCATCCCCAGCCGGAAACTTATTGGGGAAATGTGAATCCTGTCGGCATTCGCGCTTGTTACGACGAAGGGAAACGCTGTGCCGAAACTCTATTTTTCGATTATCATCGAAAATATGATACGGATATCCGCGTGGTCAGAATTTTCAGTACTTATGGCCCGAATATGGATCCGCGTGACGGACGGGTCGTCTCCAATTTCATCACTCAGGCTCTCAAGAACGAGGATCTGACAATTTACGGCGACGGATCTCAAACGAGGAGTTTTCAATTTATTGACGATCTGGTGGAAGGGATGATCTTGATGATGAATAACAAAAAAGAATTTATCGGGCCGGTGAATATGGGAAATCCGGACGAATTCACCGTAAAGGAACTGGCGGAAAAAGTGCTTGCGATGATTCCCGAGAGCCAGAGCAAAATAATTTTCGAAGATCTGCCGCAAGACGACCCCAAACAAAGAAAACCAGACATAGCGCTGGCCAAAGAAAAATTAGATTGGGAACCGAAAATGAAGCTGGAAAAAGGCCTTATTAAAACAATAGATTATTTTCGTAAAATAATCTAAAGATTTTTCAATAGATTCGTAATTCGTAGAGATTATCACGGGCGTCCCATCGAGACATACTCGAAGCCCATTTTTCTCACAACTTTCGGATCATAGATATTTCTTCCGTCCACTATTTTTGGAACCAGCATCGCCTCTTTCACTTTTTTGAGATCGGCCTGCTTGAACACTTCCCATTCAGTCAATATAAGAAGCGCTTCTGCTTTATCAACCGCCTCATACATATCTCGGCAGTGTTTTATTTTTTTGCTGAATATTTTTTTGACATTGGCAACAGGATCAAAAACACTCACTTCGGCCCCTTCCTCAAGCAACCACTTTATGACATCAATGGACGGAGCTTCCCTTGTATCATCCGTGTCCGGCTTGAAAGCCAGCCCCCAAACGGCTATCTTCTTGTTTTTTAGAGTGAAAAGAGTGATCTCGTCCACTTTTTGGCAAAACCATTTTCTTTGTTCAGAATTTATTTCAATAACGGCGTCAAAGATCGAGGTATCCAGCCGATAATGATCGGAAATCGAGCGAATACTCTTGGTATCTTTGGGAAAACAGGACCCACCGTATCCTACGCCAGCTTTCAGAAATTTGGGACCGATCCGCTTGTCCATGCCCACACCTTCCATGACCGCTTCAATATCCGCTCCGGTCACATCGCAAATTCGCGACAGCATATTCGTCGCCGAAACCCGCAGAGCCAGCATGAAATTCGCTGCTAGCTTGATCATTTCCGCGCTGCGGGCATTTGTCACGATCTTGGGACTGTCTATTTTTTCATACAGCTTCAAGAGCGCTTCCTGCGCCTTTTTGTCGCCGCCGATTATTATTCGATCCGGATTCATAAAATCGGATACCGCATTTCCCTCTCGGAGGGTTTCGGGGTTTGAGCCGACGTGGAACGTTGTCTTTCGGGGGTTATAAACCGCCAGCGATTCCCTGATCTGGGTGGCTGTCCCGATCGGCACAGTCGATTTTCCGACCACCACGAAATCTTTTTTACGGCAATTTTGGGCAATGTGCCGCGCGGTTTCGCCGACGTAGAAAAGATCCGCCCGGCCGTCTGATTCCCGCTCAGGCGTCCCGACAGCGATCATTGCCATATCAAACTTGTTTATCTCTTCGTTAATACCAATCTGGAATTTCAAACGTCCAGCTTGGATATTTTTTTTGATAATTTCCTCAAGGCCAGGTTCGTAGATGGGACATTCGCCTTTTTCCAGTTTCTTTATCTTGTCCGGATCAATATCCACCCCGGTGACTTGATGGCCAAGCTCCGCGAGACACGCCGCAGTGACGAGACCGACATAACCCACTCCGACGATAAAGATTTTCATAATTTTTTTGTCATATTTTAGGTTTACTTAAGAAGATTATTACACTTATAAGCGCAGTGTCAATTATTTCCCCTTCAAGGAAGAATGAGTTAGAATATACTCAGGAGATAACTTTATGCCTTATCTATTACTCTTCATAAATATTATTCTGATGTCCATCGGCCAGCTGTTTTTCAAGCAAGCGGCAATTTTTGTGAATGGCAACGAAAAACTAAACCTCGTCACCCGCTATCTTTATAATCCATCATTTTACGCGGCTATTTTCTTTTTCGCAGTGGCCACTTTCACTTGGGTGCAGATTCTCACAAAAATGAAGATATCCATTGCCTATCCGATTTTGAGCGCTTCGTATATTATAACCGCATTGGGCGCCTATTATCTTTTCAGCGAAAAATTGAGTCCGACCAACATCGCCGGAATATTTGTCATTATGATCGGCGTATCGCTGATTTCGATAAAATAATAAAAATCATTTTTTACACCTGCTAAGCCAGACCCCGTTAGTATGGGTCTTTTTTTATGGAAAAAACTTGACTTTTCGAGATATTCTTCGTATATTAGAAGGTCTAAAAAGACACCGGAAAGCGGTGACGAACCGCTTTAACCTTAAAAATAAAGAGAGGAATCAGCCTTGAAAACTATCGTGTTGGGAGATTTTAATTCTTTGTTTGGCGTTAGCCAACCTTCCAAGGTGAGCTGGCTTTTGGAAAGAGGAGTTGAAGTGAACGGGGTCCAAATAATCAGTCTGCAAAATGACCTTGCTCCTCAAGTCCTCATCAACTATGACTCACAGGTATTGAACCTGCTCCAGAAGTTTCCTTTCCTAGAAAGGATCTCTGTCGCGCTGCTCTGTTGGCCTAAAATAAAAAGTGTTGGCGGGCATGAAATAACCGCTGCCGCCAGCACTTTTATGACCGAGGATCTTTTCTTTTATGCCTTGGGAATCTGCCAAGCTCTGAAACGCGTCCAAAGCGAAACCGGCGTTCAGGTGGATATTAGCTATCACCCGATGCTCACTTGGCCAACTGCCGCCCTTGCCAGCATCGATCCGATCTGGCAGCAACAGTTCCTTTGGAGATGGGAAGCCAGAGCGCGAGAAGCGTTTGTCGAGCTCCTAAATTTCTACATCGGCTCAAGCGTCGGTATCGCCATCGAGAACGAGCCGGTCACCTCTGACCAATGGGGCAATCTCACCCACTCCGGGAATCGGCTTTTTTCCGAGCAGGTCCACGGATTACCATTGGGATGGGGCGTCACAGCCGACCTCCAACATTGCGGCATGATGCTCCAATGTCTCAATCAGGGCATTCCCTTGGTTTTTCCGCCCTATGTGCAAAGTGGCTCGTCTGAGCCCGTCTATTGGAATTGGGAACCCCAATTTCGCTGTCTGCGGAGCGTTTCGGGTTCCATTACCTTCCACGTCGCCCAAGTCGGAGACCCTGTTAGGCACCTCAAATCGAGGATCGATTTCTCCAACACGAGCCTTATGGACTGGCCTCTAATTCTCAGTCTTATAAAACAGCTCGACTATGCTAAGGGCGGCAACGCGTGGTATGCAATTGAGGAAGACGGCGGCCACATCTTCCCAGAGGGCTATCAGAAAGACCTGGAGGCCTTTCTTTATCTACAGGATTATTTTGAAAAATAGCGCCGGCAGCAGCCGGATTCATCGGGGTCGCCCTCAAGGCGGCCCCTAAATTTTTCCCACATCAAGCCAAAGCTTGATTTTTTTTTATCGGAAGAGCTATACTTGGGAATACAGTATTAGGAGGGTACATCTCTTTTGAAAACAGCCATAAATAATCACTAACCAGATCAAAAAAGTGAAAAAAAGAGCATTGGTCACCGGATCAGGAGGGCTAATCGGTTCCGAATCGGTTAGATTTTTTGCCGAAAAGGGCTTTACGATTGTCGGAATTGACAACGACATGCGAAGCTATTTTTTCGGGGAGGAAGCCAGCACAAAATGGAATAACAATCTCCTTAAGGAGAAATATTCTAATTATATCCCTATCGATGTCGATATTCGAAACGAGAAGACCATCGACAAGATCTTTGAAGAAATAAAATTCGATCTCATCATTCATACCGCCGCTCAACCTTCCCATGACTGGGCCGCTAAAGAGCCAATCACTGATTTTACCGTGAATGCCAACGGAACCTTAAATCTTCTTGAGGCTTTCCGAAAACATTGTCCCGAAGCCACTTTTATTTTCACTTCGACCAATAAAGTATATGGCGATCGGCCGAACGAATTGCCCTTGGTTGAAATGGAGAAAAGATGGGAAATTGAAAAAGGACACGTCTATTGGAATGGAATTGACGAGTATATGAGCATTGACCAGTCCAAACACAGTGTTTTTGGCGCCTCAAAAGTGGCAGCCGACATCATGGTTCAGGAATATGGCCGATATTTTGGGCTAAATACGGGAGTTTTCAGGGGTGGTTGCCTCACCGGACCGCAGCATTGCGGGACGCAACTGCACGGATTTCTGGCCTATCTTGCCAAATGCGTCGCCACCGGAAAGAAATATACGATTTTCGGCTACAAAGGAAAACAGGTTCGTGACAACATTCACAGCTTCGATCTTGTTAATATGTTCTGGCATTTTTTTCAGAACCCTAGACCGGGAGAGGTCTATAACGCGGGAGGCGCGAGGCACTCGAATATTTCGATGCTCGAAGCCATCGAAAAACTGGAGAATATTCTTGGAAAAAAGGCCGTTACGGAGTATACTGAAACCAACCGTAGTGGAGACCATATTTGGTATATTAGTGACGTTTCCAAATTCAAAAAACATTATCCTGATTGGAACTTCAAATACAATATAGACGATATTCTCAAGCAAATTTGCGAAAGCTGCCAATTCTAGGAAATAAATGAACTATAAAAAAGTTTTGATCACCGGCGGAGCGGGTTTTGTCGGATCAAATTTAGCTCTGAAATTGAAAGCGAAATATCCCGACGCGGATATTTTTGCTTTGGACAACCTCAAGCGGCGCGGATCGGAGCTAAACATCCCCCGCCTTAAAGCTGCCGGAGTTAATTTTATTCACGGCGACATCAGAAACAAGGAAGACTTCGAAGAAATCGGAGAAATTGATCTTCTAATTGAATGTTCTGCCGAACCATCGGTCCTCGCCGGCATTGATTCATCACCCGCTTATCTCATAAACACCAACTTGGTCGGAACGATCAATTGCCTTGAATTTGCCCGCAAAAATAACGCGGCTTTTGTTTTTCTTTCCACGAGCCGCGTCTATCCGATCGATCCTATCAACAACTTGAACTATCTTGAGGAAGAAAAAAGGTTTGATCTGGCGGGCAAACAAGCAACTGCCGGCGCTTCAAAAGAAGGAATTGCAGAAAATTTTCCACTTGAGGGAGCGCGATCGCTGTATGGCACCACCAAACTCTGCTCTGAATTGATCTTGCAGGAATATATCTATAATTATGGCCTCAAGGGAATCATCAACCGTTGCGGAGTCATCACCGGTCCCTGGCAAATGGGAAAAGTTGACCAAGGAGTTTTTGTTCTCTGGGTCGCACGGCATATTTTTGGCGGAAAACTTTCCTACATCAGTTACGGCGGAGAAGGAAAGCAAGTTCGTGATTTCATTCACATTGACGATATTTTTGATATAATTGATCTGCAACTTAATGATTTTGAAAAATTTAACGGCAATATTTATAACATTGGCGGCGGACTCGAGAACAGCGTTTCCTTGAGAGAACTGACGGATATTTGCGAAAAAGTGACGGGGAACAAAATTGAAATTTCTTCTATCAAAGAAAATCGTCCCGCCGATCTCAAGCTTTTCATCACCGATTGCGAGAAAATAAAGAAAATGACCGGCTGGAAGCCCAAGAAAAATGCCGAAGAGACAATTTCGGACATTGCTCAATGGATAAAAGAAAACAAAGAGTCACTAAAGCCTATTTTATCTTAAACATGCCTAAATTATCCGTCGTCATCCCCGCCCACAACGAAGAAGGCCACCTTGAAAGCACCATCATGGCTTTTCACGACGAGCTCAAAAAAGAAAACGTCGATCACGAAATTTTGGTCGTGAACGACAATAGCCTAGATAAAACGGAAGAAATCCTGAAAAAATTGAGCGGCGCGAATCCTCAAATTCGCTATGTCAACAACTCCCCGCCCAACGGATTCGGTTTTGCGGTGCGCAAAGGCCTCGAAAATTATCACGGCGATTGCGTGGCGATCGTCATGGCCGATCTTTCCGACCGCCCGGAGGACCTCGTTAAATTTTATCGTAAATTCGAAGAAGGCTATGACTGCGTTTTCGGTTCGCGTTTTATAAAAGGCGGAAAAGCCATCGATTATCCCCTGTTCAAATACTACCTCAATCGCTTTGGAAACTATATCATAAAGATCCTTTTCGGAATTCGCTACAACGACACGACCAACGCTTTCAAGCTATACAGCCGCGAGACCATCGAAGGTATCAAGCCATTCCTTAGCCACCATTTCAATCTGACTGTCGAAATGCCCCTCAAGGCGATTGTCCGCGGATATTCATATGCCGTAGTCCCCAACTACTGGGTCAACCGAAAGGAGGGTGAATCAAAGTTCAAAATGAAAGAAATGGGCAGCCGCTATTTTTTCATTATCCTCTATTGCCTTCTCGAAAAGTGGCTGTCGCGGGGAGATTATAAGAAAAAAATTACCGCATGAAAGAAAATCTAAGCAGTCTGTATCAAAATCGCTTTAAAGAAAACATGGCTGACAAAAACCGGATTTGGAAAATTCTTTGCCTTGATTTCTTCCAAAAATACATAGATTCTGAAAATGATACGGTTCTTGATCTCGCAGCCGGATATGGCGATTTTCTGAACAACATCAAGGCGAAGAAAAAAATTGCGGTTGATTTGAATGAAGACATCAAGAAGTATGTCGCGGAAGGCACAGAAGTGATCATTTCGGATTGCAAGAAGATCGAAGCGCTTGGCGATGATTCCGTGGATAAAATATTTATCAGCAATTTTCTGGAACATCTGAACAATACAGACGAAGTGATTCTGGTTCTGCAGGAATGCTATCGCCTCCTGAAACCTGGCGGAAAAATTTTGATTCTTCAGCCTAATATCTATTACGTCAAAGAAAAATATTGGTTTTTCATCGATCACAAAACGCCATTGACTCATGAAAGTTTGGCCGAAGCTCTAGAAGTAGCCGGATTCGAAATAACTTATCTCAAGAAAAAATTCCTCCCCTATTCCACGAAATCACCACCCTTTCCTCAGAGTGACTTTTTTATCAAGATTTACCTGAATTTTCCGATCCTTCAAATGATTTTCGGAAAACAAAGTTTCGTGATTGGAAAAAAGTGATAGTTATTATTTTACGGAAATGGATGTCAAGTGGAGATTATACGAAATTGAGAAAATAAATAACATTAATCGAATAAATATAATGAAGAGGATCATTTCCGCCTGCGCTAAAAAAATAAACGAATCACTGTCAAACCAAAAATTTCTTTTTGGTTTTTTAGCAGCGGGCTTTCTCGTGATTATATATAATTTTATTTTTTTTGTCGCGAGAAATTCAGTTAATATTCCTTACTGGGATCAATGGGGCATTTCCGATGTGATTTCGGGACACCAACGTTTGTTGCATATATTATTTTATTATAATAATGAACACCGTATTGGAGTAGGCTTGATTGTGGCTAGAGCTCTCGCCTTTTTTTCCAATTGGGACCAGATTACTGAAATAAAATTCATTTCTTTTTTAATAATTTCGTCCACAGCGATTATTTTATACCTTAAATACCTAATCAGCAAAAAACTCGAAATTTTTGATATAATAATTCCCTTGATTACCCTGAATATTTTTCAAGCTGAAAATTTGACTTGGGGATTCCAAATCTCTTTTGTTTTTCCGCTTTTCTTTCTTTCGTTATGGCTATTGTCGATAATCAAAATAAGATCTATCACAAAGAGAAATTTGTCATTGACCTTTCTTTCTCTCTTGGGAAGCTTTTCATCCTTTCACGGCTTATTTCTGTCGATTCTGACAATCGGATATATTACATTCGATTATTACAAGGAAAACAGAGAGGATAGGAAAATTTTTATCGCGACTCTGTTTGCAAATATACTTATCTTCCTGACATATTTTATCGGGTTTAGACAATCGGAACAATCCGCCAAGCTGTCATTCAAAACTATCGATTTTATTGCTAGCGCTATAAATAATGGTTTTTTCTATCCAGAGATAAATTTCATTTCGTACTTATTGGCAGTCATCGTAATTGCTTTTTCATTGTTTTTGGTTTATCGGTTGTTCAAATCTAAACCCAGCAGAAGCGAGATTGTCGGAGATATATTGATTTTTTTTGGTCTACTGTTTATTCTGTCCGTTTTACGTGGTCGATCTGCGGGCGGAGTTGATCAAGCGGCGGCTTCGCGATATGTCACTTTTGCCATGTTGATTCCGCTAGGGTTATTTTTTGTGTTTTCGGGATTTAAGAAAGGAAAGATCTATAATTTGATTCTTTTTATTTTTATATTTTCAAACATAATTCTGTTTAGCGGCAAGCCTGCTGAAAAAGCAGCCGATTTGACCGCGAACAAACAAAAAGTGATGGATTGCTATTTCGCATATATGTATAAAGCAGAGGGCAATCTAAGCTCATGCTACAAAATATTTCCTCTTTATCCCAATGAAGACTATCTCGACTCGAGAGTGGAAAAAGTTCTTCATTACAAGAATCCGGTTGATTTTAATTCCCTGACAAAAATGGGTTATTATTATAACATCAAACCAAAAGGAGTCGCGATGGTGTCGGATATTTCTGATTTTTTTGAAAATTTCCAGAATATAAGCAAAAACGGAGCATTCTTCACGTCAGTGAACAATGACCCGTATATGACAACGACAAAAAGTTTTGACGATATCAAAGGGATGACCTGGAAGTCAAACGCGAAAGGAAATCCAAAAGTGTATTTTTTGTTTGAAAATGAGGAATATTCTGAGAAATATTCGATAAATATCAAACCTGTGGACGGCGAATATATCGTAAACTTGAATGCTTTGAGAAACGCACTCAATAAAAAGATAGTTTCTGTTCGAATTGATCCGACGGATCAGGCCGAAATTTTCTCGATATCTGATTTCACAATATACAAATAGTAACTCGCTCATTGCCTGCCTCAAAAAAATACAGATTTTAATTTATTTCCTAGCTATTGGCTGGATGCCTTGCGCCGCAAAATAAGTTTAATTACTATAGTTTGACTTGTCATGAACCGGCAGTGAAAGTATCCTTAGCTTGAAATAAATGACTGAAATTTAGCCACAGAAAATTTATATTGTCATTCCGGATTTCGATGACGGCAAGACGAAAATTTATCTAAGAAAATAATCTTTTAAAAAAATAATGTTCAAAATATACATTTGTGTTAAATTATTTTTTTGTTGATACAATTAATAATAAATTTCCAAAAAATATAACTCTGACAATAAAAACCATACTATGGATTGTAGCACTGATTACAATCCTTTGTGTGTTTGTACCATTTTCACCAAAAATGCCAGGCGTTGTTGACGGTGAACAATTTGCTATGAATTACGGCCTTGCTCAAGGATTGTCCTTTGGCAAGGATATTATTTACACTTATGGGCCGTATGCGTTCTTATATTCGATGCAATACCATCCATCAACTGACTTTTTGATGATTATTGCAAGCCTATATTTGGCCGTGTCATATGGGGTATCCTTTGTCCTTTTGGCGAAAAAAGTTAAGTGGTACTGGATTTTGGTTTTTTGCGCATTCCTCGCCGGACTAATGTATTATCGAGATGCTCTACTTTCTTCGCTTCCGCTACTCGTCGGACTTCTAACGTTCAAGATTCTATCGCCAGAAAAAGAAAAAATTATTGAAAGCAAATGGGCTTCAATTTTTGTGATATTTCTATTTGCGCCTTTAGGTTTGCTGCCCTTAGTAAAAGGCAATATGTCAATTCTTTGCGGTGCTGTTGTCGCATTGTGCGTAGCGCTTTTTCTCGCAAATAAAGAAAGGCTCCTTGCCATAATCTGCCTGCTTACCCCGATAATTTCAATGATTTTTTGCTGGATTGCTTCAGGACAATCTGTGATAAATTTGCCAAGTTATTTTATCAACATGGCACCCACAGTCTCCGGTTATACCGAGGCTATGGCTGCTAATGGCCCTATTAATGAAATAATTTTATATTTAATTACTTCCGTTTTTTTATTGCTAATCATATCTTTTCAAACACAAATAACAAGGATTTCGAGAATATTTCTATTTTGCCTCTATTTTGTTTTTTTATTTCTTTCGTTCAAGGCTGGATTTGTCCGACATGACATCCATGCTGTTGTATCAGCTCACTCCATCCTTATTGCCGCACTACTGTTGCCATTTATTTTAAAGACAAGAACAATCTTTCTTGTCATTTTTTTTGCTTTATTATCGTGGTATTCTATTGACAGCAATTACATCAAAACATCACCCGAGAGTTTTGTTAGTAATATTAAATCAACTTATTCTTTAGCCTGGTATGGTATTGGACAAAGAATAGAAAACAGAAACTGGCTAAAGCTTGAGTTTGATGCAACAGTAAAATTCCTCCGAGAACAAGCATCTTTCCCTGTTTTTCAGGGAACCACAGACATCTACTCTTACGATCAACCATACTTAATTGCCTCCGGAAACTCTTGGTCGCCTCGCCCAGTATTTCAAAGCTATGCTGCTTACACGACGGAGCTAGCTGAGATAAACAGGAAGCACCTCCTGGGGAATCAGGCGCCAGATAATATTATTTTTAAAATGGAGCCAATTGATGAAAGAATCCCCTCAATCGAGGATGGCACGAGTTGGCCTATACTGATAGCTAATTATCAGCCGACCCAGATGGCGAATAATTATTTATTTCTTAGAAAAAAAGATGTTAGTGAAATTACAGAGCCAGTGAAATTAACGAGCGAAATACATACTTTCGGAGAAAGCGTTAATTTGCCCCTCTCAAGCCAATTGATATTTGCTCAGGTCGAGATTAAGCCTACTATTCTAGGTCATATAGCAAGCTTGTTCTACAAACCCAGCCAGCTCCACATCACACTAAAGTTGAATAATGGAATAGAAAAAAAATATCGCATAATAGCTAGTATGGCAAAATCGGGTTTTGTAATATCACCATTAATCGAAAACGCAACTGAGTTTGGAATGATATATGGCAAAAATGGTTTTTTGGATAATAAGTTGGTTAAATCAATAACGATTACACCGGATATTAAAGGATCCGCGTTTTGGAATCAAGATTATGTTATCACCTTCAGCCAAATTAAAACCCCTTCTCCGATCGACATATCGAAAATATATAAGTTCGACGAATTTGATAATTCATTATCAAATTATAAAATAGCTACAGCAGAAAAATGTAACGGATCTATCGATATGTTTAACGGGACAACCCCAATACCAACAGAACTTTTAGCTTCAAACTCACTAGAGGTCAGTGGGTGGCTAGCAAGTTCTGTCGAAAATGCCACTCTGCCAGATGCGGTTTATGTGGTTTTGACTGATGCCCAAGGTGAAAATAAATATCTTGAGACGCATATGATTCCCCGTCCAGATGTTGCCGCTTCTTTTAAAAAACCAGGACTTAATGGGTCCGGCTATAGCACCACAGCTGATATTTCAACATTAGAAGGTAAATACACAATGGAACTTGCCGTCAAAACAGCCGGCAAAATAGAAATTTGTCCACAATTTAAAATTCCAACAACGATAATTAAATAATTCCGACGGAAGTGTTGGCTTTTGACGACGGCAAAATAAAAATTTATCTTAGAAAATAGCACCTTACTTGAAGTATCCAACGAATGCGTGTATCCTTACCTTGAAACATATGGCAGAAATTTCACCACAAAAACTTTATATTGTCATTCCAGCCTTCAACGAAGGGGATGTGATTGAAGAGGTCATAACAGATGTTAAATCGGCCGGGTATTCAAACATCATCGTTGTTGATGATGGAAGTACGGATGATACAGATTTGAAGGCGGAATCGGCAGGCGCCATCGCGCTTCATCATCTGATCAACCGCGGAAAAGGCGCGGCTATGAAGACAGGGATTGAGGCTGCGAAAATAGCGCAAGCGGAAATTGTTGTCACGATGGACGGTGACGGACAGCATAATCCTTGCGACATCGAAAAAATGATTTCACTGATCAAAGACGGGAACGATGTTGTTTTAGGAACGCGCATGAAAAATGCCAAAGGTATGCCTTTCTATAAGTTCCTCGCGAATCACTCCGGAAATTTTTTCACTTGGCTGATATTCGGCCTTTGGGTGACGGACAGCCAATCGGGATTCCGCGCCTTTTCCCGAAAAGCAATTGGCTTCATCGAGACACAGACCGCCCGCTATGAATATGACAGCGAAGTGATTTGGGAAATAAAAAAACACAAACTGAAATATGCCGAAGTGCCCATTGAAGTTCGCTACACGAAACATTCCATGACAAAAAAGCATCGACAGGGATTGAAGAACGGCCTCATGACGTTGGTAAAAATGATAATATCCTAATTTCCAAAAATATGCTCCCTCTCTCGATTTCACGGATTGTATTTTCGCTTATTGCGGTATTTTTTCTTTCGGACGCGTTGACGAAATATCTACGCGGAGAGAGAAGCCATACGGCCTTCAAATTGGCTGTTTCTGTTTTTATTTGGGGAGCGGCGCTCGCGCTTGCGATAATGCCTCGATTGGATCATGCTGTTTCGAAACAATTTGGCTTTGGGAAAGACATAGATGTGTTGATCCTGGGCGGCTTTGTTGTTGTTTTTATCTTCCTATTCAATCTTTTGAGGATTACGGAGAGGCTTGAGCGAAACATCACGGAAATTGTTCGCGAACAATGCTTGGAAAAATTTAAGGAAAAACTGGAACAAAAATAATGCTTTATTTCCTCCTTATTTTAAATATCTCGCTAATGGCAGCTGGCCAAATCTGCTTCAAAAAAAGCAGTTTGTTCATTGAATCGAATCAGCAGCTTCCGGTCCTTTTCAGATACATTTATAATTTCTGGTTTTATATCGGCATTTTTGCTTTTGGCGTCGCGACGATCGTTTGGATAAAAATATTGTCTCTCGCTAAACTGTCTTCGGTCTATCCGATGCAAAGCATTGCCTATATCCTTGTCGCGATTCTCGCGTATTTCATTTTCGGCGAAAAAATAAATGCCTACACAATAATAGGCATCGCTCTGATCATTTCAGGAATATTTTTTGTTTCTCAAGGGAAATAAATTATTATTTTTTAATTTTGATACCGATAGATGTTTAGGCCGTCAATCGGTTTTTTGTTTATGGTTTTCAAACAAGGAAAATCACTTGAAAGAAACTTTTGAGGCAAGACAACATAGTCGATCCCTAGGCTTTTCACCCTATCTGAGCAAGGATTTGCGTATACCGTATACGCGTCCACGGAATCCAGCCTAAAATTTATCTCATCCGCATTGTCCGCGTTTTCAAAATCAATATGCGCGTAGCGGTTATATATTTGCGTATAGTCACCCCGCGGATCGAGCAATTTGTTCGTTTGTAGATCCGGCGAATAATGTACGCCATTCATGACATTGACTCCTGACGCTTTGAGAAAATTCGCGTATGCGGCGCTTTTATATACGATCCAAGTGGAGTTTTTTTGCTTGTGGTTAATTTCCTCGGCAAATTTCATGAGATCATTTTCTTCTATCGAAGAAATTCCGTGCGCAATCGGATTCACCGGAAAATTCGGAATGATCAAAACAGGTAGCAGCAAGAGGAAAAAATATTTATTTTTGTATACGAGCAGCGCACACATGGCAGCGAAAATGACCGACACGAAAATTGTCTGCGGTATAGTGAAAAAACCATACTTGAGATTTAGCGAATATCCCAAAAGAACAAAGAGCAGCACGAAAATTACGAAAACCAAAGAGATGATTAATGGTTTTTTTGCGATCTTTCGGCTCGTTTCTTGCTTCTTCTCGCTGAAAAAAATAATTACCCATATGATACTCGCCAATCCCGTGCCGATTATGGCGCGACCCGGAGGAACTGTGCTGAACAGGCTGATTTTCGCCAAATCGGGGAGGAATCCTACAAAAAACCACGATCCCATGAGCACAAAATACGCCAATAAGCCGACAAAAAGCGGGTTGATTTTTCTCTTTTTCCAAAAATCGAAAACGACAAACAGCAACAGAATTGGAAAAAAAAGAAGAAAATTGCTGGCCTCGCACACATTTATCATGCCCGGGGGGAAATATTTTTCAGTAAATAATATTCCATAGAATCCGGAAAAAAATACAATCGGATCCATGGTGCCCCCGTTTGTGGAGCGGATTCCCGGGTATACGGTGCTCCTGACCAGAGTGACCGTGTCTTTTATTTCATGATATACATGAAGCGCGACAAAACAAAATATCGCGGCAATCGCGGCGACGCAAAGGATGCGGAAAGCCAATCTATTTTTTATGTCGTCAGCCGAAAAGTTTCTTATCGCAAAGGCCGCAAAAAGAAATATTGCCAGATAAATTAAAGGAATCTGGAAAGGAGGATAAAAAAACAATATGAAATTGATGCTAGAGATAAGCCAGACTATTCCGGCCAGGGCGATTCCCCTTTTGGTTTTCGCGAAAAAAATATATGCCGCTGAAACGATCAGTATTGCGAATGACGCGATCATTTCGGGCAACATGGCCGGAGTTGAAAACCACCATTGTATGAATGCTGAAAAGAATACCCAGAGTGACCCGAAAATCGAAAGCCAGAAATTATTGCGTGTTAGTAGCATCAGGAGCAGAAACATTCCCAAAAAAAGGGAAAAAACCTTGAAATTCCAATAGAAAGAAAAGGCAGTTTCGAAGTCAAAAACGAAGAAACCCAAATTTTGGGGTCGGAAAATGGTTGAGACATCATTCACCGGCAGACTCATCAAAAGCGGCGCTTTCCCCACCCCAATCGTCTTGTTTTCGGCCGGAAATCGAGGGTCTTGCTTGGCTTGTGAGAGCATGGCCGGCGTGATGACGTCATACTCATCGCTCCGAATACTCTTGGAAGTCCCGAAAATAATTTCCCTATGAGCGGCGTTATTGGGGTCTTTGCTAAAAACATCGTCCCAACACTTGATTGAGGAATAATTTATTTTAAAAGCGACTAGAACGAAAAAGGTTACAATACAGATCATGAACAAAAGAACCGAGCGATAATCAAAAACAAGCAGTTTTTTGTTGCTGATTCTAGATCCGAATTGGCTCAAATTTTCTTTGAATCTTTTTAGCCTCACTGGAATGATGCCTATTTTTAACGGAGTTGTTCTTTTTTGCAGGCGATGACATCCTGGTGATTGTCCCAGGCATGCTCGGAAAACAATACAATTCTAAAATCTTTATACTTCTCCAGCTCCGCAAAAGCCCAGGCTGGCGTGGAAATGGAAATGCCATAATCATCCGTGTGAGGATAGCTGGCATAACCAAAGCCGGTTTTTTTGTAGTTATCGATAACCGTTGGTATTTTTTCTTTGGGAATTCCGTAATCGTAAATTTTTTCAACCATACGCTTAATGACGCGCCTTCCGTGTGTGGTGAATATCAATACGCCGTTTTCAGCCAGATGCTCATAGAAAAAATCAAAGAAGGGCGGCCACTGGTGCTTGTCCAGGTGCGTAAACAGAGACCCGACCCAGATTAGATCAAACTTATCGTCAACCTCGAGGTTGTCGAGGTTTTTGTCGGAATATAAAGCTTTGGCTCCAAATGTTTCCACGCAGAAATCAACTGCGTCTTTTTCCAATTCACACGCGGTTATGCCGGCTTCCGGAAATTCATCTCTCAAGTATCTCATAACTCTGCCGTACCCCGAAGGAAAATCCAAGATTGACGTCACTTTTTTCTTGTTCGCGAGATCCAGCGAGATGAGGACGTTTTTCAGGGCCGATTCCCCCACTCCAAAATAGTGGTTTTTATCTCCGGCATACATATCATCTTTTTCGGCGATAATTTGGCAGATGTCCCTTTTTGACTTGTCGTAAAAGAAATATTTCTTCGAGAACGCGATCGGATGAAGCAACGTCCAGCCTACTTGGGAATATTTCGGAAACGACTTGAAAAGTTTTTTTCTTCGGCTTGCTTTTGGCATAAGTATTATTTAGTTGAATTATATTAATATTTTTTGCGACTATTCATTTTTGGCGGACGCTTCCAACCATTCCCAGGTTATCCGAATGCCGGCTAACAGTAAAGTTTTCCGAGCATAATTTATTTCCTGCGACACTCTTTTGGTATCTAACACGGCTCTCCTGACATCAACTGGGCGGGCCGGTTCGCGCTTGATTGCAATTTTCTTCTTGGTAACTTTTTTCATCGCGGAAATGATTTCATTGATGCTCTCCCCTTTTCCACTGCCAATGTTATATAAATTATATTTCGTCTTTTTTGAAGAAATGAGTTTAGTTATGTTGATCAAATCGTCGATATAAATATAATCCCTGATGTTTTTTCCGTCGCCGAAGATTGTTATGGGCTTTCCCCGCTGAATCAAGTTCAGGAAAATCGGAATGATTCCTTGGCTGCCGACGACATTTTGTCCGGGGCCATACGGATTGGAATAGCGCAGGATCAGGTAGTCAAGTCCGTGGTTAAGGCGGAAATATTCAAGATATTTCTCAATCGCCAATTTTGAAATGGCGTATGGTGAAATCGGGTTTTGCAAGTCATTCTCACTCAACTTCTTTTTTTCTTGATTCCCGTATATGGCGCCCCCGGAAGAAGAAAATATGATCTTTTTTATTTTCGCATTGACGCATTCTTCCAGCAGAACAATTGTGCCGCGAATATTCGTTTCTACGTCGATAAGCGGGTCTTTCATTGAAGAACCGGGCGTCGTGAGAGAAACATAATGGAAAACGTAGTCCACGCCCTTGAGCGCTTTTTCAATATCCACCCGATTGAGAAAATTTCCCGGAAATATCTCTAGTTTCTTTTCCAGTCCTGTCAAGTTGCGGCTAACTCCGTCCGTAAAAAGATCAAAAGCCCTGATCTCGTATTTGCCATCTTTGAGCATGGATTTCGCGAGATTACTACCAAGAAATCCGTCCGCTCCGAGAATCAATATTTTTTCTTTTTTCATAATGTTCAGTTTACTATTTTATCAATTTCGTCGATGCATTGCTGCTGCGGAAATTCGGGCACGAGTTTTCTTGCCCATTTTCCCGCCTCTTCTCCGATTTTTTGCCAGTCATTCCTTTTCTCCCAGGATCGCTCCATGCATTCATCCAAAGCCTTCGCGCTAGGCTCGTCGGTGACGAATCCTGTTTTGCCGTCTTTCACAAATTCAACCATTCCGCCCACCGGAGTCACGATAGCCATTCTATGGCAAAGCAAACCGTCGATGAGCGCGATCGGCATGCCCTCCATTCTAGAAGGGAAAATCACGCCGTGATACTTGATTATTTCTTTGGCTATATCTTCGACATATCCGCAAAAAAAGAAATTTTTGATTCCATGCCCTTTGATGTATTCATCCATCTTGGGACGATCGACGCCTTCGCCGTATGCCATGACTTGCAGCGGCCTGTCTTTCCATTTTTGCATTGCCATCACTTCCAGAAGCATATCCAAGCCCTTGTGGATATAATACAATCGGCCGATATACATAAGTCTATAGATGCCGTCCAATCCGTCCGGCCAAACCAGAGTCTGATTATACGGAACATCAAAGGCATTTCTAATTACGGAAAAATTTTCGACTGTCATGCCGAATATCTTTTCCATGACATCCTTTGCCGGATGGTTGTCGGAAAAAATCATTTTTGATAATTGCAGCAACTCCTTATTCTCGACTATCGCATTTTCATCCGGACCTATGATCTGCAGATGATCTTCAGTAATCAGAGGGATGAAATTCACATAATCAAAACCGTTCGATTGGCACCATTTCATCATTTCTCTCCCTTCAAAAACGTGGCCCTGGGAAATGAAAACCAAATCCGGAGCAAAATCCTCGACAAACTTCTTAACTTCCTTTGATTTGCAATAGTCGGCCATTTCAGGTCTTTCAAGAAGCTGGATGAGTCCTTCGGATAGAATTTCCTTGAGTATTTCCGGCCGCGGCTCATGCTTTTTCATGCAAAGGCCCACCAAAAAATCTCTGCTGGAAAATCCCTGGGCGATTTTCGCGCAGCTGATCTCACTGCCGCCCCACCCGTCATTCGTCGAGAAAAAAAGGATTTTTTTTCGCATTGCTTTCTCGCCGGTTTTAAATTTTCCGATTCTTTCCCGATATTCAGGAAAATGTTCCGTTTCTCTGCCTAAATTGTTCCGGCAGACCAAATTCGTGTGCTCTAATGCCAGGGCAGAACGCCGATCGCTGACACGAAATTTGGAAAGGATAAAATTTTGCACATCAAGCGATTCGGAAACAAGCTGTTTGCCTTTTTCTTCCGTGTTTTTGCCGGATCGAGAAACGACATTGTCCTTATGAAACCGATGGAAATTCAGGGGCGCCGCGCTAAAAGCAATTTTTGAATTTTGCAAAATTTTCACATACGTGAGCCAATCCCCCGCCTGTTTGAGACCTCCGCCGATTTCATCACCAAGCTGCGCGAGCAGATCACGCCGCATCAACGCGGCACTCGCGTTAACAATCGTGTTTTTTATGACAAGATAATTCCGGACTTCGTTCTTGCCGGAATTCACATAGTCATTGCGCCATCGACCTTCCTCGGCCGGAATGGCTTCCAAATATGACAGATACGTCTCCCCTTTCACGCCATGCTCGTCAATTCTCACGGATTGAGAATAAGCCAGCCCGACCTCCGAATCAGCAAATTTTGCGACCATAGTCTCCAAAAAATTCAACTCACAGGAATCATCAGCTTCGGCTATCCAAATCAAATCTCCTTTGGCTTCCCGAACCCCTTTGGCCCATTGGGCAAAAGTTCCCTTATTTTCTTTATTGGCGATAATCTTATGTGGGATATTGGAAGAAGACAGTATCTTTTTTGCCAGTTCGATGCTGTTGTCTTTCGAATTATCATCCAGAAATATTATTTCAAATGGCTTGTATGTTTGATTGATTATGGAATTAAGTCTATCCTCCAAAAACTTTTCATAGTTATAGCTTGGGACCACGACCGAAATTTTGGCGTCCGCTTTTTTTAGATGGCCTTCTTTTTTGCCTGAAAACAAATTTTCATATAATTCTGGAATATCCTTTTCGAGCTGGAGAATTGTATTTTTCGGCATTGTGCCGTTTTTAGCGATTATCATATCCAGCATTTTCTGCAGATCAAGCTCAATGTTGCTCATGTCATGGATTGGGAAATATTTTTGCGAGTCGCGCAGTCTTTCTTCATATACGCCGATATTGGAAAAAAGGATAGGCAAGCCTGAATTAATGCCTTTTGTCAGGGAGTAGCTATAGGTTTCTCCCCATTTATTCAAAAATACCAATCCGTGGATATCATTTTGCTTAAGCAGCGAAAATATCTCGTCTTCGATATATGATCCGTGAAAAACAACTCCTAGTGCTTCCATTTCATTCATCCCAAACACATGATATTGGATGTGATATCCTTTATAATTCTTGATAGAAAACAGTTTTGGATAATAATCCGCCCCCTTATAAACAGTTATATTGTTGATAATTCCGATGTTTATGTTTTTTTCTACCTTGGGAATTTCAAAAATGTCATGAACCTCATAATCAATATGCCTTGATAATTTTGCGTTCTCGAAAACAAAAATGGAATCGAAGATATTTTTGACAAAGTTTGACGGGTATATAATAGTGTCTGCTGCTTTCAATAAATCAAAAGCAGAAGGGCTTAGGGGTAATTTATTATCGTAACTTGAATATATGCCATTATGGCACTGATAGAAATCTATTTTTTTCTTTTGGAGGAAATAAAAATCATGTATGGGGATTACCAGCTTTATTCCATACTTTTTTTTGGCATCTAAAATATCCTCAAATGTAAGATTCGAAAAAAATAGGTACTGAAATAAGAGAACGTCATCTTTTTTGAATAATCTCTTATAGAGATTCAGATCTTCCCTATTTTTTATCGGTACAAATCTTAAGCGATAATTCTCAAAGGCATCAATCAAATCAGCAATATATTTTTTGGCCCCTCCTCCTGGAATATTCGAAACGTAGAAAACGGTTTTAAAGGGGTAATATGCAGGCACATTTTTTACATTAGCGTCCCGTTGAGTAATGCCCTGGGAATATCTCTGCCTGTTGATAATTTCTTTTTTATTCAATACACCTTTTCCGTGAAGAAGGTAATTAAATGTTCTCAAAATCATTCGCTTGGGCCCTTCCTGCTGAAGGGAGGAAGCAGCTTCTCTGTACAAACTAGATAATTTTTTTGAATATTTTTGAAAAAACCCCTTAGTCCTTCCTTTGCAATAAGTAAATTTCTTTTTGAATGGATACTCTTTCAAAAAAATAACGGATTTTCGAAAAAAAACGATCCATCCATATTTTTTTATGACCAGGTATACGGAATGTGGGATATCGGAAAAGCGGATATCCACCGTTCTGATGGAATAATCCTTTTTTTTGTCATACTTTTTTTTGAATAGATTCTTTATTGTCAGAAAAAGATCGCTAAATTTCATTTTATTCCCAATTTACTCTTCAAGCTGATATATCTGTTCCTCATTTTCCAGAATTTGGAAGATTTCATCGCCTTGATTTCTCTTTCCTTTTGCCGGATTTCCCGTTCTTTTTGTTGGATTACCTCCTCTTTTTGTTGGATTACCTGCTCTTTTTGCTTGTTTTTTTCTTTTTCTTCTCTTACTAAATTTTGGTAAGAGACCATCGCTTCTTCAATCTCATACTTGCAGCTGTCAGCTTTTTTCTTCAGCTCTTCTTTCTTTTCTTCGACAGTCGACAAAAGATTCTGAATTTCCTCATACTGCCTTAACCCGTGTAAATAAGCATAATGCATCTGCAAATTCTCCATAATTTCCTTGATCTCAGAACCTTTTTTCTCATCCAGAAACAAGACTCCCAGGCCGTAGGAATGTGAAAATTCAATAAACGAATGATTTTTTTTCAATTCATCCCATAAGCGATATACTCCGAAATCATTTTCTTTCACGAAAACATCATGAAAAAGAATGATGCCATCGTCCTTAACTTTATTTTTCCAAGCTTCGTAATCGTGCTTCACACCTTCGTACGTGTGCAGGCCGTCTATGTGCAAAATGTCAATTGATCCGTCTGCAAAATCGGAAACGGCTTCGTCAAATGTTTTTCGAATTAGATTGATTTTCAATTTTGGATAGCACTCGTTTTTTATTTGCTTAACTGTTTCAAAAACTTTCTCGCCATAAAATCCGGCGTGCTTCTCGCCTTTCCATGTATCAACGGCATTGATCTCGGTGTCGATTTGCTGGTCCTTGACGGATTGTGCAAATGACCAGAGAGAAGTGCCGTAGTGTGTTCCTAGTTCTACGATTCTCTTGGGCTTGATGTTGGCGATCAAATCATAGGCGAAATACTTGTGTCCCACCCAGGGCCATCCAGCATCTTTGAATTTTTCCTCATATTCAAATTTTGGCTGATAGAATTTCCATTCCATATAATTCAATTCCATTTATAATTAAGCTCTACTAATCCTCCCCTTTCATTATTTGAAATCACTTTGAATATTTTTGATTTGTCAACAAAATCATAGGCGATTGAATCGTTTTTACCAAAAATACCTGATTTTATAAAATATGTATTTGTCTTTAATGGAATTGCGATATAATCAACATGAAAATAACCCCTTTCAATATACTTTTTCGCGTCAATTTTATCAATAATTGTATTTATGCCAAAAATATAATTATTTTCTTGGTTATAGATTGCGATGCCAAAATTAATAACAGGAATTTCTTTATTTTTATTAAAATAAATTCTTACAGACATATCATCTCCTGTCTTAAAAATATTTTTCGCATTTCCGTCCTTATCTAAAAACTCTACTTTTGTAATTTCCGCAACTTTATTTTTCCTCTCTTCTTCCTGTCTTTTCTTTTCATCTTCAATTCTCATTTTTTCGTCCTCAAGCTCTTTGCCTTTCATATATTCCAAACCCTTTTCCGCTTTTGCGTTTTTGCGCCTCTCTTCATTAAAAATCCGTTTTTCCTCATCGCTCATATTCTGATAAATGTATTCATTCCCCACTTCTTCCGGATTACCGATCATCTCAATTTTCCCTTCGCGGAGAAGCATGGCGCGGTCGCAATATCGCTGGACGGTGGCAATGTCATGCGTGACGAGAATCACCGTTTTTCCAGCATCTTTGTATTTATTGAATTCCTCCATGCACTTGCTCTGGAAATTCGTATCCCCTACCGCTAGCACCTCATCCATCAGCAGGATTTCCCGATTGGCATGAACAGCCGTTGAAAACATCAGCCGCACCTGCATTCCGGACGAATAGTTTTTCACCTTTTGGTCAATGAAGCGGCGCAGTTCCGAAAATTCCACAATGTCGTCGAATTTTTCGTCAATTTGCTTATGAGAGAGTCCTAGCACCGCTGCGTTGAGATAGACATTGTCCCGCCCGGAGAGTTCCGGGTTGAAGCCGATGCCGAGCTCCAGAAATGGAGAAATCAGACCCTTGACCTTCACCTTGCCTTTGTCTGGAATATATATCCCCGCCAAGATCTTGAGCAGCGTTGATTTTCCCGAGCCGTTGCGGCCGATGATCCCGAAAAATTCCCCTTTTTTCACCTCAAAACTGACGTCGTCCAGCGCTTTGAATTCTTCGTATCCATTGGAGTGAAAGAGGTTCACGAAAGCCCCCCGAATCGTCGAGATTTTCTCATGAGGAATGCGGAAGGTTTTGGAGACATTTTCGACTTTTATGGCTGTTTCCGCCGACTTGCGGTTTTCTTCAATTTGGTTAATTTTCTTGTCCCTTTCCATGTTTACCACTATAGCCCATTTAGGTCTTTTTTTCAATCCCTTGATACAATTAGACACCATTTTGGAGATATGCTAATATATCTGATAAGCTTATGCAAAAAAGAAAAACAAAGAACATGGTATTCATATCGCTTATCATCGCATTTTTCATTTCGGCGTTTGGTATTTTTTCCTTTTCTCAAAATATTGCCCAGGCCAAATCATCCGTCACGAAATGGCAGAAAAAACTTATAGCAATGGGTGTGGATCCGGCTCTTTATCAGGCTTGTCTTCCAAAAGTCAGCCGGGCGGAATATATAAGAGTGATGAAGCTTGCAGCGGGCTCTGGAACGGAAAAGCCTGCAACGGATACGTCAGGATCGCTCGGGCCGGAAATCTCGGTGGGGCTGTGGAACTTTTCAAAATCCGACACTTTCAAGATCGATGCCAACAAAGGCTATAATATAAAAAACAGCGATGGAAACGTCATCGCCCAAGTCGCGGCCGATTCGACCACCAAAGTGGAATATGACGACGATGGCGATCTGAAGGTTTCCGGCTCCATTGCTTCGACAACGGTTTCGGACAAAGTTCTGTTTGACGCCACCGACGGCGACAACTCCACGCTCATATTCAATACGCATAAGCCTGGTGATGACTATGACCATTTTAGAGGCAAGATCGAAGTGAATTATTATCACGGGGACGATATTTATAGCGGCAGTTCCAGTTCGGTCACTCAGATCTGGGTCATCAACAAGCTTCCGCTCGAGCAGTATGTCTGGGGAATGGGAGAAACCACCGGAACCGGAGACACCGACCATGTGCGGGTGATGACGACGATTTTTCGAACTTATGGGGACTGGTATATCGAGAATGCCACGAAATATAAGCCCTTGGGATTCAAGATCCGCAGCGATTCCGGCTCCCAGATATACGGCGGATACGACTGGGAGAAGGATCATCCGAAGATCAAAAGCGCGGCCGGAGACACTCGCGGAAAGATCATCAAATACAAAGGCGAGGTGGCGCTCACTCCCTATTGTTCCTATACCAACGGAAAAACAATAGATTATCCCGGCCATGATTATCCCTATCTCAAATCGGTGAAGGATCATAGAAAAGGAATCATCAAAAGCCTCAAGCCCGGAGACAATGGAAATCATATGTGGGGACTTTCCGCTCACGGCGCGCTGGGCTTTGCTGAGGACGGCAAGGCATGGGATTGGATCTTGAAGTATTATTATACGGGCGTGAAAATCGAAGGCTCTTATTAGGCTTATGAAAAAATCGAAAATAATCTTGCTGGTCATTTTTGCGGTCGTCGCCTTGGCCATTCTTTATTTTGCCTTTGGCGTGGTCAAAAAACGCTATTTTGGCGCTGGAAAAACAACCACTATAATAAACAGCGACACGCAAAACCAAACGGACAATCAGACTGGCAATCCTTCGACTGATCAGTCTGGCGATAATCAGGAAACCACAACTCCCGATATCAATAATACCGCCCCGGGAGACGGCCGGCCAAATGTTCAAAACGCAGATTGCGACAACGATTGCGCAAACTTCAAGGGGAGTCCCGATAATCTGAAATACTGCCAGGAAGTTTGCGGAGATATACCCGTTACGAAGAAAGATTCTGAAAGCCAATGTGAAAATCTCTCGGGACTCGAGAAAGACAGTTGCTGGCGAGACCTCGCGGTTTCAAAATTGGACAGCGACCTGTGTGACAAGATTGGCGACGCCAAACTCAAAAAAGTCTGCAAAAACCGGGTAGTCGAAGAACTTTTGAATTAGAAATATACTTTTTTTTATAGTGTTAAAAATTTCGAAAAAGACCTGCTTGAGCGGGTTTTTTTGGATTTTGCCAATTTTAAAGGGGGCGGCAGAAATCTGTCCGTCCCCTTTTCTTTCCAACAGAACATGCTTATGCGCTGCCTTCTTCAACTAAGTCTATGGCAAAGCCTATTTCTTTCCTTCTTTGCCGATAGGCACTTACGATCTCCCTAAGAGCGCTTTCCACCAGTTCGATAATGACAGGTTGGGCAAGCACCCTGACCGGAACGGAATTTTTGTCCTTAAAATATTTTGGATCAAAAATCTTGAGGATGTCTGCTTTCCTTTGAGGTAAAAAAGGGAAACTCACCTTCAAATCCTCAACCGACCCAAGAGAAATGTAATAGTGTGGGGGAATATAATACGAAGATCCCCCCGTCCCAAGCTCGTTTTCGAAATAGCCGATCGCAAGTTCTTGCCCATTGAAAAGAGGGGTAATTCTAACCGCCAGCTGCTCTAAAATTCCCATAATATTCTGGTTCTTCGCCATCGGCCACCTTCCTTGAGAAATTTGTCATACCTTGGAATCCAAGGTTTATTGATTTGTTTGTTAAAGTTGTTTTTATATTATAAATCTTTTCGCGATATAAGTCAATAGAAAAAGCCCTCTTTCTTTAAGGCACTTGAATTTTATACCTTCAATTAATTCTTCAACTCACTGATGCTCGCGATCAGTATCTCAGCGGCCAAAGGATCAACATTTTGTGGCGAATTTTTCCTGATGTGAGCGATCAGGTGATCGCAATGCCCTATAACCTCCTTTTGGTGTTTATCGTATGTTTTTTGGCTTATTTTGGATTTTTCGAGAAGCATTTGCTGTCTCTTGAGATGGACGCGAATGTTCCCCATCCAGCCGAGAAGATAATCCCTTTCGCCCTTTTTCCTGATGAGCTTTGTTTTGAAATAATTGCGGACCGAATTTTTGAGGTTGTCCAGTTGCCCTATTTTAGGCCGGGATCCGAATGGCTGCGGGGATGCATCAACAGCAGGCTCGACTTGAGTTTGAGCGTCTGTGAGAGCAACTTTGGGCACTTCGGCGTTTGTCTTCTCTTCTTCCTTCTTTTTGGAGAGAAGAGTCAGCGGTTCCACTTTTTTGACACTGTCGCCGGAAATCTCGATCTTATTTTCTTCTTGAACCTTTGGCACGGCCGTCCCCGTGATCGTCGCCGTCGATTCCGCGGCTCCTTGCGAGCTGCTTTCGTCTTGCGTGATCTTTGTTGTTTCGATCGTATATTCTCCCGTCCCCGTCCCCTCCGCCAAAACTTTATATTCCCCGTCTTCGGGATTGGGAATGGTGATGAATTCTTGGTCGGTGTCAAAACCCGAATAGAAAGCGCCGGGAATCTGGTCAAATTCCGAACCATTGGCAAAATTTTTGCCGATTTTCTGGCCACTCGGAGATTGGATTTGAATGTCAACGGGAGAATGAACAAGGATCAGGAGAATGTTGGGTATAGAAGTATTCTTTATCTCGTTCGTTGGTGTTTTTCCGGTCAGAATTTCGAGGATGTCCTTTTGGGCGTCGGTAGGAAGCGCGTTGTGCTCGAATGGCAAAGCGATTGTCCGATTGGCGGGAATCGAAATGCTTTCGGCGGAGATGAGAGGGACGGTGCCGTCGCCGTCGCTTTTTTTCATTCCTTCCCCAATCAACGGAATATTATATCCTTGTGGATAACCGTGCTCCCAAATTCCACCTGCCCCGACATTGTTTATAACATTAAAACCCGAAATCGTTGTTGTCGACCTATTTTGCTTACCAATAATTTTCGTAGTCTCAACATTCTCGAGTAATTTAACTTTAGATTGGTCATTCAAACTTTCCAGAAATTCATTCCGCGGATAATTGTTAGGATAACTTTCGCGCAAAGCAGAATCATTTTCAGCGTCGTAGAGATAATTATAGACCGGCAGAAGCTCTTTTGCAGATACAATCGGTCTTCCCTGAATATAATCGAAAATGCTGGAATAGCCATAATAACCATTTTCTTCCGCCTCATGCTTAAAAATAGACTTAAACAAATATGCCCAAGGTCCGTCAAACTCGCCTGCCTCCCACGTAAGATAATCTTTCGGCGCTCCCAAATTCGGAGTACCAACGGTGATCAGTTGGTCAACGTCGTTATCATAATAGCCGGACTCGATATATTCTCTGGCCAAAAGACCACCCATTGAATGCGCGACAATATCCACTTTTGCCTTATGAGTCAGGTTTTTTATCTGCTGGATCTTTCCCCGGAGAGCCACGGCGTTCACTTTGTTGCTGTCCCGCCATTCATAGGGAAAAGTGAAAAGATCCTCTTCCGGAATATACCCGGCGTTTTCGAATTCGGCGTAAAGATTGTCGTAGGTGTGAAGAATAGGATCGAGTTGCCACTCCCCGTCTTTTTTCCAGGATCCCAAAATCCCGGGAATGATTATCACTGGATCGCCGATATGAGCAGGATCTTGCTTGAGCCACGGATCAAACGAAACTTGCCCTATGGCGGAATTTCCTTTGCCACTAGGATTGTTTTCGTTTTGCGGGCCGGATGCGTCTCCCCACCAATTATTTTTCGCATCAATCGCTCCCAGAGCCGGATTGGCGCTATTGATCCCTTGAGCACCAAACTTGTTTTGGAAAATGGCATTGTTGGATATTTTGGCTTTTCTCGTTGAAGCTTGGACCAATATTCCGGTTTGGTTTTCCGCTATAATGTTGTTCTCAATGACCGGTTCCGCGTTATAGACCAGGATCCCATAGCCGTTTTCCCTAAGCTCGCATTTTTTTACGGTTCTGTTCTTGTAATAATTATTTGACGAAGAAATCGAGATTCCAAAATTCGAATACCGTATCGCGGCGTTTTCGACATCGAGAATTTTATCCTCAGACGGATTGAAATTCAATGACGTCCAATCTCCTGTGTGAGGCTTATAATATCCATGATCATCATCTGTGTCGCCGCCGACTGCATCGTCGCGAAGGGACGTAAAAATCACTTTCTCTTCCGAAGTCCCATTAACAAAAAGATCGCTCTGGATATTGAGCCCGTCATTGCTGCCGGTGCCGAACTTCACGATGGTTCCGGCTTCGATGGTGAGCGGCGCTTTGATCTTTACCTGTCCCAGGACAATATAGGGGCTGTTTCCTTTTGTCCACGTCGTCGGCTGATCGATTGAATACATAACCATCGTCGGACCGGCCGCTTTGGACGGATACAAAAAGAGCTGAAAACAAAATATTAAAAAAGCCAGACAAAATGCCGGCTTAGTCCTCCTCATTTTTTTGATTTATTTTTAGGCTTATAAAAATAATAAATTAGCAAAATATTAAGAATGGGCCAGATGAAAAGCGAGAAATATCCGAGCCATTTTATTCCATAATAGTCAAACAATTCAGAACGAGTAAATATATCCATCAAGAAGACCAGATTTCCCAAAATAGAAAAAATCATCACCGATAAGAGTTTCAATCTTGTGACTGCTAGAACAACAAGAGAAATAACAAACGCTACAATTAGCAAAAAAATAGTAATATTAAGATCCATAGTCGAGCTTCCAAAAAACATATTTTTTTATTTTAATTATTATCCCCTACCAACATCGGCTGTTGATAAATTATTATTTTTACGGCACTCGGAAAACAAGGATGGTCTTCCCTACTCTTGCGACCAGATCGTCCTTAAGTATGGTATATTTGTGCTCCGGGGGGATGTTGTCCGACGCGATGTTGTTCATATATTCGAAGATAGACACGGCGACGAAAGTTCCTTCCGGAGGAAGTTTGCCCTCGTCTTGAAGATTGAAGAACTTTTGGTCGTCGCCGAGATAATATTTGAGCGGCACGTCGGCGAATATCTGAGTGTAGACTCCCTTGATATTTCGCTCCCGCAGCCATTCGCCCAATCGCCGCACGTCCGATCCGCCCCAGTCATAATTGGAATCCGTCGCGACCTTGTATCCGTTATCCGTCCCGCCGGCGAAAACATTATAATATTCAAGATAATAAGGAAAAGAACAAAAAACCGAGATCGCCATCAGAACCGAAACGACCAGAAAGAGATGTTTCAACCGGATCTTTTTCCAAATGCCCTGCTCCCAGAAAGAATTGGCGCCTTTGCCGGTAAGAAGCGCGGCGCACAGAATGACCGGCATAATATGGCGGAGACCAATCTGGAAAGTGGAAGAGAAAGTGACGATCATATAGCAAAAAGCGAACACGAACAGCAAAAATGCCAGTGGATTAGCGATAAAATCGCTGAAGCGGTCCTTCCAACGGTCTTTTTTGGAGAATAGTCCGGCAAGCAAGATCAAGAGCGCCAACAAACTGAAAAAATGCAGTCCCGGAGGGAGTTTTGCGAGATAGAGCACCGGAAAATACCAGCCGCCGGCGCCTTCGTTGCCATAGACGTGGCCAAGGAAATAGGTGTTTTGGGCGGACACGACCACCCGGCTCATAACCATGAAAACACCATTGGCATATTCGGCCAGGCCCTTGAGAAGAGGATTAGAATATACCATCAGCTCCAGAATCTTATGCCCGACGGCCGGCAATTGTTCCTCGGGATAATTATCGTTGATCTTCTGCACCAGAACGGAATCCTCCATTTTGTAGACATGAAATGCATAGAAAACTGAAATGAAAACCAGCGCTGTGAGGACAATGGCCGAAAAAGCGAAAAAATACTTCAGAATACTGCCTATTTTTTTCCGGTCCGGAATTTGAACGGTTGAAATGAAAACCAATCCGCCGAGAAACAGCGCCGGCACGAGAACCACTGATGAAAATTTTGAAAGAAGCGCCAAAGCCAAAGTGACCGAAGCCAGCCAAAAATAGCGGGATTTTTTTTCATAAGTGGCATAATTTTTGAGATAAAGCGCGAAACAAACGACGGCGATCACACTCAAAACCGCCGACATAAAATCAATGACGACAAAAGAGCCGTGGGCAATGGAAAACTGCGAAACTGCAAAGAAAAAAAGCCCAAGCAAAGCCGCTCGTTCGCTCCATATTTTTTTGAGCAGCCAAAAAAGAACGAAAAGCAGAAATGTGTTGGCGAGTATCACTGTGAGACGCGCCCAAAAAGCGATCTTGTCCGGATCGTTCTGCGGATTGAATAAATACATCGTTCCGAAATGATCCTGATTATTCTGCCATTCCAGAGCTTTTGGAAAAGTTGCGTTCCTGAAAGGAAATTCAGCGCGATGATAATCAGGCGGCAGATTTTCCTGATTAGTGATTTCCGGAAAAACAGGGCGGGCGGCCAGCTCCCCCAGCCCGGCGATGTCTTTCACCAGGGGCGGGTGTTCGGGATTGAGAAAATAGCGGTTGGTCTTGAGATAATAATATCCGCTGGCGATATGGGGAATCTCGTCCGCCAAGATCCCGTTACCCGAGTATTTGAGGTTTTTCCAACTGAAACCGGCGCTCGAAAAAAGCGCCAGAAAGAAAAAGACAAGGCAGATCACGAAAGCTGAAATTTTGTATTTGTGTTTTAACACTATTTTTTAAATATTTTCGGCTATTTTCGGTTCAAGCTTGCGGAAAATAAGGAGAGCCACAAAGAAAACTGCGATGATGATCGTCGTGAAGACGGCGTTTTGCCAAAGTGGCGGATAATGGTGTTCCGTGAGCGCCATTTTTGTGAAATGAATGATATACCCGATCGGATTGGCTAAAAGAAACTTTTGATATTTGTCAGGAATGATCTGCAAAGGATAGACGATCGGTGAGCCATAAAAGAGGGCTTGGACGGCCACTTCCCATATCTGGGAAAGGTCCCGGAATTTCACATAGAGCGGCGCGGCAATGAAGGCAAAAGAAAGGATCAGGATAAATGTCAAAAGGATAAAAAAGGCAAACATCAGAATCGCCGGAATGCCCGGCCAAAATCCGTACCAGGTAAAAAAAACAGCGATGATAATCAGATTCATCGCGAAAATGAGAGAAGCGTTCAAGGTGGAAGCGAGAACAATTGTCCAGCGCGGAACGTATATTTTGGTCACGAGCGAGGCTTTTCCCATCAAAGAATTGAGCCCGGCCATGGTGCCTTCGGAAAAAAAATTGAAGAGCATGATGGAAGTGAGGAGCTGAAGAGAAAAATGCTGAATGCCGGAGTTCCTCGGATTGAAGATCGTTGAGAAGACAAAGTTGAGGATCAAAAAGGTGAGAAGAGGTTTCAAGAGCGCCCAGACGTAGCCCAAAAATGATCCGTGATAACGCAGCTTAAAATCAGTGCGGGCCAAGGCCCAGACCAATTCCCAATAATTTTCGTGCCTTTTGGCCATTATTATCTTTATGTTGAGGAATTTTCTGCGCTGGAGTAGGCAAAAAGCTCCCGTTTAGCAGAAACTCTTTGCGGCTGACTGATTCCGTCTCCCAGCTTTGAAAACCCGAAATAGGCCGCTGGGCGAAATTTAACTTAAACCAAATCCTGCAGAGGAAACTTGAGTCCGCGCTTGAAAAACTGAACTTCGGTGTCTTCAAGATCAAACATTTTCTTGAAGTAACTGATTATTGCCTCTTTATCCATATCGCTCTTGCAGGTGTAAGCGTCGATGCTTACAAACCTTTTTTTGGGGAAAGTGTGGATGCTGATGTGCGATTCTACGATCATCACGAAGCCCGAATATCCGCCGCTGTCTTTGATGTTTCTCGGCTCGGCGTATTTTACCACTGGCTCCGTCATTCGCTCCATCCCCAGTTTATCCGTAAGCTCGATCAGCGCTTTTTCGACTCGCTGAGGGTCATTGAGCTTTTCCGGACTTCCCCCGTAACCATCAAGGGTAAGGTGTACCCCAAAGGTGCAGGTTTCCCCGCCCCCTTTCTTTACGTTTTTCATTTTTTGTTGTTTCGACTTTTGGCTTAATTATTAAATTTATTTCCCTGTGAAAAAATTTTCAACAGGGTAAATTCCAATAATATTTTACAAAAAATATTCTTCCGGCGCAATAGCTTTTCAAGGCTTATTCTTTCTCCTTCTTTTCTTTTCCGCTCGTGGTTTTTTTCTTCGGCTTCTTGGCAATTTTCACGGCCTCTTTCCCCTTATAGAATCCGCAATAAGGACAGGACTCGTGAGTCTTTATCATCTTCTTGCAATGCGCGCAGGAAACCAAATTTTTTTTCAAAATTTTGAATCTGGCGCGGGCGCGATCTCTCCTTCCTTTCGTGTGATGCTGTTTTGGTACAGACATAAATTTCGGAATTTATCAAAAATTATTCTTACTAATATTGATTGTAGATTTTTTGAAAAGTTTGTCAATAGCAAAATTGGAAAAAATCAAACTGATCCTTTCCGAACGAGCCGAAATGATCTTCGATGCGCCTCTGACGGTCCGTATTTCGCGATCATTTCAAAATGAAATTTCGTTCCGTATCCTTTGTGCTTCGCGAATCCGTAATCGGGAAATTTTTCGTGCCAATCCGTCATCATCCGGTCGCGAGTCACTTTGGCGATGATCGAAGCGGCGGAAATAGAAAAAATATGGCGGTCGCCGGCAATGATATTTTCCTGCCGGATGGAAATATTGGGAAGCGGGCTTCTTCCGTCCACAAGGATCACATCTATATCCTTTCTGGACTTGCGCTTCAGGTCGGAAAGAGCCTTTTTCATGGACAAAAATGAAGCTTGGAGGATGTTTATCCGGTCCACGGTCAAATGGTCGCACCAGCCCATCCCCCACTCGAAATGTCGGGTAATGAAATCGTAGGCAAGTTCTCGCTGCTTCGAAGAAACGGTTTTTGAGTCACGGATCAATTTATACTCCGGCGCCGTTTGGAGGCTTTCTATGAGATCAGGAAGCACGATCACCGCTCCGGCCACCACCGGTCCGGCGAGAGGTCCGCGCCCGGCTTCGTCCAATCCGGCAATCCTCTGGAGCCCTTGGTTCCAATAATATTCTTCCTTTTCGAGGTGTGGATAAATCATTTGTTGCTTTTTATGCTTTGCTGTATTATATAGCTAATAAATATTTAATCAAAATAAAGTGAAAACAAAAAAGATAACTGCCGTAGCTTTGGCCGGCTGTCTGGTTCTGTTTTTTTTCGCGACCGTGAATCCAGCAGCGCAGGCGGCGGCAAAAAACAAAACCGTAAAAGATATGATCGTGAAAAGCACTGATGACAGCAAAGAAACGATCAAGGCTGTGAAGGACGGCGACACCTATACAATAGACGCTTCGAGTGCCACAATGAAAAAGGAGAGCAAGGGCAGCAAGAGCATGAAATTTTCAGATCTGAAGGATGGAGATGTTATCAACGTGAAAGGTTCTTTTGATGATAGGGATGTGACCGCCACCGAAGTTCGGGATCTATCGACCACCAAGTCGGCCAGTTTTTACGGAGTGGTAGAATCGATCAGCTCAGCCACCCAAACGGTCAAGATCGTCTCGACCAAGCGGGGCAAGATAACGGTCGCCATTTCGAAATCAACCAAAATCAAATATGACGGGAAGAAAAGGAAATTCGCGGACATTCGCGATGACGACAAGGTTCTGGTGACCGGAAACTGGAGTTCTTCCAAAAAAACCATTACCAAAACGAAGAAATTCTATATTCTTGTAAAAGATGATTATAGCAAGCTGGACTGAGCCAGTATTTAGTATCTGGTATTTGTTTATATTTAACGAATTTTAAAAGGGGCAAAGCGATTATGCGGAGCCCTTTTTTTATATCCGCAATTAAGCTATAATACAGAAAAAGACAATCCAAATCCTTAAGGAGGTTTTTGTTTTTAGTATGGAAGAAAATAAGCCAAACAAAACTAATTTCGTCCATCTGCACGTCCATTCCCACTATTCCCTCCTGGACGGACTCGCCAAAATCGACGATCTTCTTGACCGTGCCAAAGAGCTCGGCATGGACGCGCTGGCGCTCACCGACCACGGGGTGCTTTATGGCGCCATTGAATTCTATCAAAAAGCGAAAGACCGGGGTTTGAAGCCGATCATCGGCTGCGAGATGTATATGGCGCCGAACGGCCGGAAAAACAAACGTCCAAAAATTGACGATGCCCGAAATCATTTGATCCTGCTCGCTAAAAATGAAAAAGGATACAAAAATTTGATGAAATTGGTTACCATCGCCCATTTGGAGGGATTTTATTATAAACCGAGGATCGACAAGGAAATTTTGCGGCAGCACTCCGAGGGACTGATCGGCCTCTCGGCTTGCATTGAAGGCGAGATCCCCTCTCTGATCCTCAGCGGAAAAAGAGAGGAAGCGGAAAAAGCCGCCCTTGAATATGAAGATATTTTTGGCAAAGGCCATTTTTATCTCGAGATCCAAGATCACCCCAAATTTCCAAATCAGAAGATCGCGAGCGACGCCTTGATAGAAATATCCAGAAAAACCGGCGTGCCGCTCGTTGCCACCACTGATCTTCATTATGTCAATCTTGATGACGCGCCGATCCAGGATATTTTGCTTTGCGTGCAGACGAACCGCAAGGTCACCGAAGCGAATCGCATGAATCTGATGGATTTCGAGCTTCATATGCGAAGTCCCCAGGAGATCCAGAAAGGCTTTGGACATATTCCTGAAGCCATTGAAAACACGGTCAAGATCGCCGAAATGTGCGATCTGGAAATAGAACTTGGCAACACAAAACTTCCCTTTTACACCGTTCCGGAAGGGTATACTCCCGATTCTTATCTTTTGAAGCTTTGCGAAAAAGGCCTTGCGCATAGATTCGGAAAAGATATAACAAAAGAACATCGGGACCGAATGGATTTCGAACTTTCTGTTATCGAGAAGACCGGATTCGCCTCTTATTTCCTCATCGTCCAGGATTTTGTGAATTGGGCGAAAGAAAAAGGAATCGTGGTCGGTCCGGGAAGAGGAAGCGCCGCCGGAAGTTTTGTTTCCTATCTTCTTAGTGTCACCAACATCGACCCCATCGAATACAATCTTCTTTTTGAAAGATTCCTGAATCCGGAAAGAATTTCGATGCCGGATATAGATCTTGATTTCGCGGACACCCGCCGTGACGAAGTTTTGGCTTATGTAAGGGAAAAATATGGCAACGACCACGTCGCTCAAATAATCACATTCGGAACCATGGCGGCTCGCGCGGCCGTTCGCGATGCCGGACGGGCTCTCGGCTATCCTTATGATTTCTGCGATAGGACCGCAAAGCTCATTCCGGCCAATATGACCATCAAGGACAGCGTGGCAGGTGTTCCGGAGCTGGCTAGCCTGTATAACGCCGATCCGGCCGCCAAGAAGCTCCTTGACAGCGCTGCGCGTCTTGAGGGCGTCTGCCGGCACGCTTCGATGCACGCCTGCGGAGTGGTGATCACGCCGGAACCGGTCGTGAACTATTCTCCTTTGCAATATGTTGCCGGCGACACGGAAAACGTCGTGACCCAATATTCAGCCTCGACCAAATCCAGCTATGTAGAAAAGATCGGCCTTCTCAAAATGGATTTTTTGGGTCTCAAGAACCTGACCATCATCCAGAACGCCATCAAGATCATCGAAAAAACGAGGAACGTGAAGATCAATATTGATGAAATCCCTTTTGATGACAAAAAATCCTATGAACTTTTGCAAAGCGCTCTCACGACCGGCGTCTTTCAGCTGGAATCGGGCGGAATGAAAAGATATCTCAAACAGCTCAAACCCACGACCTTTGAAGATGTGATCGCGATGGTGGCTCTTTACCGCCCCGGTCCGATGGATTGGATCCCCGATTTCATTTCCCGAAAACACGGCCGAAAGAAAATAACCTATGTTCATCCAAAGCTAGAGCCAATCCTCAAAAACACCTACGGAGTGGCCGTGTACCAAGAGCAAGTGATGCAAATTTCCCAAGCCTTGGCCGGCTTTTCCCTCTCGGAAGCTGATATTCTGCGAAAAGCGATGGGAAAGAAGATCCCGGAGCTGATTCGGGAAGAAAAGATAAAGTTTATCAACGGCTGCCTCGAAAATGGCATTGAACGGAAAATTGCGGAAAAGGTTTTTGCTTTTATCGAACCGTTTGCGGGTTATGGGTTCAACCGCTCCCATGCCGCTTGCTACGCCCTCATTGGGTACCAAACCGCTTATCTCAAATCCCATTACCCGACCGAGTTCATGGCGGCGCTTTTGACCGCCGACCAGCAGGATATCGATCGGATCGCGATCGAAGTGGAAGAATGCCGCATTATGGGGATCGAAGTTCTTCCTCCGAACGTCAACGAAAGTTTTGTCTCTTTCACGGCTATCTCAAAGACCGGAGTAAAGGATAATATCCGTTTCGGATTGGGTGCCATCAAAAACGTCGGGAAAAATGTGGCCCGCATTATCGTGGAAGAAAGAAAACAGAACGGCAAGTTCAAGAGCCTCACGGATTTCATCGAAAGGATCCAAACCAAAGATCTCAACAAAAAATCGCTCGAGAGTTTGGCCAAGGCCGGCGCGATGGACGAATTGGGCGAACGTAACCAGCTTTTGGCCAATGTCGAGAGTATTCTGAATTATTCGAAAGATTTTCAGCGCAACCTTGCTTCCAATCAGATCAGCCTCTTCAGCTCAGACAGCGCTTCAATGAAACTGCCCGAAATCAGCCTCGCTCCGGCCGAACCGGCAAAAAAGATGGAAAGGCTCTCCTGGGAAAAAGAGCTTCTTGGGCTTTATATAAGCGATAATCCACTAGAGGAATATCTTGATTTTTTTCGCCATTTCTCCACGCCGGTTTCCCAGATCGACCAGAGTCAAGTCGGACAAACCGTTACCATCGGCGGAATAATCGACAAGATAAAAAAGATCTTTTTGAAATCGCAGAAGAATATGGCCTTTGTCAGCCTTGAGGATGCCAGCGGGCAGAAAATGGAGATCATTGTTTTCCCGAGAGTCATGGAACAATACGGAGCGCTTTGGCAGGAAGGAAACGTCGTTCTCGCAACTGGCAAGATCTCCGACAAAGATGGGACGCTCAAACTGCTTTGCGATGAGGTTCGGAAAGTCAGCCAGGATGAGATCGAACGATATGAAGCGCTGGAAAAGCAAAGAAAAACGGAGGTGGAGCACGAAAAAAATTCAAGGCATATTGTCATCAGCCTTCCGGAAAGCGCCAGTTCCGAGCTTCTCCGGGAAGTTTCCGCGATTCTGGGAGAGGCCGACCGGGGCGAATCAAAAATTTTTCTGGAGCTTGGCAATGCCGCTTCCAATTCTCCCAGCCGTCTTGAAACGCCTTTTCGGATAAGTTACACTGAAGAAGTGGCGCGAGCGCTGGAAAAAGCGATCAAGGAGATCAAAATAAGAATTATTTAAAGGATCCTGAAGCAATATTTATGCACTTAGGCACATATAACAATTCTCCCCATCGCAAATTTTTCTGGGCATTTTTGTTGCTGGTTCTTGTTATGGCGGGACTGGTGATAAACTTCACTTTGGCCCGGGCAACCATTGTTATCCATCCTAAAATTGAGAACAGATCGACGGAAGTCAATTTGACGGTGGACGCCAAAGCTCTTAAGCCAAATTTGGAAGATCTTGTTTTGCCCGGAAGAATCGTTGAGTCCACGGGAGAGATCACTAAAGACGTGAATGTCGTCACGGCGCGCAAAGTCGAAGATCTTGGAAAGGGAACAGTGAAGATAAAAAATATCTGGAAGAAAGATTTTTTCTTGCAAGCCGGAGCACAACTTGTCCAGGGAGAATCCCCCGAAACCGTCGGAGCCGGACCAAAAAATATATTTCTGCTCGATCACGAAGTTAATGTTCCGGCCAATGGAGAAATTGAAGCAACTGTCACGGCAAAAAACAAAGGGCTTGTCGGCAATATTCCCCCCGGTAAATTCTATTTTTTGCGGATGAGCCAATGGAATCGCGATCGCATCTGGGCGGAAAATGAAAACGAATTTTCCGGCGGAGAAATTGATACCAATGTCGCCACCCAGGACAATATCAATCAGGCCGTGCAGCTAACGGCCGAAGACCTCGGAAAACAAGAGCTTGAAAAGATAAAAGGGCAACTCTCCGCGGAAGAAAAAGTTTCCGCAGGTTTGACCCGAGTGGAAATTTTGGATAGCCATGCCGGTATCGCGCCGGAAACGGTTGCCGACAGCTTTCAAGTGTTCGTCCACGGAAAAGTGGCCAGCATCGTTTATAATGAAAAGGATCTAAGAGAAATGGCCGTTGAGCGCTTCAAATCGCAAGTAGGCGCCAGCCAGGAGATCGCGAGCATTGATGAAAATTCGATCAAGTATGAGCTTTCCGACATCAGTGGAACGGACGGAAAAGCCGAGGTTAGGATAACAATTCCGGCGATTCTCATGTCCAAACTTCCCAGTAAAATTCTTGATAAGAAAGGGATAATCGGTTATAACGAGTCAGCGCTTCATGAAAGATATGCCAAATTCCCGGAGGTTGATTCGATCGAAGTGAATTTTTTTCCTTTTTGGATCAAATCAGTCCCCTCTTTCGAAGGCCAAGTAAGCTTTGACGTAAGGGCTGAATGAAAATAAGATCAGAAAAATATTTTTTTCGGCGCTCAGGAGCTTACTTCCCGACATTCAAAAAACCCGCACTAACGGGTTTTTTCATTGATTTCTTGGTTCTCGGCATTGACCTACTCTTGCTAATGAAAGCTACCATCGGCGCGGACAGGCTTAACTGCCGAGTTCGGGAAGGGATCGGGTGTACCTCTGTCGCTAGAAACACCGAGAACTAAAAAATCAAATATCTAGAAAGCTTTGATCACCGGCGCGGTGAACATGAAAAAAATTACTGACAAAACAACGGTCGCGAAAACCGCAAACGCCAAAAGAAAACTTCCTTTGTACTCCTTTATTTTCTTTGTCATCCTTGTTATTATCCCGCTTTAACAATAATTTGTCAACACAATAATCACTAATTGAAAAAAGTCCAATTAGTGATTATTAATTGCTGGCCTGATTCTTCACTGAAAAGCATATGCTTTCCGATGAAGAAAAACGATAGAGGGTAAATCTTCAACATATTAGTACTCCTCGGCTCAATCCATCGCTGGACTTACACCTAGAGCCTATCAACCTGGTCTTCTCCCAGGAAGTTGTATTCCGATAAATCGGAACAGTTGCCTTATCTTGAGGTGGGCTTCTCGCTTAGATGCTTTCAGCGATTATCCCTTCCGAACTTAGCTACCCAGCGGTGCCCTTGGCAGGAACAACTGGTACACCAGAGGTTCGTTCTTTCCGGTCCTCTCGTACTAGGAAAGACTCCTCTCAAGCAACGACGCCTACGGCAGATAGAGACCAACCTGTCTCACGACGGTTTGAACCCAGCTCGCGTACCGCTTTAATTGGCGAACAGCCAAACCCTTGGGACCTTCTCCAGCCCCAGGATGCGATGAGCCGACATCGAGGTGCCAAAC
>Ga0182021_10000086_pt1 | contig 79807 bp, 70 predicted proteins | sample 612E3MmetaG_FD_120493 | JGI IMG/M metagenome (GOLD analysis project Ga0182021, IMG submission 120493) | Permafrost microbial communities from Stordalen Mire, Sweden - 612E3M metaG (Illumina Assembly) | ecosystem: Environmental > Terrestrial > Soil > Wetlands > Permafrost | place: Sweden... | reverse complement strand
GCCTGGCGGCAGCCGTCCAGGCCATCGAGGCGGCGCGCGACGGTGACGTGAACGTCCGGTCGCTCCAGGCCTGGGGCGCCGAGGTCACGGCGGCACTGGACACGCTGTGAGCCTGCGGTCAGCGGTGCTCGATGTGGGGTACCGGTCGGTCGTACGCCCCGTGCTGTTCCGGGCACACGGCGGTGACCCTGAGCTCATCCACGAGTCGCTGACCGGCTTCCTGGGCGGGCTGGGTCCCGTCGCTCGCGCCGCCCTTCGCCTGGTCTCGGGCCGTCCCACCTCGCCGGTGACGGTGGCCGGGATCCGGTTCCCGGGACGCGTCGGCGTAGCCGCCGGGCTCGACAAGGACGCGCGCGCCGTCGAGGCCTGGTCGGCGTTGGGCTTCGGTTTCGCCGAGCTCGGGACGGTCACCGCGCTGGCGCAGCCGGGCAACGACAGGCCTCGTCTGTACAGGCTGCGCAGCTCCCACGCGATCATCAATCGGATGGGCTTCAACAACGCTGGCGCGAAGGCGATGGCCGACCGGCTGTACGGCCTCGGCGTACGGCGCGGAGAGCTCACGTGCGGCATCCCGCTGGGGATCTCTCTGGGCAAGTCGAAGGTGACGCCCGTCGCGGACGCAGTGCCCGACTACGTGGCGTCGCTGCGCATGCTGGCCCCGTACGCGGACTACATCGCCATCAACGTGTCCAGCCCCAACACGCCTGGCCTGCGGACGTTGCAGGAAGGCGACCTGCTGCGCGACCTGCTGAGCTCCTTGACGCGCGAGGCGTCACAGATCGTTCACCCGCTCGGACCCGTACCGATCTTCGTCAAGATCGCACCCGACCTGTCGGATGCCCAGCTCGACGAGGTCGTCGGCGTGGTCACGGAGCACGGGGGCCGCGGCATCATCGCGACCAACACGACGTTGGGACGCGACGGGCTCGCTCCTGCGGACCGCATCCACGCGGACCAGGCAGGGGGGCTCTCGGGGGCCCCTCTGACCGCCCGCGCGCTGCAGGTCGTGACGCGCGTCGCGGCCTCGACCACGCTGCCCGTGATCGGGGTGGGCGGCATCATGACCCCGGACGACGCCGAGCGGATGATCGATGCGGGCGCACGGCTCGTACAGGTCTACACGGGCTTCATCTACTCCGGGAACGGCCTGGTGGCCGGCATCAATGCCCTTTCGTTGGGGAGGACGACATGAGCTCGTACGGAGAACGCCTCGCGGCGGTCACGGCCGCGCGGGGACGGTTGTGCGTCGGGATCGACCCGCATCGCTCGGTGATCGAGGCGTGGGGCTACGAGTTCGGCCTGGCCGGACTTGAGGCCGTCGCGCGCGGCATGGTCGACGCGCTGGGCGACGTGGTCGCGGTGTTCAAGCCCCAGTCGGCGTTCTTCGAGGCGCACGGGTCGGCGGGCGTCGCGGTGCTGGAGCGCACGATCGCGGCTGCCAAGGCGGCTGGGGCGCTCGTGATCGTGGACGCCAAGCGTGGCGACATCGGATCGACCATGGCGGCGTACGCCGACGCGTACCTGTCCGACAGCTCGCCACTGGCCGGCGACGCGCTCACGGTGTCGCCGTACCTCGGCTTCGGGTCTCTGCAGCCCGCCCTCGACCTGGCCCACGCGACCGGACGCGGGCTGTACGTGCTGGCACGGACGAGCAATCCCGAGGGCGGCGACGTGCAGTCCGCGGTGAGGGCTGATGGCGTGACGGTCGCGCAGGGGATGGTCGACGCCGCTATCGCCGCGAACGAGGCCTCCGGACAAGGCGCCGTCGGCCTCGTCATCGGCGCCACGCACTCCGATGCCGGATGTGACCTAGATCACTTCAACGGATCGATCCTCGCCCCCGGGATCGGCGCCCAAGGTGGCACGATCCAAAGCCTGGCTGGCATCTTCGGTCCGGCGACGGATCGTGTCCTGCCGTCCGCGAGTCGCGAGGTGCTCCTGTCCGGCCCGAGCGTGGCGGGGCTCCGCGAGGCTGTCGCGCGCCTACAACTGGTCTGACACGCAGCCCCAACCGCGCAAACTCCTATGAGGATTGCTAGATTCTGCCTTGCACGGATGGTGATGATCGGACACGGGGAGCCCCGAGAACTCATTATCCCGCTCGTATGTTGAGGGCCCTCACTCTCTCGAGCGAGGCCGAAGGCGATCGGAGACGCACGTGGCCATACCTCAGTTGTCACCTGAGCAACTTCAGGCAGCGAGACAGGCGGCTGCTACAGCACGCCGTTCGCGTGCCGAGCTCAAGGCGAAGGTGCGGGGTTCCGCGGTGACACTCGGGGACGCCCTTGACCTGGCGGCTTCCGACGACATCCTTGCTCATGTGAAAGTCGTCGATCTGCTCAAGTGTCTGCCGCGCGTCGGGGACAAGCGTGCCGCAGAGGTGATGGAACGGCTCGACATCGCGCCGAACCGTCGACTGCGCGGGCTGGGGCGACATCAGGTGGCAGGGCTCAAGGCAGAATTCTCGTGACGGTCACGGTCCTCACCGGGCCCTCCGGGGTCGGGAAGGGGACCGTGGTCACCAGGCTGATCCAGCAGCACCCCGAAATCTGGTTGTCGGTCTCAGTGACCACGCGGCCCCCGAGACCTGCTGAGAAGCACGGAGTCAACTACTGGTTCATCAGTGACGACGAGTTCGACGCGCTGGTCGCGTCGGACAACCTGCTCGAATGGGCGCTCGTTCACGGAGTCCATCGGTACGGGACACCGCGGCAGCCTGTCCTGAAGGCGCTCGCGGAAGGTCGAGCATGCCTGCTTGAGCTCGACCTCGCCGGCGCCCGAAGGGTACGGCAGAAGATGCCTCAGGCTCGGACGGTGTTCCTCATGCCTCCGAACAGGGAAGAGCTGGAACGACGGCTCAGGGGGCGCGGTACGGAGGGCGAGGCGGAGCTCAGGCGCCGATTCCGTACCACGGAGCTCGAGCTCGCGGCAGCGTCGGAATTCGACGGAATCATCGTCAATCGGGATGTCGCGCAGACCTGCGAAGAGTTGGTAGGCTTCATGGGTCTGAGCCCTGGCATTGCTGGGCGCGAAAACCAACTCGAATGAAGGTACTTGTGACGGTTCACGCTGAAGGCATCACCAATCCGCCGATCGACGAGCTGTTGGAGAAGGTGGACAGCAAGTACCGCCTCGTCCTGTTCGCTGCCAAGCGGGCCCGTCAGATCAATGCCTACTACTCGCAGCTGGCCGAGGGCCTGCTCGAGAATGTCGGGCCTCTGGTCGACACGTCCCCGCAGGAGAAGCCGCTGTCGATCGCGCTGCGTGAGGTCAACGCCAACGTGCTCGAGTGCACTCAGATCGATCCCGAGGCCGAGGCTGCCGCCCGCGCCGAGGCTGTTGCCGATCCGGACTTCGTCTTCGGAGACCCCTTCGGCGACGCCGAGCTCTGAGACGCCCCGGCACATCATGAGCCGGATCGTCTTGGGCGTGTCCGGCGGCATTGCCGCGTACAAGGCGTGTGAGGTCCTCCGGCAGCTGCGTGAGGACGGACACGATGTCACGGTCGTGCCCACCGAGAACGCGCTGCGCTTCGTCGGGGAGACGACGTTCGCGGCGCTGTCCGGGAAGCCGGTGGCGACCGACGTGTTCAGCGGCGCTGCCGCTATCCCACACGTACGACTGGGCCGTGAAGCTGATCTCGTCCTCGTCGTCCCGGCCACGGCGGATCTCATCGCCCGGCAGGCGGCGGGGAGAGCCGATGACCTGCTCACCAACGTGCTGCTGACCGCGACGTGCCCCGTGCTCGTCTGCCCGGCGATGCACACCGAGATGTGGCTGCACCCCGCGACCACGCACAATGTCGAGACGCTGCGCTCTCGCGGCGTCGTCGTGCTCGACCCGGCGTCCGGCAGACTCGCTGGAGCTGACTCAGGTGTCGGGCGCCTCCCAGAGCCCGCGGAGATCGTGGGCATCGCGCAGTTGTTGCTGGACGGCGACCTGTCCAGCCGGGCCTCGACCCGCGACCTTGTCGGCCTGTCCGTCGTGGTGAGCGCCGGTGGCACGCACGAGGCCATCGACCCCGTGAGGTTCCTCGGGAACGCCTCGTCGGGGCGGATGGGCGTTGAGATCGCCCGTGCCGCGGCGCTGCGAGGAGCACGCGTCACGTTGGTCGCCGCACACCTGGCCGTACCGGCGCCCTCGTCGGTCGAGGTTCACACCGTCGTGTCGACAGCCGATCTGGCCATCGCGATGGAGAGCGCGGCCGCGGATGCGGACGTGGTGGTGATGGCCGCGGCTCCCGCCGATTTCACCCCGACATCACCGTCGTTGGCGAAGGTCAAGAAGTCGGGCGGGCTTGGGCTGACACTGGAACTCTCCCAGACGACCGATGTGCTCGCCGGTCTGACAAGGACACGTCGCGAGGGCCAGACGATCGTGGGCTTCGCTGCTGAGACGATCCCCGACGAGGCCGCGTTGGCCGACGCCGGACGCGCGAAGCTCCGGAGCAAGGGCGCTGACCTGCTCGTCGTGAACGACGTGTCAGACCATAAGGTGTTCGGGATGGCCGACACCATTGTCATGATCGTGGATGCCGCCGGTGTCCGCGACCGCGTGGCGGCCAGCAAGGCCGTCGTCGCACATCGGATACTCGACGCGGTGGTTGACCACCGTGCCCTGGCTACCTAAGGAGCGTCTGTGTCTCGTCTGTTCACGTCGGAGTCCGTCACCGAAGGCCACCCCGACAAGGTCGCCGACTCGATCGCCGACTCAGTGCTCGACGCACTGCTCACCCAGGACTCGTTGAGCCGGGTGGCCGTTGAGACCCTGGTCACCACCGGACTCGTCGTCGTGGCGGGAGAGGTGACCACGGAGGCCTACGTGGACATCGCGAAGATCGCTCGCCAGCGGGTCCTCGACATCGGCTACACCTCCAGCGACGTCGGCTTCGACGGTGAGTCGTGCGGCGTCGTCGTCGCCCTGGGCAGCCAGTCACCTGACATCGCGCAGGGCGTGAACTCGGCCGAGGAGCACCGCGCCGAGGGGTCGGCCGACGACAACGACTCCCAGGGTGCCGGCGACCAGGGCCTGATGTTCGGCTACGCGTGCTCGGACACCCCCACCCTGATGCCGCTCCCGATCGACATCGCCCATCGCCTCAGCGAACGGCTCACCGCCGTACGTCGCGCCGGTGAGCTCGACTACCTCCGCCCGGACGGCAAGACGCAGGTCACGATCGCGTACGACGGCGACACTCCGGTCGCGATCGACACGGTGGTGGTCTCGACCCAGCACCGGGCCGACGTGACGCAGTCGAGGATCAAGGCCGACGTGGAGCGGCTCATCATCGACCCGGTGCTTGCCACGTACGAGCTGGCCCGGCCCCACCTCAAGGTGTACGTGAACCCGACCGGCTCATTCGTCGTGGGCGGCCCCATGGGAGACGCCGGCGTCACCGGACGCAAGATCATCGTCGACACGTACGGCGGCATGGCCCGTCACGGCGGAGGCGCCTTCTCGGGCAAGGACCCGTCGAAGGTCGACAGGTCCGCGTCGTACGCCATGCGCTGGGTGGCCAAGAACGTCGTGGCCTCGGGCCTCGCGAGCCGCTGCGAGGTGCAGGTTGCGTACGCGATCGGTCGCGCGCACCCGGTGGGCCTGTACGTGGACTGTTTCGGCACGGAGACGGTTCCGCTCGACCAGGTCACCGCGGCGGTCGAGGGTGTCTTCGACCTTCGTCCCGGAGTCATCATTCGCCAGCTCGACCTGCTGCGCCCGATCTACTCGCTCACCACCAACTACGGCCATTTCGGTCGTGAGCTGAGTGAGTTCACGTGGGAGCGGACCGACAAGGCCGACGCGCTGGCGAAGGCTGTCCGGGGGTAGACGTTGGACCTGCCCGTCGCGCGAGTCCATGTGGACGTCGGGCTGCCACATCTCGACAGGCTGTTCGACTACGCGGTGCCTGAGGCGCTCGAGCATGCCGCCCTGCCTGGCTCCCGTGTACGCGTGAAGTTCGCCGGGCGGTTGGTCGACGGGTACGTCATCGAGCGGGTCGCCGAGAGCGATCAGCCTCGTTTGGCGCCCCTGTCCAAGAGCCTCTCCGACGAGGTCGTGCTCCCGGTCGAGACGATCGAGCTGGTACGGGCGGTGGCCGATCACTACGCGGGCACGTTCTCCGACGTGGTGCGGCTTGCGGTTCCTTCGCGGCACGCGGCGACGGAGAAGGCGGAGACCAAGCCGGTGGCGCCGCAGCCTGAGCCGGATGCGACGCCTGGTCCGCTGGCGGACTACCCGGACGGCGCGGGCTACCTCAGCGCGCTCGCATCGGGGGCATCGCCTCGGGCGGCCTGGACCGTCGTACCGGTCGCGGCAACCATCGGCGACTGGGCGGAGGGGTTCGCGGCCGCGGCCGCAGCCTGCGTCGCGTCAGGTCGCTCGGCGGTCATCGTCGTGCCCGACCTGAAGGACGTGGCCCGCGTGCTGCCGGCCGTCGAGCGGCGGGTGGGCAGGGCCCTGGTGGCTCGCCAGTCGGCGGACCTGGGACCCTCGGCCCGCTATCGGGCGTTCCTGCGTGGGCTGAGAGGCCAGGCACAGGTCGTCGTCGGCACGCGCTCCGCCGTGTTCGCGCCGGTGGCCGACCTGGGACTCATCTGCGTCTGGGACGACGGGGACGACCTGCTCAGCGACCCGCACGCTCCGTACCCACATGCCCGCGACGTGGCCGCGATCCGCGTCACGGAGCGCGGGGCCGGGATGCTCCTCGGCGCCTACGCGCGCACTGCGGAGGTCCAGTCGTGGGTGGCCCGAGGCTGGATCCATCCGATCGCGATGACCGCTGACCGGGCCCGTACGGAGGCCCCGGCGGTACGGGTGGTGGCCGATGACGACGTCGCGCTGGAGCGGGATCCGGCTGCGCGCGCGGCGCGGCTGCCTCACCAGGCGTTCAGCACGGTACGGACGGGACTGGCGCAGGGTCCGGTTCTCGTCCAGGTGCCGCGAGCCGGGTACGTGGTGAGCCTGAGCTGCCAGACCTGCCGGGAGCCGGTCAGGTGTCCATGCTGCCGCGGCCGGTTGCGTACAGACCTCGTCGCCGGTTCCAGTGAACCCGTCACGAGCTGTACGTGGTGCGGGCGGGCCGTCCTGGCGTGGAGCTGTCCGCAGTGCGGAGGTACGCGCTGGCGGTCCACGCGGGTCGGGTCCGAGAGGACGGCCGAAGAGCTCGGCAAAGCGTTCCCGGGTGTCACGGTGAGGCAGTCGTCGATGGGCACGGTGCTCGCGGAGGTCGGCTCCGAGCCCTGTCTCGTCATCGCCACGCCGGGCGCGGAACCGGTGGCCGAGGGAGGGTACGCGGCCGCGCTGCTGCTCGACGCGGGCGTGCTGCTGAACAGACCCGATCTTCGGGCGGGCGAGGAGGCGTTGAGGCGCTGGCTCCAGGCGACGGCGCTCGTGAGACCTGCCACCGACGGGGGCACCGTGCTCGCGGTCGGCCCGTCCCGGTCGCGCGCGCTTCAGGCGTTGACCCGGGTCGATCCGGTCGGGTTCGCCGAGCGAGAGCTCGCCGAACGGACCGAGGCGGAGCTTCCGCCCGTGGTGCGCCTGGCCGTCGCACAGGGGGACTGGGGAGCACTCACCGAGCTGGCGGAGACCCTCGCGGCGGTGCCCCACGCGGTCGCTCTCGGTCCGGCGCTCGTGGACCCCATGGACGACGGTGAGGAGCAGCTGGCGCGGCTGGTGGTCAAGGCGCCGCTCGCATCCGGACCGGCGCTGGTCGACGGCTTGCGAGTGTTCATGGCTGGGCGTTCGGCACGGAAAGACCAACGCCCGTTGAGGATCAAGGTCGATCCGGTCGACGTGGGCTGAGTCACCCCGGCGCGTCTTCCGAGTTGTTCATCTTGACCCCGTAATGTCCAGACGAAAGTGAACACTACGTGACAGGAGAGTGACCAGATGGCAAAGGACGACAAGGGCAAGAAGGCCGCTGAGAAGAAGGCCGCTGAGAAGAAGCTCAAGGCCAAGGCTGCCAAGAAGGCCAAGGAGCTGGCCGCCGCGAAGAAGGCCAAGGAGAAGGCGGCCGCCAAGAAGCTAGCGGCCAAGGCTGCCGCGGCGAAGAAGGCGACGGCGAAGGCCGACGCCAAGAAGGCCGCCGCGAAGAAGGCCGCGCAGAAGCTGACCGCCGCGAAGAAGGCGACAGTGAAGGCCGACGCGAAGGCGGCTGTCGTCGAGGCACTGCCGGTCGCATCGACCCCGGCGCTGACGACGCTCGCCGCGGAGCCCGACGCCGTCGATGCCGTGGTCGCCCCCGACGGGCCGACCCGTCGTCAGCTGCTCGTCACCGCTGGTGAGCTCGGGATCGTGGGCCGTCACCGGATGTCCAAGGAGCAGCTCGAGGCGGCCGTCGCCGCTCACTGAGCGGGGGCGCAGAACACGATCGGTACGCTTCGGCATATGCGCCTCGTGTTCGCGGGTACTCCCGTCACCGCCCTGCCGAGCCTGGACGCGATCGCGGCGAGCGCGCACGAGCTTGTGGGCGTCGTGACGCGACCTGCGTCGCCGCAGGGGCGCAGCGCCCGCCTCGTACCGAGTCCGGTCGCGAGCTGGGCGCACGAGCACGGCGTCGAGGTGCTGGCGCCGGAGCACCCGAAGGACCGAGACTTCCGCGAGCGGCTGGCCGTGCTCGCTCCCGACTGCTGCCCGGTCGTCGCGTACGGAGCCCTTCTCCCGCAGCGCACCCTCGACATCCCGGCACATGGCTGGGTGAACCTCCACTTCTCACTGCTGCCTGCGTACCGCGGCGCAGCACCCGTGCAGCGCGCGATCATGGACGGCGTCCGCGAGACGGGCGCGACGACGTTCCAGATCGTGCGGGAGCTCGACGCGGGACCCGTGTACGGATCGATCACCGAGTCGGTGGCGCGGCTCGACACCGCAGGAGAGCTGCTCGACCGCCTCGCCGTCCGTGGCGCCCAGCTGCTCGTCGAGACCCTGGACAGGATCGCGGAGGGTGCCGAGGCGGCGCCCCAGCCGAGCGATGGGCTGTCGTACGCCGCCAAGCTCGAGCTCGACGACGTACGCATCGACTGGACCCGTCCATCACAGGAGCTGGCAGACCTGGTCCGCGGGGCGAACCCCGAGCCGGGAGCGTGGACCATGTTCCACGGGGAGCGGTTCAGAGTCCTGCTGGCCGAGCCGTGTGATGAGCGCGTAGCTACCGGAGTGATCGAGGCGCGCCGCCGCGAGGTGCTCGTCGGTACGGGCTCGGCGTCGCTGCGCCTGCTCACCGTGCAGCCGGTCGGCAAGAAGCCAATGGCCGGCGCGGACTGGGGCCGAGGCGCCCGACTCTCCGGCGGCGAGGCGTTCGAGTGAGCCCGACAGCTGGCAGGCGACGTCCCGATCCGGCCCGCAGGGTCGCATACGACACGGTGCGGACCGTCCATGCCGCAGACGGGTACGCGAACCTGGTGCTCTCGGACCTGCTGTCCGAGCGACGGCTCTCGCCCCGCGACGCGGCGTTCGCGACGGAGCTGGCCTACGGGATGCTGAAGCGCGAGGGCACGTACGACAAGATCCTGGTCCGCGCGTCGGGCCGTCGGCTCGACACGCTCCAGCCGGCCGTCGTCGACGTGCTCCGGCTCGGTACGCACCAGCTGCTCGGCATGCGCGTACCCACGCACGCCGCCGTCGGCGCCACGGTCGATCTGGCCGCGGGGGCGATCGGCGAGCGCGTCGCGGGCGTCGTCAACGCGGTGCTGCGCAGGGTGGCCCAGCGCGACATCGACGGCTGGCTGGACGAGCTGGTCGGCGATGCGGGCGGCCTCGACGCCGTGGCGCTGCGCAACCACCACCCCGTATGGATCGCCCGCGAGTTCGAGGCCCTGCTGGGCGACGAGACGGAGGCTGCACTCGAGGCGGACAACGCGTCACCGCGGACGACGCTGGTCGTGCGGCCGGGTCTGTACGAACGGGCTGAGCTCGTGGCAGCCGGCGCCGAGCCGACCCCCTACTCGCCGTACGGTGCGGTCTGGGCCGGGAACCCCACGGAGCTGGCGGCTGTACGGGATGGGCGTGTGGGCGTCCAGGATGAGGGCAGCCAGCTGGTCGCCCTCGCGTTGTCCCGGGCGGAAGCACCGCTCGGACCGTGGCTGGACCTCTGCGCCGGACCTGGCGGAAAGGCGGCGCTGCTCGTCGGGCTGGCCGCCTCCGTCGGTGTACCGGTGCTCGCCGCGGAGCGTCTACCGCACAGGGCCCGGCTCGTCGCGTCGGCCCTGCGGGCGTTCGATCCGGACCAGCGGTGGGTCATCGCAGCCGACGGGACGAAACCGGCATGGCGTCCCGGAACGTTCGCGCGGGTGCTGGCCGATGTCCCGTGCACGGGTCTGGGCGCGTTGCGGCGCCGGCCCGAGGCTCGCTGGCGTCGCCGGGAGAGCGATCTCGACGACCTCGTACCGCTGCAGCTTGCGCTCCTGAGGACGGCGGTCGAGTCGCTGGTTCCCGGGGGAGTGGTCGCGTACGTCACGTGCTCTCCCCACCGTGCCGAGACCGACGACGTGGTGGCGGCGGTCCTCGCCGACGGTGACGTCGAGGTTGTCGACGCCCCGGCCCTGCTTGCGGAAGTGCCCGATGCGGCCCGCGGCCCGTACCTGCAGCTCTGGCCCCAGCGCCACGGTACGGACGCGATGTTCTGCGCGGTATTGCGGCGGAAGCCCCCGGGTGACGCTCGATAGGGTGTTCCCGTGACCGTGCGCATCACTCCCAGCATCCTCAACGCCGACCTCGCCAACCTGGCGACGGAGGTGGGTCGGATCCCGAGCGCCGACTTCATCCACATCGACGTGATGGACAACCACTTCGTACCGAACCTGACGATCGGCCTGCCGGTCGTCGAGTCGCTGCGGAAGGCCACGACGACCCCGCTGGACATCCACCTCATGATCGCCGACCCCGACCGCTGGGCCCCAGGGTTCGCAGAGGCTGGTGCCGAGTCGGTGACGTTCCACATGGAGGCCGCGCACGCGCCCGTACGGCTCGCTCGTGAGCTGCGCGCCAAGGGCGCCCGCGCCGGTGTGGCCCTGAACCCGGCGACGCCCATCGAGGCCTGCGCGACGATGCTCGGCGAGGTCGACATGGTGCTCCTCATGACCGTTGAGCCCGGTTTCGGCGGCCAGACGTTCCTCGACCTCGTGCTGCCGAAGATCACGGCGATCCGGAAGCTGGTCTCGGCCGCGAATCTCGACGTGTGGATCCAGGTCGACGGGGGAGTGTCAGTCGAGACGATCGAACGCACCGCCGAAGCAGGAGCGGACACGTTCGTGGCGGGCTCGGCCGTGTACCGGGCGACGGATCCCGACGCGATGGTGAAGCAGCTGGCCGGCCTGGCGGCGGCGGGCTTTGCGAGATGCGGGCACTGATGCGGTACGTGTCGACGCGGGGCGCCGCTGATGCGCCTGGTCTGCCGTTCTGCGACGTTCTTCTGGCCGGGCTCGCGCCCGACGGCGGGTTGTACGTGCCGGAGTCGTACCCGCCCCTCGATCTGCCGCGACTGCGGCGTGTGCTCGCCGCCGAGGGCTACGCGGCGGTGGCGTACGAGGTGCTGAGACTGTACGTGGACGACATCCCGGCCGGGGACCTGAGGCGACTGTGCGAGCGCGCCTACACCGCCGAGGCGTTCGGTGACGACGACATCGTCCCGGTCTCTGAGCTCGGCGGCGGCCTATGGCTCGCCCACCTGTCGAACGGTCCGACGGCCGCGTTCAAGGACCTGGCCATGCAGCTGCTGGGGCAGCTGTTCGAGTACGAGCTCGAGCGCCGGCAGCAGACGCTCACGATCCTCGGTGCGACGTCCGGCGACACGGGGTCGGCAGCCGAGTACGCGATGCTCGGCAAGCCGTCCGTACGGGTGTTCATGCTGAGCCCACAAGGTCGGATGTCGGCGTTCCAGCAGGCGCAGATGTTCAGCATCCTCGACCCGCGCATCACCAACATCGCCGTGCCGGGCGTCTTCGATGACAGCCAGGACCTCGTCAAGGAGGTCTTCGCCGATGCCGACTTCAAGGCGCGCTACTCGATCGGCGCCGTGAACTCGATCAACGTGGCGCGGCTGCTGGCGCAGGTCGTCTACTACGTGGTCGCATGGCTGCGGACCACCACGGCCGACAACCAGCGGGTCTCGTTCTGCGTACCCAGCGGCAACTTCGGAAACATCTGCGCCGGGCACATCGCCCGGGAGATGGGCCTCCCCATTGACCGGCTCGTCCTCGCGACCAACGAGAACACCGTCCTGCACGAGTTCTTCTCGACCGGCGTGTACCGGGTGCGCGCCTCGGCGGAGACGTACGAGACGTCCAGCCCGTCCATGGACATCAGCAAGGCGTCCAACTTCGAGCGGTTCGCGTTCGACCTGATCGGCCGCGACGAGGCCGCGTTGCGCGAACTGTTCGAGGCTCAACTGCGCGACGCGGGGGAGTTCGACCTGTCGGGGACGGCGGAGTTCGCGTCGATCCGCGAGCGGTACGGGTTCGTGTCCGGGGCGTCGTCCCACGACGACAGGATCCGTACGATCAGGGCAGTCTCGCAGGCGTACGGCGTCGTCATCGACCCGCACACCGCCGATGGCGTCGCGGTAGCTCAGGGCCTGATCGGCGACGAGCCGATGATCGTGCTCGAGACCGCGCTGCCCGTCAAGTTCGCGTCCACGATCGTCGAGGCCATCGGCGTCGAGCCTGACCGACCGGCGAGGTTCGACGGGCTCGAGGGCCTGCCGCGCCGGGTGACCGTACTGACCGGTGGCGTCGAGCAGCTCAAAGGGATCATCGAGAGCGCGTCCTGAGCGGGTGGGGGTCAGGGGCGGCGGTGTGTCCAGCCGTAGACGAAGTTGAGCAGCACGATGCCGACCCAGACGAGGACCAGTCCTTGAAGGCCGCCGATGCCGGCGCCGATGGCAGTCAGCGGGATGCTCACGCCCAGAGACACGATCGCGAGGACGAACTGAGTCCTGTCCGGCCGTACGTACGGCAGGGCTACAGGCAGGGGTGCCGGTGCGGCGGGTGTGTACGGAGCGACCACCTGACCGGGCTGAACGGGCGCCGCATCCGCCGGCGGTTGGGCCCAGAGCTGGTCGTTGGTCGGCTCGCGGTGCTGGGAAGTACTCACGGCATGCAGCCTAGCCAGGGCCGATAGGACCGGCTACTGGTCCCTGCGGCGCAAGTAGCGCTGGAACTCTGCTGCGATGGCGTCGCCGGACGGCTCGGGCTCGCGGGCGTCGCTGGCCGTCTCGAGGTTGGAGATGTACTCGGCGACGTCCGGGTCGTCGGCAGCGAGGTCGTCGACGCTGCGCTCCCACAGCTCGGCCCGTGCGGCGAGGTCACCGAGATCGATCGGGCCACCGAGGAGGTCTTCGAGACGGCTGAGGATGGCCAGGGTCGCCTTCGGGTTGGGCGGGCTGGCGACGTAGTGGGGGCACGCTGCCCACACGCTGACCGTGGGGATCCCGGCGACCTGGCAGGCCTGGACCATGATGCCGTGGATGCCGGTGGGGCCTTCGTACGTGGATCGCTCGGCTCCGTACTTCTCACGGATGGCGACGTCGCCGCTGCTGAGCGAGATCGGTACGGGCCGTGAGTGCGGGCTCTCCGAGAGCAGGGCACCCAGCACGATGACGAGCTCAGGGTCGGCGATGACCACCAGGGCGGACAGCGCGGCGGCGAACGACGGCCAGCGGAAGTTCGGCTCCGGGCCACGGATGACCACGACATCCCGCATCGGCAGGTTGCAGACCACGATCTCCGTGCTCGGCCACGAGATGACCCGCTCCCCGTCGCTGTCGAGGCTGACCAGAGGGCGCGACGACTGGAAGTCGTAGTACTCGTTCGGGTCGATCGACGCGACCACGCGCCCGTCGTACTGGCTGACGATGTGGTCCGCCGCCTCACTGGCCGCTTGGGCAGCATCGCTCCACCCGCTGAACGCCATGACCAGCATCGGGTCGCGAAGGTTGCGGAGATCGGCTTCGGACATAACAACCAGGCTACCGGGTGCTTCAGGCGCCCACTCGTTCCTGCCCATCCGCGTGTGGGGAGAGAGGTATCCGCGTGGGGAGAGGAGGTGTGCGTGTGGGGAGAGGAGGTATTCGCGCGGGGAGAGGGGGTGTGCGTGTGGGGAGAGGAGGTTTCCTCTGGTGGCGGGGGCACAGGTGCACTCCTTGAGCGCACAGGTCCTCTCCTTGAGCGCACAGGTCCTCTCCTCGACGGGATATCTCCTCTCCTCAACGCAGAAGACCCCCCAGCATCAGCTGGAGGGTCCTTCTGCTCTGAGTGACGAGCTTCTGGGTGGGTTACGAGTTCCAGCCTGACTGCTGGCCGCCGATGCGCTCGGCCTCGATGCCTGCCTGGTACCCGCTCGCGATGAACGTGGCGATCGGGTCGCGGGGGAGACCGCGGGACTCGCGCCAGTCGGCGAGATCGGCGCGGACGTCGGTGTAGAAGGCGTCCATGAAGACGCCGTTGGCGCCAAGAACGTCGCCGGCCTTCTGGGCCTGCGCCAATGCCTCGGTGTCGACGAGCAGGACCTTGGCCAGCATCTCCTGCACATTCAGTACGGAGCGGAGCTGGCCCTGGATGTGGGGCTCGATGTTGTGGCACTGGTCGAGCATGAGCACGACGTCGGGGTTCTCGAGACCGCCGCCGCGCACCACTTCGTACAGGATCCTGAACAGCTGGAACGGATCGGCTGCACCGACGATGAGGTCGTCGTCGGCGTAGAAGCGCGAGTTGAAGTCGAACGATCCGAGCCGGTTCTGGCGCAGCAGCTGGGCGACGATGAACTCGATGTTCGTGCCGGGCGCGTGGTGGCCCGTGTCGAGGCAGACCGAAGCCTTCGGGCCGAGGGCCAGGCAGTGGAGCAGCGAGGTGCCCCAGTCGGGGACGTCGGTCGAGTAGAAGGACGGCTCGAAGAACTTGTACTCGAGCACGATGCGCTGGTCCGGTCCGAGACCCGCGTAGATCTCTTCAAGGCCTTCCGCGAGTCGCTCCTGCCGGTCACGGATGTCGTCCTGGCCGGGGTAGTTCGTCCCGTCGGCGAGCCAGATCTTGAGGTCGCGCGATCCCGTCGCAGTCATGACGTCGATGCACTCGAGGTTGTGCTTCACGGCCTTCGCACGGACGGACGCCTTGGAGTTGCATAGGCTGCCGAGCTTGAAGTCCTCGTCCTGGAACGTGTTCGAGTTGACCGTGCCGATGCGCACACCATGGTCGGCCGCGAAGGCGTTCAGCGCGTCGTAGTCATCGACCTTGTCCCACGGGATGTGGAGCGCCACTGCCGGAGCAAGTCCGCTCGCCTTGTGCACCTGCGCGGCGTCGGCGATCTTCTCCTGGATCGTACGCGGCGTGCCAGCCTGAGCGAACACCTTGAAGCGGGTGCCGGAGTTGCCGTACGCCCACGAGGGGACTTCGATCTGGAGGCCGGCAAGGCGGTCGGTGATCTCGCTGAACTGGGGCATCTTTGCTCCTCAAGGACGATTATGAATCGATTCAGTGTATGCTCGGCGTCGTGTTCTCGTCAAGGACTCCGGACATGCTGTCGCAGCCATTCGACCGCCCAGAGCGAATCGATTCGCGCTTCGGTGCTGTGACGCTGTACGGTCCCGAGGCAGGAGGGTGCAACGTGCTCGAGGAGGAGCGATGACGCACACCGGACCGGCAGCCTTTGCTGCCGCTGACCTGGGCGCAAGCAGTGGGCGGGTGATTCTCGGCGTCCTCTCCGACGGCCGTATCGAGCTGAGTCAGACCGCACGTTTCGTGACGCCTTCGACAACCATCGCGTACGACGGCGTCGAGGAGCTCCACTGGGACTTCGAGACGCTCATCGCCTCGGTCGCGCACGGTGTCGACGTGGCCCAGAACTCGGGCATCGAGCTCAGAAGCATCGGCATCGACACCTGGGGCGTCGATTACGGACGCGTACGGGCCGACCGGACGCTGCTCGAGGATCCGTACAACTACCGCGACTCCCGTACAGACGGCATCCCCGACAAACTCTTCGCGGACATCCCGGCGGCGACCATGTACAGCCGGTGCGGTCTGCAGGTGATGCCGTTCAACACCGTGTTCCAGCTCGTGGCGGCGGCCGGCCAGGCCGGCTGGGACGTCACGGACCAGGTACTGCTGCTTCCCGACCTCATCGGCCATTGGTTCACGGGCGTCGGCGTCGCCGAGATGACCATCGCATCGACGACCGGTCTCCTGGACGTGGCCAACCGTCGCTGGAGCGCCGAGACGCTCGCGGACGTGAACCGCCTGTACGGACTGCCTCTGGAGCGCGTCCTGCCGACGCTGGTCGAGCCCGGCACGGTCGGAGCCCCGGCGATCCGCCTGGCCAAGCCTGTACCGGTCGTGTCCGTCGGTGGCCACGACACGGCCTCGGCAGTCGTCACGGTGCCGACGACGACCGACAACTTCGCGTACATCTCGAGCGGTACGTGGTCGCTCGTCGGTCTCGAGCTCGACGCGCCCGTCCTGACTCCAGCGAGCCGGCAACTCAACTTCACCAACGAACTGGGGCTCGACGGCACCGTTCGCTACCTCAAGAACGTCATGGGCCTGCTGGTGTTCTCGGAGTCGATCCGGACCTGGGAGAAAACGACTCCGGCCGTCCCGCTGCCAGATCGCCTGGCGGCCGCTGCGAAGCTGCCGCCACTGGCCGCAGTGGTCGACATGAACGACGAGCGTCTGCTGCCCCCGGGCGACATGCCGGGCCGGCTCGCGGCCATGGCATCCGAGACCGGCCAGGCGGCGCCCAGGACCCAGGACGAGTTCGCGCGCTGCATCATCGACTCGCTCGCGCTGACCTACCGCGTCGCCATCCGCGACGCATGTGAGATGGCCGGCCGCGACATCGAGGTGGTCCACATCGTCGGCGGCGGGTCCCAGAACGCCCTGCTGTGCCAGCTCACGGCGGAGGCGACGGGACTGCCTGTGGTCGCCGGGCCGACGGAGGGTACGGCGATGGGCAACCTGCTCGTACAGGCTCGCGCGATGGGCGCACTGTCGGGCGGTCTCGGGGAGCTGCGTGCCATCGCTCGCGCCAGCTCCGAGCTCACGCGCTACACGCCGGGCGTGCTCGGGATCAGTCAGCAGCAATGGGCCGACGCGGAACGTCGCGCGTTCGCCCGGTAGGAGGAGCCATGACTCAGAAGATCGTCAACACCCACGTCCACGTACCGCCGAACTTCTCGGCGTTCGCCAGCCCCGAGGACGTCGTCGAGACTGCGCGCGCCGAAGGGGTCCGCGCCATCGGGATCTCGAACTTCTACGACCAGCAGGTGTACGGGCGGTTCGCCGAACTGTGCCGCGCCGCCGGGATCGTGCCGCTGTTCGGCCTGGAGTTCATCACGCTGGTGCCCGACCTCGAGGCTGCCGGCATCCGCGTCAACGATCCCGCGAACCCCGGCCGCATGTACGTGTGCGGCAAGGGCATCGACCCGTTCCGCGAGAAGTCGCCGGCGGCGGCAGCCACGGCGGCGGAGATCCGTGAGGGCAACGACTCACGCGCGGCCGAGATGGTGCGGCGCCTCGACGTACACCTCCAAGCCGCCGGTCTTGGTTCGCGGTTGACCGCCGAGGCGATCGCGGCCGACGTTGCCGCGCGCTCCTGTGTACCGGTCGAGTGGGTCTCGCTCCAGGAGCGCCACATCGCGCGCGCCGTCGAGGAGGCCGTCTCGGCCCTCGCCGAAGGCGACCGCGCGGCCGTGCTCGAGAAGGCGTACGGAGCGCCGGCGAAGGCGTCGCTCGACGACGCCGTGGGCATGCAGGGCGAAGTGCGGTCCAAGCTGCTCAAGGCCGGCACCGCGGGCTTCGCCCCTGAGGTCCCGCTGTCGTTCGAGGCCGCCTACGCGTACGTGCTCGCGATGGGCGGCATTCCTTGCTACCCGACGCTCGCCGACGGCGTCGCCCCCGTCTGCCCGTTCGAGGAGCCGCCGGCCGCACTGGCCGCACGCCTCGTCGAGCGCGGCATCCACCTCGCCGAACTCATCCCGATCCGCAACAAGACCGCGGTCGTCGACGTGTACGTCGAGGCGTTCGTCGCGGCCGGCATCGAGGTCGTCGCCGGTACGGAGCACAACACGGCGGACCGCATCCCGTTCGACCCGGCATGTACGGACGGGGCCATGTCGGGCGCTGCCCGCGCCGCGTTCTGGCGGGGCACCTGCATCGTGGCCGCCCACCAGGCCCGGATCGCCGCCGGGCGACCCGGTTACGTGGACGCCGCCGGCCGGCTGGCCGCACCAGCCGAAGAGCTTGTCACTGAAGGAGCCGCCATCATCGGCGGCGTGGAGGAGTAGGAATGTCAGAGCAGCTGTTCGCGGACCTCATCAAGGTCGCCAACCGGTACGGGGAGTCGGAGTACTCCCGAGCGGGTGGCGGCAACGCATCGGTCAAGATCGACGGCGTCCTCCACATCAAGCCCAGTGGTGTCCCGCTGCTGTCGTTGACGACGGCCGACCTCGTACCTCTCGCCCTCACGCCGCTGCTCGACGCCCTCGTGAGCGACGATGCGGTCGAGGGCGACCCGGTCGTAGCAGCCGCCACGGCGGCCCTCCTTCCGAGCTACACCGGTGGCCGCCGCCCGAGCGTCGAGATCCTCTTCCACGCGCTCATCGACGACCCGCTCGTCCTCCACCTGCACCCGCTCACCGCCAATGCCCTGACCTGCAACGCCGACGCGGTGGCGCTCGCCGAGATGCTGCTCGGTGACGACGCGATCGTCGTCGACTACATCGATCCCGGTGTCCCGCTGGCGCGCGAGATCGCTGCCGTCCGTGACGCGTACACCGCTCGTACCGGCAAGCCCGCACCGAAGATCACGCTGCTGCGCAACCACGGCATCATCGTCTCCGGCGACACGGCCGATGAGATCAGCGCCCATGTCGCCACGGTGACCGACGCGGTCCGTGCGGCAATCGACGCCGTCCCCGCGCCCACCGCCCCCGCAGCCGACGAACCAGGCACGCGCCGGCTCATCGACGCGATCGCACCGACGCTTCGAGGCCTGCTCGGCGGAGAGCATCACCTGGCCGTCGTCACGAGCGCCGCCACCGAGCTGATCCGCGCCGAGACCGGGCCGGACTCCGCGATGCTCGCCGGAGGACCGCTCATCCCCGACCAGATCGTGTACGCGGGCTCGCTGCCGTGCGTGGTCACGGTCGATGATCTGGCCGAGGCCGGGGACACGGCTGCTGCCGCCGTCGCCGACTACAAGGCCGCGTACGGGAAGGCGCCGGTCATCGTCGTCGTACCGCACACCGTCGTGTTCGCCGCGGGCAAGGACAAGGCCGCTGCCGACAACGCGCTGGCGGTGTTCACCGACTCGCTCCGCGTCACGCGCGATGCCAACCGGCTGGGTACCGTCCAGGTCATGACGCCCGCCCAGCGCGGCTTCATCGAGACCTGGGAAGCCGAGGCGTACCGGCAGAAGGTTGCGGCAGGCGGCGCGGCCGGGCGGCTCACGGGCAAGATCGCCTATGTCACCGGCGCAGCCCAGGGCTTCGGGCTCGGCATCACCGAATCGCTGCTCGCTGAGGGCGCCACCGTGGTGCTTGCCGACCTCAACCTCGACGGCGCGTCCGCTCAGGCCGAGCGGCTGTCTGCCCAGCATGGCGCCGGCAGGGCGATCGCCGTCGGAGTCGACGTCTCAAACCCCGACTCGCAGGTCGACGCGATCCACGAGGTCGTTCGGCGGCTCGGCGGCCTCGACGTGTTCATCTCCAACGCCGGTGTGCTCCGCGCGGACGGGGTGATGACGCAGTCGGTGGCCGACTTCGACTTCGTGACGAACATCAACTACCGCGGCTACTTCCTCGGCGTACGCGCGGTGGCCCCGGTCCTCGCCGCCCAGCACGCGGCCCGCCCGGATAGGCTCTTCGACATCATCGAGATCAACTCGAAGTCCGGACTCGAAGGCTCGAAGCGGAACTTCGCCTACTCCGGTTCGAAGTTCGGCGGCATCGGGCTCACCCAGTCGTTCGCCCTCGAGCTCATCGAGTACGGCATCAAGGTCAACGCCGTGTGCCCCGGCAACTTCCTCGACGGGCCGCTGTGGTCCGACCCGGAGCGCGGCCTGTTCGTGCAGTACCTGCGCGCAGGCAAGGTGGAGGGCGCCACGACAGTCGACGACGTGCGCCACTTCTACGAGGCCAAGGTGCCGATCGGCCGCGGCTGCCTGCCCAGCGACGTGGCTCGTGCCGTGACGTACGTCATCGAGCAGCAGTACGAGACCGGGCAGGCCCTTCCGGTCACCGGCGGCCAGAACATGCTCAGCTGAGAAGGAGATACGACCATGACCGAGTTCCCCACCACGCAGAACGCCATCGAGATCTACGGCGTCGACCAGGTGCGTCTCAACCGCGGGAAGCCTGTACCTCCGGTCGGCCCGACGCAGATCCTGCTCAAGATGGAGGCGAGCGGCATCTGCTTCAGCGACACCAAGCTCATGCACGCCTTCGACCACCACCCTCGCAAGAGCGAGGTGCTCGGGGGTCTCACACCCGCCGAGCTCGCCGAGATCCCCACGTACCGCCCGGGCAGCCAGCCCGTCGTGCCGGGTCACGAGCCGGTAGCCCGCATCGTGGCCGTGGGCGACGAGGTGAAGCACCACATGGTCGGCGAGCGCGTGCTCGTACAGACCGACTACCGTCACCTGCCGACGGCCTCGTCGAACGGATCCTTCGGCTACAACTTCGACGGCGCGCTCGAGGAGTACGCCCTCGTGGACGAGCGGGTCGTGCTCGACCCGGCGACGGGGGACAGGTTCCTCATCCCTGTCACCGATGCACCGTCCGCGTCCGCTGTCGCCCTCATCGAGCCCTGGGCCTGCGTCCAGGCGTCGTACGCGTGGCCAGAGCGTCAGACGCCGAAGTCAGGTGGCAAGGCGCTCGTCGTCGGCGGGGCCACTGGGACCGAGGAGCTGTTCGCGGTATCCGGTTCGGTGGACCGAGTTGCAGCCGTCGCCGACGCGGGGGAGGGCTACGACGACATCGTCTACGCCGGATCCGACCCCGACGACGTCGAGGCTCTCGGTACGAAGCTCGCCGGCCGCGGCGTCATGGCGATCGTCACCCACGGTGGCTCATTCGGACGTCGGGTGAAGATCGACGTGGGCCGCGTCCACTACGACCTCATCCGCTACGTCGGGACGACCGGTGACGACGCGCGCGACGCGTACGCCAAGATCCCCGCCACGTGCGAGCTGCGGGCCGGTGACAAAGTCGCCGTGATCGGAGCCGCGGGCCCGATGGGGCTCATGCACACCGTCCGTACCGCTGTGTCCGGGATCGAGGGTCTCACCCTCGACGCCGTGGACGTCGACGACGACCGGCTCGCCCGTCTGGCGAAGGTCCTCGGACCGATCGCCGAACAGCACGGTCTGCCGATCCGGGTCATCAACTCGAAGAACCAGCCACTCGACGGCGGCTACACGTACGTGGCGGTCATGGTGCCGGTGCCCGTGCTGCTCGCACAGGCGATCGATCTGACCGGGGCGAACTCGATCGTCAACGCCTTCGCCGGCTTCGCGATCGGCACCATGGCCGAGCTCGACCTCGACGGCATCGTCTCGCGTGGCGTCTACCTGGTGGGAACGTCCGGGTCCCGGATCGTCGACATGCACACCGTCCTGCACCTGGTGGAACAGGGCATCGTCGACACGAACATCTCGCTCGACGCGGTGAGCGGCATGGTGGGTGTTCCGGAGGCCATCGAGGCGGTCAACAACCGCACGTCGGGCGGCAAGATCATGGTCTACCCGACGCTGCCCGACCTGGGGTACGTCCGCGTCGCCGAGATGGCCGAAAGGCTCCCGCACGTCGCAGCGAAGCTCAAGGACGGTATGTGGACCAAGGAGGCGGAGGACGCGCTGCTTGGTCGTTGAGTGTCTGGTTCCGTAGCGACTGGCATGATCGACGCGTGACGACGACAATCCGCCGGGGCCGAACTCTCGCCCGAGCAGTCGCGGCGGGGTTCGGCCTCGGCGCGCTGCCGGTTGTGGCCCTCGACGTCTTTCCGGAGCTCCAGCCCACGTCGCCGGTGGCCACCGTTGTGGCCTGTGGCATCCCGTACGTGCCGATACCCCTGGCTGCGATGTGCGCGGGACTGGCCGTGGCGAGCGTGTCACGGGGTCGGAGGATGCTCTGGGCGACGGCAGCCGGCGCGGTGCTGGTGGGTGGCCTTCGAGACCGGTTTGTGGCGCCGGCGAGCGTGGAGCCGCCGCCGCGAGACCGGAGGCTCACGGTCCTGTCTGCGAACGTTCTCTTCGGTCGGGCCGACCCTCGGCACATCGTGGATCTCGCGCAGGGTGTGGACGTGGTCGCGATCCAGGAGAACACCCCCCGCTTCGACGAGGCCCTGCACGCCATCCTCGCGGCCGACTTCCCCTACCAGCTGGGGACGAGTACGGAGGATGCCAGCGGGACGATGCTGTGGTCCCGCACACCGCTGGAGCACGGCGGCACCGGTGACACACGCTTCACATCGGTGGTTGCGACCACGACTGTGCGCGGCGTCCAGTGGACCGTTGCGAACGTGCACCCATCGCCTCCGCAGATGGGGAGCAGACAGTGGGCGAGGGACGCCCAGCGGGTTCTCGACCTCGTCCGAAGCCACCTCGGCGAGAAGCTCGTGGTCGTCGGCGACTTCAACGCCATCGAGGAGCACCTGACGATGCGTCGATTCGCCGCCGCCGGGTTTTCGAACGCGATGTCGGGCTCGCCGTCTGCTGGGGCCGCCGCGTGGCAGCCCTCGTGGCCGGCCAAGCATGCGTGGGCACTTCCGCTGATCCGCATCGACCACGCGCTCCACTCCGGCCCGGTGCAGGCGTGGCGTCCGCGCTACACCAGGGTGCGCGGATCGGACCACAAGGCCCTCGTCGCCGTGTTCAGGGCGCTATGACAGCGCCTCACCGCGAGAAGAAGAGACCCCGCAGCAGGTCGCGGGCGCGCCGACGGGTGCGTGCGCTAGGCCTTCTCCTGACAGTGATCAGCGGGCTCGCTGCGTTGCCGCTTGTCGTCCTGGACCTGTTCCCGACCCTCCAGCCGTACGGCCGACAACTGCTGGCGTTCCTCGCGAGCGCGATCCCGTACCTGCCGATTCCGCTCGTCGGCGTCGCGCTGGGCCTCATGCTCCTGCTTGGCGGTCGGCTGCGGCTCATCGGCGTGGGGCTGCTCGTCGTCGTGATCGTCCTCGGGAGCCAGCCCTGGTGGAGCTTCCCCACGGCGTCCACCCCGAGGCCGCCGTCGACCGCGCTGCGGGTCCTGTCGCTCAACACGGAGTTCGGGCAGGCGAACCAGGACCAGATCCTCCAGCTGGCCAAGTCCGCGGACATCCTCGCCTTCCAGGAGAACACGCCCGAGTTCATGGCTTCTCTCGGCGCCAAGGGCTTGTCGGCTGACTTCCCGTACCGAGCAGGCAGCGCCGAATTGGATTCGTACGGGACGATGCTGTGGTCACGGACTCCGGTGACCGTGGTCGCCCTGGGCAACACGCTCTACATGTCATTGGTCGTCCGCACGAGCGTGCGAGGCACCGAATGGACGGTGTCGACGGTGCACGCCGTGTCACCGAAGGACGGCACCGGCATCTGGCAGACGGACGCCGCGGCGATCGCCGATCTGCTCCGGCCGTACGTCGGGGAGCACCTCGTCGTCGTCGGCGACTTCAACGCGATCGACGAGCACCTCACGATGCGGCGGATACGAGCGGTGGGTCTTCAGGACTCCATGGCCGGATGGCCGCTCACGGCTGGGGACGGCTTCCAGAACAGCTGGCCCAACGATCCACGCGTACCTTTTCTGATCCGTATCGACCATGCTCTTCACTCCGCATCGGTCGATGCTTGGAGACCCCGCTACGTGACCGTCTCGGGCTCGGACCACCGTGCACTGATCGCGTCGTTCGCGCCTCGCTGAGGTTGCAGTTCTGTAGTACCTCTACCATCTCGCGAGGCGCGCGCTTAGCCTCGGACACGTACCGAGTCCGTAGGAGCGCTCAATGGGAACGCTGTCGCAGGCACTGTTGGCGATCGCCGACGCCCTGGGACTCCGCGACACCGCCGTAGAGGCCCGGCCCAGGCAGCGCCGTCCCGACGAGCCTCCGATCCTGCTGGTGAAGGCAAAGGTTCACGACGTGCTGCGCCGAGGGGTTCCGGTGAACCGGCTGGAACCGGGGCCGGCCATGCAGACGGCACGAGCCGTGTTCGCTGACGGATCAGTCGCGCTTGTACGGTCCGTACCCCCGGGGCATCTCATGGAGGCCGCCGTCGCCTGCCTCCGTACGCGCGTCACGGCTCGGCCGGCCGATCCGTCGGACGAGGGGGACATCGTGTTCACGTGGCGCCGCGGTCAGGTCCTCGTCGAGCTCATCGGGCCGGATCAGCCTGACTGATCGAGCCTGCTTCGAGAGCCGCACCCGACGTGCGGCGACGTCCGACGTAGACGACACCGGCCCCGAAGGCCGCGAGGGCCGCGGCGATCCCCAGCACGTACGGGACGACGCCGGTATAGCCGCTCACGACGTGGGGATCGAGGAACGGGTACGGGTACCACCAGGCGGCCCCGGTTGTCGGATTCGTCACACGTGGTCCTCGGATTAGCGTGTAGGCGACCCAGAGAAGCGGGAAGACCAGGATTCCGAGGACGGCACGCCACGGCAGCCGGGCTGGCGACGAGCCGAAGAGCACATCGAGGAGCAGGAAGATGGGCCCGATGACGTGGAGCACCTCGTTCGACCAGGGCACGGTCGTTCCCTGCGGCAGTTCGATGCCGCGCAGGAGCGTGTTGTAGACGACGCCGGTGACGATCATGTACGTCGTGACGCAGGCCAGCGCGGTCGCCGGGCCGAACGGAAGGGGTCGTCCTTCGCGCCAGTGGCGGAGCCCCCACATGCCCACGATCGACAGCACGACGACCGAACCGGCGTTGGAGAGCACAGTGAAGAAGCTGAAGAAGTTGACTCCCGTCGTGGCGACGTCGCCGTTACGGGAGATGGCGCCGCCGATCGAGCGCATTGCCTGAGCGACAATCGCCGCGAGGATCAGCAGAGCAGCGATCAGGCGAACCGTGCTCCACCCGATGGACCACCTAGGGGCCGTTCTCATGGGCACAACGTAGCCACAGAGACCGAATCGGTCGCCGGTCACACGTCCTCCGCCGAAAGGCCCCCCCGGGTCTTGCACAGCGAATTGCTTCGGTATACCGTTTCAAACAAGTAAACGAAACCCCAAGCGAAACCATCCAAAGGCGGGTGAGAACGTGACCGTAGGTCGCGCAAGCCGCGAGACGTACATCCTCGACCTGTTGGCGAAGGACGGATCGCTGTCGGTCTCTGCTTTGTCCCGCGACCTGGGCGTTTCCGAGGTCACGGTTCGTACCAACCTCCGCGACCTGGAGAGCAAGGGCCTGCTGACCCGTACGCACGGGGGAGCCCAGCGCACCTCCGTGGTCGATGTCCTGGACCGGCAGCGGTCCCGCATCGACGAGAAGGACCGCATCGCCGCGGCAGCCGCCGACCTCGTCGTCGACGGTGACGCGATCATGATCGAAGCCGGTACGACGACCGCGCTCGTCGCCCGTTACCTCACCCACCGCCGTGGCGTACAGATCGTCACCAACTCGACGCTCGTCTTCGCCTACGCCCGCCAGAACCCGCAGCTCAAGGTGATCCTCACCGGCGGCGAGTTCCACCACGAGTCCGAGTCCCTCGTCGGCCCGGTCGCGTTGAGGACGATCCATGACTTCAACGTACGGCTGGCTTTCGTCGGTACGGACGGGTTCACGTCCGTTCGCGGCATGACCACGCAGTTCCCGCAGGGCGCCGAGGTCCTGGCCGCCATGCGAGACCGCGCCGAGGAGACGTGGCTGCTCGCCGACTCGTCGAAGTATGGACGCGCAGGCTTTGTCTCCGTCCTTCCTCTGTCCGGCCTCGCCGGCATCATCACCGACTCAGGCCTTGCACCCGAGGCCGCTGAGCAACTCACCGTCACCGTTCCGGACATCCGGATCGTCTGAGAGAGGTCCCATGGCCACCACAGTCGTCATGCCCGCCCTGGGCAACACCGTCGAGTCGTGCTTGATCACGGCCTGGCACATCAAGGTCGGAGACACCGTCGAGGCGAGCACCGTGCTGTGCGACATCGAGACGGACAAGTCGACCATGGACGTGCCGGCGGGCGTCGCCGGTACCGTACTGGCGCTGCTCGTCGCGGAGGGCGACGACGTACCGGTCAAGAGCCCCATCGTGATCATCGGTGCGCCCGGCGAGACCGTGGACGCGCCTGCTGCCCCGGCGGCTGCTGCTGCGCCGGCATCCGCCGAGGAGGCCGCACCTGCCGCGCCGGTCGCACCTTCCGCTGGTACGGCACAGGCCGCGGCACCTGTCGTACCGGCAGCCGACGACGCTCCCGCATCGCCTCGGGCGAAGGCTGCGGCCCAGGCTGCGGGCATCCCCGTACAGGCGGCTGGAGTCGGCACCGGACCTCACGGTCGCATCATCGAGCGCGACGTACAGGCGGCTCTCGCCGCCGGCCCCCGCCTGACGGCCGGCGCCCGCGGCTCGGAGGCGTACACGCCTGGCCAGACCGGCACCGGCATCGGCGGTCGCGTGACGACCGCCGACCTCGCCGTTCCGGCGACGCCAGCAACCGCCGCGCCCGTAGCCGTAGCCCCCGCAGCTCTCGCCGCAGGCACGGTCACCGAGACCCCGCTCAAGGGCATCCGCAAGCTCATCGCGGACCGCATGCGGGAGTCGCTCGCGACCTCCGCCCAGCTCTCCTACGACATGTCGGCCTCTGCGGAGGCGATGCTCACATTGCGGGCCCGTCTCAAGGCCACCGACCCGTCGCTCGGGCTCAACGTCGTGACGATCGGCGACCTCATCGGCCTCGTGACCGCCAAGGTCGTGCGCAACCACCCGAACCTCAACGCGCACCTCGTCAACGGTGTGCTGCGGAGCTTCGGCGAGGTGCACCTCGGCATGGCCGTCGACACCCCGCGCGGGCTCATGGTCCCGACGATCCGCAACGCCGCCGCCATGGGGCTTCGTGAGTTCGCGGCCACGACCAAGGACCTCGCCGCGCAGTGCCAGGAGGGCCGGATCAGCCCCGACCTGCTCACGGGCGCGACGTTCACGGTGTCGAATCTCGGATCGTTCGGGATCACGAGCTTCACACCGATCGTCAACCTTCCGCAGACGGGCATCCTCGGCATCAATGCCATCGTGCCCGCCGCGACGGTCGACAAGGACGGCAACCTCGGTGTCGAGCGACGCATCTCGTTCTCGCTGACCGCCGACCACCAGGTCGTCGATGGCGCGGACGCTGCCCGCTTCCTTCGTGACCTCACGACCGCGATCGCTTCCGTCGACCTGTTCCTGATGGCCTGACATGAGCGACTACGACGTCATCATCATCGGCGGCGGCCCCGGTGGGTACCTCGCCGCCGAACGCCTCGGCCATGCGGGCAGGAAGGTGCTGCTCGCCGAGAAGGAGTTCGTCGGCGGCACCTGCCTCAACGTGGGCTGCATCCCGACGAAGAGCCTGCTGAACTCGGCGAAGCTGTACGAGCATGCGCTGCACTCGGCGCAGTACGGCGTCACGGCCACAGGAGTCTCGTACGACTGGGGGCAGGTCCAGTCGTGGAAGGCCGAGGTCGTCAAGACTCTCGTCGGTGGCGTGACGCAGATGCTCAAGCGTCTCAAGGTCGAGATCGTGCCGGAGTTCGCGACGCTCATCGCGCCTGGTGTCGTCGAGATCGGCGGTGCCCGCAAGACGGCGGACCACGTCATCGTGGCGACCGGGTCCGTACCTGTCATGCCACCGATCCCCGGCGCCAAGGGCAACCCCAAGGTCGTCGACTCGACAGGTCTGCTCGCCGTGCCGGAGGTCCCGAAGCGGCTCATCGTGATCGGCGGCGGCGTGATCGGCATCGAGTTCGCCAGCCTGTTCGCGGCGCTCGGCACCGAGGTGACGGTCGTCGAGATGATGCCCGAGATCCTTCCGTTCATGGACGCCGACCTGGCCAAGACCGCGCGCCAGTCGATGCCGGGCATCACGTTCAAGCTGACGTGCAAGGTCGAAGCCATCGAATCCAGCACGGTCGTTTTCACCCCCGAGGGTGGCGCCCAGGAGCGTGTGGAGGGTGACCTCATCCTCATGGCGGTCGGCCGGCGCGCGCTGGTCGACGGCTGGGGTGCCCGCGAGGCCGGCCTGGAGATCGACCGTCGCGGCATCGTCGTCGACGACCGGATGCGGACGAACCTGCCGAACGTCTGGGCGGTCGGCGACGTCACCGGACGCAGCCTGCTCGCGCACGCCGCGTACCGGATGGGAGAGATCGCCACCGCGAACATCCTCGATCCCGAGGCCCGCGTGCACGGCGAGGTCATGCGCTGGGACACGATCCCATGGGCGGTCTACGCGATGCCCGAGTCGGCAGGCGTCGGCCTCACCGAGGCCGAGGCGAAGCGCCGCGGACTCGACGTCGCGATCGTGACCGTACCGCTCGTGCTCAGCGGCCGGTTCGTCGCCGAGAACGGTTTGTCCAAGGCAGGGGCGGTCAAGCTGATCGCCGAGAAGGGCACCGGCATCGTGAAGGGCATCCACATGCTCGGCACGTACGCTCCCGAGACCATCTGGGGCGCCGCTGTGGCGCTCGAGACCGAGCTCACCGTCAGCGACCTGCGTCAGGTCGTCTTCCCCCATCCCACAGTTTCCGAAGGTATCCGCGAAGCCGTCTGGGCCATTCGCGTCTAGTCAGAAGGACGAACCCACCATGCCCAAGTCCCTTACGGTCAACCCGGCCACAGTCCGCGCTCGCGGATCGGTGACGGTCCCCGAGATCCCCATCAACGCCTACACGATGGACTTCGCCGCCGAGAAGAAGCGCTTCGGCGCCGACGGTCTCGTCGCGATGCTCCACGACATGCTCGCCATCCGCGAGTTCGAGACGATGCTCAACTCCATCAAGATCACCGGCGGGTGGCAGGGCGTCGAGTACAACCACATGGGCCCCGCCCACCTCTCGATGGGCCAGGAAGCCGCATCCGTCGGCCAGGCCGCCGAGCTCGGCGTCGACGACTTCATCTTCGGCTCGCACCGCAGCCACGGCGAAATCCTGGCCAAGTCGTTCTCCGCGGCCCGCAAGCTCGAGCCGGGCACGCTGAGCGGCATCATGTCGGGGTTCCTCGACGGCGAGACGCTGCGTTACGCCGAGAGGATCCCGCACGGGACCGAGGCTGAGCTCGCCGAGAACTTCATCCTGTTCGGCACGCTCGCCGAGATCTTCGCCCGCAAGACCGGCTTCAACCGGGGCATGGGCGGCTCGATGCACGCGTTCTTCACGCCGTTCGGCTCGATGCCCAACAACGCGATCGTCGGCGGTTCCGCGCCGATCGCCCAGGGCGCCGCACTGTACAAGCGGATCAACCACGAGCCCGGCATCGTCGTCGCCAACATCGGCGACGCGTCCATGGGTTGTGGTCCGGTCTGGGAGTCGATGATGTTCGCGGCCATGGACCAGTTCCGCAACCTGTGGCGCCCCGAGGACGGCGGCAACCCGCCGATCCTGTTCAACTTCTTCAACAACTTCTACGGCATGGGCGGCCAGACCGACGGCGAGACGATGGGCTACGACGTGCTCGCGCGCGTCGGTGCCGGCGTCAACCCCGAGGCGATGCACGCCGAGCGCGTCGACGGGTACGACCCGTTGGCCGTGGCCGATGCCGTACGCCGCAAGAAGGAGCTGCTGCTGGCCGGCCAGGGCCCGGTCCTGCTCGACACGATCACGTACCGCATCTCCGGTCACTCTCCGTCCGACGCCTCCTCGTACCGCACGAAGGAGGAGATGGAGCTGTGGGAGCAGGCCGACTCGATCGAGGCATTCACGAACCTGTTGGTGAGCAAGAAGGTCGTCGGCAAGACCGAGGTCGAGGATCTGCATGCCGGGATCATCGAGCGCCTCACCAAGGTGCTGACGCTCGCGACCAACGACGAGGAGTGCCCGCGCGTCGACGCGGCGTTCGTCGAGTCGGTCATGCTGTCGAACTCGCACGTCGAGTCGTTCGGCTCCGGTGAGCCGGAGCTGCTGCAGCCGCTCGCCGAGAACGCTCGGGTCAAGGCGATCGCGAACAAGATCCGTACCGCCACGGATGAGAACGGCAAGCCCGTCTCGAAGGTGAAGATGTACCAGTTCCGCGACGGCCTGTTCGAGGCCATGGCGCACCGGTTCGCCATCGATCCGACGATGGCGGCGTGGGGTGAGGAGAACCGTGACTGGGGCGGCGCGTTCGCCGTCTACCGCGGCCTGACCGAGCTTCTCCCGTACCGTCGCCTGTTCAACTCGCCGATCTCGGAGGCGGCCATCATCGGCGCCGGTGTCGGGTACGCGCTGTGCGGCGGCCGCGCGGTCGTCGAGCTCATGTACTGCGACTTCCTCGGCCGCGCGGGCGACGAGGTCTTCAACCAGGCCGCGAAGTGGCAGTCGATGTCAGCGGGCCTGCTGAAGATGCCGCTGACCATGCGGGTGTCGGTGGGCAACAAGTACGGCGCCCAGCACAGCCAGGACTGGTCGGCGCTGGTCCACCACATCCCCGGCCTCAAGGTCTACTTCCCGACGACCCCGACCGACGCGAAGGGCATGCTCAACCTGGCCCTGGCCGGTACGGACCCGGTGGTGTTCCTCGAGTCACAGCTTCTGTACGACATGGGCGAGCAGTTCGAGCCCGGTGGCGTGCCGGAGGGCTACTACGAGACGCCGGAAGGCACCTCGGTCGTACGGCGTGAGGGCACCGACCTGACGATCGCCACGTACGGCGCCACCCTGTACCGGGCCCTCAAGGCCGCTGACGAGCTGCAGGAGAAGTACGGCGTCTCGGCCGAGGTCGTCGACCTCCGGTTCGTGTGCCCGCTGGACTACTCGGTGTTGCTGGAGTCGGTCAAGAAGACCGGTCGTCTCGTCGTGTCCTCGGACGCGGTCGAGCGTGGTTCAGTGATGCAGACGATCGCGGCGAACGTGTCCCAGGTTGCCTTTGACTCCCTCGACGCGCCCGTCGTCATCGTGGGCTCGCGGAACCACGTCACACCCGCCCCGGAGCTGGAGTCGCTGTACTTCCCGCAGCCGGAGTGGATCATCGACGCGATCCACGAGCGGATCCTGCCGTTGCCCGGCCACGTGCCGAGCTCCAATCAGACCGAGGGCGAGCTGCTGCGGCGCGCGCGTCTCGGCGTCTAGCCACAACACGTCAAGCCCAGACCTGCATCGCGGCTCCCGCAGCGCAGGTCTGGGCTCGTGACGGTGCCACGCGGCCCGGTGCCGTGCATACGCTCCAGGTGCGGACGGCTGGAAGGCGCCCGCACCCGGCGTCACGACGCGAGTCCGTCACGCTACGTGGGGACGACGCTTCCCAGGACGTTGCCCGATGCGTCGAGGGCCTGGACCTGCACGAAGGCTCCGGGATGCGTCAGCGGGATCGCCGTTTCGAACCCGGTACGGGCGACCGTCGTGGCCGGTACCGCGACCACCGCGTCGGCGCCGGTCAGCACCCGCCACGACGCCACCTGCGTCGCGCCGTTCCAGCTCGCGTACACCGTCGCGGTGGAGCCGCTGGGCGTGAGCACGGCCGCGGGGGGAGTCGTCGGCAGACCGACCCAGGGATCCAGGAACGCGCGGTAGCTCGTTCCGGCGGTGAAGGTGTCGTCGTCGAGCAGTGCACCGCTGCTCGTGTACTCGGAGTAGAAGGGCTCCTGACCCCACCCGACGAACACGTTGCCGTTCGAGAGAACCTGGACGTCCCCCTGGGTGGCCGCGTCCCGTGGGGTCGGGGGGAGGTACGCAGCGGCTACGGTCGCGGTCATCGTGGCCATGTCCAGCGACAGCCGAAGACCGCGTGAGGTGGTCGGAGATGCCTCGTTGTCGAACATCGTGATCGTCCCGTCGGCCTGGCGGCGTGCGTCGTGCTGCCAGGCGAACGCTGCCCCTGAACCGAACGTGAAGCTGCTCTGCCGGCCTCCGAGCTGCCAGGTGAGTGAGCCGGTCTGGCGGGCGACCTCGTAGATCGCGTGGGTGTGGCGGGCGGAGATGAGCACCTGGTCAGGACCGTCGTCCTGTACGGAGTTGATGTGGAAGTAGTCGAATGGGTTCGCCCGGGTCCCCTCGCCCGCGGTCAGGGGCTGATAGGTGTCGGAGATCGGGATGTGGTCGAGCGACTTCCACTCGAACACGACGGCGCCGGTTGTGATGTCGACCTCCTGGGCGACACCTTCGAGCACCCAGCCGTTCGTCGGGCCGCCGATGCTGCTGAGGTCGGCCTGAACCTCTGGGTAGGAGGTCAGCAGCATCGTTCCCTGCGGTGTGATGTCGCTCTCGTGCAGGTCGGCCTGGTGAGGGCCGAGATCGCCACCGGTGGTCACCGTGGCGATCTGGGTGTACGTGTCGTCGAGGATGACGACATCGCCGTGCCCGTACGACGTCGAGTTCCCGTCCCAGTAGGTCAGGACCGGCTTGCCCTGGTAGGTCTGCTCGCGGAAGTTGAACGTGCCCACGGCCGAGTTGTTGACCCAGACCGGGTTGCCCTGCGGGTCGACGATCACCTCGCCCTGCATCGTCACGCCCGTGTCGGTGTCCTTCGGGCCGAGGAAGACGTACTGACCTTCGGCCGCTGCCAGCGAGGCTGAATCTTCCGCACCGATCGTCGACGTGATCAGGGGCGGTGTCAGGTCCGGGCGGCTGAGGAACCGCCAGGCCTGGGGGCGCGGGGTCGCGGACGGCGCCATTGCTGCGGGGGTCACGCGTGCCCCACGGGGAGTCACGACGGCGAAGGCGGACAGGGTCATCACCAGAGCAACCACGGACAAGACACGTGCCCTCGACGTGACGCCAGCCTGCATCCCCGGAGTCTCGTACCGGATCCTGTGCACCTCCTGTGACGGGGGTCGGTGGAACCTGTGCCGCGGAGGTGGCATCCCCTCGGTCTTGGGGTCGATCAAAGCAGGCCCGCACACCTGCGCAGGCGCCGGTCAATACATCTAGAGGATCTCGGCGAGCCATTCGACGAGGGGTCGCGTCGCGGTCCAGTCGCTCCGTACGGCGTCGAGCAGCTGGGGCGTATGGATGACCGGCTCGAACCCGTACGACCGGCCGACGTGGATCGCCTTGTGGCGCAGCAGCGCGATCCGCGGGTGGCCCTTGTCATAGCCGCGGGGGACCGTCGCCACCGTCTCGCCGCCCAGCTCGAAGCCCGCGGCGGTCAGGGGAGCGAGGATGGTCTCGAGCTCGGTGCCGCGCGGTCCCGCGATCACCTCGCGCAGCTCCCTGAGCTTGTCGGCGGGTGCGTCGTAGAAGCCGGCGCCGACGATGACGCCGGGAGCCGAGATCCGCATGTACCAGCCGAGCGCCGGACCGACCGGGATGAACATGTCCTGGTACGTCTTGTACGGGCTCTTGTCCTTCGAGAAGCGCACGTCGCGATGCGGCCGGAACAGCTTCGCATCCCCGAAGTCCTTGGCCAGCGAGTCGGCCAGCTCTTTCATCGGGGTCCGCACGCACGCTTCGTACACGTCGGCGTGCGCGGTCCAGAACGACCTCGAGTTGTCGGCCTCGAGATCGTCATAGAAATCGAGCGCGGCCTCGGGGAATCCGGTGAACATGGGCCAACCCTACGGCCGGTTCGGCAACTCATGCAGGGGGTCTGGCGATGACTACGGCCGCGACGAACAGGGGGAATCTGCCGACGATGTCGGTCAGCGGGTTCTGGTTGATACCCGTCTGAGTTCCAGGCCCACGAGAGCGAGATGCAGAATCACGGCCGATCCCAGGCCCGCCATGATCACCTGGCTGAATTGCGCCATCGTTTAAGCGGCGATTGGGCTACACGTGATGACGACACCGGTGGCAGCCCGTGCGAATCGCACCGGCCTCATCCCTGAGCGAAGGAGTACTTACGACTTCTCGGAGTTCGATGGGCGTGACCTCGGTCCTCATGGCGAATACGGATACCGCTACCTGGACCACTACTGGGTCGAGGGTGAAAGCCGCCGCGCCTTGATGCTCCTTGCTGACGAACGGCTCGCTGGCTGCGCGCTCATCCGCAAAGGTTCGCCGCATCAAGTGGCTGAGTTCTTCGTTCTCCGCAAGTACCGCAGGCGCGGTATCGGCACGCTCGCCGCAGCGAAGGTGCTCAACGTGTGGCCGGGGGAGTGGGAAACCCATGAGGTTGTGGGCAACGACCGCGCTGTCACCTTCTGGCGCCGGGCCATCCCGGTGGCCTTCGTGGAGTCGACGGACGAGACGGGGACGACGCAGCGATTCACGCTGCCCCCAAGGGACGGCAGCAGCGCCTGAGCCGGGGAGCCGGGGTGCGCGTCGTCGGTAACCACGCCGCGCGGTCAGTGGCTCGAATCAGCCGTCACATGTGCCGACCGCCGCCATGCCGAGGCGGCTCGGGGCGTTCGACGGTTCGCCTTGCGGCCAACACGTGTCGGGTCGATGCGGCGAACAACCGGCAGCTCCGACGTGCGTCAGTTCTCCGCTGCCTCATCCCGCGGCTCGTTGGACATCGAGCGGAGCGGGGACACGGCCCAGGCGGCCGTCGCGAAGAGTAGGAAGCCGCCGAGGATGTACGTCCACGGGAGACCGATCGCGTGCGTTCCGAGGCCGGCTAGAAGGGCGCCCAGCGGCATCGTGATGAAGGCGACCATCCGGAACACCGACGTCACGCGGCCGAGCAGTGCGAGCGGTACGACGCGCTGCCGGTAGCTGTTGACGGTGATGTTCCAGACCATTGAGAAGAAGCCCATCAGCACCATCGCTGACACCGACACGACGACCTGGCGAACGGCTCCCAGGACAACCATTGAGACACCGAAGGCGACGAGTGCGACGAGAACGGACGTCCGTTCGCCGAGTCGGCGCGTCAGCCGTACGGTCAGCAACCCACCGCCGATCGCCCCGACGGCGAACGACGCCATCACGAGTCCGTACGTCGACCGGGGCAAGTGCAACTCGTACAGGACGTAGAGAACCGCGACGGCGATCGCTCCGGATGTCACGAGGTTCACGATCGCGACGGCTCCGGCGAGCGTGCGCAGGACGCGGTGCTTGGCCAGGTACGACAGGCCCTCGGCGAGCAGCTTCAGCGGAGCGGCTCGGCCGTCGACGGGCACCGGCGCTGGGCCCCGGCGGGACAGCCAGATCGTGATGGCCGTCCCCGCGGCGTACGCCAGCGCAGCGAGGCCGAACGGTGCGGCGGGCCAGACGACGAACAACACCGTCCCGACGACGGGTCCCAGGAGGTTGCCGGCCACCGCCATTGCTACCTGGGTCAAGGAGTTGGCCTGCTGGAACTGACTCGCCGGTACGAGCTCGGGGAGGATCGATGCGGAGGCATTGTCGAAGAACGGTGCCGCGAGACCCAGGAGGAAGCCCAACGCGTACACGAGGAGCAACGACGCGTGCCCGCCGGCAACCAGTGCCGCGAACGTTCCCGCGGTCACGGCACGTACGGCGTTGGCCACCCACATGATGCGAAGCCGGGGGAGTACATCGGCAGCGACGCCGGACACGAGGCCGAGCAGCAGCCACCCGGTCTGATGCAGTGCGTCGGTGACGGCGATGAGCCGGGCATCCAGGGTGAGGGATGCTGCCAGGACGGGTAGGGCGCCGAAGATCAGGCCCTCGGCGAGGTACGAGGCGGAGCTGGACACCCAGACGGTCCAGAACCGCCGTCCCATCGGCTCGGCCACGAATCACCTCCGCGCGAAGCCTAAGCGACCCCCCCCCTCTTCGGACTCCAGAGAGTCGTGTTAGTGTCGCCGTGAGCAAGCCGCTCAACAGGGTTGTTACTCGTAACGAGGCAAGACCTGGGTCGCACTTCCGTGCCGCCCAGGTCTTTTTGTTTCCCCCCGAACGAGAGCGTGGCGAGTAGACAGGAATGAACAATGACGTCCACGACGCAGGGAACTGCTGCCGAGGCCATCGTGGCCGAGGTCGGCGGACCCGAGAACATCATCAGCGTCACGCATTGCGCGACGAGACTCCGATTCGTCCTCAAGGATGCGACGAAGGTCAACGACAAGGCGCTCGACAAGGTCCCGGAGGTCCTTGGCATCGTGCCCCAGAGCGGTGACCGCTACCAGGTCGTGATCGGCGGCGCGGTACAGACGACGTACCAGCAGATCATGAACCTGCCGTCGATGAAGAATGTCGGCAGTGGCGAGCTGAGCGATGCCGAGGTAAAGGCCGCTGAGCGAGCCAAGGCTCGCGGCAAGTTCGCGTGGCTCGACAGCTTCTTCGAGTATCTGTCCGACAGCTTCCGCCCGCTGCTGGGCGTGCTGCTGGGCGCCTCTCTGATCATCGCGTTCGCCGCGGTGCTCGACGCCTTCCACATCGTCGACTTCCGGGCCGCCACGAAGTCGGCCAGCTGGGTGTTCGTCGACGCGATGTGGCGGTCGGTCTTCTACTTCCTGCCGATCATGGTCGCGTTCAATGCGTCGAAGAAGCTCAACGTCGAGCCGTGGCTGGGCGCGACCATCATGGGTGCCATCATGACCCCGAACTTCGTGAGCCTGACGGCCTACTCGACGGTCATCACCGACGGGATCACGAAGTACGTGTCATCCGTACCTGGTGTCAACTGCGTGCCGAACACCACGCTCGGCACGGTCTCCTGCGTCGCGCACGTGTTCGGCATCCCGATGCAGCTGAACGACTACGGCGGTCAGGTGTTCGTTCCGCTGATCATGGTCGCTGTCCTCGCGCCCCTCTACAGGTTCATCAAGAAGCTCGTCCCCGGCAGTCTCCAGATGGTCTTCGTACCGTTCCTGTCGATGGTCGTCATGATCCCGCTCACCGCGTTCCTCCTCGGCCCGCTGGGCATCTGGCTCGGTACCGGCATCGGCTCCGGGCTCGCGTTCCTCAATGGTCACGTGCCGATCGTCTTCGCGATCATCATCCCGCTGATCTACCCGTTCCTCGTGCCGCTGGGTCTGCACTGGCCGCTCAACGCCCTCATGCTGGCGAACATCGCGAGCGCGTCGACGGGGCACATGGACTTCATCCAGGGCCCCATGGGTTCGTGGAACTTCGCGTGCTTCGGAGCCACCGCCGGCGTTCTGTTCATCTCCATCCGTGACAAGGAAGTGGAGATGCGGCAGACCGCGACGGGCGCGCTGGCGGCGGGTCTTCTCGGTGGCATCTCCGAGCCGTCCCTGTACGGAATCCACCTGCGCTTCAAGCGGATCTACCCGCGCATGCTGGTCGGCTGCCTGGTGGGCGGCCTGATCACGGGTCTCGGTGGCGGCGTGAAGACGGGCATCTTCGCCTTCACCTCTCTTCTGACCATTCCGGTCTTCACCCCGATGGCGCTGTACGCGATCTCGATCGCCGCCGCCTTCGCGACCTCGATGATCCTCGTGATCATCTCCGACTACCGCACGCCGGAGCAGAAGGCCGCATCCGCCGCCGAGCGTGCGCAGGCCGAGGCCGACCTCGCTCTCGAGGCTGCCGGAAGCCATGCCAAGGCCGCTCCCGCCAGGGCCGTCGCCGCAGTGGGTGCAGCGGGTGCTACGGGTGGCGTCGCCACTCTCGTCGCGACCACGGACATCTCCACGGCGGTCGCCGGGAAGGTGATCTCGCTCGACGACGTACCGGACAAGGTGTTCGCGTCGCGGGCGCTCGGCGAGGGCGTCGGCATCGTCCCCACGGACGGCACGATCGTTGCTCCCGTGACAGGTGTGCTGGCGACTGTTGCAGCCACCGGCCATGCGTACGGGATCAAGACCGACGACGGGGTGGAAGTGCTAGTCCACGTCGGGATCGACACCGTACGGCTCAAGGGTGAGGGCTTCACGGTCCTCGTCACCAAGGGCGAGCGGGTGACCCGTGGCGAGGTGCTCGGCACCGTGGATCTGGAGGCCGTCAAGGCCGCCGGGTACGACACCACGACCATGGTCGTGGTGACGAACACGAAGAACCTCACTGCAGTCACGCCTCGTACGGGCGAGGATGTGGTTGTCGGTGACTCCGTGATCGACATCACAAGGTAAAGGGAGAAGCTCCATGGTCGCTCCGCAGCGTTGTGGAAGCCGAGTGTGAGGTGAAAGTCCTCCGCGTCTTCAACAACAACGTCGTCCTTGCCCGGGACGACGGGGGACGCGACGTCATCCTGACCGGCCGGGGCCTGGGTTACCAGGCCCGGCCGGGGCGGGAGATCGACCCGGTGGCCGTCCAACGCACGTTCGTACCGGTGGACGGCCGCGACCCAGACCATCTCGCCGAGCTCTTGGCGGGCATCCCCCCCGAGCACATCCAGCTCGTCGGGGAGGCTCTGGTCCAGGTCGGGCTGGACGAGTCCGTCCTGCGGAATCCCGCGCTCCTCATCGCCCTGGCCGACCACGTCAGCTTCGCCGTGCGGCGCCTCGAGCATGGGTTGGCCATCGAGTACCCGCTGCGCGGCGAGGTCAAGAACCTGTACGGGCGGGAGTACGGGCAGGCGCTCGCGCTGCTGGCGGCCGTCAACAACCGGCTCGATCACCAGCTGCCCGAGGGTGAAGCGGTGGCGCTGGCGCTGCACCTGGTCAACGCGGGCTTCGTAACGGGTGACCTGTCGTACACGTACACGATGACGGCAGTCATCTCTCAGCTCATCGAGGTCATCGAGCAGACCTTCGACCTTCACCTCGACGACGATTCGGTGAGCATCGGCCGTTTCATCACGCACCTGCGCTACCTGTTCGTACGCATCCAGCAGCACCAACAGCTCGTCGACCAGACGAGCGTCATCTCCACCGCCATCCAGGAGTCGTTCCCGCGGGCCGCGCAGTGCGCCGAACGGCTCTCGGGGATCCTCGAGCTCCGGCTCGGCGCTCCGCTGACGACCGATGAGATCTCCTACCTTGCGCTCCACGTGGCTCGTGTGGCCGCGGACCAGAACTGACCCCCTAGAGAGAGACACATCATGCCCATCCGTACCGTCACCGTCGCCTCTGCCGTCGGCCTGCACGCTCGCCCCGCAGCGCTGCTCGCATCGGCGGTCAACGACTCCGGGCTCGACGTCACCGTCGCCCTTCCCGGCGGTGATCCCGTCGACGCCGGAAGTATCCTCGAGGTCATGACGCTCGGTGCCGCCCACGGGGACACCGTCACTCTCGCCGCCGAGGGCGACGGGGCCGACGCCGTGCTCGACTCCTTGGTCGAACTCCTTTCCCGCGACCTCGACAACGAGTAGGAATCATGGCCACGACACATAAGGTGCTGCACGGGATCGGCGTCTCGGCCGGTACGGCTTCGGGGCCGGTGGCTGTCGTCCATCCCGCCCCCGGAGTGGACCAGGACGAGCCCGCCACCACGGACGCAGTCGCGGCCGGGGAGCGTGTCCGCGCCGCGATGAAGAGCGTGGCCGACTCGCTGACGCAGAAGGCTGCGACTGCGCCCGACACGTCCAAACCGATCCTCGAGGCCACGGCACAGCTCGCTGGTGACCGAGGCCTCGCCAAGGCGGTCGACAAGCTGCTCGTCACGGGGGTCGGGATCACGCGGGCCGTCGCCGACGCCGTCGCGGACTACGCGCAGATGTTGAGCGCGCTCGGCGGGTACATGGCGGAACGCGTGACCGACCTGTACGACGTGAGGGATCGGCTGATCTGCGAGCTTCGAGGTGTTTCGGCCCCGGGCATCCCGAGTCTCTCGACGCCGACCATCATCGTCGCGCACGACCTGGCGCCGGCCGAGACGGCAACCCTCTCGCCGGACATGGTGCTGGGCATCCTGACGGCTGCCGGCGGTCCCACGAGCCACACGGCGATCCTCGCCGCGCAGCTGGGCATTCCTGCCGTCGTCCAGGTTCGTGGCATCGACACCATCGAGGACGGCGCGATCGTCGCCCTCGACGGCGGCGTGGGCGAGGTGATCCTGGCCCCGAGCCCGGCCGACATCGAGCTTCTGGCCGAAAGGTCCCGGCGACGGGCCGCGGCACTTGCCGGATCGAGCGGCGAAGGCGCGACCCGTGACGGGCATCGCGTGGCGCTGCTCGCCAACATCGGTACGGCTGACGACGCGGCCAAGGCGGCGACGTTCGACCTCGAGGGCTCGGGGCTGTTCCGTACCGAGTTCCTGTTCCTCGACCGCGACACCGCGCCGACGCTCGAGGAGCAGACGGCCACGTACACGTCGGTGTTCGAATCGTTCGGGAAGCGTCGGGTGGTTGTGCGGACGCTCGATGCGGGCGCTGACAAGCCGTTGTCGTTCGCCGATCTCGGCCCCGAGGAGAACCCGGCACTCGGCGTACGGGGCCTGCGGCTGAGCATGGCGCGTGAGGATCTTCTCGATACGCAGCTGGCGGCACTCGCGGCTGCGTACGAGGCGACCGGAGCCGATGTACGGGTGATGGCGCCGATGGTTGCCACGGTGGAGGAAGCCGAGTGGTTCGCGGCCAAGGTACGCGCGGTGGGCCTGCCTGTCGTCGGCGTCATGATCGAGATCCCAGGTGCCGCGCTGCGCGCTGAGCACATGCTGGCCGTGGTCGACTTCGCCTCGATCGGTACGAACGACCTGTCCCAGTACACGATGGCAGCGGACCGGATGCAGGGCGGACTGGCCGAGCTTCTCAGCCCGTGGCAGCCGGCGCTCCTGCAGCTGGTGAAGGCCGCGTGCGACGGTGGCCGGGCGACCGGAAAGCACGTCGGGGTCTGCGGAGAAGCGGGCGGGGACCCAGTGCTCGCCCTCGTCCTCACCGGTCTTGGGGTCTCGTCGCTGTCGATGGCGCCGAGCAAGGTCAACGTGGTCCGGGCAGCGCTGCGGCTCCACGACTTCGCCACGTGCCAGCAGATGGCGGCGTACGCGGTCGACGCCCGTACGGCCAAGGACGCCCGCGTCGCGGTCACCGCGATCGTCCACCCCACGCTTCTCGACCTGCTGTAGGAGGGCCCGTCTGACGGCGCCGGCTTGATCTCAGGCGGCGCCGTCGGCCTGTTCCGGTCTGGCCCAAAGCGGCGGGTCGACGCTCTAGGCCTCGAACGGCCGTGGCGAACTCGTGGCAGGGTGGCGCGGCCATCGCGGGGTGGCCGGGGGAGTGTGCAGGGTGGTGCGGTCATCGCGGGGTGGCCGGGGGAGTGTGCAGGGTGGCGCGTCTGCCGCGCGTTGCTGCGGGGTCTCCTGCAACGCCGACCGGTCCCGCGTGTCCTTCGCGGACCGGTAGCGCCGGTCGGAGACCGCCTGCACCATGTTCTGCAGCCGACGACCAGCAACCACCGGAAGGCTGCCTCCGAAGTCGATCGATCCGTCGGTCTCCGGCCCGAACCAGAGCCCCCGCCGGCTCCGCGCCCGTACATCGCGTTCGGCGAGCTTCGCCGCTCGTGTTTCCGGGAGTCGATCTGCCCTGGTGCGACCTGCCGCAGGATCAGCTCGGTCATCGTCCGCAGCTTCTCCGCGGGCTCGTGCTGCGCCTGGGTGAGGATGAGCTGCTCGGCCTCGGCGCGTTGCCTTCGTTCGAGGCCGGCCGGCAACGCGTCCAGCGCCTCACCGATCGCCTTCGCCTGACCCACAGTGATCCGCCCTGCCGCGGTCGCATCACGTACCGCCGGTCGCCGCTCCAACCCGCGAGCCGCCCACACGGCACTCGACGCCTCCCGCGCAGTCTCTTGACCCGACCGGGCCATCCAGTCCTCAAGCCGTGTGTGGCGCGCACGCATCGCGGACCCGGCCTCATCAGCCTCAGCCACCAGCACCGCCGCCAGTGCCGACACCTGTCGACCGATGTCACGGATCTCGTCGATCCACCCCAGCCGATCCTCGTCCGACGCCATCGACCGATCCGCCAGTCGGAAATCCTCAAGGAGCGAGCGGATCCGCTGGAAGTCACCGCGCACACTGGTCGACACCTCAGGGGAGGAGGTCGCCGAGAATGCTGCCTGTGTGTCCATGTATCCATGCTAAACGAACGTACCGACAAATAGGAGACGGAACCGGACGACCGCTCCTGTAGATGTCTTCTTCCCCGCGGGCCGGCTCGTGTCCGGCTAGCCCGATGGTTCGTGATCCCGAACCGGGTCCACGTCGATCTCCGTGACAGCGCGGAACACGATCTGGCAGTCGGTGTCGGTTCCTCATGGTAACCGGGCGGTTGGTTGCTTCTCATGGCCAATTGGCCATGAGAAGCAACGACTCACCCACTTGACATGGTGAACTGCTCGCGTGGACCTGCCGATTCTCGAGTACGACCCTGACCCCGACGACCTCATCCGGAACGGGCTGAAGGTGGCGCTGGCCGGGCGCACGCTTCCATCGATCGGCGTCGTGACGTTCCTCGGCGACGTCTCGCGTCGCTGGGCCGCTGACCAGGGCTTCCAGATCGCCTCGCCGGTCGACCTGGTGACGTCGGTCTATCCGATCTGGACAGGCACGTACGGAGGAGTGGAGTTGGCGATCGCTGAGCTGCCGGTCGGTGCGCCGGCCGCAGTGCTGATCGTCGAGCAGATGTTTCTGCTGGGGGTCGACAGGATGGTGGCCGTCGGCTCCTGCGGGGCTCTGGTGCACGTGGACGAGGGCGAGTTCCTGCTGCCCGTACGTGCGTTGCGCGACGAGGGGACCTCGTACCACTACCTGCCGCCCGCTCGCTGGGTCGAGACGGATGCAGGTGTACGGGACGCGTGCCGAGCGGCTCTCGAAGCGCGCGGCCTCAAGGGCACCGACTGCGACACCTGGACGACCGACGGGTTCTTCCGTGAGACGTCCGGTCTCGTCGCCAAGCGCCGGGAGGAAGGCTGCGCCGTCGTCGAGATGGAGTGCGCCGCGCTGGCCGCCTGCGCTCAGCTGCGCGGTGCCCGGTACGGCCAGATCCTGTACAGCGCCGACACTCTCGCCGGGGACGAGCACGACATCCGCGGCTGGGGTCACGCGACTCGCGACACTGCGCTCCTGACCGCGCTGGACGCTGCCGTGCTGCTCGCAGATACCCCCGGGGGCCTCGCCGACTCCGTGGGCTAAGGTGAACCCACCTGAACCCTGTGGGGGAACCCGGTGCAATTCCGGGGCTGACCCGCAGCCGTGAGGACTCGCAAGAGCCCAAGTCGGAATGCCCACGTGGTTCTGGCTCATCACAACCCGTCGCGGCATACGGGGTTGAGCCGGACAAGATGTTTGGCCGGATCGCCTGGGTGCCCGCACGAAAGGAACCCTGGATGACCGCCAACCTCAAGCGGGCCCTTGCCGTCGGGCTTACGGCAACCCTCGCATTCATCGCACTGTTGACCGTCCCCGCGCATTCCGCGCCCACGCCCACGCCATCGTCAAGCAGCGCGCCCGCGTCGAGCAGCGACTCCACCGCGGACACGACGTCGAGCAGTGCCTCGGCTACCTCAGCGGGCACGACATCGAGCAGTGCCAGCGCCACCTCAGCGGGCACGACATCGAGCAGTGCCAGCGCCACCGCAGCGGGCACGATATCGAGCATCTCCTCGACGTCGACTGGATCCGGTGCGCGGGTGACCGCGGCCGCGACGACGGATCCCGCTCCCGTGCTGCGGGCCGCCACGTACCTCAGCAAGAACCTCCCGACGCTCGACGCCGGCACGGGCACCTTCGTCGCCGAGGCGCTCGCGTTGTCCGCGGCGCGGTCCTGCGACTACTCGTCGACCATCGCCGCCCTGCTCGCCAGCATCACGTCGCAGGCGGCTGACTACGTCGGCAACGATCCGGCACGTGCCGCGAACCTTGCGATCGCGGCGATCGCGCTCGGAGAGGATCCGACCAGCTTCGGTGGCCTGAACCTCATGTCGATCATCGCCGCCGGCACCCACACCGACGGGCAGGTCGGCGGTTACGCGTCCTCGTACTCCCAGTCGCTGGCCGTCATCGCGTACGTACGGGCCGGGCAGCCCGTCCCTGACCCAGTGCTGGCGAACCTCGTCGGCGGGCAGGATTCCCTCGGCGCCTTCGGCTACTCGGACGGCGGGACCTTCTATCCCGACTACGACACCACCGGGCTTGCGATCGAGGCTCTGTCGGCGGCGCATGGCGACAGCGCGGTGATCAACAAGGCGATCGCATGGGCACTGGCCCAGCAGAACGTCACCGGCTACTGGCCCAACGCGTACTCGCCCGTCGACAGCACCGGCATCCTGGGTTCCGGGCTCGAGTTCGCCGGTACGAGCTCAGGCGGCGCCGCGGCCTGGCTCCGTTCCGTACAGTTGGGCGACGGCGGCTTCCCCGCCGCGCTTGGCGAAACGACCTCGAACATCATGGCGACCTCAGATGCCATGTGGCTGATCGCCGGCTCCAACCTGGTGACCGTGTCGATGCTGCAATGCCCCGCCTCGACGACCGACCCGGCGGCGAGTGTTGCCGCCAGCGTGGGGGCTACCTCGCTGGCGGACACAGGCAGCCCGGACGACGGCCCGATCGGCGCACTGGCGGTGTCGATGCTTGTCGTGGGGGCCGGCGCCCTGGCGGTCGGCCGGCGGAAGCGTCAGGCGTGAGGCTCATGCCTGCCCACGGCCGATCCCCAGCAGCAGGGGGTCACGTCGTGGCCAGGGTGCTCCTCGGCGTCATGGCTTTGCTGACCTGCCTGTGGATGTACGCCATCCCGGCCCAGGCACTCCCGGCGCCACAGACCTCCAACTGCGCCGGCGTGTGGGTGGTGGTCGACTACGGCGCCCTCGGCGGGACGTCCACGGCGTGCGCGGGCAGCTACAGCACCGGGATGGTTGCCGTGCGCAGCGCTGGGTTCACCGTGGTGCTCGACGCGGGCATGGTCGTCAAGATCAACGGGCTGCCAGGGGTGCCGAACATCCAGGAGAGCTACTGGTCGTACTGGCACGCCATCCGACAGGCGGACGGCAGCTACTCGGCGTGGTCCTACTCGAGCCTCGGACCGAGCTCGTACTACCCGACCCCGGGTGAGGCCGAGGGTTGGCGGTACGCACCGGTCGGCGGGGGGTACGTCGCACCTGGTGTTTCCCCGCCCAAACAGGGGGCCACCACCCAGGCGCCTGCGACGACAGCCCCGGCGACGACGAAGACGACCACGGCCGCCACGAGGGCTGCGACCACCGCCGTCCAAGGCCGAGCAACGACGCAGGCCGTACCGGCATCGACCACCGCTCCGGAGTCGCCGGTCGCCTCCGCGAGCTCGATCACGGTCGAGACGCCGGTGAGCACCCCGGCCACCAGCGAGACGGGTCCAGACATCTCGAGCGCGGCCCCGGCACAGCCGACGAGTACGTCCACCAGCAGCCTGCTCGGTGGGGTCGGTGCCATAGGTGCCATCGCGGTGGGTGCGGCCGGGGTGCTGCTCTGGCGCAAGAAACTGGCTGCCGGAGGCTGACCGACCAATAGCGGTCCGGGCTCGGCTGGCTGGAATGCTTCGAGCCAGGTACGCGCGGACCACGTATTCTTCCCGCGTGACCTCCCTGCGCTCCGTCCTTGGTACCCGTGTCCTCGTCGCCGACGGCGCCATGGGGACGATGCTGCAGGCTCAGGATCCGACGATGGAGGACTTCCAGGGCCACGAGGGCTGCAACGAGGTCCTCAACGTGAGCCGGCCGGACATCGTCCTCGCGGTCCACCAGGCCTATCTCGAAGCCGGTTCCGACCTCATCGAGACCAACACCTTCGGGTCGAACCTGGCGGCGCTGGGGGAGTACGGGATCAGCGACCGGATCGCCGAGCTCTCCGAGGCGGGGGCACGGATCGCCCGCGAGGCCGCCGACGGGTACAGCACCCCCGACCGGCCACGCTGGGTGCTGGGATCCGTCGGGCCCGGTACGAAGCTGCCGACCCTCGGCCACACCACGTTCGAGGCGATCCGCGACGGGTACGCGACGCAGGTGGCCGCCATGATCCGAGGTGGCATCGACGCCGTACAGGTCGAGACCAGCCAGGACCTGCTGCAGACGAAGGCGGCGGTACTCGGTGCGAAGCGTGCCATCGCAGAGTCCGGCTGCGATGTACCGATCTTTGCCAGCGTCACCGTGGAGACGACCGGCACCATGCTGCTCGGCTCCGAGATCGGGGCGGCGCTCACGACACTGGAGCCGCTCGGCATCGACGTCATCGGGCTCAACTGCGCGACCGGGCCCGCCGAGATGAGCGAGCACCTGCGCTACCTCTCCAAGCACGCCCGCTGCCTGGTGTCGGTGATGCCGAACGCCGGCCTGCCCGAGCTCACCGCGGACGGCGCCCGGTACCCGCTGACGCCCGACGGGCTCGCCGAGGCGCTCGACCGGTACTCAGCCGACTACGGCCTGGCGCTCGTCGGCGGCTGCTGCGGCACGACCCCCGAACACATCCGGCGCCTCGCCGAGGCCGTAGCCTCTCGTCCCGTGGCGGCACGGACGCTCGAATACGAGCCCTCGGTCGCGAGCCTGTACGCCGACGTCCAGCTCAGCCAGGACACGACGTACCTCGCCATCGGAGAGCGAACGAACGCGAACGGCTCCCGCGCGTTCCGCGACGCCATGCTGGCCGAGAACTGGGACGAGTGCGTCGACATCGCCAAGGCCCAGGCACGCGAAGGGGCGCACCTGCTCGACCTGTGCATCGACTACGTCGGCCGCGACGGCGTCGCCGACATGATCGCGGTCTCCTCGAGACTCGCCACCGCGGTGACCCTGCCGATCGTGCTCGACTCGACCGAGCCCGCAGTGCTCAAAGCCGGGCTTGAGCACCTGCCCGGCCGCGCGGTGATCAACTCGGTCAACTTCGAGGACGGCGACGGCCCGACGTCGCGTTACCACCGGGTCATGGAGCTCGTCCGCGAGCACGGCACCGCGGTGATCGCACTGTGCATCGACGAAGAAGGCCAGGCACGTACGGCCGAGTGGAAGGTACGGGTCGCGTCGCGGCTCATCGACGACCTCACCGGCCGTTGGGGACTGGGTGTCGGCGACGTCATCGTGGACTGCCTCACGTTCCCGATCACCACAGGCCAGGAGGAGACCCGCGGCGACGCGGTCGAGACGCTCAAGGCGATCAGCGAGGTTAAGGCCAGGTATCCGGGCGTCCACACCACGCTCGGCGTCTCCAACGTGTCGTTCGGGCTCAACCCGGCCGCGCGCCAGGTGCTCAACTCGGTCTTCCTGCACGAGGCCGTCGAGGCCGGCCTGGACTCTGCCATCGTGAACCAGAGCAAGATCGTGCCGCTCGCTAAGATCCCGGACGAGCAGCGAGTGGTCGCCCTGGATCTGGTCTACAACAGGCGCACCGAGTCGTACGACCCGCTCCAGCGCTTCCTCGAGCTCTTCGAGGGCGTCACCACGCGCAGCTCGGCGACGACCCGCGCCGCAGAGCTGGCGGCGCTCCCGATCGCCGAGCGTCTGGCTCGCCGGATCGTCGACGGGGAGTCGAAGGGTCTGGGCGCCGACCTCGAGGAGGCGCTCACCATCAAGCCGGCGCTGGCGATCATCAACGAGGACCTGCTGGCCGGCATGAAGACGGTCGGCGAGTTGTTCGGCTCCGGCCAGATGCAGCTGCCGTTCGTGCTGCAGTCGGCCGAGGTCATGAAGCAGGCCGTCGCCTACCTCGAGCCGCACATGGAGAAGGCGGACGCCGCCGGCAAGGGCACACTCGTCCTGGCCACCGTGAAGGGCGATGTCCACGACATCGGCAAGAACCTCGTCGACATCATCGTCAGCAACAACGGCTACACGGTCGTGAACATCGGCATCAAGCAGCCGGTGTCCGCGATCATCGAGGCCGCCGAGGAGCACCACGCCGACGCGATCGGCATGTCGGGGCTGCTCGTGAAGTCGACGGTGGTCATGAAGGAGAACCTGCTCGAGCTCAACGACCGTGGTCTCGCGAGCAAGTACCCGGTACTGCTCGGTGGTGCCGCCCTCACCCGTTCGTACGTGGAGCACGACCTCAACGCGGTCTTCCAGGGCGAGGTTCGGTACGCGCGGGACGCGTTCGAAGGCTTGCGGCTCATGGATGCCGTGATGGCTGTGAAGCGTGGTGTCCCCGGCGCGGAGCTGCCGGCGATCCGCGAGCGTCGCGTCAAGAAGCTGCCCGGTCAGGGCGAGGGCGAAACGCCGCGTCCGATCGACACCACCCCGTCCGACGTGGCCCGAGCCGTACCGGGTGGGGTCGACGTGCCCACGCCGCCGTTCTGGGGCTCCCGGGTCGTGAAGGGGTTGCCGCTGGCAGACGTCGCCGCGTGGCTCGATGAGCGGGCGACGTTCCTGGGCCAGTGGGGGCTCAAGACCGGCGAGAACGCGACGTACGAACAGCTGCTGGAGACCGAGGGCCGCCCGCGTCTGCGGATGTGGCTGGAGCGCATCCGTACAGAGCAGATCGCGGAGTTCGCCGTCGTGTACGGCTACTGGCCGTGCTACTCGGACGGCAACACCCTGGTGGTTCTCGACCCCGTGACCCAGTCGCTGGACGACGAGGTCGGCCGCATCGACTACCCCCGACAACGCCGCGATCGGCGGCTCTGTGTCGCCGACTTCTTCCGCAACCGGCAGGAGGCCGAGCAGTACGGGCCGGACGTGATCGAGTTCCAGCTCGTCACGATGGGGGCTGCAGTCTCCCGTGCGACGGCGGAGCTGTTCGCCGCGAACGCGTACCGGGAGTACCTCGAGCTTCACGGCGTGTCCGTACAGCTCACCGAGGCCCTCGCCGAGATGTGGCACGACCGCGTACGTCACGAGCTAGGCCTCATTCAGGTCTCGACCGACACCGAGGAGATGATCCGCGACCAGGCGTACCGCGGTTCTCGCTACTCGTTCGGCTACCCGGCCTGCCCGAACCTCGAGGATCGGGCCACGCTCGTACGACTCCTCGACCCGTCCCGGATCGGCGTCGAGCTCTCGGAGGAGCTCCAGCTCCACCCCGAGCAATCGACGGATGCGTTCGTGGTGCACCACCCGGAGGCGAAGTATTTCAACGCCAGCTAGACGGTCGCGCCTCATAGCGGAGCCCAATAGCCTGTGACCATGACGCACCCCCGACCGAGCTGGCGACTCGCCGCCGTGGCGACCGTCACGGTGCTGTTCGGCGCCTCGGGCTGCGTGACGACCGCGCCGCTGATCCCGTCGCCCTCCTCGGCTACGGCGACCCCTCACGACTTCACCGTGGCCACGACCGAACACCCGAAGGCCCTCGACCCGGTTGCCGTGACCGACTCGATGTCGACGACGATGGTGAGCGCACTCTTCCAGCGGCTGTTCACGCTCGACCAGGGGAAGACCGTGAGTCGGCCCGATGCCGCGAAGGAATGCATCTTCGTGACCCCGTTGCAGTTCCGGTGCACGCTCAAGCCGAACCTCAAGTTCAGCAACGGCGATGCACTCACCAGCAGCGACGTGAAGTTCAGCATCGCCAGGGCCCTGCGTCTCGGCGTCGCCGGTTCGTCGGCTCAGCAGCTCGAGGCGCTGTCCACGATGGACACGCCGGACCCCCTGACCATCGACTTCAACCTGTCCTGGCCCGACAACCAGTTCCTGATCGCGCTTTCAGAGCCGGCCGCCAGCATCGTCGACGGGGCCGTGTACGACCCGGACGCGATCCGGCCGGTCACCGAGCTGCCGGTCGGCTCCGGCCCGTTCTGGGTGAGCGCGTCCTTCACGGACAAGATCTATCTCCGGTCACTGGTCGGCTACTCCGGGTACACGCCGGCGGCATCCGACTTCGTCGTCCTGAAGTTCTACGCCGACTCCGCGGCGCTGGAGGAGGCGATGAAGGAGGGACAGGTCGACGTCGTGTGGCGCGGTCTGAACTCCGCCGCCCTGACACGCCTCGACGACCAGATCAGCGCGTCGAAGGACAAGCTCACCGACTCAGGCTTCCGGCGTGAGACGGCGGTGGGCCAGCGCGTCCACTTCCTCCGGTGGTCGGACACGTCCGCGTACCGCCTCGACGCGTCCCTGCGTACGACCATCAGCGCAGCGCTGCAGGACGATCGCACGCTGGATTCGATCCTTCCCCAGGGCATCGAGGGCCACATCTCGGCCTTCGCGCTCGGCGGGATCGCGTCATTCCCGCCGCTGGTGGGCGAGAGGCCCCGTCTGACGCTCTCGTACGACTCGCAGATCACCGGCGAGGTGGACCTGGCGCGTTCCATCCGGGACCGCATCGAGGCATCCGTCGGGGTCAGCATCCAGGTCGTCGCGGACACACCGACCGCGGACCTCGTGCTGTACAACTACAAGGCCTGGAACGTGACTCCGATCGCATGGCTGCAGCCGTACCGGACCGCGGGTCTGCCGGGAAGCGCTGACAAGATCGCGTCACTCGAGAAGCTCTACCGGACGACCACCGACCAGGCGACGCGCGACTCGGCGCTGTCCGAGCTCCAGTCACAGGCGGCTGTGGACGCGATCGTCCTGCCCATCTCTCAGGAGGATGACGACATGTTCCTGGCCTCGGGCGTGAAGACGCATGAGCCGCTGTACGCACCCGGCTACCAGCTGGCCCTCTGGGCGATGGGGCTCTCGTGAGCGAGGACGGCGTGGACGGGGCATCAGCGGAGGACTGGTCAGGCATCAGAAGCGGCCCGCTGGTCGAGGGGGAGCGCGTGTCGCTGTTCGACCCGAAGGGTCGGCGACATTCCGTCAAGCTCACCTCGGGGGCGACGTTCCACACCACCAAGGGCGGCATCGACCACGACGAGCTCATCGGCGGCCCTGACGGCGTGGTCATCACCTCGGCGAAGGGGATCACGTACCTCGCGCTGCGTCCCCTGCTCGAGGAGTACACGATCTCGATGCCGCGCGGTGCGCAGGTGATCTACCCCAAGGACGCGGCCCAGATCCTCATGTACACCGACATCTTCCCTGGTGCCCGCGTGCTCGAGGCGGGTGTCGGATCCGGGGCGCTTTCGTTGTCGATCCTGCGCGCGATCGGTACGGGCGGCAGGCTCTACTCGTACGAGCGCCGCGCCGACTTCGCGAAGATCGCGATGAGCAACGTGGAGACGTTCTTCGGGCGGCCGCATCCGGCATGGGACGTACGGGTGGGCGACCTCGTCGAGAGCATCGGTCCCGAGCCCGTCGACCGCGCCATCCTCGACATGCTCGCCCCGTGGGAGTGCATCGATGCCGTGGGGGAGGTGCTGGAACCGGGCGGCGTGCTGTGCTGCTACGTCGCCACCACCACCCAGCTCGGGCGCACGATGGACACGCTGCGCGTCCACGGCGGCTGGCTGGAGCCGCGGGGCGTGGAGGTGTCCGTACGGGAGTGGCATGCCGAAGGCCTCGCGATCCGGCCGGCTCATGGCGGTACCGGTCACACGGGATTCCTCATCCACACACGGCGTCTGGCCCCGGGCGTGACCGCGCCTCTCAAGAAGCGGCGTCCTTCTCCTGGCGCGTACGGTCCGGACTATCAAGGCCCCCGGCCTGCGGGCATCTCCATAGACTGACCACGTGCTGGTGGTCTCGGGGTCGCTGCTGATCCTCGTCCTGGCCTTCGCTGTGATCAGGCCACGGGGCCTACCGGAGGCGATCGCCGCCGTACCCGCAGCGATCATCGTGGTGGTCGTGGGCGCTCTGAACGGTCATGAAGCGCTCTCAGAGATCAGGCAGCTCCTCCCGGTCGTGCTGTTCCTCGCGGCGATCCTCGTCGTGGGCGATCTGTGCGAGGCAGCCGGAGTGTTCCGCTGGGCCGGCGAGCAGATGGGCCGGGGGAGCGGTGGCAGCGGAAAGCGGCTGCTGCTGCTCGTCTTCATCGCCGCCTCGGTCGTGACGGCGGTGCTGTCATTGGATGCGACGGTCGTCCTGCTGACACCCGTCGTGCTGGCGACCGCACGTGCTGTACGAGTCCCTGCGAAGCCCCACATGTACGCGTCGGCGCACCTCGCGAACAGCGCCTCCCTGCTGCTGCCGGTCTCCAACCTCACGAACCTGCTCGCGCTGCACGCGTCCGGGCTGTCGTTCGGGCGGTTCGCCCTGCTCATGGTCGTACCGTGGCTGGTCGTCATCGGGATCGAGTACTTCGTGATGCGCTGGCGGTTCGGCTCCGAGCTCACGCTGCGTGGCCGGCCGGTCAGGACCACCTCGACCCGTCTGCCGATCTTCCCCGCCGTCGTGGTGGGCGTGATGCTCGTCGGCTTCGTCGTGGCCTCATCGCTCGGTGTCGAGGCGGCGTGGGTCGCGGGGGCGGCGGCGCTGGTTCTGGCCGTACGCGCCGTGGTGCGCAAAGAGGTCACCGTGCGCTCCCTCGGCGGCAGCCTCAACATCCCGTTCATCGCGTTCGTCCTCGGCCTCGGGGTCGTCGTCATGGCCGTCGTGCAGGGCGGGCTCGGAACGTTCCTGAGCCATCTCGCACCGACGGGGAACGGACTCGTCTCCCTGCTGCTGTGGGCCGCGCTCGCAGCTGTGCTCGCCAACCTCGTCAACAACCTGCCGGCCGTGCTGCTGCTGCTCCCGCTCGCGGCAGCCGTGGGGCCGCTGGCGATCCTGGCCGTGCTGATCGGCGTGAACGTCGGACCGAACCTCACGTACGTGGGATCGCTCGCGACGTTGCTCTGGCGACGGATCGCGTGCGATCACGACCACGAGGTGGCGATCGGCGAGTTCACCATTCTCGGGCTTCTCACCACTCCGGCATCGCTCGCGGCCGGGGTGGCGGCACTGTGGGTCGTGGGCAATCTACTGGGAGGTACGTGATGGGCGAGTCGAAGAGACGGATCCTGGTGTGGGTCGAGCCTGGCACGTGGGAGGCGTGCGTCAGTGCCGCGGCCGACCTCGTACCCGCCGGGACCGGCGCCCAGGTTCTCCTCCTCTACGTTCCCGACGACTCGGAGGACCTCCTGCGCGAGGCCCAGGCCGGACTCTGGGGACGCGGGCGACGGCCGCGACCGGTGGCGACGACCGACGGTGCGGAGCTTCTGGCCGACGCCGAGGCCCTGCTGCACGACCTCGCAGGCGACGCGGTCATCTCGACCCAGCAGGGGAGCGGCCCGGTCGAGCGTGTCGTGACGGCGGCGTCCGAGAACGCCGACTACCTCGTGCTGGGGCGCGAGGGCGACCTGAGTCGCCGCGGTCCGACGAGCCTCGTCAAGCACACGAGGTTCGTCGTCGACCACGCGCAGTGCCGCGTCGTCATCGTCTGGCCGAGCGCCGCCCCCTCGGCGGCGACGATCCCGCCGCTGCCGCCGGACGATCCTCGCCGCTGATCGTCGTGGGGGTGGTGGTATCCGCCCTGACGGGGTACACCTGACGGTGGACGACCACCCATCGAGGAGGTGTCACATGACCACCACTCCTGTTCCTGACGACGAACGTCTCGCCTTCATCGACGGGGACGACGCTGTCGAGGATGATCTTCAGGCCATCCCTGCCGACGCCAACGAGGCGGACGTCATCGAGCAGCACCAAGAGCTACCCGATGACGAGGAGGACGCAGCCCCCGCAAGCGGCTCGTGAGCCGAGCCGGCAGGCGAAAAGTCATCACCGCCCCGAACAGGCTTGAGCATGCTGAGGGGCATCCGGCGAGTTTCTCGCGCTCGAACGGGGCTACGAGGTCTCCAGCGGGTCGCTCGGGTCCGAGTCGGGTCGAGCCACGGTGACGCGCCAGGCGATCATGCGCCATCCGATGAGGAACACCGCGAGGACGATCGTGGCCACGATCAGGAACCCCATCGCGAGGCCACCGCCCGTGACGCCGCGGAGCAGCATTCCCACCACGACGGTGATCGCCCACACCAGGAGCCCCTCTCGAAGCCATCCGAGACGCAGCACGACGCACGCGAGCACCGACCCGATGAGGCAGGCGAGGAGGAATGGCCAGGCGGTCTGCAGGACGCCTCCGAGGCTGAGCACTTCGCCATGGCTGGCCCGCCCGATGACAGCGAACACGAGGACGAGAACGAGGTCTCCGGCGATCCTGGCGGGCGTACGCATGCCACTGACGATACTTCGCGGTCGACGCCGATAGGCTGACGCGCGGTCTACGGAGGTCGAAGATGAGTACGGGAACCGGCGAGTGCGTCGTCGTCATCGGCGCGGGACTCGTGGGTGCCTCCATCGGGATGGCGCTGGTCGGCACTGGGCATCGCGTCCATCTGCGCGACCGTGTCTCCTCACACGCGCGGGTCGCTGCGGGACTGGGTGCCGGCACCACGGACAAGGCCGCGGCTGACGAGGTCGACCTTGTCGTCGTCGCCGTACCGCCAGCAGCCATCGCGGCGGCCATCCTGGGGGCTCTCGAGAGGTACCCGTCGGCCGTCGTCACCGATGTCGGCTCCGTGAAAGGCGCCGTGCTCGCCGATCTCGCGGCGAGCGGTGCCGACCTGTCCCGTTACGTCGGGTCGCACCCGATGGCCGGTTCGCAGCACGCCGGGCCGCTCACGTCGACGGCCGACCTCTTCGTCGACCGGACCTGGGTCGTCACCCCTCACCTGACGTCCGCGCCCGATGCGGTGGCCCGCGTCGAACAGCTGGCCCGCGACTGCGGAGGACGCGTCATCGTGCTCGATGCCCGTGAGCACGACGAGGCTGTGGCGCAGGTCTCGCACCTGCCGCAGCTCATGAGCTCGCTGACCGCCGGCCGCCTGGTCGACGTGCCGGAGGAGCACCTGCGGCTCGCCGGCCAGGGCATCCGCGACGTGACCCGCATCGCGGGCTCCGATCCTGACCTGTGGCAGCAGATAGTCGCCGCCAACGCGGAGGCGGTACGGACGGAGCTGCTGGCTGTACAGGAGGCGCTCGCCGGACTCGTCGCCGTCCTCGACGACCCTGAGGCGGTTCGGGAGTTCATCGCTCGCGGCAGGCGTGGCACGAGGGCGCTGCCGGGCAAGCACGGTCACCGCGCCACGGACTTCGCGCACGTCGTCGTCGAGATTCCGGACGCTCCCGGCGCCCTGGCACGGCTGTTCGCGGACATCGGCGACGCCGGCGTCAACGTCGAGGATCTCGCGATCGAGCACGACGAGGCACGTGAGGTCGGCTACCTGTCCGTGGCCGTGACGCCTGACCGCGTCGAGAGCCTGACGACCACGATGATCGGATGCGGTTGGACGGTTCGGCCGTAGCGGCCGGGCCGTGCGGTCGGTGGGGCAGAGGTCTGGGAAGATGTCGCCTATGAGTGCGATCGTGGCCATTGACGGGCCGTCAGGGTCCGGGAAGTCGACGACCGCACGAGGGGTGGCCCGCCGCCTGGGCTACGGCTACCTCGACACGGGCGCCATGTACCGGGGGGTCGCCGTGGCGTGCCTGCGGGACGGCGTCGACCACGAGGACGTGGAGCGCATCGCGGAGATGACACGTACGGTCTCCCTCGACATCTCGACGGTGCCCGACGACCAGCGGCTGCTCGTCGACGGGGTCGACGCCACGCTCACCATCCGTGAACCGAGCGTGTCGGCATGGGTCAGCGCGGTCTCGACGAACGCCGCTTCCCGCGCCGAGCTCGTACAGCGCCAGCGCGCGATCATCGCCGCCGGCCGGTACGTGGTCGAGGGACGCGACATCACCACCGTCGTCTGCCCGGAGGCGGCGGTACGCGTGCTGCTGGTCGCCGATCCCGTACGTCGCATGGCCCGTCGTGGCGCTGAGCTGGCTGGTGTTCTGGACGAGGCTGCGCTGCACGATCAGGTGCTGCGGCGCGACAAGGACGACTCCACTCTCGTCAACTTCACCGATGCCGCTCCCGGCGTGACCGTGGTCGACTCCACAGAGCTGACGGTCGACGAGGTTGTGGAGACGATCGTCGGTCTTGCGCACGACGCGGGACTGACGTGACGCTGCGCCACTGGCTCGTCGTGATCGGCTCCGGCCTGATCATGGCGCTGAACGTCCTCATGTTCCTTGGCGGCGGTCTGCTGCTGCCGCCGATGGCCGTGTCGCTGGGGGTGAGCCTCGGCAGCGTCATGGTGTTCACCTCCATCAATGCCCTGTCCGGTGCCATCGTGATGTCGACTGCGGGACCCTTCCTCATCCGCCGCGTCGGCGTACGGGCCCTGATCCTCATCTGCGGGGTCCTCAGTGGGGTCTCGCTCTACGCCGTCTCGTACGTCGCCGGACTGCCCGCTCTGTACGTGGCGGCCTTCGCCGCCGGCTGCCTCATGCCGCTCGCCACCCAGATGGGCGGCGCGGTCCTCATCAACGAGTGGTTCGTCAAGCGCCGCGGCACGATGCTCGGCATCGTCATGTCGACGGCGAGCCTCGGGGGCGTCGTGGCCGGGACGGTACTTCCTCCTGTGGTCATCTCCGGGGGCTGGCAGCTCGGCTTCCGGGTCGTCGGTGTGACCAACCTCGGGGTGTGCCTGGTGGCCGGACTGTTCCTCGTACGCGGCCGGCCGTCACATGTGAACCTTCGCGCGTACGGGGCGCACGACGATGTGACGCATGGCGACGTGGGCCGCTCGCACGAGACGGCCTCCGCCGCGTTCGCCAGCCCGCAGTTCGTCGCGCTCACCATCGGCCTGATCCTGTTCAGCATGCTCATGGCGATGCAGCAGCAGTTCCCGGCCCTCATGAAGGAGCACGGTCTGTCGCTGGAGGCGGCCGGGACGCTGATAGCGGTGCTGTCGGTCGCCAACATCGCGGCGACACTGCTGTTCGGTGCGCTCAACGACCGGGTCGGCCCACTGAAGTCCGCTGCCCTGGCATGGCTGCTCCTCATCGTCTCCCTGGGGCTGTTCGCGGCCTCGCAGGGGTACGTGCCGCAGGCGGTGGCGATTCTCGTCTTCGCGATCCCCGCGATCGCCACCCCGGTCATCACGCCGATCCTGTACAGGCACACCTTCGGCGACAAGCACCTGGTCGCGCTGCTCGGCGTCGGCATCGCGACGATGCCCGTCGGTGTCGCCCTTGGAGCGCCGCTGTGGGGCATCGTGAAGGACACCCTCGGCTCGTACACACCGGGTCTGGTCGTCGCGATGGGGATCACGATCCTGTCTTTCGCCCTGATCGCGTACGCACTCCTGACCGGGCCGAAGCGCTGGATCCTTCGCGCCAAGCCGGAGATGGAACCGCTCGTCAGTTCATGACCGGTACGATGGGCAGTCGCGCCGCGCCCTGTGGCATCGACTGATCTAGGAGTCACCCGTGTCCGAGCCCGTCGCCAGGCCCGTGCTGGCCGTCGTCGGCAGACCGAATGTCGGCAAGTCCACGCTTGTCAACCGCTTCCTCGGACGTCGCGAGGCCGTCGTCCAAGACATCCCCGGTGTCACCAGGGATCGGGTGTCGTACGACGCCGAGTGGTCCGGACGCGATTTTGTCGTCGTCGACACCGGCGGCTGGGTCTCCGATGCGACAGGCTTGGTCGCCCAGATCGCCGAACAGGCTGAGCTGGCGATCGCCGCGGCGGATGCCGTCCTGTTCGTCGTCGACGCGACCGTGGGCACCACGGATGAGGACGAGGCCGTTGTCCAAGTACTGCGTCGCAGCAAGAAGCCCGTCGTTCTGGCGGCCAACAAGGTCGACGACACCCGCACCGAGACCGAGGCCGCGTTGATGTGGAACCTCGGGCTGGGGGAGCCGCACCCCGTGTCCGCGTTGCACGGCCGTGGCTCGGGCGACCTCCTGGATGCTGTCCTGGAGGCGCTGCCGAAGAACGAGGGCGTGTACGAGCCCGCGGCCCGCGGCCCACGCCGGATCGCGATCGTCGGCAAGCCGAACGCCGGTAAGTCGTCACTGCTCAACAAGCTCTCGGGGCAGCAGCGCTCGGTCGTGGATTCTGTCGCCGGGACGACCGTCGACCCGGTCGACGAGCTCGTCGAGCTCGACGGAGTCACGTACCAGTTCGTCGACACCGCGGGCATCCGCAGGCGGGTCAAGGAGGCCAGCGGTCACGAGTACTACGCGTTCCTGCGGACGCAGACGGCCATCGAGCGTGCTGAGGTCGTCATCGTCGTCATCGACGCCTCGGAGCCTGTTACTGAACAGGACCTGCGGATCCTCGACATGGTCGAGGAGGCGGGTCGGGCGATGGTCATCGCGTACAACAAGTGGGACCTCACCGACGAGGAGCGTCGCCGGTACCTGCAGCGTGAGGTCGAGCGTGACCTCGGCCATGTGATCTGGGCCCCGACGGTCAACATCTCGGCGCTCACGGGACGTAACGTGACGAAGATGGGTACGGCGATCGCGGAGGCTCTTACCGGCTGGGAGACCCGGATCTCGACCGGAAAGCTCAACGCCTTCCTCGGGAAGGTTGCCGCCGCTCACCCGCACCCGGTTCGTGGAGGGAAGCAGCCGCGCATTCTCTTCGGCACTCAGGCGCACGCCTGCCCGCCCACGTTCGCGCTGTTCACGACCGGCCAGTTCGACCCCCAGTACGTACGTTTCGTCGAGCGTCGGCTACGCGAGGATTTTGGATTCCACGGCTCGCCGGTGCACGTCGAGGTTCGCGCGCGGGAAAAGCGCTCTGCGTGAGGTGAGGAGTCTCTAAGGGACGCTCCCCGCTGTGCCGTCCCCCTTAGTGTTGCTCGCGGGGGGATGTTCCGTGCTCAGGCTCTATGGCGTCGCGTTGCGAAGACGTGGCCCCACTGTGCGCGCCCCGGGGTCGGGGGACGTACTCGCATGAGCCTGATCGGGGGGATCCTGGCCGCGAGACGCCATCTCTTCTCGTGGTTCGGTGGCCTGGCGTTGTCTGCCAAGGCCGGCATCGCCACGGCCGCTTTCGTAACCATGTCTGCGGGCGTCGTCATCGGGGCGCCGTATACCCCGAGCTCCGCTCCGTGGCTCACGCCGACGGTGGCTCCGTACCAGACGTTGCAGACACCATCAGCGTTGCAGCCGTCTGTCGTGGAGGCGGCTACACCGACACCCATAGCGGGAGCGTCCGTGGCCAACAAGACCGCGACCAGACCCGCGGTCGCGACCACGGCGCCGACCCAGGAGCCCACGAGCGCGCCTGCCACCGCCACTATCGGCACCACCGACACCACAGCAGCGGTGGCGCCCACGAGTCGGCTCGCCACGACGATGGCTCCAGCGGCGACATCGGCCGCGTCCACGTCCACGACCACGTCCAAGAGGACCACGGCTCTTCAGACATCGGCCAGCGTGTACTACAAGAACTGTGCCGAGGCCTCGAAGTCCGGCGCCGCTCCCATCACCAGCGGACAACCCGGCTACCGCAGCGCATTGGATCCCAACCACAACGGCATCGCCTGCGAGGCCAAGTGAGCAAGCGCTCTCGCTGACCGTGTAGAGTGACGCCTCGGCGCTGCGAGGCGCAGCGGGCTGTAGCGCAGCTTGGTAGCGCACCTGACTGGGGGTCAGGGGGTCGCAGGTTCAAATCCTGTCAGCCCGACCGTTGTTTGGCCTTGTCAGAGGCACATTGGGGCCAACCAAGGGCCCCGCGTGGAACATACGTGGAACAAGGAACGAGTCTCACACCGCTCAGCATGAGCGTTGTGAGCGGTTCCGAGCAGTTCCCGAGCCTCGTTCACTGAGCCTGTCGAAGGGCCCTGACCACCGTTTCCACGGACTCGAGCGGTCCTTGTCAGCCTCCCGCGGTGACCCCTCATTTACGTCATACGATTCCCTTGTGGTGAGCGATGAGCAGATCCAGGCGTGGGCAGACGAGGCGGAAGCCGGCTACGACGTCGCCGAGCTGAAGCGCCGCAGCCGCGGCCGTCCTGGACGCGCGGCTCAGCCGATGCAGGTCGTCGCCGTGCGACTGACAGCAAAGGAACTCGAGGCGCTGGACGCAGCTGCGGAACGCCACGCGCTCACCCGGTCGGAGGCAATCCGGGCTGCCCTGGCCCAATACGCAACGTGAGTGTCATCCCGTGCTCTCAAACACGGAGTGGCGGCCGAGGATGCGATTCAGGCCACCGAGTGGCCGCTGTGACTCGAGCCGCTCCACACCGACAACTGCACGAGCGCGAGTTCGTCTCAGGCTGATTCGAGGACCCGATTGTTGGAGATTGTTGCTGCGGCCGTAACGCTCCCGCTGCGCGAGTGAGGGCCGGGCCCAGGCCTGCCGCGCGACCGGGCCGCCACCCGCAGGGCTACTTCTTGCGCGCGAGCAGGGCGAAAGAGTTCGGCAGCCGGCCCGCCCAGGCCGCCGCGTCGACGTCGTCGGGCTGCCAGAAGGGCTCGGGGTACTCGGCCACGTGCCGGATCTCCAACCCGGCCGAGATGACGGCATTGAGAATCTCCCCGAGCGTGCGCTGCCACTCGACCGCCCCCCGGGCGGGGAACGTGTCGTTGACGTGGCGCCGCGCGAAGTAGCTGCGGTCGGGTCGGATGCGAGGCGCGTCCTCGTCCCAGGCCCACAGCGGCACCGCCGGATGGGCCTCGTAGATGAACAGGTGGCCCCCCGGTCGCAGCAAGCGGGCGGCGTCGCGCGCCCACGCATCCAGATCCGGCACCCAGATCAGCGCGCCCTTGCCCGTGTACACCAGGTCGGCGCAGCAGTCGCACAGCGGGGCGCCGGGCAGCTCGGCAACCAGGTAGCGGCAGGCAACGCCCAGCTCGTCCGCCCGGCGCTGGGCGGCGGTGGCCGCGACCACGCTGAAGTCGACGCCAACCACGGACCGCGCACCCGCGGCCACGAGGGCCACGTCGTCGAGCCCGTGGCCGCTCATCAGGTGGACGACGGTGGGTGCCGGTGCGAGCAGAGGGCGTAGCAGGTCGAGCTCGCGCTCGAGGAGCGAGGACTGGTCCATGGCCTGACGCAGGAGATCGTCGTACTCGCGGACGTGCTTCTCGGATGCCGACTCCCACGCCAGCCGGTTGTTCCTTAGCGTGTCCATCGGCCCACTATCGCAGCCGATGGATCGGGTCGGGCGTGCAGCGCGGTGCCGACGTGTGGCAGGCCGATCGGTTCGTGGGCAGGTGACGAGCAGATCCAAAAGAGGGCTGCTGGTCTGATGGGCCGGGTGCGTTCTCGCTGGGCTCGTCGTAGCCTCGTCTGGGCCGGTTGTTCGCATACGGTCTCGGCGGTCACGGTCGATCGGAGTCCGTTGAGATAGAGCAGGGAACGGAGGGTCGGATGAGATCGGGCATCAACCCAGCTGCACGCCGTTCACGGTCCGCGAGGTGTAGGAGAACACGCATCCTCCGCTACCTGGGGGTGCTGTCCCTGCCTTCCCTGGTGCTTCCTCTCATGGCTGCCTGCACGACGACGCCGTCTGTCACGCTGCCAACCGCGAGCGCGACCACGCCGTCAGCGACGGCGGCTACGTCTGCGTCGTTCCGTCCGGGCGAGTTGTCATGTGCCGACGCCTACACCACAGAGTCTCGGGGAGTGGACCCGGCGTTCACGGGTTCAGGAGTCGGGTTCGAGGGGCTCAGCGTGGTGGGTTTCGACCCGATACCCGCCCGGAACGCAGTGCCGTGGGACGCATCCGGCTACTTCTCGAAGTCACCCATCTACCTCGACAACGGCGTGACCTGGGCCGAGATCACCTCGATCACGGGCGACGCAGGCTTCGCCTGGGTGCCGGCCTCCGTCTGGACGGGATCATCGAGAGGATCCGCTGGTACCTATGAAGCACTCACTGCCCGCTTCGAGTCCTGCGGCGGCTCCTTCACCGGCTTTCTGGGCGGAATCCTCACCCCCACCGCACATGCCTGCCTCACCCTGGGTATCCGCAGCAATCTCCACCCTGAGGTCGAAAGGATGCCGATAGCCATAGGGAAGGGCGCCTGCGGATAGGCCGAACCTGTGGAGTCGCCCTTCGCAGTCTGAGAGGCGAGTGGAGCCACCAGCTCGGGCCTGAGGTGAGACTCTCCCTGCTCGTCGCGTGCCGGCTGCGGGGTCGCGTCAGCCCGACTGACGCGAAAGGTTCGCGGCAACAGTCGGCTCAGATCTCGCATCGAGTAGGATGGAGTCCTACTGGAAGGAGCGGTCCATGCGTACAACGAGGCAGATGAGCGTGACCTTGCCACTTGAGATGGCCGACATGGTGCGGGCGCGAGTCGAGTCTGGCGACTACGCGTCCGAGAGCGAGGTCATCCGCGAAGGCCTTCGGTCCCTGGCAGCCCGCGAGCGAGCGGTCGAGTCGTGGCTCCGCGACCAGGTAGTACCCGCCTACGATCGGCTGGCTGCTGATCCGTCCACGTCGATGTCGCCTGACCAGGTTCGGGCGCACGTGACTCGGGCCGACTGATCAGTGACCTACGTCGTACGTTTCGCCACCGAGGCGGCCGATCAGCTTCAGTCGCTGTACCGCTACGTCGCGGAGGCGTCCTCGCCTCAGGTCGCTGCTGACTACGTGGAGGCGATCGTGGCCCACTGCGAAGGGCTCGCGGTCTTCCCTCATCGAGGCACGATACGCGATGACCTGCGGCCGGGCTTACGGACGACGGTCTACAAGAAGCGCGTGGTCATCGCCATCGTGGTGGACGACGCGGCCGAACGGGTCGATGTCTTGGGGATCTTCGCAGGCGGTCAGGACTACGAGGCCGTCCTCGCCGACTGACCAGACGATGCTGCAAAAGTGGCACGTGGGCGAACTTCTGAAGTATCTCCAGGGCATCACCAGCGCCGATACCGGTCCTCCGGTCGCGTCGTCGGGATTGTCGGGAAGAGGTTGTCGAGGTCGGCGATCCGCACGCGGATGATCTTGTAGCCGAGCTTCACGGCCGGCAGATCGCCAGAGGCGATGCGCCGGCGGAGCGTGTACGTGCTGACGGCGTAGATGCGGGCGGCCTCGCGCAGCGAGACGTACTCGGGCTCGACGCGTACTTCTTGGTGAATGGCCATGTCGGTTCCCTTCTGTTGGTGCCCGCGGGCGCGGGCGGTCGTCAGCCGCCGATGCGGGGGCTGTGGTTTGGTGTGCGGTCTGGGGCAACGCGCTGTGGGTGGGCGCTGGTGGCGCGGGTCCTGGCGTCCTTCCAGACCGGGTTCAGCCATCTCTCCAGCCGGAAGCGCAGGGCGTCAGCCTTGTGATCGTCAGGGAGAGGCCTACTCGCTGCCGTGTTCAGGTGGACGGGCAGCCAGGCGCCCTCCGGGTCGACCTTCGCGCACTCGCGGGCCACTCGGATGGTGCCCGGGTCTTGAGCGGTCCCTGGGACGGCTTCTCGGATCCAACCGAGCCAGGTCAGAACCGGACCGGACTCTTGAGCGATCTGGTCCTCGAGTCGGTGTTGGGCTCGAGCTTCGACCAGGTGGCGTTGAGGTGGTCCCGTCGGCCTGAGGTCGGTGACAGGGACGTGGTGTGCGGCTCTCCAGAGCTCGATGTCTGCGATGACGTCCGGCAAAGGCGGCGTATCGAGCGCGGCGGCCCACGCAGGTCCCTTCGCCTCGGCGGCGACCTCTCGCCGGACGTCGTCTGCCAGTCGGGTGACCAGCGTGTGTCTGGCCGCGAGGTACGGCCCGAAGTCCGAGCTGGTCGCCAGGCGTACGGGCAGGCCCGGCAGCCAGGGGAGTGGCCGCCGGCCCGGGTTCTCGTGGAGTCCGAAGATGTCGAGTCGGTGGTCGATCGTTGCTGCCGCGTCGTGAAGGTCCTCACCGGGTTCGTGCCTGGCTGCGTAGGTCAGGGCGAGGACCGGGTCGTGATCGTCGGCGTGGAGTAGCAAGAGATGTGAGCGCAGGACTGGCCAGGCGTCGGCTTCGGTCAGTCCGGGTCGGACGGTAGCAGCAGCGCGCTCGAGCTGCTGGATGAGGCCCGGTCCTGCGTACCGCTCGGCGGCGATCACCATGGCGTCCTGGTAGCACGCGACGGCCGCGCCTAGCAGGGTCCGCGGGTCGCGCAGGGCGGCCAGCTGGGTGGTAGCTGACGCCGGGGTCTCCGAGCGGGCCAGGATGGCCTCCAGGCGCTCGGTCGGTGTCGGTGGTGTGATCGAGTCGGGGAACAGGCGTGCGTGCGGGTCGCCGTCGCCTGCGACCTCCACATAGGCATGGTTGGCGTGGCGGCCTCGGCTGAGCATCGTGTAGAGCAGCTCGCGCGACTCGCGGCCGGTGACCAGGCCGTGGCAGGTGTCGACGGTCATCCCCTGGGCGCCGTGGATGGTCGAGGCGTAGCCGAGCTCGACCATGTCGCGGACGTACTGGCTGGGGAGCCTCACCGTGCGTTGGGTGCGTGGGTCATGAGCGTCGACCGACCCGTTGTCGTGGACATGCTCGACCCGCCAGCGGTCGCCGTTCTTGACCCAGCCCTTGCCCGCCCGGAGCCGACGGTCGTTGCGGCGCGTGACGATCGTGTCGCCCACGGATGCATGGTTGCCGTCGGATAGCACGACCTCAGGGCCAGAGCGACCGCCTCCGAGCCGATACTCGCGGGCCTGCTGATTGAGTGCCGCGACTTGATCGCGAGTCGGCGCGAGCATGATCGTGTCGAGACCGGCGCGCTTGTCGGTGAGCCAGGCGTCGAAGACCTGTTGTGCGGCGGTGTCGGTGTCTCCGACGTGGACGCGGTCGTGGTCGAGGTAGAAGCCGAGCGCGGACGGGTCGCCGTTGCGGAGGGCGAGCGAGGCATAGGCCTCGGCGGGGTCGGTGAACCGTACGACCTCGTCGAGTCTTGCGGCGCCGTAGGTGGTCGCGATGTCGCGCAGGATGCCGCCCGCGGAGACCGCGCCGAGTTGCTGGTCGTCGCCGACGAGCCTGACGCTGGCTCCACGGTCGATGGCCCAGCTGATCACCGTGTCGAGGCGGAGGGTGTCGGCCATCCCCGCCTCGTCGATGATCACCAGGGTCCTGGAGCTCACGCGACTGGCCCAGCCTTCGGGTGCGGGTCGGCCGATCTCGTACGCGAGCTTGTGCAGCGTGTCCGCGTGAACATGCTCGCCGAGTTCCTCTGCCAGCTGAGCCGCAGCTGTGGCGGAGGGTGCCAGCCCGAGGACGTTGCCGCCGCTCGCGGTCCACGCGGCCGCGAGCGTTCTCATCGCGGTCGTCTTCCCGGTGCCGGCGGGCGCGAGCGCCAGCTGGACGCGACGCCCGGATCCGGCCAGGTCGCGTACCAGTTGGGCCTGTCCGCTGTTCAGGGTGGTGCCGTTCGCGAGCTCGGTGAGGAGGGCGAGGTCGACGGAGTTGAGGGAGGCCTTCGGGCCGTCGGTGCGGCTGGCGGCGTCGAGGATCCTCTGCTCGGCCGCGAGGACGCGGCGGGACGTGTAGCGGGTGGACCCGGCCACCCGGTAGACCGACGTCCCATCCGCTCGACGCAGAGCGGCAGGTTCGCGGATCCGGTCATCGGGTGGATCGAGGCTGATGCAGTTGCTCAGGGCTGTATCCACAAGCCGAGGGATGGCCAGCTCGAGCTGGTCCGGGTTGAGACCTTGGGTACGGGCGACCCGGAGCGCCACGGCACGGACGTGCCAGGTCTGCCAGTCAGCGCGGCGCTCCTCGACGTTGGCGACGACGACGGGGGCTGTTCGTCGAATCCACTCGGCGTCGAGCGACGGACGGCGTGCGGCCCGTTGGGTGGAGACGTCGCGCAGCATCGTGTCCACGCCGATCTGTCCGAGGACTGCGATCGCCTGTTCGCGCCAGGTCGCCCGCTGCTCGCTGCGGGAGCGGGGTTCGTGCTTCGCTTCGCGGGTTTCGAGGGTTGCCACCTGGTACAGGTCTTGCCGTTCGCCGGGTGTGGGTGGCCGGCCGTGGTCGTTCTGGAAGGCGCGTGCGAGTTCGCCGGCGCGGAGGGTGATCTCCTTGCGGCGTGTCGACCAGAGCGTGATCAGTCGCGGGTCGACGCCGGCGATCTCGCGGACGGGGAGTCGGCCGTCGGTTCGCGGGACGTCGATGAAGCGAACGCCGAGGGTTGCGGTGAGGTGTGCTTCGAGGGCGGTGTTGTACGTTTCCGAGGCGGCGGTGATGGCGGTGTGCATCACGCGGGCGTCGATCGCGCGCCATTGACCGTCGACGAGGGCTTGGACCTTGTTGGCCACCGCGACGTGCGTGTGGAGGTCGGGATCACCGGCCCGGGTGTCGCGATGGGTGAAGGCCGCGGCGACGAGTCCGACCACGTCGACCTGCTCGACGCCGGCGTGGCCCTTGCGCGTCTTGAGTACGTGCTCCTCGATGAACCGAAGGGCATCCCTGACGGCTGCCTGGTGGGCGGACTCGATCGCAGCCGCCGTCGGTCGATCGGCCAGTGCCCACAGCGCGGACACGGACTTCACGGGCGAGAAGGTGAGGTCCCAGCCGGCCACGGGAGTCGCTGGCGGTCGGGACATGCGGGCGATGAAGCCGGCCAGCTCGCGCGGGTTCGGTGCTCGATGCTCGAGCACGGTGAACCACTCGACGGCAAGGGCGGTACGAAGGTGGGCACGAACCTCATCGGGGACCCTCGCCGTCCGTCGGTTGTTGTGCTCGACGTTCCAGGCCTCGTACCGCCGGGACAGCTCGGAGCGGAACAGGGGAGTGGTGCTGTCGGGCTGCCGGAACGGTGTCCCGAGTCGTACGGCCTCGCGCCGATCCTGTTCTGTCGCGTTCTCGTCGAGCAGGGCGAGACGCTCCGCGGACAGAGGGTGTTGACCCTTGCCGAAGAGGAACGCCATCTGCTCGGCGGTCACGGGATCGCCCTCGGCCAGTCCGTCGATGCCCGCGAGCCCGGACCCGACCCAGACCCCCGGAGCTTCGCCCTTCTCGTCGTAGTAGTCCGCAAGGGGAGTGCGGCCAGGCACGGCGGCGTCGTTCCTCGCCACCTGACGGGTTAGGTAGTCGTAGCCAGAGCCCGCCGTGAGCTTGTGCATGCTCATCACGTCGCACCTCCCTCGCACCAACCCGCTGCCGCTGAGGGCGCCGCCGTCGCCGACATCAGCCCTCAATGGCTATAGATGTGCTCGAATGGGGCGCTCCGGCTCACGCTTAGCAAGGTTCTTGCGGGTTTAGGAGGCCTGCGTTTGTCCTCGCAGATGCCTCCCCATCTGTGCAGTGACAAGCAGTTACGCGCAGTTGCGTGGTGCAGTAGGTGTGTGTCCGTGGAGTGGTGGTTGAACCCTGAGATGGTCCAGGCGTAACACCCGCGTCAGGCTGGAGTGAGGCCTTCGGTCCTGAGCTAGAACGAGCGAGGAGGCTCCTGGAAGGCGGGGTCGGCATGCTCCTCAGCGTTGCGGCCTAGAAAGGGCAACCTGGCCAGCGCCCGGTCGACACGCAAGGGGTGCGACTGGGTACCGTATGAGGTCGTCCAAGCCGAGTTCCCCACTGGTTCGGATACGGACGGCACGGAGCGCCAGCAATTCAACACGCGGCGACGGAGCTCACCGCAACTCCCCTAGCATGGCAATACTGATTCCAGCATGGCCCGAACCACCAGGCCCATCTGGTGTCACTAGCCGATAGCTTCGAGTCAGGAGGAGTCCTTGTCGATACCGGCATCCCTCCTTGCGGCACCCCCAGATGATGTCGGAGCACAGACTGCCGATCGCTATGACTGGCAGGCCCTTGTCGCAGCCGTCGACTGCATCGCCGCGATGACCGAGTGCGCCTCGAAGAGCTCCACCGGTGGCAGCACGGAGGTGTGGGTCATCTGCGAGCACCACGAGGACTTCGTTCTGTCCGTAGGGGGATCTGTCCAACTTGTCAGTGTGAAGCACCGGGAACCGGGCTTGGGTGGCTGGACACGAGCGTCGCTCTTCGCCGCCGGAGGCGTCGCGCATCTCTTCAGCCGTTGGCTGGACCTACAAGAGTTGGTCTCAGTCCGTGTGGCAACTAACGCGGGCTTGAGTAATGATCTGGGCCCCCTCACCAGTCTTTGTAGTTGCTTGCGGAATGACCCCACAGGTCAGCTCGAGAAGCAGAAGGTCGGAGATCTCAACGATGCTGCCAAGCGCATCATCAACTCAACTGATGCGGACGTCGTGGCCAAGCTCGGTTGGAAGCAAGGCGACGGATCCCCCACAGTCGAGTTCGTTGACTGTGTGCGTAGGTTTCTGACCGTCTTGACGCTGGACTGCGAACGACCGCATCGACCCGTGCTCCCAAGCGCCGCGGTGAGCATGTACGTTGCTCCCTTCTTAGCAGCAGTCGGACGCGATCCCGGGACCGCCGCTCGAGCTTGGGGGGTGATCGCAAACCTGTTCCGCCAACGTATGCGAGGACACTTGCCACCAGCTACGGAGGGCCTCACAACGATCATCAGAAACATCCGGGGGTTGACCGTCGAGGAGAGGATCGCAATCAGGTTAAGTGACCGCATGGTCACGGACAAAGACATACTCGAGGCGCTCGAGTTGGCGGAATCGCTCGGCCTCGCGTCCACTGAGACAGAGTCACCATTCGCGCCCACTCGCCTGGCCCTGAAGCTATTCAATGCTGGATGCCAGGCAACGACCATTCATGCTGCGGAAGCTGCGGCTCGACGGTGGAGGAACCACGAAAGTGCATTGAGCCAGGGTGCCGTTGGTATTCTACCGACTCTTGAGCGAATAAAGACACGCACCCTCGTCATCGCATCTGGGATTCAGGAAGAGGAGGCCGAGGCCTCGGACGGTGCGGACTAAGGGCCTCGTATGTGGCTCCGTCTCCGCGGGCTGTCTGCCAGCGAACTTTCGGGCGATCTTCTGTCGTTGGACGATGATCTTGCATTGGGCTTGGCCTGCGATCTGTCAAGTCAATGCTTAATATGGTTCGGTTCCGTATTTGACATGATAGCGGCAAAGTCGGTCTTCCCTCAACGTCTTGGAATAGTATCCCCGCTGGATGGTGAGATCGCCGATGTCGCAGTCTGAAAGAATTCATGACTCCGCAGTTCTCGCCGAGGATCTCGAGCATCAACAACTCCGCATACTGGCCCTTATCAATGCGGTGGGGATGGTTCGCGGCAATGCGAGCCGGCTCGACGGGCTCACTAAGCTCGCTAAGCTGGACTTCATCGCCCGATATCCGGAACTGGAGACGCAGATCGCCCAAGCGCTCCTCGGATCGGAATCGGTTGAGCCAAGCATTCCGGAGTTTTCGACACTCACGGCCGCCCCGATGATTCGATACCGATACGGACCCTGGGACGATAGATATTACCCGGTGCTGGGCGCGCTAGTCGGACGTGGATTGGTGCGATACGCGAAGGGCAAGCGCGGAGCGATAGGGTTCTCAGTGACGCCCCTAGGGAAGAGAATCGTTGAGCTTCTCGAAGCTAACGATGCCTGGGCTCCCGTGGTCGTGCGCTACCGCCACATTGCGGACAGGTTCGGGACCCAAAACGGAAATCGCCTTAAGGACGCCATTTACCGTGCTCTCCCCGAACTGGCGAGCACACCTCTCGGGACGGAGCTCTAGTGAGCATTCGGTTCAGGCTAAACAGCATTGAGCTTGCTACCGATGGAGGCACAGTCAAGCATTCGTTCTCGGGTCCACTTACGGTGCTCACGGGGCCGGTCGGAGTGGGAAAGAGCACTCTGTTTGAGCTGGTTAAGCACGCGCTGGGAGGCACTGCTCGCATTGCTCCGGTCGCTCGAGATCACATTACTCACGTCCAGATTGAAGTCCAGATCGCCGATCAGACTCTTCGTTTGAGCCGATGGATAACAGGGCCCAAAGCCGCAGAGATTGAGATCCACGATGTGCTCGAGAACATTGCCTTGGGCTCGTTTCCCGTTTCGCCAGGCAAGGGAGGCGACGCGAGCACCACGGCAAGTTCCGTCCTTCTCACCGCCATGGGTCTGCCAACCGATGTAGTGGCGACCTCGAAGACTCGGACGTCAAGAATCACATTCAATAACGTTTGGTCTTTCATTTATGTCGAACAACGAGAAATCGACCGAAGCGTCGCTCGGAATAACGATACGTATCTGGAGCCGGCTCGTAAGACGACCTTTGAGTTACTCTTCGGTCTCACGGACTCCACGGTCCTAAAGCTGAGGGAACAGGTCCTAAAGTCACAGGAGACCTTGAACCTGGCAATGAATGAGGAACGCGCCGTTATGTCCTTCCTGGACGACAGCAGGGTTCGAACGCAGCGCGAGGCCGTAGCAGCCGCCGAAGCAGCGGAGCGCGATCGAGCGGCCGCCGAGGCACAATTGGCTTCGCTCCAAACCGATGCCAACGCCCTCCGTGGGCAGGTGGGAGTCGTGCGCGACCTCCTGCTGCAAGCCCGCGAACGGCTCGCCCAACTGACAAGCCAGCAACGTGAACTAGACATCGCGGGCGACGAACAGACGCGAATGCTGAGGAGACTCAGGGATCGCGTGATCGAGGCAGAGCGAGGGGAGCAGGCATCTCAGATCTTGGCGCCGATCGAGTTCGTGATCTGCCCAAGGTGCGCTCAATCCATCACGGATCGCGCTCATGACAAAGATGCCTGTCGGCTCTGCTTGCAGCCAGAGCCAAGACTGGATCCGCGGGAGGCGCCGACCTCGACTGAGGCTGAACAAGTGACCTCCCAACTGCTCGAGGTCGAAACACTGCTTACATTCACTGACCGCGAGCGGTCGTCCGTGGAGGCGCGTATCAATGTCGCTCGGGACGACCTGATGAAGCTTGAAGCGTTGCTGGACGAAAGAACGCGGGACTTCGTGAGTCCAAGACTTGAACAATACGCCGACGCGGCCGCGGCACTAGCGCGGTCCGATGAAGTTCTTTCAGCCATGGAAGGTGTGCTTCGCCAATGGGACCGAGTAAACGACCTGAAACTCACACGAGTCGCGGCGGAAGAAATGGTGGCCCAGGCAAAGTCATCGCTAAAGGTGGCAGCGGACTCCCTTGCATCCGTGCGTAGTGAACTCTTGTCCGCGCTGAGTTCTGGCTATCAGGAGATGGTGACACGGTTGGGCGTGCCTACGGTCGAGCGCGCATACATCGATACTAAGAACTATCTGCCATTCGCGAATGGAGACCGCTTTGACCGGATCAGCACCGGTGGCATTACCACAGCGCTGGTCACGGCCTACTGGCTCACGGTGTTGGCCACGGCCCTTCGCGAGCGCGAGACCAAGTATCCGACTCTGCTCATAATCGATACACCTCGAAAGTCGATCGGCGTCCAGAACGCACAGATGGCCGATGAGTTGTACCGGCAGCTAGACACCCTCGCCTCAGCTTATGGGAACCGAATGCAGGTGATCGTTGCCGACAACGACATTCCCAAAGACATCTCGAAGCGCTGGCAAGACCTTCGGTTTGACTATGAGCACCCCACGGTGCCGTCGGTGCCCCACCCTGGCCCGGCCGGTGTCACCCCGCTCGACGTAGACGAAGCGTAATCTCGCCAGACTCTGTGAGCGTTGCAGGACATCCGAGCCCAGTCACTCGCGGATCCTCGAGTCGGCGCACGAGGCTACGCAGTGCCGCTCCACTAGTCGTACCGCAGCACCCGCGGGCCTCGACTCACCAACTATTCGGCGTTGTGCTCCCCGAAGCCATCCTAGAGAGGCGGGCAGCGAGTTCCATCTGCCGATCCGTGGCGGCATGCTGATAGATGAGCGCAGCCTGGGGCGTCGAGTGGCCAAGGCGGTCCATGAGTTCGCGCATCGTGGCGCCGGCCTGAGCGGCCATCGTGGCCCCGGTATGGCGGAGGTCGTGGAAGCGGAGATCGGGGCGCCCGATCTGTTTGCGGGCACGCTTGAAGACCTTGTACATGCTGCCGTGGTGCATGTGCTTGCCCTCGGTATTGGGGAAGACCAGGCCATCGGGGCCGGGCCTTGCATAGCGTTCGATCTGCCCCCGGAGCAGCGGCACGAGGTGAGGCGGGATGGCCACGTCCCGGATGCCCGCCAATGACTTCGGCGTCGAGACGACGGGTGTATGCGGCGTCGGCCACGTCACGGCACGACGGACGTGAAGCCAGCCGGAGCTGTCGTCGCTCGCCAGCTCGACGTCGTGGCGTCGAAGCTCGGTGAGTTCACCGAATCGCAGCGCGCACCAGCCGGCGGTGAGAGCTAGGACGCGGTAGCGGTCGGGGAGTTCCTCGATCAGATGGGCGAGCTCGTCGAGAGTCGCCGGCTGAATCTTGCGTGCCCTCCTGGTGACACCGGCCGCTCGAATGTGGCACGGGTTGACGTCGATCAGTTCGTCCTCGACAGCGGTGTTCAGGACCGTGTGGAGCAGCGCGTAGTGGTGGGCCCTGGCGGTCTTCTTTGCCGGGTCGAGCTTGGCGTACCAGGTGCGGATGTCGACTGCGGCGATCTCGTCCAAGGGAAGGTCCCCGAAGGTCGTGACCAGCGACCTCAGCATGCGGGTGTACTCCCGCACCGTGGAGGGCTTGAGTTCGCGTGCGGCGAGCCAGCGGGCGGAGTACGACGCGAAGGTCTCCACGGGTTCCGCCGGCAGTGGAGGAGCGGGGCGCCAGCGATGCTCGACGAATTCCGCCTCACGGGCGGCCAGCCAAGCGGCTGCGTCGCCCTTCGTCAGGAAGGTGGTGGGTGCGTTGAGCCACGTCGCCCGATCCGTCCCCTCGTACGACGGGTCGGGGTAGCGTGCCCGCCATCTGCCGGATGGGAGCTTGGAGACGTTTCCAAATGTGCGGCGTCCCGTACGTCGGGGGGTCTGCCTGGACGGCGCGGTAGCCGGCCTGAGCGGGACGACGTTGTTTGCCGTGGGGTTCGTGCTCGTCGAAGGCGCCAAGTCAACTCCTCCGCTCAACCGTGGTCGTGGAACAGCGTGTTCCACGAAAAGACCGAACCTCGAGTAACTGTCAGTCCTTCTGGACCTCAAGGTGCTGGCTGACAAATCTAGGTGCGATCTCAGCCCTCTGGTGGAACACCTCGACCATAGCCGTGGAACATACGTGGAACAAGGGATGCCTAGAACTGCCCAGATCGGCCTGCTCGCGCTACATCGCGAAACGCATACACCGTAGCCAAGTGGCTATCTGCCGAAGTCAGAAGAACCTAGGCTGAAATTTCAAATCCTGTCAGCCCGACCGTTGTTTGGCCTTGTCAGAGGCACATTGGTCACGAAGTGTTGGTCAATGCATCTCTATCGCATCTCTAGGCTCCTTTGGGTACCTCTCCAGGGGTAGATCGAGAGCACGATCGCGTTCAGTCAGTCCATCGGCCCAGGCCTGTCGCTGTTCTTGGTCTGGGGCGGCCCGACAGGCCCAGCTTGGCCGGCCACGTCGGCGAATTCGGTCGGCCGTCGTGACGACAAGTGCTCAGATCGTGGCATCGGTCCCTTCCTGGAGGGATCGGAAGCACGGACGCGCCGAACGGCTCGAGCCGCGACTTCACTGGGTGTGCTTGCGTGGCTCGCATGGCAGCAGACAACGCGAATCAGTGGAGTCGTGACAGCGGACCACCACCCGCCGTCTCACGCGGCGCGGCAGCTGATCCAGGCCATCATGAAGACTCCGCGTATAGGCGGGGCGCAAGCCTAGGACTGAGCCCGAGGGGATGCCTTTCTCGCGGTGTCAAGGTCAGTCTTCGTAACCAAACCCCGGTCGAGGGGCCTGAGTAGAGCCTGAGTAATCTGACACATGCCCGATCGCCTGCGAAGCCGCTAACGACGGGGCTCGCCGTTCCGCAACGAGGCGGAACTGTGGTGTCGATCGAAGGAGAACTCATGGCTGACCAACTGTTGGACTTCACGGGGAAGGTCGTCTTCATCACCGGCGGCGGCACTGGCATCGGACGGGCGGTGGCAGTGGCTTTTGCGCGCGCCGGGGCCAAGGTTTCCATCTGTGGCCGGTCGAACGCCGACGAGACACTGCGCCTGATCGAGGCGGATGGTGGCGAGGCGATGTTTGTCCGCGCGGACGTGGGCCGCTCGGCCGATGTCCAGAACGCGATCAGTGCGACCGTCGAGGCATACGGTCGGCTCGATATCGCTTTCAACAACGCCGGGCTGCTGCCTGTGACCGCGCCCCTTGCTGACCAGACCGAGGAGGACTTCGACCGGATCATCGGCGCCGACCTGAAGGGGGTCTTCCTGTGCATGAAGTACGAGATTCCCGAGATGTTGAAGGTCGGTGGCGGATCGATCATCAACAACGGTTCAGTGGTGAGCCTCGTGGCCGACCCCGGTATGGCGCCGTATGCGGCGGCGAAGCACGGTGTTGCTGGGTTGTCCAAGGGTGCTGCGCTGGAGTACGCCAAGCAGAACGTCCGCATCAACGTGATCGCGCCTGCCTTTGTCGGGACGCCTATGACGGCGGGGTGGCTGGCTGACCCGGTGATGGCGGAGCTGGTCAAGTCGTTCAATGCTGCCGGCAGGGTGGCGGACCCAGAGGAGATTGTGGGCATTGTCCTGCTACTGGCCTCGCCCATGGCTTCCTTCATGACGGGCGGGGTCTATTCGGTAGATGGTGGGCAGACCGCTCACTGATAGTCGGTGACGCTCGGCTCGGGCCGTCGGGATCGGCAGTTGCCGTCCCGAACGGCCGGGCCCGGCCGTTCGTCGGGCGGTCGATCCGACCTCTACGGCTCTTGGCGATCGAACGCCAGCCAGCACGGCGCCGTGGCTGCATGCAACATCGCCATTGCGTGCTCGGTGTCGTGGAGGCCGTCGGCTGCCACGAGGCCCTCCAGTGCGCCAACCACACCGTTCGACGCGTGTTGCACCAGGACGTTGATCGCCATCGCGTCGGGGCGCTTGCCCTGGATGTTGGGGAGGGTCTCAGGGAACTCGCGGGCGTGGGCGTTCAACACCGTCTCGAGGCGTCGAAGGAGCGCCTCGCGGAGTTCCAGCGGGAGTCGTGGCGCTAGGGCGTTGCGGTAGATCTGCACGTTGCGCTGGACATGCTCGATCAGGATGCGGGTGGCGGGCGCGAGCTCGCGGTTGATCCCGCCCTCCGGCAGCCGAGATGGCGTGACGGTCGTGACGTCGTGGTCGTCGTAGAGGTACATCGCCAACAGGTCGGCCGGGCTCGCAGCGAAGCGGTAGAAGGAGTCGCGGGTCGCGTCGGCCCTTCGGCACACCTCGGCGACCGTGACTTCCGTGATGGGCTTCTCCCCAGCGATCTCGACGACCGCGCGCCGCAGCGCTAACTCCACCCTCGTGAATGACCGCGCCATAGGCTAATGCTAACGTCTGACACATGTCAGATATTTGCTGACGATCCAACGGGCGGCCCGCAACGAAGCGTGGTCGTTCCGGAGGCTCGAGGCCATGTACAGGGACGTTCTTCACTCGTTCCAGGACGAGCGAGAGTGTTCTCCCGGCACTGCCACCTCGCGGCCTCGCGGACCGAGACGGAGAGATGACCGGATGAAGTGCGTGATTGCGTTCAAGTGGGCGAAGAATCCCCAAGACGCTCGCGTGAGCGCCGACGGCGCCGTCGACTGGCGTGCCGCGAAGATGGTTGCGAGCGACGACGACGCTGCCGCAGTGGTCGTGGCGCGTGACCTTGCTGTGGGCGACGAGCTGGTCGGCCTGACGGTCGGCGACGGGGATGTCGCGTGGGCCGCGGCCCGTGGAGCCACGAGAACCGTGTCGGTCGCTGATGTCGAACCGAACGCAGACAGTGCCGTTCTGGGGGAGGTGCTGGCAGCGGGCGTACGACGCATCGGTGGAGCTGACATCGTCATCATCGGCGACGGAGTCTGGGACCAGATGGTTTCCATGTCGCTGGCCGGCCAGCTCGGCTGGGCCGTGGTGGCCGGCGTAGTGTCCGCGACTACCGAAGGCGACCGTCTGCACGTCACGCGCAAGTCCGGGACAGGGACCGAGGTCATCGAGGTAGGAACACCCGTGGTTCTTGCGGTCGCTGCGCGAAGGGCCGAGGACAAGCCCCCAGGCATGAAGGACGTGCTCGCCGCTCGCAAGAAGCCATTGGAGAAAGTCGCCATGGCGGATCTCGGAGTGACGAGCGTGGGCGGCGTCACCCTGCGCGGCACCGCCCTTCCCGAGGCGGCAGACGCCCGGATCTTCGATGGCGCCGATCCGGAAGGGGCTGTCGAGCAGCTCATGACGGCGTTGCGCTCGGAGGGAGTGCTCTGATGGACAGCTGGATCATCGTGACAGAGGCCGGCCCGGTGGCCGGCATGGCAGCTGCCGCCCGCGAACTGGGGGGCACCGTCACCGCGGCTGTGGTGGGGCCTCGCCTACTGGCTGAGTCCACAGCCGCCTGCGGCTGCGACTCCGTACAGTGGTTCTCCACCCTTGACAGCGTTCCGGCCGAGTCACTCGCGCTGCAGGTCGCGGACCTGGTCGCCGCCGCGTCGCCCCGCCTCGTACTGGCGCTGGACGACCCCGCAGGCCGTGTCCTGTTGGCTGTGGCCGCGACCAGGCTGGGCGCCGCACTCGTCAGCTCCGTACCCGGACTCTCGGTCGAGGGAGAGGACCTGGTCGTCACGCGTCCGGCCGTCGAGGGCAAGGTCGTGGAGACCCTGGTGGTGCCGGGCGCACTGGCGGGCGTGTTCGACCGTGAGGACGTCGACGTCGTTTCGCCGGTTCCTGCCGCGATTACCGAGGTAGCCCCATCCGGGATGGCACCCTCGATGAGGATCATCGAGACGACCGTCGCCCCTGGCGAGGCCGCGGGGCTGCAGCAGGCTGAGCGGGTCGTCAGCATCGGTCGTGGCGTCCGGAAGAGGGAAGACATCGCGCTTGTCGAGGAGCTGGCCGACGCCGCCCACGCGAAGATGGCCTGCACGCTTCCGATCTGTGACGACATGCGTTGGTACGACGAGTCCCATGTGGTCGGCACTTCGACGCAGCAGATCGCTCCCGACCTGTACATCGCCGTGGGCGTCTCCGGGCAGCCGCAGCACATGTCGGGAGTGCGGGCGGCGAAGGTGATCGTCGCGATCAACAACGATCCCGAGGCGACCATCTTCAAAAAGTGCCACTTCGGGATCCTCGGCGATCTGTACGAGATCGTCCCGGCGCTGACCGCGGCGTTCAAGCGGGCCTGATCCGAACTCACTACGCATCTCAACCAAACCCAATGAAGGGACAAGAGAAATGACTGAACAGATTTTCGACGCCGAGTACGACCTCGTGGTCGTCGGTGGCGGGGCCGCTGGCAAGTCCGCGGCGTACACGGCCGCTCAGGCCGGTCTGAGCGTCTGCATCCTGGAGAAGATGCCGACGATGCTCGAGGGGTCCTGCGTCTACGCCGAGGGGACCGCGGCCTTCGAGTCGAGCGAGCAGAAGGCCCGCAAGTTCCCGATCGACCCGGCCACTGGCGAGGCCAAGACTTTCCCGACCAAGCAGGACGCCTTCGAGCGGTACATGAACTACAGCCATTTCCGCGCGAACCCCGAGGTCGCCCGGACCATGGTCGACAACGCCTGGGAGACCATCGACATCTACAAGTCGCTAGGCATCGAGTACAGCGACGTCACGATCTACGCCTACAACCAGGAGCTCGAGCTCTACTCGTTCCACCGGCCGGAGGGCCTTGGCCTGCACTGCCAGGAGACGCTCCTGAAGGCCGTTGAAGGCGCTGGAGTCGACATCTTCACCTCCACACCGGCCAAGAACGTCATCCTGGACGAGGGCCGGGTCATCGGCGTGGTCGCCGAGGATGCCGACGGCAACACGATGCGCGTCGGCGCCAAGGCCGTGCTCCTGTCGGCTGGTGGGTTCGGCAACAATCCCGATCTGGTGGCCAAGTACTCGTGGTTCTCGCGGACGGCTCACGACATGGGCGCAGCCGTACCGACTCAGAACACGGGCGAGGGTCTCGCGATGGCCCTCGAAGCGGGCGGTGACACTGAGAGCCTCGGCGCTGTCATGATCATCGCGGTCAATCGGGGCAAGACGCTGACCTCGCACACGAGCGGCGCCGGGTCCCAGCCGGTGCTCTGGATCAACAAGACCGGCCGCCGCTTCGCGAACGAGAACGTCGCGATGAGCTTCGCGGACTGCGGCAACACCATGGCCAAGCAGCCCGATGCCACGGTGTACGCCATCATCGACAGCGACACCGTCACGCACCTGATGGAAGAGGGCTCCGACATCGGCCTCGGCGACTTCATCATGTACCACCAGAAGCTCATGGGCCTCCAGACCGAACTCGACCAGGACGTCGCCGACGGCATCGCCTGGAAGGGCGACACGGCCGAGGAGCTGGCCGCCGCGATTGGGCTCGACCCGGAGGTGGTCGCCGCAACGATCGCCCGCTACAACGAGGCCTGCGACAACGGGCACGACACGGAATTCTTCAAGCCGGCCGCATCACTGCGCGCGGTCAAGAAGGCCCCGTTCTACGCGATCAACATGACCGGCAGTGTCTTGGTGTCGTGTGGCGGCATCCGCGTCAACGGCAACATGCAGGTGGTCAACCGCGAGTATGAGCCCATCCCGGGCCTGTATGCCGCCGGCATGGAGGCCAGCGGCCTCTTCGGCGACACGTACAACTTGGACGTCCCTGGCACGGCCAACGGCTTCGCCCACACCTCTGGCCGGGTCGCGGCCCGTCATGTGGCCGCGACGCTGAAGGCCAGCGTTTCCGTCTAGTTCACCCGCTCGAGCCGACTCCGCGCCACCTCCGGTGGCACGGGGCGGCCTGATGCGGTGCGGTCTGGCCGCGCCAGGCCTCGGCCCACTGATTGAGGAGCGCTGCAAGAGTGACTGTGGAACCAGATGAGGCTTCGGAGGCGGACTTCGACGTCATCGTGATCGGTGGCGGTGTCGCCGGCTGTGTCGCCGCGTACCAGTTGGCCAAGGCCGGACGGTCTGTCGTCCTGATCGAACGCGGCGCAGAACCCGGTGCGAAGAACCTGTCCGGCGGCGTCTTCTACTCACGCGTGATGGAGCAGGTATTCCCGGACTTCGTGACCGATGCGCCGGTGGAACGGCGCATCACCCGAAACGTTCTGAGTTTCCTGTCTCCGGCGTCCTCGGTGAATATCGACTACTGGGACGAGCGACTGGCATCGCCGGTCAACGCCGTGACAGTGCTGCGTGCCAGGCTGGACGCCTGGTTGTCTGCACAGTGCGAGGCAGCCGGGGTGATGGTGATGCCCGGCGTCCGTGTTGATGCGCTCATCATGAGCGGCGACCAGGTGGTTGGCGTGACCGCCGGTGAGGACGAGCTGCGGGCTCATGTGGTCATCGCCGCGGACGGGGTCAACTCCTTCATCGCCCAGCAGGCAGGGATTCGCGCCAAGGAGCCGATGAAGCATCTCGCCGTCGGGGTCAAGTCCGTGATCCGCCTCCCGCGCGAGGTGATCGAGCAACGCTTCCACCTGACCGGCGACGAAGGGGTCGCGTATGCGGTCGTGGGCGACTGCACGCAGTCCGTGGCCGGCGGCGGGTTCCTCTATACGAACGTCGACTCGGTGTCGATCGGCGTCGTCCTTCGCCTCGACGACCTCGCCGCGAAGGGCCTGTCCTCCTCCGAGGTCCACGACCACTTCCTGGCGCATCCAGCCATTGCGCCGTTCCTGGCGGACGGCGAGCTTCTCGAGTACGGCTGCCACCTGACGATCGAGGACGGCCCGCAGATGGTCACCCACGACCTGACCCGGCCAGGCCTCCTCATCGTCGGAGACGCCGCAGGCTTCACTTTGAACACCGGCTTGACCATCCGCGGGATGGATCTCGCTGCAGGCAGCGCGATCGCGGCCGCCACAACGGCGAACAAGGCGTTGGATACCGGGGACTTCAGCCTCGCCAGCATGGAGGGTTACCGGGCCGAGCTCGGCAAGACCTTCGTGGGGGCCGACATGAAGACGTACGATCGGGCCCCGGCGTTCCTGGAGAACCCCCTGATGTATGGCGAGGTCGGTCAGCTGCTGAGTGACGTGTTGTACGGCGTGTTCAATCACGACCTGACGCCCCGGAAACATCTGATCGCGACCGCGTTGAAGGCACTCAAGAAGTCCCCCATGACGATCATCCAGATGGCGAAGCTTGCCGTCGCGGCAGTAAGGGCGTTGTGACCATGGCTCAGTTCGGCAGTGTCACGGAGCGACTGGCCAACAACCACTTCGAACCCGACGACGAGGAATCCCACATCGAGGTCGACCAGGCCGCCGCCCGAGCGGCCGGCGTGGGCCCCCTACTGGTGCGCATCTGCCCCGCGCACGTCTACTCGATGGGGGAGGACGGCTCGATCGGCGTCACCCATGCGGCGTGCCTTGAGTGCGGCACCTGCCTGGCGGTCGCCCCGCCCGGCACCCTACGCTGGCACTACCCTCGCGGCGGGTTCGGCGTCACCTACAGAGAGGGCTGAACCGCCCT
>Ga0182021_10000085_pt1 | contig 80521 bp, 109 predicted proteins | sample 612E3MmetaG_FD_120493 | JGI IMG/M metagenome (GOLD analysis project Ga0182021, IMG submission 120493) | Permafrost microbial communities from Stordalen Mire, Sweden - 612E3M metaG (Illumina Assembly) | ecosystem: Environmental > Terrestrial > Soil > Wetlands > Permafrost | place: Sweden... | reverse complement strand
ATTGTAATTCTGTATTAATTCTTCCTTGGACATTCCAACTGTATTACAAGCCTTACTCTTTACCATAATAGGTATCTTTCCTATTTCAACAACTTCTGAATCAATCTGTCCATCTTTCTTTACTGTTAATTCAAGAGTTATTGGAGCAGAATATGTAAGATTTCTAAGCTGAGCTTCTGCAGGTGTAATAAGAGAAGCACTTCCATCAGCCTCAGTAACTTTTGGCTTTCCAACTTCTATTTTTCCAAGAGTTATTTCAAATTCTTCATTTGTTATAGTTTCAGAAATTTCATCAACTATTTCCTGAAGCTTTTTTTCAATAAAATTATTAAAAGAAATAACGTTTGACTCTACAAGTGAATGTTCTCTTAAGTAATTCTTAACTATAATATGTCCTTGTTTTTCCATTTTATTTTACCTTAAACTACAACCCTATAATAAATATTTATTTTATCTTCTTCTGCTCTCTCAATTTTTATCAAATCACCCACGCTGCAGCCTTCTGGGAGAGCAGCATCAGTTATAAGAATTTTAGGAATCTGAGATTTAGAAATATTATACTTTTTTAACAACTCTTGGGCATCTTTTTCATTTAGTTTTGTGTGTTTTGGCTGTAGAATGTGCATTTTTTCGTGTTTGGCATTTAATCCTCGGCACCAGGGCCACAGGATAAATATTTAACAACTGGCTGATAATAAAAGATAATAAAAATTGGTTTTTAAACCTTTGCAATTTAGGGGTTTTGTACGGAAGAAAGGTAGTACTCCTACAAGTTTCAACAAAACCAAACAAAAATGAGCAAATTTCACAATTTGTCAGGATTTTTTGTCAGCTTTAAGCAAAAAGTGGCCCCGACGGGATTTGAACCCGCGACAGCTGGATTAAAAGTCCAGTGCTCTACCAGGCTGAGCTACAGAGCCATTTACAAGAATAAGTCATGAAAATAGTTTATAAAATTATCTTATAGAACACAACTAACTTTATAACCCGCTAATTTTACAAGACATAATGAATCTGGAAAAATTATATCTCACAAAAGAAGAACTCCCCATTTTATACGAAAACTGCTTTCAAATCCCAATTCATCCTAAGCTTTTAAATCCAAAAATAAGCATAGATAAATCAATTGTCCAGAGAATATTCCCTAAAGTTGTAGATGAATGGTACAAAGACCTAAAAGAAAAAGGATTAACTGGAAAGATGACATTTGAAGATTCCTGCATTGCACAATACAGCGCAAATGGATTTGTAGAAGGTTTTCAGATTAGCAGAGATTTCGGAGGCAATATATTCTTTGACAAAATTGAAGATGGATGCAGAACAGTAATTCCAAACAAATTTATAAGATTCCAAAAAGAAAAAGCAATTGAATTTCAATGTCAAAGAATTAGAGAACTCTCGCTAGCACACGTTTACAATCCAGGAAATGTAGATAATCCTCAAGGAGCATTATTTCTTAGAGACTGGGGAATAGAATATATGAACGAAGTATTCAAACAAATATTTTAATTAAAAAATATTATAGTCATCTGTAACAGTTTTGAAATTATTATATTAATTATTATTAACACAATTTACAAAACATTAATTATTTTTACAAGAACTTCTTCAGCTTCTCGCTAAAATCTTCTTCACTCATAGCACCAACAAAATTAGCTGCAACTTTTCCGTCCTTAAACAGAACAAAGTTAGGAATTGAAGAAACATTAAACTTCTGAGCTATCTCGTGTCCGTCTTCAACATTGACTTTTCCAACCTTTAATTTTTTTACAAACTTTTCTCCAATGTCTTCAACAATAGGACCCATCATAACGCAAGGCATACACCAGTCTGCATAAAAGTCAATTAGGACTGTTCCTTCTTTTATGAATTCAGCAAATTTACCGTTTGATAATTCAGTAACCATCTATTCTATAGAAAGAATGTATTTTTAAAATTGTTGGTTTTAAAGCTTTTCTTCAATGCCCTTTATTCTTGAACTTTGTAAATCTTTATGCATTGTCTCGTCATAATTTTTAATTTCCTGATTAACCTTTCTGCATTTTTCACCCTGATAATCCAATTCCGGGCAAAATCCAACATAATGGCATTTAGGAGTAATTAATTTTGATACTTGCTCAGGAAGACGCCCCTTTACAATTTTAGCTTCTTGCTCAGTTATTGCTCTCATCTCAGCCTCGGCAGTTCCACATAATCTTAAAGACATGTAACCTGTTGTCATATTATAAAAGTCAAAATCTTTAACATTCATCATCTTAATTCCTCTTGGAATTATTGCTATTGCCTCGCTTTCTTTAACTCCTGCAGCAACCAACTGTTGATAAACCTTAATTGAATTTGAAAACTCTTTTGTCCACATAGCAAGATTTTGTTCATTATTTTTTACAGTTGAAGGTAAAGAAAGAACAGGATACCAAAAATTAGGATTATCAATTCCACCAATCTCTATTTCATTAGCTTGAACTTTTTCAATTGCTCTATTAATAGCATGATAAATTGATTCTGTGTCCTGTGAAAGAGTTCTATGTCTTTTTACTTCACCCCAAACTCTCCATGGAATATTAGAAGCAATTTTAATATTCATTGTTGTGTTAAAATCTCCAACAATTTCTTCCAAATCTCCCAAAATTTCTTTCCAACCATTTTTAACCAATTCTGAATTTGAGAACATTTCTCCTCTTTTCTTGAAATATTCTCCCAATCTTCCTTCAAGTACAGGACTATCTAAAATAGTGCTTGATATTAATTGAGATTCATAAAAAATTGGATCTAATATGTTTTTATTCTTACTTTCATCAGCAAGTTCTTCAGCATAATTTTTATTTAATCCTTTAACGTCTCTGAATATATTTGGATGAACACATCCTGTTCTTGGAGCCTGTTTTCTTGCCTCATATATTGTTCTCATTCCATGTTCTCTAATAAAACCTTCAAGCTGGGATATAATCTCCTTCCCTTCCTCAGGCATTGCTTCTGGGTCTCTCTCAGCAAGTTTTGAAAAATTAATTATAGTTTCAAGAGGCATGAACATAAATCCTCCTCCCTTATGCCCATACTGAACTATTTTAGCTGCTTCTTCTTTTGGAACTCCATTTTTTTGCAAGATTTCATAAACTTCAATATTTCTTTCAGATTGCTTCATATATAAATCCGTTAATTCTTTTCCCTTATCTACAATCATTTTTGGAACAACAATAGCTTCTTTAGTTATAGGAACTCTTCTTCCAGAAGGCATAAGTGAACTTCCAAAAACAGCAGTTGTAAAAATAGAATCTACAAATTTTGAACCATCACCTTCAACAAAAATCCACATTCCAGGAGTAGTTGCCATTGAAGCATGTCCAGAACCTCCAACTTTTATAAGCATCTTTTTAATCTTATTACCTATATCTGCCTCGTTTTTTTTCATATCAATCAATTCTCTCAAAGCACCAGTGTCCTTATAAGTTATATTCGCTGCTCCATATACAAATTCATCTGGAGTAACTATTATCTTTTTGTCTCCCTCAGCTAGAACTTCTAATTCAGGTCCATAAGAAACAACCTCTACTTTAGGATTAATCACCGTCACCATTATCTGTTTAAATTTTTTTCTTTTATAAATACGATTGAACTCCAAAATAGATATATCAATATGTATAAATGCTTTTAAATAAAATTTTAAGTAATAATTTAATTCTGAATTTCCTTTTGCCCACCGCTTGTAACTCTTCCTCCCTGATGTTGTCCTGAATATGTTCTCTTTATATCTCCTATAACTGCTACATATTCTATACTAAACATCCTAGCACCTAATTCAAAAACAAAATCCTGATTGCCTTGATTCTTTATTCCAAATGCAAGAGGCCCTTTATATCCCGGGTTTGTATTACTAAAATGCAAACTCACTCCACCTCTCTGAAGAGAAGTTCTTGGAAAAACTTTAGGAATAATATATCCTTCAGGAAGAGATTCATCATACTTTACTTTCTCAGAAGGAGAATGAATTGTTTCCATTGTCGTTACTAAATAATATTCTCCAGGTCTTATTCTAAATTTTTTATTTCCATCTCTTGTTACATCTCCTATTAATTCAGTTTTTGATGAGTATCTCTCTGTGATTCCCAAAAAACTCTCTCCTATTATATTATGAATTTGCCCAACCCTCAAATCAAGAATTGTTCCCTCAGGATTTTCAAGTTCTCTCTCACTGAGACCTTCAATAAGATTATATTTTTCATTCAATTCTAAAACTTTAAGCGCTGAGAGTATCATTTTGTCTCCTTTTTTAATTAAAATTTTAATAAGAATTTAGTATAAAAGGATTTGGATTATTTATTATACACCTTACAATTATTGCCTTATTCTAGTCTGAGGAATATGTTTTTGTGCTTCAATTAAACACTTTTCAAGATGTTCCACTGGAGTAAAATGAAATTCTTCAGGAAGATTTACTTTCATAAATCTTGAATCTCCTCTCTTTCTATTAGCTGCCTTAAATGATTGTAAAAAATATTTAATCCCTTCCCCATCTTTAACCCAATCAACAATCAGTTCTGCTGTTTCTCCAATTTCTTTTTCAGTCATCCATCTTAGTTTATCATCTTCATCATAGATTAAATTTGTAGTTGTTCTAAATTCATAATCGGGGAACTGAGAAATAATTGATATACTCTTTCCAAGACCATCCCTTATACTAAGAGGTTTATTTTTGCCAGTTAAAGGATAAAGGCTTATTGGTCCTTTAACATTCATTGATATAGAATCAATAAGTTTTGCATTTTTTAATTCCTGCAACACATTATATCTTGCCCCATTGGTAAACAATTTAACCAGCATTCCTAAGTCTTTTACATTCTTTACAAAATCTATCAATCCAGGTTTTGTAGTTGGTTCTCCTCCCATAATTGCGACCGCTTCAATTTTATTTCTATTTAAATTCAAATAATCCAAAACTCTTTTATCTTCAATATGCCTCTCTGCATTTTCAAATTCAGAACGGTTGCAATAGCCACAATTATCATCACATTTCGGGGTAAAAACTAATGTAGCAAGCTTTCCATTGTAACATTCAAGGGATTCTCTCTGCCATCTTTCTATTTTCATTTTAACTTGATTATTAAATTAATTTTTAAATGAGTATAAAAAGATTTGGGTCATTTTTTATAGATTGTATATTCTAGAAAGAAGATATTTCTTTACATTCTCAGGTTTATGCATAAAATCACAATTACTGCAGTCTAATATTTTACCTTCAGGGCCATCAACATATTTTCCATCCGGAGAATTTATCTTGCATGCCCCTTCCTTAACACTCAAATCATAATGAGGGCAAAAACAAAACAAACAATTCAAATCTTCTGTATTATTACATTTTTCACATATATTAGTATTATCTTTCTTTCTAATTTCAAAATCCCATTCGCTAATTAATTTATCAATTCTCTTTTCAATAAGTTCTTTTGCGTATTCGTGCATTTTAAAAAATACTATTTATCTTTTTTTATTTCAATCCTGTACTTCCAAGACCTCTTTGACCTCTCGAACCCTCAGATAATTCTTCAGATTCTTCAAATTCTATATTCGGATAAGGGATAATTAATATCTGTGCAATTCTTTCACCAACATTATATATGTCTTCTCCATCTTTTTTGAATCTTAATTTTAACTCTCCTAGAAATCCTGAATCTAAAACTCCAACACAATTTTTCATTATTAAATCTTTATTAGTAATGCTGCTTCTTGGGAATACAAGCATGACATAATTTTTAGGAAGCTCAAAAGATAATCCTGTTTTATACTCTACATATTTATCTTTTATTTCAACACTTACTGCATATAAATCCATTCCAGCATCATCAGAATGCATATATTTTGGAATAATTGCGTTTGGATGTAACTTTTTTATTTTAATTTTCATTGTGCGATTCCAATTTTAATTTAAAATTAAGCTCCACAACCGCCAATCTTATCTCCACAAGTTTTACATTCGTAACAATTTGGTCCAGTAGGGCGCATAACATTGCCACATGAAGCACAAACTTTTCCTGAAGAATTCTTTTGTTTGTTACCATTTCCATTTTCACTATCCCCATTGCCATGACCATTTCCATTTGAATCTCCAGGAATAACTCCAACAACAAAATCTCCCCCTAATACTTGGCCAAGCTCTTTAGCCATTTCAATAATATCACTTGAATTATCTTGCTTAACAGCGAATCCACCAGTTTCAGGGTCACGCAAAACACTTTCTATATCCCACTCATCAACTTTCATTCTTTCATAAGTTCTAAATGCTCCATTTTGGAATCCCCTTAAATCGTTTTGTTTTATTTTAGCTTTTAATGCAGGCTCAGCCATTTCTCTGTCTCCTAAATATTCCAATCTCAAAACTTTGTAAGCAAAATCTAAAGGTGAACTAGCAGTTTTAATGAAAGGATGACCCAACACTAAACCATTCGGTTCGAATTGTTGCCCTCCCCAGCTATCAATTGCATCATCTAGATTAACTCCTCTCTTCAGTACTTTTGACGCAGATATTCCTGCAGTTGTAATTATTGCTCCAAGAGTTGACCCTGCTTTATAACTAAGGAAAGTTATTTGACCAGGACGACCATCAGGATATTCACTAGTTATAATGTGAAATGGAGTTCCCCCAATCTGCACTTCCCATTCGTATGCTTTTCTTCTTGTAGGCAATTCTTCTTTTTCTCCTCTTCCTAATTTCTTTTTAATTTCATTATCTCCAAGTACACTTATAGGCTTGCTATTCTTTCTAAAAAAAGTTGTTCCTTTTAATCCCCCTTTATATCCAAGCAAATATCCATCATAAAAGTCTTTTACCGTTGCATCCTGAGGAAGATTAATTGTCTTTGAAATTGCTCCAGAAATAAATGGTTGTGCAGCAGCTACCATTCCCAAATGTCCTTCCAGATTTATTGTTCCAGCTCCTCTAACATTACCATCAGCATCTGCAGTATCAAATACTTGATAATGTTCTGGACTTAAATGAGGAGCGTTTATTACAGTATTATGCTTATCAATAAAATCCAATATATCCTTTATACTATTCTCATTATATCCTAAACTCTTAAGCCCTCCTTCAACATCTTTGTTTTCTATAACAACATTTCCTCCTCCCGCAAGAGTCTTCTTCGTTGATAAAGAATATGCTGGCTCAATTCCAGTTGTGCTGCATCCCATTAAAAATGAAATTGTTCCAGTTGGAGCAAGTACACTTACTTGAGCATTTCTAAATCCATATTTTTGTCCCTTATTCACAACATTTTTCCATGCATCCTGAGCAGATTTGAATAAATTATCATCTCCAATTTCTCCCCATAAAACATCATCCAAATTCTTTCTGTGTTTTTTTACGACATTAAGCATATGCTTCTTGTTGAATTCGTAATTTGTAAAAGTACCAAGGGACTTTGCTAGCTCAATTGAAGTTTCATATGCCGTTCCAGTCATCAAAGCACTTATAGCTCCCGTAATAGCTCTTCCTTTTTCAGAATTATATGCAATTCCTTGCCTCATCAGCAAAGCACCTAAATCTGCAAAACCCATTCCAATCGCATTAAATTCTGGACTTATGAGTGCAATTTCTTTTACGGGATAAGAAGCTGCATTGTTTGCAATATCCTGAGCTATTGCTCCAATCTTTACAGCATGCTTAAATGCAACTGTATCAAATTTTCCATCTTTCTTTAGAAATGCTGTTAATCTGTGTGAAAGCAGATTACATGAAGTATTATCTATAAAAGAATATTCTCCACATGGATTTGTTGCTCTTTGTCTTCCTGAATTCTTGCATGTATGCATCTCATTCATTTTACTCTCATACTGAACTGCAGGATCACCAATTCTCCAACTTCCATATGCAATTTCCTTAAGCATTCTGTCTGCAGAAATTTTTCCTGAAACTTCTCCAGTATTAACATTGTGTAATTCAACTTCTTCATTATTTTTTAATGCATCAAAAAATCCATCAGTTAATCTTACTGAAAGGTTTGTATTCTGAAATGCAACAGTTGCATATGCATCTCCATCCATTCCTGGACTGAATCCCGCTTCCATTAATGTTTTTGCTTTTTTATCTTCGTTTACTTTCATCCTTATGAAATTCATTATATCTCTATGCTGATATCCCATTCCCAACCATCTTGCAGCTCTTCTTGTTTTTCCTCCAGATTTTATAGAACCAGCAACTCTGTCATATATCATTTCAAAGCTCAAGGGTCCAGATGCTCTTCCACCACCAGAAAGTTTTTCCCCATTTCCACGAATATTATCACAATTATGTCCAATTCCAGAACCAGAACTAAATATTCCAATTTCATCAATTACGTTCTGTGCAAGACTTTCAAGATTATCATTTGGTCCCTTAATAAAACAAGCATGACATTGAGGATGAACATATTCCCCATTTAAAATTTCTTTAACTTCTCCAGTTTTAGGATCTTTATGATAGTTTATTCCAGGGCTCCCAGTTACACCATATGAGTTAAACAATCCAGCATTAAACTGCACAGGAGAATTAAATGCAGTCATTCCATTTATCTGTAAGAAATTTAATTCATCTCTAAATGCCTCTTTATCTTCTTCAGTTTTGAAGTAACCTAATCTTCCTCCCTCTTCTACAAAGAAATCTGTAACTCTTCTGTTTAGATGTTTAAGGGAAGATTCGTGGTCTGTTCCTAATTTATTTTTTAGCTTTGCCTTCCATTCTTTTTTGTCAGGATTGAAAAAATATTTTTGTGCAACAATTTGTGCAGAAACATTATCCATCCATTTAGGGACTTCGACACCATCCATCTTAAAGATAACTTTTCCCTCTGTACTTTTTATCATCAAATCTCTCTTATCAAATTCAACAGAATCAAATGGATCTACATCCTGCTTTGTAAAGTATCTGCCAATTACAAGTCCTTCTTTTTTCTCTGAAGGATTGTGATAAACTCTTCCTATATCTAATCTATCCAAATATTTTTGCCCATTGAATTCATAAACTGCTATTTCATTATTTTTTATTGCACTATCTATTCTTTCTGTGCTCAAGTTTGAATCCCTTTGAGATTTAATTACAGTATAAACATCATTCAATGGAACATGTCTTTCCTTATCATAGGAACTCATATCCACAGGAGAATATTTTTTAGGATCATCACTCATAGAAATAACTTTATATTTTGGTTCAAATTTTCCTTCTAACCCTTTGTTTCCACCAATTTTTTCTTTCATCTTATTTCAACCCTTTAAATTTTGTATAAATTTTAATTGTCATTATAATTGTTTTATTTCCTGTTTAAAATCATTTATGTCTTTGAATTGTCTATATACTGATGCAAATCTTATGTAAGCTATATTGTCAACTTTCTTAAGTTTCTTCATAACTATCTCCCCAATAACAGAACTCTTAATCTCTTTTTTTCCTAATTTTCTTATCTGATCTTCAATTTCGTTTATCATCTTTTTTATTTTTTCCTGTGGAACTGCTAATTTCTCAAAAGCTCTTTCAACACCAACTTCAAGTTTTTTTATTTCAAATTTTTCACGTCTGCCATCTTTTTTTATAACGTATAAATCGCTTTTCTCAAGTTTTTCATATGTTGTAAAACGTTTTTTGCATTTCAGACACTCCCTTCTTCTTCTTATTCCTTCAGGAGAATCTCTCTTATTAGTTACGCTTGATTTTGTATGTTCACAATATGGGCAGTTCATTATTTTGTATAACATACAACGGGTTGTATGTTTTAACCTCTCTTATTACTACTGGTTGTATAAACCAAATTACCATTCAAATAAGAACTATTTAAAGATTACTAACTATTAAAAAAAAGTAACATGTACATACAATTTTTTTAAGAACAAAAATTATATTAGATTAAAAAACAATTAATATAAAAAATAATTATAAAAATAAACACCCAATTAATATAAAAAAATAAAACTCACTTTAGATTCTTACATATATCCTGAACGTTTACTATCTGTATAGAATTATTCTGCCATACTAAAATACTTCCTGTCTGAGTCTGTCCCTGTGCAACGTCCTGTAATGATTTGTTATAACCTATGCCATAACCTGCAACAAGAGCTTGATTTACTTTTTTATCCACAGAACTTTTATATAAAAAATATCCTCCAACAATTGCTACTAAAACCAATACAATTATTAAAACTCCTATAATCATTCTCCTTTTTCCACCACTTTCCTTCTCAAACTTAGCCATATTATTATCTGTGAAAGTATGTATATAAATATTTCGTTTAATTTTTATATTTCTTTATAAGAAACATTTTTAAATAAGTTTAATCTTTATTATATTAAATAAAATGGGTGTAATTGGACAGCTTTCTGCACAATTAGGAATTTCTATTTGGATACTTGTAGTAATACTTATATGGTCGGCTATATGGAAACTTATTGCATTATGGAAATCAGCTAAAAAAGGTCATGTCGCTTGGTTTATAATTCTTGCAATTGTTAATACAATTGGTATATTGGAGATTCTTTATGTTTACATCTTCTCTGAAATTAACCTTAAGAAAAAAACTCCTGAAAAGAAGAAGAGAAAGTAAATGGCAAGGTGGATATGGTGGATTCTTAGAAGCATAATTTTTTCAGCAATTATATTTGCATTTATGTATTACTTTATTTATCTTGGAGGAATACCCCACTTATGGGAAGGAACAGCAAATATATTCACAATGAATACAATGGTTATTGTTTCAATAATGTGCGGTTTATTTTTCTCAGCAGTAATCACTTTTGTAAAAGGAGATAATAGAAATAAAAACAGAAGATAAAAATTATTTAATTTTAATTTATCTAACAATTGTTTGTTCTCTTTCAGCACCAACAGAAACAACTTTTACACATCCACCTGTAAACTTTTCAAATTCACTAATAGATTTTTTTAAACTTTGAGGTAATTTATCGAAATCTTTTACATCACTTATATCTCCATAACCATCGTAAGTTCTATACACTGGCTTTACACTTCTTAAGTAATCATCACTTCTATTAAATTCCCTTGAAGTGAACTTACTGGTATTGTATCCATAACAAACATTGAAACTATCAACACCAGAAAGACAATCGGCCTTTGTTAAAATCATTAAAGGACCATTTATAGGAACAGCATATCTAGCAGCAACAGCATCTGTCCATCCAGTTCTTCTTGGTCTTCCAGTTGTAGCCCCAAATTCCCATCCAATAAGTCTTACTCCAACTCCTTGAAGAAATTCATCCTCGCTATTTATCATATTAATAATTTTATCCCTGTTTGCTTTTATACAATCATTAGCACTCTGCCTAAATTTTTTAAGACCTACAAAATCTTTCTCAACCTGTAATTTTTTTATCTCATTTAAATTAAATTTTGCTCCCAGATATGTATTAACTTCATAATATATATCTCCCTCTTTAGCACAATATGCCTCGGAATCTGCTCCTCCAAACTCCGTTACAAAAGATCCTTTTCCAACTCTTGTCATAAAAGGATATTTTATAATTCCAAGAGGTAAATCAACCATATTTGCAGAAATTCCAACTCCACTTGCAGTTCCATTCAAAGAACAATCAGAAGAAGTCACGCAAGGATAAGTTCCATATTCTATGCTTAATAGCAATCCCTGTGCACCCTCTAATAATATTTTTTTACCGCGTCTTACAAAATTATGCATTTCATTTATAGTGTCTTTAACAAAAGGAGCAATCCTCTCAGTATAAGGAGCTAAATCATTAATTATCTTTTCTGTATCTAAATCCTCTTCTGGATAGACCTTAAACTTTCTAAGTCCTTCTATTTTTCTTGCAATAACGTCTTTGTTAAACAAATCCTCAATAAATATTCCCCTTCTTGCAATTTTATCTGTATAGCACGGCCCAATACCTCTTCCTGTACTTCCTATTCCTCCTTTCTCTTGAGATTGATTTCTCTCACGGTCTTGTTTAATATGATAAGGCATTATAACACTTGCATCTTTACTTATCATTAAATTATTATATGTAAGTCCATCTCTATCTAAATCATCCATCTCTCCACTCAAAACTTTTGTATCAATAACCATTCCATTTCCAAGAATATTGTACTTTCCCATACTATCATAAACAATTCCCACAGGAATTAAATGAGATATCCTCTCAACACCATTAACTACTGTTGTGTGCCCGGCATTATTTCCTCCAGTTCCTCTTGCAATTACATCTGCCCATTCACTCAAATAATCAACTATTTTTCCTTTTCCAGTATCTCCAAATTGATTACAAACGACTCCTACAATTTTTTTACCTTTCAATAATCTCTCAAGCATTTGATTTTCCTCCTCTATAATTTGGAGCATCTGCTGTTATAAAAATATCATGAGGATGAGATTCATTAAGACCTGCATTTGTAATTCTGTCAAATTGTGCTTTTTCTTGCAATTCCTTAATTGATTTTGTTCCGGTATATCCCATTCCAGACTGAAGACCCCCCATATATTGAGCCAGATTATCCGCTAATTTTCCTTTATACGGAGTTAATGCTTCTATTCCTTCAGGAACAAGATTTTTAGTCTTTCTATCTCCCTGTTGATACCTTTCCTTTGAGCCTTTATGTTCTTTCATTGCACTCAAAGAGCCCATTCCTCTATATTTTTTCCATTGTCTATTATCTAAAGTTACAAGATCTCCAGGAGATTCATCTGTTCCTCCCAACATATTTCCCATCATAACAGAATCTGCTCCGCCTGCAATTGCAATTGTAATATCTCCTGAATTCTTAAGTCCTCCATCAGCACAAATAGGAACATCATAATCAGAAAGAGCTTTTTTGCACCTATAAATTGCAGACAATTGAGGAGTTCCTATTCCTGCTATAATTCTTGTTGTACATATAGAACCAGGACCCATCCCAACCTTAACACCATCAGCACCAGCTTTAGCTAAGTCTTCTGCAGCCTTTCCCGTTGCTATATTTCCTGCAACAACATCTAATTGAGGATATTGTTGTTTAATCTCTTTTAAAGTATCAATAACATTTTTAGAATGTCCATGAGCTGTGTCTATAACAACAACATCAACTTTTAATTTTACTAATTCTTCTAGTCTCGCAAATGCATCCTTTTGTGTCCCTCCAATCGCAGCTCCAACTATTAACTTTCCACTTGAATCTGTATTATACATTCCAGAATTTGCAGTTACAATTCTCTTTACATCACTAAAAACATATATTCCAACAAGTTCATCAGTACCTCTAACAAGAGGCAGTATTCCTTTTTCGTTCTCCAATAAAATTTTGTATGCTTCTTCTATTGTTGTATTCTCAGAAGCAGTTATTAAAGGAGTTTTCATAATATCTTTTACTTTTTTAGACAAATCATTACAAAAATCAAAATTGCTCTTGGTAATTATTCCCATCAATCTTCCGTTTGCATCCAAAACGGGAAAGCTATGAAAAGTATAGCCTTTTGCTTCCCTCATATTCAATACCTCTTCCATAGTGTTATCATATTTAACACAAATAGGATCTTCAATTTTTCCATTCAAGTAGTGTTTTACTTTAGAAACTTGTCGTGCCTGCTCTTTTGGAGAAAAATTTTTATGAATAATTCCCAATCCTCCGTTCTTTGCCATTTCAATTGCCATTCTATATTCTGTAATTGTATCCATTGCAGCGCTAACCACCGGAATTTTAAGGAATATATTTTTTGAAAATCTAGAAGTCAAATCAACTTGATCTGGCAAAAATTCAGAATAAGCAGGTATTAATCTTACATCATCAAAAGTTAAAGCAATGCCCTCTTTTTCAGCAATATCCAAAGTCCTTTTTACGTAATGCATCCTTTGTAAAAAAATTCTATGTTTTTAAATTAAGTTGACTTTTAAAATATATATTCATATTAACCATTCAAGAACTTTCTTTTCTTTTGGAACCAATTGAAGGAATGGCTCCTAATACAAATCCTAAAACTAAAGAAGATAATATAACATTTTTTATACTAGATAAAAACTCTCTCAAAAAAGAGATATTCGTATTCCCAATCATTAATACAGCAGTTGGATTATCAATAACTCTCTTGTAAATTAAGATATATATTGCAACAAATATAACCAAAGAAAAAATTATTCCAAACTTAAACCATCTCAATTTTGCCATAACCAATAAAGGCTAATTCTATTTTTAAAACTAATTAATTTAATTTTATATTTTCTTTCTTCTAAGCAAATTAGCATTTGTTACAACAGTTATACTTGAAAGAGCCATTGCTATCTCTGCAAATACTGGATGCAAAACTCCTCCAACAGCCAAAGGAATAGCAACAAGATTATATGCAAAAGCCCAGAATAAATTTTGTTTTATTTTTGAAAAAGTTGCTTTGCTTAATTCAATAGATTGACAAACACCTATCAAAGAACCTTTTGTAAGAACAATATCTCCTGATTCAATTGCAATATCCGTTCCAGTTCCCATTGCAATTCCCACATTAGCTTGTTTCAACGCAGGAGCATCATTTATCCCATCTCCAACAAATGCAACATAAGTTCCTCCTCTCTTTGATTGTATTTCCTTTACTTTTTCAGATTTATCTTCAGGAAGAACATTTGCGATTACTTTTTTTATTCCAACCTGGGAAGCAATTGCATTTGCAGTTTTTTCATTATCTCCTGTAATCATAATTGTGTAATATCCCTTACTGTGTAAATATTTGAGGGCTCTCTGGGAATCTTCTTTAACACTATCTGCAACAGCAATGACCCCAATTACTTTCTTTCCACTTGAAACAATCATAGTTGTTTTTCCATCTCCTTCATATTTCTCTATTTTATCTTCAAGAATCTTAAAATCAATTTTCTTCTCTTGCATTAATCTTCTGTTGCCAATTAAGTAATCTTTTCCTAAAATATTTCCTTCAATTCCTCTTCCTCTCAATATTTTAAATTTCTTAACAGACTTGTAACTTTTCAAATTTGCATAATTAACAATTGCCTTTGACAAGGGATGCTCTGACAATTTTTCAAGACTTGCAGAAATTTGAATTAAATCTTTTTCTTTTATCCCTTTAGCAGTTTCAACGTCTGTAACTTCAGGTTTTCCTTTTGTAATCGTACCTGTTTTATCAAACATAATTACTTTAACATCCTTCATTGTCTGTATTGCTTCTCCCTTTCTTATTAGAATTCCCCTCTTTGCCCCCATTCCAGAACCTACAGTAAGTGCAATTGGGGTGGCCAAACCAAGAGCACATGGACAGGATATAACCAAAACAGCAATAGCATTGCTTATTGCATGATTTACCCCTCCCCCAAAAGCTAACCATCCTATAAACGTCAATACAGATAAAGTCAACACAGAAGGAACAAATATATTTGTTATTTTATCTGCTAACTTTTGAATAGGAACTTTGCTTCCTTGTGCTTCTTCAACTAATTCTATTATATGTGATAAGAATGTATCTGCACCAACTTTTGTTGTTTTCATATATAAAATTCCATCCTGATTTATAGTTGCCCCTATTACATTATCTCCCTTTGTTTTATCTACAGGAAGAGATTCTCCTGTAATCATCGATTCATCAACTGAAGACTCTCCTTTTGTAATAACTCCATCAGTTGGGATTTTTTCTCCGGGCTTTACAATAAGAATATCGTTTATCTTAACTTCAGATATAGGAATTTCAATTTCTTTTCCATCTCTTAATACTCTTGCATTCTTAGCACCTAATTCTAAAAGTTTTCTTATTTCCTGTCCTGCTCTTCCTCTTGCTTTAGATTCAATATATTTTCCTGTTATAAAAATAGCCATAATCATTGCACTTATTCCAGAATAATTTTGTATTTGAAAAAATAAACTGCCTAATCCTGTTAAATAAGCTACTACGGTCCCAAGGGCAATCAAAGAATCCATATTAAAGTAGAAAGTCACAAATCCTCTAAATCCAGACCTTAATGTTGAAAATCCTAAAATAAATATTACGGGAAAGGCTACTACAAGCAGTATAATTGTCATTACCCGCTCTTCAAAAAACATAACTCCTAAGATTACAGGAAGATACATAAGAAGAATTATAGGAATTGTAATAGCCCACGCTATTACTAACTTTTTCCTCCATGTCTTAGCTTCATTATCTTCAATAGATTTGTCTTTATTTTTGTCCATTTTATTCTCTAGAAATTTATTATAAACAATTATTCAATTGAAATTGTCTTATATCCAGCTCTTGCAACTGCGTTCTTTAGTTCCGCTTCAGGAATTTCTCTATCAGTTTCAATAATTGCTTTCTTTGTCATAAGACTTATTGAAACTTCCTTAATGCCAGGAACTTTTCTAAGGCTTCTCTCCACATTTGAAGAACATGAAGCACAGTGCATTCCATCAATTGTTATTTTCTTTTTCATTTTCTCCTCCTATTGTTTTTATTATACTCTTCTCTGTTATTCCCTTTATCTTCATATTGGATTTTCTTAAACATCCATATTATGAACACAACTAGTCCTGCAACAATTAATAATCCAATTAACCAACTAAATATCATCCATCCATAACCGTAGCTTCCATTCATCATCCCATATCCGAAACACGAGTACATTTCATTTGCTACCATTTTATCCCATACAACCGCAGCCTCCAGTGCTCCCTTTAGCCATCCCGCAACTTCCACCAGCATTTCCACTTGAAGAAGGAGATGAAGATGAACTCTCAACGTAATTAGATTTACTGCCATCACTTTGCAAGACTGTCAATGTCCCTTTGTACATATTCATTGAGCACATAACATTAAACACACCAGCTTTATCTGGAGTAAATTCAACTGTATTATCCGTACTCGTAAACGTTTTCCTAATATTAAATGCAGGTATAACAAAAGACTTAGAACATCCAGGCATTTGTACAATATCTGCTTCTATTCTAACAGGAACTCCTATCTTTACCTGAGAAGGGTTCATAACATAATTTCCATTAACAACTGAAAGCTTTACAATTTGAAAATTTACTTTAGAATTGAATATTGTATTTCCTGTTGATGAAGCATTTCCTGAGCCCATAAAAATAAATATTGCTACAGCTAAAACAATCACTACAATTCCAACAACAGTAAATGTATTTTTTGCTTTTTTCATATTATTTTTCTCCTTATTCAACAGTCAAAGTCCCTTTGTACATATTCATTGAGCACATAACATTAAACACACCAGCTTTATCTGGAGTAAATTCAACTGTATTATCAGTACTCGTAAAAACTTTCATTACATTAAAAGAAGGTATAACAAAGGATTTAGAACATCCCGGCATCTTTGTGACGTCAGCTTCTATCCTTACAGGAATTCCCCTCTTAACCTGAGAAGGATTCATAACATACTGTCCATTTTCCACTGAAAGCTTTACAATCTGAACTTTCTCACCGGAATTTAAACCATTTCCGTTTGCTTTTGAATCTTTTATAAGAAAGATTCCAAATCCAATTATTAAGATTATTACAATTGCTATTATCATTGTGTTTTTCATTTTACTTTTCATACAAATAAAGCACTCCTTGGTCCAAAGACCATTAACCATATTGTTATTCCAGTAAGTATGAAACTCAATAAAACCACCACCCAATGACTTTCTTTAACTTCTCTTTTATTTTCTTTCATCTCCAAGTATATCATATAGTTAAGAGAGAACATTATTACTGCACATATTACAAATATAATTACTGAAGCAAACTTGAGATGATCATTTAACAACATTACAGACGTCATTGCTCCCATTGCTCCTGCCATAAATCCTCCCATAAGACCTTCCATAATTCCCATTATACCGCAAGATTTTCCTGTCCAAACTCCCATAAATATACCTACAGCCATTCCAAAGACAAGTCCATAGAACATTCCATTTGTAGCTCCTATAAAGAAGCCAGATAAAAATCCGGACATCATTCCGGCAGTCATTCCTATCATCATTCCTGACATACAGGCAAATCTTCCATACGCTCTAATCTGTTTTATCGCAGGAAATATAATAGCATAGCTAAGTATAGCAAAGAATATGTAAAATCCATACTTTGGAATAAAATTATCAATATATCTCAAGGTTACAATATATAAAATTGCAAATAATCCAAATGATACAAGGAGAGAATATAATATTGACTTTAACAATTCTCCCTCGACTCTGCTTCCGTTCAATTCTTTCGTAAATTCTTTAAATGTCATAGTAAATCATGAATAAGTATCTTTATATGTGGTTTGGAGAAACTAGTTACATATAAAATTTAATCTAATCCAAAGCCCCCCACAAAGTTTACAATCAATTTATACTGGCTTAAGTACTCTTGACCCTTTTGTGTTATGGAATATGTTTTACCTTCTTTTGTCTTTTCCTCAAGAATAAAATTCTTTTCCATAAGCTCGTTTAGATATTCTTCCATCATCTGATGAGAAAGATTGGATTTATACAATATATGTGTAGGTTTTATTTTTCCATCTTTATCTTTTATAGTTCTCAGAATATCATGGATTACTTGCAACCTGTCTCTTCTCTTGTTCATTTTTTTATTACTCTTATAAGATTTATTAAAATCAGTATGTATGCTGCCAACTCAAGGAAATTTCCAACAACATAAACAAGTTGATTGTTCACCAAAAATATAAAATTAAGATGCCCCAGTAGAAGGCAAACAAATGCAATCATAATGAAAAGGGTCTTACCATTCCTGTTTTTAATATAATTACTAACATAATCACTTAAAATAAATATTAAAAGCAATGAAGAAAATATGTAGAAGAAAGGCAGATTACTTGCTGAAGCAAATATGAAGAGAGCAGAGATTATAAGTGAAATTAAATAAATAAATCTATTTTTCCCACCTAGAATCATATAAATAAGAGTTACAAGTCCAAATATAAAGAAAATCATATGAAAGAATATAGCCAGATTATCTAAAGTTATTAAATTCTTAAATTCAATAATGTTTAAAACGTTTTCATTAAGTTCTGAAATAATTGCCAGATTAATGAAAGATTGAATAAAGTATGATATTGATATGAAAAGAAAAGCTAGACCGAACGTTCTTGATTTCTTTTGTCCAGATAATCTATACACTCTAAACGAATAAATGCTTACAAAAAGAGTGATTATTGCAAAGGCCAACTCAAAGATTATCCCGTAATTGAGAAACCAATCAGGAATAAAGGATATACTTACCATCTTAATTTAAAGTAACATTTACTTTTTAATTCTTCTGTCAGGTTCGTTTTTAAGCTTTATGAAAGATTGTTCTTTATCGAGGTTCTTTATCTTTCTTTAATAACCGATTTATAAGGTGAATTATTAACATTTCTAACTAAACTTAAGGAGAAACCAAAATGAAACAATACAACAACAAACCTATCCCAAGGATAAGGCTGAACACACCTTTCCTCTCCATCAAATGGAGAGGGAATAATCAACTGAATAGATTGAAAGGAAGTAAAATAAAATGATTATAAAGCATATTATCCGGACGACTAAAAAAAGGATGATAAGAGAAATGAAAGGGGGTAAAAATTAAAATGAAACAAGAAATATTTAATATAATGGCCATGCAGCATGAATTTATTGAATCCCTTCTGAGCGATTTTGAATACTTTCGTGATAAAGAGTTACCAGAATTCAAAGAAGTCCTAAATCTTTTCGTATGGAACCTTGAGAAGCATATCTTTCTGGAAGAAAAAATACTCTATAGCATATATTCCATATGGGATGGCAATATAGAAGGAATGTTTGAAATTCTTGGAGACCACGGCGAAATAATGGTATTCCTAAAGAAGATAAAAAGTTCTAATTTTGGAAAATCGGATATAACCTCACTAAGAGAACTATTAGAAAATCACTTTGCTCTTGAAGAAACCATGCTCTACCCAAATCTTGAGAAAGTGCTAAATGTTGAGCAGAAGAAATTCATAATAGAAAGAGCCGAAGAAATAATAAGAGGATAACTATATTTTTAGTTTTTAACTTTTTAATCCTTCAAGACAACTATGTTGTTCATTCCTCTCCTTTTTCTCTCAATCAATTGCTTAGCTTCAAGTTTATCTAAAAGTCTCGTTGTTTTTACTTTGCCTATGTCAAGTTTTTCCATTAATGAAGCCTGAAATATTGCCTTGCCTTCATTCAAAAGTAAATCAATAACTTTCTTCTCATCTTTGTCAAGAGAAGAATAATCTTTTTTCTTAAGTTTCTTTTTTACTGTCTTAACAATTATCTTCTCCTTTGGCTTTGTAAACATAATTACAATTCCTATAATCAAAACAATTATTATTATACTAAGACTCAATAAAGTTTGTGTTCTTATCGTTTCATACATTGTACACGTGGGTCCTTCTGTGCAAGTTTTTGCAACTATATTTTTCATTGCTGAATTAAAAATTAAGACTATTATTCCCATTAAAAAAGCAATTCCTATAATTATCCATCCAACAATTTTATTTTCCATTATGCAAAATCTCCTAATTTTGTATTTGTCAAAAATTTCCTATTTTTCATTTTATTTCTCCGTTATTATTTTGCCCTCTTTGGCTCCAAGTTTAATTAAATTATTTTTCACGTCTGTAACAAAAGCAGGAGGTCCACATATATAGAAGTATTGATCAAACTGAGGTATTTCTTTTTTAAGAAAATTTTCATATATTCTCCCATTTACATACCCATCAACTTCCTCATCAGTTATTAGAAATTTAACATTATCTCCAAAGATGTCTAATAATTCATTCTCACATATTATATCTTTTCTTGTTTTATTTGAGAATATCAACCTATTATTTCCAATATTCTTCCCCAAGCTCCTTAATATTGCAATAAATGGTGTTATTCCAGCTCCTCCAGCAATAAAAGTCCCTTCTCCTTTGTAATTTATTGTTCCAAATGGTTCACCTATTATTATTTCATCACCCGGATTGAGTTCATGAAAATTTTTTGTCATTCCATCATATCTTTTCATTATAAATTCAAGAACTAAATCAGTATTCTTTGAAGTAAAAGTAAAAGGTCTCTTTTCTTTTCTGAATTCATTATTATTTATAGATGTATCAACTGCTTGCCCAGGAATAAACTTATAATTTTTAGGTTTTTCAAAAACGAATCTCTTTACTTCTGGGGTTACAAAATCTATCTTCAATATTTTTAATTTGTATTCTTTTTCTTTCATTGTGTAAAATACCCCCAGTATTTTATGCTTGTAAAAAATTTCCTGTTTTTCATGTGTATGCCTTCTCAAATTCCTCTAGTTTGGTATAAAGCATATCTAAATCATCCATTCTTTTATTTTTCAAACTAAGATTGTAATACCCATATATTTTCTTTCCAGATTCAATTATCTTTGATACATTATCATAAAGAACATAATCTTTTGGATACTTTGGAATTACCATAAGAGAATTTATTAGATTTGCCATACACAGATTAATCCCATTTATAAGAAGAAGCACCTCATCATCATCTAATTCTCCATTTATTGAATCTTTATTCGTAAGAAGAAATCTTGTTGCATCATCCACATTAGATTTAAGAGTAGTTGATATTACACTTAACTCATATATAACAGAATCTTTCGCAATCTTTCTTAATTGAACGTCCTTTACGAATCTCACAAGGTTTGTATTTGATATGAAAAGGAAATTTTTTATCCTGCTCAAATATTGATCATTTGACAGTTTGTGTATTTCCTTAAGTATCATATCTTCTTTAACTGAAACAACTTTATATACAATCAATCCAAAGAGTATCCATCCTATCAAACCTTCTATTGCAGTCAAAACTCTTATAAAACCAACGGCAACTATATCTCCATATCCTGTAGTAAGAATTGTTGTGAAACTAAAGTATATGAAATCAAGTATATTTTTTACAGATTCTCCCGTTCTTGAACTAATCAGGCTACCAGGAAGAAAGTAATAAAGAAATGCAAATGCAAGAGCAACTAAAATCCATATTGAAATTAGCTTGAAAGTTCTTTTGAATTGCTCCTTAGCTGTCTTTATCATTATCTTTTCTTTAATTTTAATTTATTAAAATTCTGTTTCTCCTTTTTCTTCTTATAGTCAACAATAGCCATATTTAAGGCTTCAGTAGCCAAAGTTGAGCAATGAATCTTTATTGCAGGCAATCCTCCCAAAGAATCTACAACTTCCTGATATTTTATTTTCTCAGCATCCTCTAATGTTTTTCCTTTTGCAATCTGAGTAATCATTGAAGAAGTTGCAATAGCAGAAGCACATCCAAATGTTTTGAACTTTACATCCTTAAGTATTTCTTTTCCTTTTTTGTCCTTTCCTACTTTAATATAAACCCACATTATATCTCCACATGTTGGATTTCCAACTTTCCCAATTCCATCAGCATCTTTTATTTCCCCCATATTTTTGGGATTCATGAAGAGCTTCATTACTTTTTTGTTATAATTAAGGGTCATTTTAAACCAATCCCTCCCCTTTCAGAGTTTCTTTATGAGTATAAGCTAATTTCATTTTTCTTATGTCAGAAGGTTTGAACCATCTAACCTTAGAGGTTTCATCTCCAGCTTTAGGAACTCCTTTTATTATCTTAGCATAAAACGGAATATCAACAGAGTGAAATCTATTCTCTTTATTTGGGAGATTCTCATATACATTTGAAGATTTCCTAATTATCTTAATATTCACTCCTAATTCCTCTTTTATTTCTCTCTCCGCAGTCATCTCAATGTGCTCTCCATAATCTGCCATTCCTCCAGGTAAACACCAGGTATTTGGATATGTAAGAACCTTGCTATCTCTTTTTTCAAGAAGGATTTCTTTTTTAGAATTCTGAATTATTACAGGCACTCCCACATAAACAAATTTTTGTTTTATAAGTTTAGAAACTAATTTAATTATTGAATCTTTCATTTCTTCTTTCCTCCAACTTTCTTTTTCTTTTTTTCTTCACCTTTGTTCATCATTTCAACTAGCTTATCAATTTCCTTATCTGTCATCCCGTGAACCTTGCAACCTTGTTCTAAAGTTTCTCCTCTTGACATAGGACATCCAGCACAACCCATTCCTGCTTGAAATAGAAGTCCAGCTAATTCCGGTTTAACCATAAGTAGTGCACTCATATCTGTTTTTCTTGTAATTTTCATCTTCTTATTATAAATTAAATTTTAATTTACTCTTCGTCACCTATGAACTCTTCTTCTTCAGCCTTTTCTAGAGATATATCTTCTTCATTAAGTTCGTTTTCGCACTCTGTTTCATTCTTAAACTCACAAGAATGCGCATCAAAACTTTTCTCTTTTTTCTTAATTTTCATTTTTCCTCCCGTAGTTTAATATTTACTTTTTTCCCATTGAGTTTCACTATCTTTGCAGGAGTCTCAACCACAGTACAATTAGATGGGATATCCTTGTTTATTATTGTACTATCTGCACCAATCTTAACATTATTTCCAACAGTTATTGGACCAAGCAATATACTTCCAGTTCCTATAAGAACATTATCTCCAATTGTGGGATGCCTCTTTCCTATATGCTTTCCTGTTCCTCCAAGCGTTACATTATGAAATATAGTACAATTCTTTCCAATTTCTGCTGTTCCACCTATAACAATTCCCATCCCATGATCTATAAAAAATCCTCTTCCAATTTTGGCACCAGGATGAATTTCAATTCCAGTAAGGAATCTCATAATCTGGGATATTAATCTTGGAATAAATGGAATTTTTATATAATCTAATGGATGGGAAATATACCTATGAACAACTATTGCATACAGTCCTGGATAAAGAATTACTTCTATCTTTTTGAAAATATTTCCCATAAGTGCAGGATCATTTCTATAAATTGCTCTTATATCTTCAAACATTTTATTTTATTAAAGGACTAAACCTCCTCAATTTTTTTACAATATCTTTAATCTTAATTAAAAAATAATCCACTTCTTCCTCACTTGTGTATTTGCTTATGCTTATTCTAAGAGAACTATTAGATTGTAAAGGGGTTAAACCAAGAGCCTTGAGAACATGACTTGTTTGGAGAGAGTGAGACATGCATGCACTTCCAGTTGAAGTATAAATTTTCTCATTTTCTAAATAGCCTCCTATTGATTCCCCCTCTATATTATTGAAAGAAACGTTAACATTGTTACAAAGCCTTTTATCTCCTCTAGGCCCGTTTAAATTTACGTTTTCTATGCCTGTCAAACCATTAATTAATTTATCTCTTAACTTTTCCATCTTCTTTACATCCTTATCACTTGCAATTTCAACTGCTTTTGCAAAACCAACAATTCCAGAAACATTTTCAGTTCCACTCCTAAGTCTGCCCTCATGTCCTCCTCCATGAAGAAGAGGAACAATCTTTATTCCTTCTTTTATATATAATGCTCCAACTCCCTTGGGCCCATATATTTTGTGAGAATTTAATGTAATCAAATCTATATTCTGTTTTCTCAGATCAATTGGAACTTTTGTATAACTCTGACAAGCATCAGTGTGAAATAAAACTCCCCTCTCCTTACATATCTTTCCAATTGCTCCAATATCTTGAATTGTTCCTATTTCATTATTTCCATGAATTATAGAAACTAAAAAAGTTTTGTCATTTATTTCCTTACTCAAATCGTCAAGACTAATAAATCCTTCTTTATCCACATTCAAATACGTGACTTTAGCTCCCTGACTCTCAAGCCATTTACATGTTTGAAGGATAGAATCATGCTCTATCTTTGTCGTTATAATATGATTCTTCTTTGGATAATTCATATAAAATAATCCCTTGAGCGCAAGATTATTGCCTTCAGTTCCTCCAGAATTAAATATAATCTCTCCAGGATTAGCTTTTATTGACTTTGCAATTATCTTTCTGCTTCTTTCAAGAGCTTCCTTGGCTTTTATTCCAACATCATGCTGTGAAGAGGCATTACCAAAGTTCTCTGTAAAGTAAGGCAGCATTTCCTTTACAACTTTCTCATCAACTTTAGTAGTTGCTGCATTATCAAAATATATTTCTTTTGCCATCTACTTTCTCCTCCCGCAATTCTTTGCAGAACACGCAGCACATGAACAATTCTCTTTTGAATGTTTGTCAATTAATTTTAACATAGGAAGTATTGTCTCCTTATTTAAAGAATAAATTCTCTTCTTTCCACTCTGTTCCATATTAACTATTCTGCATTTCTTAAGAAGAGCTAAAGCGTGGGAAATCTTGCTCTGCTCTACATTTAATTTCTCAGACAATTCTCCAACAGAACTCCCTTTTTCTTTAAGTACACTTATAATTTCTATCTTTAAAGGATTTGCCAGATTTTTAAAAAATACATGATATGCTGAATTATTCATATGAATTACATTTCATATGTATTTATAAATGTTATGAAAGATAAAATATAGCCTAAAATTGAATAAATCTATTTAAAGAGATAGATTATGCTAGTATTATGGAGAAAGAAGCAAAATCAGAGAGAAAGCTAAGAAAAGAAAAAGAAGAAGCTATACTTATTAAAAGATCTGAAAAGGAAGAAAATATTGTAAATAAAGAAAAGAGTAAATTTCTTACTGACATTATAGATAAAGCTAAGAAAGAATTTAAAAATTACGAACAAGGTTTTAGAACATTTTCAGTCAAATGTCCAAAGAACCAACACTTTTCTATAGATGATGAAATACTGACAACAATTATAGACGGTATAACTAATGCTTATGAATGTGACTATAGATCTTTATCCTTAACTGATATTATTTATCCAAAATCATATACATTTACTTTTTACAAACCAAGGAAGGATATCAGCAAAAATCTTTAACCCAATATTTTGGATTTAAATTCTCACCCGTTGAATGTTTTATCAATTCATCCCACTTATATATTGCTCCTGGAAAAAATATCTTTGCTTTCAGATAGTCTCCAACTTCTTTATTTCCTGCATAATCTATATTCCTTGAGGATTTCTTCCTGAGTATTTTCTTTGCTATATGATTATTTATTTGAGAAGCGTATAATTCTCCTATGAGATAATTATGATAATAAACCGGTCCAGTTACAAAGTGAATCTTTGAAGCCCAATCTGCTTTATCTCTTGAAAAATCAACTCTCTGATATTTCTTTACTATATCCCACCACAATTTATTCAGATTCTGATCAGGATTACTATAAAGACTTCTCTCAAAATTAAACATTACTTGAGACCATCTTGCAAAAATAAGTTCTTTAAGTTTTAGACTCTCTTCTATATCTTTTTCTGCTTTATTTACTTCATCTGAAAAAACATTGCAGAATTTTTTTATAAAAGAAGTATTCTTTGATAATCTTCCAAACAATTGAGCTATAGCTTCTGTTGTTAAAGTATGACTCGTATCTCTTATTAAAAAAGGTAAACTCTTATCTATGTATTTCCAATAAACTCCATGACCTAGCTCATGAAGAACAGTATCCATCCATTTATCATTATTCTTTATATTCATTAGAGATCTTATATCGCCCTCCCTGTCCAGATCCATACAATATGCATGCTGATACTTTCCTGGTTTCTCGTATAAATCACTTCTTTTCAATATATCAGAAACATCAATCCCTATGCTTGAATAAAATTTTTCTGCTTTTACAAGTATATCTTCTGTGTAGAATTTATCCAAATCAACATCTGTTATATGAGGAGCTTCCTGAAAAAATAAATCCTGATAATGCCATGGTTTTAATTCCTTGACATTATATCTTTTGTAAAAGAAATTGTCAATTTTCTTCTTAATTTCTTCGTATGGGACATCTGTCAATTTTGCAACCTTATCAAATATCTTGGCAATATCTTTTTCTTTTTGCTCATTTACTTCAAGAGAAAGAGCATAATAATTTTCAAACCCAAGGCTTCTCGCAAGCTCGTTCCTTAGTTTTACAAGCTCAATTAAATCTCCTGCAACCAATTCCCCTTGCATTTTACTTGCTTCCCAAGCTTCTTGTAATTTCTTTGAATCAGTTTCTTCCTTAAGAATATCTTTTATTTGATTATCTGTAAGCTCTTTTCCACTAAGATTAGCTCTAAACTTATTAAATTTCTCTTCCATTGAAGTTGATTTCTCCAATATTTTATTTATTAATTTTATATCTCCCTGATTTCCAAGATAAGAATTATACAGAAGTTTCAATTGTCTCTTTACTAATTCATCCTTTATATCCGTCTTTAAAAATTCCTTAACTTTCTCATAATTCTCTTTATTGTTAAGAAATTTAGCCATCTCTTTTTGAGAAGATTCATATTTTTCATAATCTTCTTTATTTCCTTTTGTAGTTGCATCCCAATAAGCATGAGTTGCATTCTTTAACAGAACCTTTATACTTTTTGTCTGACTTTCCAAAAATTCCTTTGCATTATTTTCTTCCATGTTAATATGGGCGCGGAGGGAATTGAACCCCCATATGCTGCTCTGGAGGCAGCCAGTCTACCGTTGGCCTACGCACCCTTAAACTTCCTAAATATAGTTTATTTTTAATCTTTTCTAATAGAAATATACTCTTTTAATTCATTCTCTTTATCTCATTTATCTCTTCATCTGATATTGAGCAACCTTTGTACTTAAGAGCATAAAGCAAAGCATCAAGCACTTCTCCTTTTTTAACATCTATAAGATTTTTCTTCCATGCAACATACATCAATTCTGCAGAACGAATTACTTTGAAATCCTTGAAATAACTAAAATCTTTCTTTACAAGAACTATACTTGTATGAAGTTTTCTTTCAAGAAGATCCTTGAGGTTCTCAGGCTTCTCTACAAGCATTCTAGTTGTTCTTTCATCTATAGCAATAACGTTATACACACCTTTATCTGAAAGAATCTTACTCAATGCAAGACAGGATGCCTCCCCTAACTGCATTATATTTACCCTATTCCTTGAATTAATAAAAAGATTATTAGCTATGTTCATTATTTCTTCTGTTTTTGAACTTATGAGAGAATTACTTATCCCATAAGACTCTGCCATCATTAATGTCTTATCTTCAAAAAGCTGCTGAACTTTCAAGGCTTCTAACTCAAAACATTTTATTTTAAGAGGCCTATCTATAATCTCATATTTTACTTGTTCTGTAATCAAAAAATCTCCATTAAAAATTCTTTTGAGTCTTTGTAATTCATCTAATAACCCATTCATTGAGAGACTTATAAGCGTTCCTGCATCAAATATTATTGCTTTCTTTGAATTATTTTTTGTATCTTCTCTTCCCATTTTATTTATCAACATATTTAGTCCACTCTCAATTCTCTGTAGGAAGGTTTTAGAGAGAGTATTTTAATTATATAAACAAATGAAATTCCCATAAAAATTAAACTCAGTGTTAATGCCGGCCAAGATTGGGTCATAAAAGTGCTTACGGCCAAACCGGTTGCGCCAATGAAATTAAGCAAATGATAAAGCACATAATTTATTTTAAGTGTTTTAATTAAATATAGTATATATGAAAACATAATAAAAACAAGTCCTACCCAGCCAATAATTGCATACGTATCTAATATCATTGAAACATTCCCATAGCAAGTTTAATTCTCTCTTTTGTATTCATAGTTTTATTTTCCGGAGCGTCAGGAATTCCTGTCCTTCCAACATAATCTGCAAGTTCATATAAAGTTACACCAAGAAGACTAGCAGTCTGCTCCATTGAAATTCCATGTTCATAAAGTCTTGAAGCTTTGTTTATCTCTGCATTTCTTAGAACTTCTTTTATGTATCTCTTTAATTTTCCTGAAAGATTCTCTATTGAGCCTCTTATCATTTTAAAATCATTTCTAAACAGTTCATAATTTTTATTCTCAATATCTTTTATTGATTTGTTCATATACAAAAGGATATTCGTGTAAAATTTCTTCCATCCAGGAAGCTGCCTATAATCCTGTCTCTCAATTATTTTACTCAAAGAATAAACAATAACTGCAACAGCAATATTATCTGCATCCTGTGTAAGAGAAGATGTATTTATTGTCTGATTGCTAAGACCTTTAATCATAAAAGAATCATTCTTCTCAATTGCCATTCTTGTCTCTTTTAAAATTCTCAGAACATTTTCCTCTTCTTTCATAATTATTCCTACCTCCATTTACCAAAGAAAAAAGATTATTTAAAGCTTAATATCCTAAAAAGATAATGAAACAAGTCTTACTAGACACAAACTTTATCATAACATGCATAAAGCAAAAGATTGATTTTTTTGAAGAAATTCCTCTAATGGGAATTCAAATCCTTATTCCTGAAGAGGTAATAAAAGAGCTTGAAAAATTAAAGAGGCAATCATCACTAAAACTTCTCAAAAATGAAAAGGACAAATTTCAAACAATATGTCTAAAAGGAAAAATTGTTGACAATTCTATAATAAATTATGCAAAGCAAAATCCAAATATAATAATTGCAACTCTCGATGAAGGCATCCAAAGAAGGATAAAAAACGATAAAATGATTATAATGGACAGAAGAAAATTGGAGATTATTAATTATCCAAAATTCATTCAATAACCCCTTATTTCATTTAAATATATTCATTCCCTGAACAATATACTAAAAAAAGCATAAGAAAAACCTTTAAAAACCGATTTTTACTCTTGTTTTCATATAAAATGTTTTACCTAACTGAAGTTGAAGATTATGTAAGAGTTGAGCCGAAATTATTCGGACTTCCCACAGTAGAAGCAGTCGACCAGCAGCTCAGAGACATTTATTCTAATTACTATGACAAAGAGCTTGGAAGATCAGTTGCTGTTATAGAAGTTCTTGAAGTTGGTGAGGGAGTTATTATACCCGGTGATGGAGCAACATATTATAATTCAAAGTTTAAACTTCTTGTTTGGAAACCTGATCTGCAGGAAATAGTTTACGGAGAAATAGCAGAAATAACAAAATTCGGAGCATTCATAGATATGGGAGTTATGAGAGGAATGATTCACATAAGCCAGACAATGGATGATTTTGTAAGTTTTAGCAAGAGCAATTTACTGTCCGGAAAAATGTCAAAAAGAAACCTAAAGCAGGGAGATACATGCATGGCAAGAATTGTTGCAATCTCACACAAGGGAGACGATCCAAAGATAGGATTAACAATGAGACAGCCAGGATTAGGAAAACTTGAATGGATAAAAGAAGATTCTCAAAAGAAAGAAAAGGAAACTGAGAAAGCTGAAAGAATTTCTAAGTCTGAAAGTAAAGGAGAAGGCAAATCAAAAGATAAATCTAAAGGAGATAAGAAGAAAAAATGAGCTTAACTTTAGCTGAAGAATTAACACAGAAACAAGCACCAAAATTTCAAGTTAACAACATTGGAGATGCAATTACTGTAGGCAGTACAAAGTTTATTGGCGAGGTGATTAAGCAAAGTTCTGAAGGAATACTTAATTTAGATTCAAAAATAGATGAAGAATCAGTTATGTTTTTTATGGATTATTTAAAAACACGTTACAATGGTAATCCTTGGGATAAGTATGAATTTGAACTAAATCATAATCCTTCAACAAATTCAGAAATATTCTTCAGAAAAAAGGAAGTAAAGAATTAAAATGGTAAAACCAAAAGCATGCAAACTATGTAATACAATGGTAGAAGAGGGAGACAAGTGTCCTAACTGTGGTTCTAAGGAAATCACAGAGAACTTCAAAGGAAGAGCAGTAATATTAAACCCGGAGAAATCTGAAGTAGCAAAAAAATTAAATCTTAAGCAAGGTGGAAATTTTGCAATAAAAGTACGTTAACATTAAAATGGAATTAAAAAATATTAAAGAAACAAAAAATCTTGTATTTGACAGAAAAGAAGTCGAAGCAACAATAGTCTCTGAAAGTGCTCCAAGCAATAAAGACGCAGCAGCTTTGCTTGCAAAGAAACTTTCTGTTCCTGAAGAAGCAGTAAAGATAAATGGAATATATGGAAGATTCGGAATGAAAGAGTTCAAAGTTAAGGCCAATATATACAAATCAGGAGAAGGAAAAAGCAAGATAGAGAGAAAAACAAAGAAAGAGATTGAAACTGAAAAGAAAGAAGCAGAAGCTGTTAAGGAAACTAAGAAAGCAGAAAAGGAGAATAAAGAATAATGGCAAAGAAAATTATAAAGAAAGGAAAGAAAAAACACATAAACAAACCAACTAGCAAAAAATATTCAAAATACTCAATTGAAGGCGGAAAGATAAAAAGACTATTGAAATTCTGCCCAAGATGTGGTCCTGGTGTATTCCTTATGAGTTCTAAGGGAAGACTTTACTGTGGAAAGTGTCATTATACAGAATTTGAAGGAAAGAAGACAGAAGAAAAAAAGTGAAATAATTATCTTTAACCTTTATTAATAAACTTATGAGCAAGTGAATTATACTTAGGAATATAAGCCCTTACATCATAGCCCTGCTCAATATAATCATCTATTAAAGAAGGAACATCTCTTATGTCTTTACTCTCCTTCGCATTATTTAAAATATCATCCAAGTCCTTCCTAACTTCTTCTTCAGTTGGTTTTTTAGCTGTTTCCATTTTATATAAATAAAATAAGAACTAAATTATTTATAAGAATTTATAGCTTGGAGAAACACATAACTGGACTATCTTTCTCTTATTCCGGTTATTTTATGAAGATGAACATTATATTTCATATACTCGTTCTGAACACAAGAATTTTTACTATTTCTACCATTTGCATAAACCTTTTTATTATAATTTCTAGCTTCTTTGGAGATAAAAGTAGGTCTGCCCATTATACTTTTAGTATAAACATTTTTATCATAATCTCTGCCTTCCTTAGATAAACAATAGTCATCCTTAACTTTCTTAGCATGATTAAGCCCATAATTTTGAGCATTTAATGGAAGAGAAGTCAATGCAATCAACACCAAACCAATTCCAATTTTCTTTAGATTATCCGTTATATCTTTCATGTCAGATTTATTCAATAAAAATACTATTTAAATATAATTGCAAACAAATATACTCCTAAACAGGTATATATAATTTATAAAAATAATTTAATTAAGAAATAACATGAATATGGATGAAATAGAAAAAATATATAATTTAAGTAAATTAGATAAAAGTAAAAAAAACGATTTAGAAAAAGCATTAAATTCTGATAAATTAAATGAGCAACAGAAGAGAGACTTGATAGGAGTATGCTATCTTTACTCTAATATGATAATTGAACCATTGCATAAAAAAAAGTATAATTCTTATAGAATATCTGATTTAATAAAAGAAGTAAAAGAGGGGAAAACTCCTATTGAAATTATGAATGATATAATAACTGAATGTGACAAATATTCAACAACCCAGATAATTCAAAAACATAAAATGAACAGGGATTTTCTTAAGGATGCACGAAGTTAATATGATGCGTGGGAGCTATATCCTAAAAAAGAGTAACTTATTCCACGACTTAAAATCTTCCGATTAATATGATATGATAATTGAGATAAAACCCTGGGAGATTCTTCAAGCCAACAAAAAGCAGACCTGAAGCTTCTCCTGGGTAAAAAGAGGTGATAATAAATGGAGAAACAAGAACTATTTAAATGTTTCGTTCATGTTACTCTTTAAAAATGACAGGAGGGAGTAAACATAGAGTAGTAATTAATTATTTGATAGCCCTTATATAATTACGAACAAAAACATCCCATTTAATAACTACAATCCTTGTATATTAATAACTACATTAATTTTATCATATAAACTTTACATATTATAGCAGTATAAATTATATAAATCCTTATAAATATTTGCAGAGGCTTTTCAGTATGCTCTACACCGATTGGTTTAAAACTAATTTTGAAAATTTTGCCAAAGAAAAAGAGAAATTTGTTCCTGCATTTGGGGTATCTTATAGAATAAGTGATCCACAAAAGAATCCAGAAGAAGATCTTTCTATAACTTGTGAATTAACTAACAAAAAAGAAGGCCTATTTGATTTAAACATTACAGATATAGATTCTGATGTATTCTTTATAAAAGAATTCAATAGAAAACTAAAGCAAATTTCTGGAGAAGATAATAGTCAATATGAATTCCGACTTGAATTAGCTACAATCCCCTTAGGAGAATCTAATAATTTTTGGAACTTTCTTTATGCTCATCTTAAGATGACAGAAGACTTTTACAATAAAAATAGGAATATAAGCAAATCAGGTTCTCATATAAATAAAGTTATATATAATCTAACCGAGTGGGGTTTAAGGGAACATAAAAGACCAACAGAACTGGGTTTTAATTATAATAAAAGTGGATTAGTAGAAGCAGATGCCAGAATTTTAAGAGGACACGCTTTAGAAGAATTCATTAAGCATAATAAATTAAAAGGTCTGTGATTAAAGAAGAATATCATCTCAAAAACATTTATATTCTATATTAAATTAACCAAAACATGGAAATAGGTGAAAACTCTATCAAAACTAATCAAATTAATCAACCAGCTCCAGCAAAGATTAATGTTAAACAAGAAGAAATTCAGGATTTAATATTCAGCAGAGAAATAGGATGGCAGGATATTATATATGACTTGATAAATACAGAACAGCTAAATCCATGGGATATAGATTTGATTGTTCTTACAGAAAAATATTTTATTAAAATACAAGAAATGCAGGAAAACGACTTCTTTATTTCAAGCAAGGTTCTCCTTGCAGCATCCTTTCTTTTAAGAATAAAATCCGAAATTCTTCTTAACAAATACATAAAGAGCATAGATGAAATACTCTTTGGAAATAAAGAAATAGCAAAGAAACCATCCTTTGAAAGAATAGAACTCGAAGATGAAATCCCAGATTTAATCCCAAGAAGTCCTCTCCCAAGATTCAAGAAAGTAACATTAAAAGAACTTCTAGAATCTCTTAACAAAGCTATAATAACTGAAAACAGAAGAATAAAAAAAGAAATTGTAAACAAAAATGCTCTTAGAGAAAGTTCAATTTCCCTTCCTAAAAGAAAATTCAGCATAAAAGACAAAATAGTTGAGATTACCAATTTGCTCGATAGTATTTTTAAATCAAAGACCGATTTCAAGAAAATTACATTCACAGAACTTGCAGGAGAAGACAGGGAAAAAAGAATAGAACATTTCTTTCCTCTTTTGCATCTTGAGAATCAAAAGAAGATATGGCTTGAGCAGAAAGGACATTTTGAGGAAATTCATATATGGGAAAAAGCAAATTATTGGAAAAATAATGGAAATCCTTTCAAAGATTTAATAACAGACTTAAAAGACGGAACATATGATGAGATTTCAGATGAAGAGTTTAGCAAATTCTCTGACAAGGATGAAGAAGCAGAAGGGGAAGATGAAAACGCAAAAAATATAAGGAAAAATAACCTTAAAGAAATTGAAGAAGAGGAATATTGAGTAAAATGAAACTTGCATCTTTATTTTCGGGAGGAAAAGATTCAGTTTATTCCACCTATCTTGTAAAGCAACAAGGGCATGAAATTGCCTGTTTAATAACAATTCTCTCAAGTAATAAAGAATCCTACATGTTTCACACTCCGAGCATTGAAAAAACAAAATACCAAGCTGCCTCAATGAGTATACCCTTGATTATAATAAAAACAAAAGGGAAAAAGGAAGAAGAACTAAAAGATTTGGAAAAAGCAATAAAAAAGGCAATAAAGAAATACAAAATTGAAGGAATCATAACAGGAGCTATACAATCTGTTTACCAATCCTCAAGAATTCAAAAAATATGTGATAAATTAAATATAAAATGTGTAAACCCCCTCTGGCACACAAATGAAAAAGATTATCTGGATAACCTGATAAAAAACAAGTTTAAAATAATTCTTACAGGAGTTTTTGCCTATCCATTGAATCAATCCTGGCTTGGAAGAGAAATAACCACTCAATTTATACAAGAGATTACAAAACTTAATGAAAAATACAAGATTTCAATCATAGGAGAAGGAGGAGAATACGAAACTTTTGTCTTGGATTGCCCTTTATTCTCAAAACCCTTAAAAATTTCAAATTTCAAAGATTTTAAGGAAGGGGAAAACAGCTGGAGAAGAGAAATCCAAATTGAATAAATCTCCTTATAATTCTTCAAAACTAAGGTTTTTTAAGTTCCGTATATTCAGAGAAGAATGGGAATATTAAGTTTTATAAAAAAAATATTCAGTGAAACTGAAGAAGTAGCACCCGTAAAAGGAAATATAAAATTTTCTGATATTGAAGAGTATCTGAAAAAGAAAACAGAGGAAAATAATCAAAAGGAAGAACTTGCTATGTCTATAATTAATGAAAACATAAAGAAATACATAACTGAGCTCAAAGAAAACATAAAAATTGTAAATAATGTAAATATTGAAGCAAAAGAAAAAAATGATAAGATAAAATCCGCAGTCTATGAAGGAAGAAAAAAATACATAGAATTCCTTGAAAGATTTATAGAAAATATTGAAGAAGCGAAAAATGCAAAAGAAGGCAAAAATGATAAAACTCCTCTTGAAAAAACTACAGAAAACATAAACTCAGCTTTCCTTCGTTTTAATGAAAATTCAGGAAAGAGCTATGAAAGAGCAACAATTCTCATAGGAAAAGAAATGGGAAATATAAGGGATACGCTCAAAAGATTTTCTACAGAACTTATATCACTTTTTAAAGAAGATAAAGATATTATATCCACTTCAGCAAAACTTTCATTAATAAAATTAAAAATGAGCGAAATTAAAGAACTTGATGAGAGATTAGTAAAATCTTATGAGGAAATAGAAGAATTCTCAAAAAAAATTTCAGAAAAAGAAAAAGAGAACAATAAAGTTTCAAAAAACATAGACAGTATAAAAAACAGCTCTGAATACATTGAAAACATAGAAAGAGAAAAATCTCTTCAAATTAAGGAAAAAGAAGTTGAAAATGAAATATACGAATTAAGGCAGTTCATTGATTTCAAGGCCCTTTCAAATTTCTTCCATATATTTGAGGATAGAATGACAATTGTAAAGCTCTACAAAGATAATTTTTCAGGAGAATTTAAGGAAGATAAGGGAAATCGCCTTATAAATTTACTAAACGAATCTAAACTAAATAATGAAAGTATATATGATAAAATAAAGCAAATAAAAGATAAAGAGATAGAAATAGAAAATATAAGAAGTCTTGAAAAAGAAGATGAGACAAAAGATCTCTATACTGAAATTGAAAGAATAAAAGAAGAAATAAAAAATTTAACAAATGAAAAAGAATGGGCTGAAAAGAAAAAAGAGAAGCTGGAAACAACAAAAGAAGAAAATTTTAATATAATAAAAAGAGAACTTGAATCAATGAATTTGCATGTTGAAGATTAAATGTTAGGTTTATAAATTTTAAATTTCATTATAACTCATGGGTGATAGAGAAAAATCTCCTTTAAAAAAAGAGGAAATTTTAGAAGAAGAGGGAAAGAAACTTAGCAGAGATATTGCTAGAAGATATATTTATGTAAGAAATAAAGAGAAATATCCTCTGCCTTTTGAAGAATATAAGATATACCATATAGATGGAAAATTATTTAATGATGCTGTTGAAAATATATACCTCTGCACAAAAGAACAGCGTAATGCACTTTATGCTGAACAGCTAAGAAGAGAAAAACCATTTACTTCTTCAAAAGAGATAGACCTTTTCCTTGAAAAAGTTGGAAAGACTTCTCCAGAAATATACAAAGACAAAAAGATATATCAAAAATCAGACACAAGAATTCCTCTCTACTGGAGACAAAGAGAAACGAGACAGAGACAAGTCCCTATTAAGATAGACCCTCATCCAGAATTAAGAGAAAGTATAGAAAAAGAGATAAGAGAGGCTGAAGAAAATATAGAAGAGAAGAGAGAAGAGAGTAGATTTTATTCCATGCCTCCAGAAAGACATCCTGAATTAAAAAAGCAACTTATACAGGAAATAAAAGAAGTGGAAGCAAGACAAAAAGAAATATACAAAAGAAAAAGAACGTTGCCTGAAAGGGTAATAATAATCATAGGAATTCTTGCAGTTATTGCCATCCTTCTATTTATATTTAAGGATTCTATATTTACAAGCGCAGAACTTAGAGGGCAATCATTTAATATATCCAATTCAAAACTTATAAATTTAGGTTCATCAGAACTGAGATTTAATTATGAGATAAGAACAGACAGATATTTCATACTCATAACAAATAATATAGAAAAAAACATAAACCTTGAAATAAAATATAACAGATATTCAAGAGCTCTTTATATTAATGAGAATAAAACTATTTATACAAGTGTTCCTGCAAACGGAGATAAGCTTCTCAAAGATTCTGGATTCTCAAGAGATTTAGGATGCTTAGAACAGGATTGTACTTTAAGTATCATTTCTTCAAGAATAATTTAAAATAACTTAAATAATCTCTTCCTAAGAATATGAATAATTGTATTATATTAAAATGGCTGTCCTGCTTTAATTTTTGCTATAACATTATTTGAATACGCTATAAGCATATCAGCTGTTTCTCTAGATATCCTCTTTCCTCTTTGAGATTCAATTTGAATAATTAATACCCTTAACATTACCATTGCTACTTTATCTCTATCTCTACCAGAAAACTTTAAGGCAAGATTTATTTCCAATGTAAAAAGTCTTTTTAAATCGTTGGAGATAAGAATATTTGGAATATTATTTATTAAACTTGAGAAATTAACCAATCTATCTATACACCCATCTTTATTAGCATCAAATCTAACAGAGTTTTCTAAAGGACATGTGTCATTTATGTCAGGAAAGCTATCTCCATCTCTATTTGTATCTATACAATCAGCAATTCCATCATTATCCGTATCTACAAACCCTTCATCAATTAAATTATTACAATTATCATCTAATCCATTGCATATTTCAGTAGCTCCAGGATAAATTGTAGAGTTAATATCATTACAATCTCCAAAATTAGAAACATATCCTTCTGGTGCTGAACACGCTTGAATTGATGAATATGAATCTCCAAATCCATCTTCATCCAAATCTTCATAAAATGTTAATTGAACTCCTTCATCTATTTGCCCATTACAATTATTATCCAACCCATCGCATATTTCTTCAACAGGAATATAATTTGTAAAACTATTATTCCATACGCCTCCCGAACATATTTGAGTATTATCTGAACACAAGCCATATATGTTACCTGCTGGTTTAATTAAACTTTCATCAATTAAATTATTACAATTATCATCTAATCCATTGCATATTTCAGTAGCTCCAGGATAAATCTTAGAATTATTATCATTACAGTCTAGATAAGCAGGAGAACCATCTCCATCCAAATCTTTTTGTAATAACAAATAAGGATAGCTAATTTCCTCGTCAATTCCCCATATATTAGTAAAATCCCAACCAGCATTTGTATAAGTTGATTGTGTTTTCATTTCAATAGTTGTCTTTCCCTCTCCTCCTGCACTTGTAGTTCTTCCAGAAGTTTCCATATCCCAGAATGAATTAATTACAGTTCCATAACCTGTTTCACTCCATCCAACTAATCCCCCCACATTAATATCGTTGCCAATATATCCTGTAGAATATGAATTTGAAACCACCCCATAATTAATTCCAACTAATCCTCCTCTTTGAAAAGTTCCAGTTACAGGCACATGAGAATAAGAATTATTTATTAAACCATTATTTTTCCCAACTAATCCACCAGTTCCTAAAGAACCTCCCTTAACATGTCCAGTAGAAAAACAATTATCAATAGTTCCATCATTATTTGCAACTAATCCTCCGCTCATCCATGTTGTTTTAATATTTACATTTTCCAAATTAACATTAGAAATATTTCCACTACTACCTAAATATCCAAACAAACCAACAAGATATCCCCCAAAATTACTATATAAATTAATAATCTTATTATTTCTTCCATTAAATGTTCCAAAAAAGTATTGTCCAACAGAATCACCTTTACCTATAGGTTCAAAACCTGCACCAGAATTCCAGTTTATAGTATCAGAACAATCAATACTATTCATTAAAATATAATTGGCCTTTAAATCCTCTTTCACCTCCTGAAGCTGAGTACAATTAGTTATTTTATATGGATTTGTATTACTCCCATCTCCTGCTCCGCTAAAAGCAAAAATAAAATTAAAAGAAAAAATACCCAAGAATAAAGTTAATAACACAAATAGAATTGCCTTTCTCTTAGAATCTGTTTTATATCCTCTCATTTTTTCAATCCCAACAATCAAACTAAAAACTCATTGATGAATAGATAGACACGCTTATAAATTTTTATATTTTATTAAAATTAAGAATAATCTTATATTGATTTCATAAAAGGTCCTTTTACACATGTTCTTATTCCTTTTTCATTTGCACAACTTCCACATATACCAACTCCGCATCTTGTCATATAATCCACAGATGAATAAACTATCTCTGGATTTGAAACCATTAATTCTAAAGGTAAAACAGCATTTACCATAGATTTAGAACCACAATTAAAAAAATAACTTTCCTCTTTTATATTCTCAATTAAATCTGTAACAAGTCCCTTTCTTCCCAAACTTCCATCTTCAGTTGCAACTCTAACTTCACCATATCCTTCAAATTCTTTCATGTAAGCAATATGCTCTTTATCTTTTGCAGCTAATACTGTTAATACATTAGATTCTTGTGAGAATCTTTTTGCAAGCATATACAAACCTGCAATCCCACATCCTCCGCCAACTAAAACAACATTTGATTTTTTGGGAACTCTAACACCTTGTCCATAAGGTCCTCTCACATAAAATTCATCTCCTACATTAAGGGAATTTAATTTTTTTGTAAAATCTCCTCTTTCTAAAATTCCCAAAGTTAGAAGGTTATCATCCATAACTGAAAAAGGCTTCTCTCCAACTCCAGGAATCCATGCAAACACAAATTGTCCTGGCTCTGCATCAATTAATTCATTAGTTTGAATAATTTTAAAATCACATGCCGAATCTATTCTTTTTCTTATCCTAACTTTTCTATATTTCATATCAACTTCTTTTAATAATTCTTCTGCATTATTTGTATAAATATCGCTATCAACATCTTCTCTAAGATCAAAGAAGTAATTTTTTATTTCTCTTTCAGTCATTCCAGCTAAAGCACTTCCAACTCCAAAGAAATTTGCACCAACTCCAAAATAAGCTTTAACATCTGCAGCATTTCTTATTCCTCCCATACCTATTATAGATACATTCTCTCCAACTGCTTGTCTTATATCTCTTACACATTTTAATCCAACAGGAAGTATTCCTTTTCCTGAAACACCTCCAACTTTATCTTTATTTGTTAAAACATCATGTCCATCCACAGAAAAATAACCTGGGCCAACAGTATTTATTGCGACTATACCATAAGCTCCTGCATCTATCGCATATTTTGCAATCTCCTTAAGATTGCTCGCATTAGGAGTTAACTTGACAAAAACAGGTTTATTTGTCAATTCAACAACTCCCTTTGTTATTTCTTTCACAAGGTCTTTATCTTGGCCTAATTGCATTCCAACTTCTTTTTCATGAGGGCAAGATAAATTTAATTCAAGGCCATCTACATGTGGTCCCAAAGTACTAGCTACATATCTAAATTCATCAACATCTCTCCCAAATATAGATGCAAGTAAAAATTTATCCTTTGGAAAATTAATATTAGAAAGTTTTTTTGCAAATTCTGCTGCTCCGGGATTTGTTAATCCTACAGCGTTCATAAATTCTCCAGGATTATATTGCAAAAGAATAGGCTCTCTATTTCCAGAACGGGGTTCAGGTCCTATACTTTTAGTTGTTAATATTCCTACTTCTGGAATATTTCTTGCTATCCATTCTAAAGATGAAACTTCAGTAGTAATAATTCCTGAAGGAATAGTAAAAGGATGAACTTCCTTAGAACCAATTAATTTCTTCTCTCCTATTGTCATTTTCTTTTTACTCCATACACATCAACTTCATATTCTTTATGCAATTCCATAGATTGATTTACTTCTTTCTCAGGCAAGTTAATACCAAAAGTGTTTGATATATTTATGTGTGTTAAATTTCTTAACTGTTCTTCTGAAAATTCATTTGCTCTTAGAAAATTCAAAAAATGAGGATAAAAAGGTAATCCTGGAAATCCAGACATAAATGGGCTCTTTAATTTTTCTCTTAAAGTATGAGGAGCGTGGTCTGTTTCAATCCAATCAATTTTTCCTTCTTTTAACAATTCAAACATCTTCTTTTGAGAAACACTATCTCTTAATGGAGGATTTACTTTGTAAATAAGACCTTCCTCAGATTCTGGAATAGATTCGTAATTCAATAAACAATGATGAGGGGTTAATCCACATGTAATTCTTATATCTCCTTCTCTCCTTACTCTATCTATTAATTCAACTGATTCTGGAAGAGAAACATGAGCTATATGTAATTTTCCCATAAAATTTGATTCTTCTGCAAATTTTATTTGATCTTTTATTGATTCTACTTCAGACTCATTAGGTCTTGCATAAGAATGAGATTTTGGACTTAATGAATTCCAAAGATGAGGTTTTAAGAACGATTCTTTTTCACAATGAACTGCAAGAACTCCTTCATAACCTTCATCGTATAAAGTTTGGTATACTAATCTCTGTTCATCTTCTCCTATAATACCTAAATTTCCAACAGAATTTCCTGCGAACATTTTCAATCCAACAACTCCAATAGAATCTCCTTGTTTTGGAAAAAGTTCTCTCCAAGCTTTTACAACTTCTTGTATTTGATTTTGATTAGAAGTCAAACCAGCATAAAGTCCATAAAAAACGGGGGACTTAATCTTAAATGCATCATTCAATCTTTCTTCAATAAGTTTTCTTGAATTTATAGGGGGAGAAGTATTTGGCATATCAAAAATTCCAGACAAACCTATTCTTTCAGCAATACTTAAAGCGTGAGCTATTGTCTCTTTTTTATAACTTTGCTCCCAATCTCTGCAATGAACATGTGGGTCAATCATTTTAAGAATTAAAGTTGAGAGCAATGCTCGACTGCAGCAGCATGCATATCTGGAGCTTGATAAATTCCTCTTCCAACAATTCCATGGAATCTATTTCCAGCAGCTTTTGCAGCAGATTCAATCTTTCCGCCTTGAGCAATAAATCCTGGTGCGTAAAATATAGGATCAACGCCTTCAGCCTCAACAAGCTCTTTAACCTGTTTTATAACTTCGGGTTTATTTCCAGGAACAACAAAACTATTAACACCTGCTCTTGCAGCAATTCTATACATATCTAAAGCCCCTTCATCAGTAATAAATCCACCTTCACTAACAGCATAAGCTGGATGAGTCATTCTTCCACCCACAATAACATTTAATCCATTATCTAAAGCATGATATATCCATGCTCTTCCAGTTTCAGGACCAGCTTGTGGGAAAAGTATAACTGTATCTATGCCTGCTTCTTTGTTTAACTCTGCAAAATCTTTTCCAGTATCAGGAATATCTGTTGCAGCTTTTTGATGATCATAAATTAAAGGTTTATCTGTATGCTTTCTTGCAATCTCAACTACTTTTGGAAGCCCATATCTTAATCCAAGACCAAAACCTATTTTATATCCTCCAATTCCATCAACATCAGAAGTTTGTTTTATTAGCTCTTCAAATTGTGAGATTGTTTTTACATCACATGCAGGGATTACACTTCTATCTCTTCCTATTATCTTTTGCTCTAATCCTTTTCCAATACCATCACGAGCATTCTTCGTTCCATAAACCCTTATATAATTCGCCAATCTGTCTAAACCATTAACTATAAGTTTGTGACCACTTTCAAGCATAGGTTCACTTTTAAGAAACTCATATATTTCTGTTGCATTTACAACGGATATAACGGGTGTACCTGTTTTTTCTTGATATTCAGTAATTGCCTCTCTACTATCTATTGCAACTTCCTGCCTATCAACAGCAATTGCAAGCAAAGGAAGATTTTCCATTCCTAAGCTTTTCAAAAAAGTATTTGCTTCATATTTTGCATCACCAGCAGTAAAAACATCATCTAACTGAATTATCTTGCTATCTGATTTAGGAATTCTCCCAACAAGCAACTTTTTTGCCTTATCTGAAGGTTGAAGATTACTTGCCTCACCATGTGTCTTCTCATCCTTTCTTGAAAATACCCATCCAATATTATGGCCTTTAGAAGCCATTGCCATTGCAATAGGCGCTGCTAATCCAACTCCTTTATCAGGAATTCCATATAAAATATCTGCATCAACTCTAGAGTTAATTATCGCGTCAGCATAAAATCCTGCCAATGCATTAGATGATTCACCTTCATTAAAATCTCCTATGTTAACAAACCATGGAGAAATTCTTTTACTTTTTAATGTTCTATCATCTTTAGAATTATCAAAAATCTTTAGTGCTCCTGTGTTTAACAAGAAATTTATAAACTGTCTTTTAAACTCTTCCATGACTAGACAAGAAAAATATCCTTTAAAAGTTTATACCAGAAAAAGTTGCTGAAAGTGAGTGATGAATTAATAATATTAAAATCTAAAATGTTAAAACTCTTTCTCCTTTAGTATATAATTTTTCAGAAGAATATTTATCGGGACAGAATGCTCCCCTATTTTCTATCCTTATTCCTTTTTCTTTTGTGACTTGTCCAATTTTTTTAGACTCAATATCATACTCTTCTGCTATTTTAATTACTTCCTCTGGTTTTGGAGTAACTATAATCATTCCAGGCCCCATATTCCATGTTTTATATGCTTCAAAATCTGTAACTCCTCCTATTTTCTGAGTATATTCCATAATTTCTGGAGGTTCAAAAGAAGAATCAATTGTCGCACCCAATTCTGATGGCTTCAATACTCTTCCTAATTTTCCTGGAATTCCTCCGCCAGTAACATGGACTATTCCATGAACTTCTGTTCTTGGTTCTCCTGCATATCCACCAAACATATCAACCGCTGCTTTTGTATAAATTTTAGAAGGAGTTAATACTAAATCTGCTAAACTCTCATTTCTTCCTTCATATAAAACTTTATACCAATCTTCTCCATGAACTTTCTCCATTACTTTTCTAACTAAAGATAATCCATTTGATCTAAATCCTTTTTCTCTTAATCCCACTAAATAATCCCCTTCTTTAATTTCCATTCCGGTGAACATTCTGTCTTTTCTAGCAAACCATACAACTCCAGCTCCCCAATTATAATTAAATGGACCAAAACCCCCAACACAATTTCCAATTTCAGCAACTTCTCCGTTAATAATAACAACATTTGCTTCCCTTGCAGCATTAATATATCCCTCTGATAATTGTCTTACTTCTTCAATAAAAGGTTTTTCAGAAGTTCCAAGAGAATTGACATCAAGAACTGTTCCAACTAAAACAGGTTCTGCTCCTCTTACAACAGCATCTTCAGCAACCATAGCAATTAAATCATAAGCAATTGTTCTGTGATTATTTGCCATCTGAGCTATCTTTACTTTTGTTCCAATCCCATCAAAACCAATATTCATCAAAGTTCCTTCGGGTAAATTTGAAACATCGATTGCTCTTATTCCCGTAAAATCATCAAAGGGAACAATTACTTCTCCTAACTTTCCTTTCCTGTTATCCCATGTTTGCTTTGCAGCATTATATAACATTTTAGAAACATCATCACCCAAATCAATATTCACTCCTGAATCTGCATAAGTTATTGGTTTTATAATTTTACTTTTCATTCTAATCTCAACCCCATAGGAATTGCTTCCCCGTCAAAATATAAATTTTCATTCTCATCTTTTGAATATCTTCCATCTGCAATATACTCTAAGGTCTTTGGGAATATTACCCAATCTCCTACTTCCTTTAATGCATCCTGAACATTGTCTGAAAATTCTTCAATATTCTTAGGAAGTGGATAATTTATATCGAGAGGTTTAGAAATCATTAATACATTTCCACAATCCACTCTCTCATCAACAATATGTGTGCTGGATCTGAGATATTTTTCACCTGCTAACACAGCATCTCTCACAACATGATCTCCTCTGTATTTTGGTTTTCCATCAGAATTTTTTATTGTTAAATCTGCAGGATGAACATTAACTCCCAAAAATGAACTAACAAAAACAGGTGTTGCTTTTCTCATGTAACCTGCATAAGCAGCAACAGGGCATTCAAACTGCTTTAATACTTTCATACATTCTATCTCATAATTAACTCTTGTAAATTTATCTTTTATTGGCTTTCCTCTCTTTTCAAAAAAATTATCCATTCCATTTAAAAAAACACGAATTCCATAGGTATCTCCAATCACACTCGCATTACTCTTATAATTATCACTGAAAATAACTGCAACATGAAAAGGAGAAGTTCCTCTTTCTTCTTTTAATTTTTTTTCATGTTCTAATATTTTTATTAAATTAGTCCCTTTGCCAGATATAAATCCCGCAACTCTCAATTGACCATATTTTGAAGAATCATATAATTTTTCTAATTTCATTCTATATCCCAAATGATTTATTAGCAATGTCTCTTCCACCAGATCCAATAATTAAAACTTTTTTCATTTTATTTAAAATATTTTACTCCATTTCTAAATATTTGTATTCCATCATACTCCTCAGGAATTTCTTTTCCTTGCCTTATAAGTTTTTCTTTTAAAAGAGGCCAATGAGGCAATTGTGTAAAAGATATTGCTCTTTCTGGATGAGGCATTAATCCAAAAATCTTTCCAGTCTCATCTGTAATTCCTGCAATATTTTCTAAAGAACCATTGGGATTTGCAGAAAGGTTCTGATATTTACATATTTCCCCTTCAACATATTTCGCTGCAATAAGATTTTTATTATTAATTTCTCTTAAAACCTCTGGACTTGCATAAAAATTTCCTTCTCCATGTGCTATTGGAAGAGAAATTCTTCCTATATCCTTTGTCCAAGGACTTTTTCCATTAAAATCTAAATCTACCCACCTATCAATATATTTTGCAGAATCATTATGATTTAAAGCAACTTGCGCTTGACCATATTTCCCATTAAGTGCTGGCAAAATCCCAAGATTTGCTAAAACCTGAAACCCATTACATATCCCAATAACTAGTTTATTATCTTCAGTGAACATTTCTATACCCAAATTATTTTTTATTTTCCAAGCCAAAGCATTTCCAGAACCAGTATCATCTCCATACGAAAATCCTCCTGGAAAAGCAACAATTTGATAACCTTTTGATTTTTTTGGAGTTTCAATTAAATCATTTATATGAACTAAATCTGCTTTGGCTCCAGCTTTTTCAAATGCAAATTTCGTTTCTTCGTCACAGTTTATTCCATATCCTGTTAAAACTAATACTTTTGGTGTTGCCATTTTAATAATCCTTAAATGTTGATTTATATGATTCAGTCATATCATTAATCGTAGTATAAACTACTTCCTTTCCTTCTCTTGTTATTTTAAATTGATCGTCCCCTCTTATTTTTCCAACCATTGCAAAAGTATTATTCCCAATTTCTCTTTCAAATATTTCTTTATTTTTAGGATTAATAGTTACAACTAATCTTCCCTGACTTTCTGAGTATAAAGTAAAATCTTCTCTTGTACAATCGCTTGGAATTTCTCCAAAATTAACATCCATTCCTAATTGCCCTGCAATTGCACTTTTTGCCAAAGCTGTAACTAATCCTCCTCTATGAACACTTATTGCAGAAGCAATTAATCCTTTTTCAGCAGCTTTAGAAAACGCATTATACGTACTAAGATTTACTTTTGCATCAACTTTTGGAACATTATTTCCAATATATTTTTTCCCTCTTTCTTGCTCTCCTTTCATTGCGAAATATTCACTTCCGCCCAACTCATCATGTGTAGTTCCAAGAACATACACTAAATCTCCTTCAAATTTCGAATCAATAGAAACAGCTTTTTTCGCATCTTTTATTACTCCTAATGTTGAAATTAATAAAGTAGGCAGAATAGAAATTTTTAATGGATTTCCTGATTCATCAAATCCTTTAAAATCATTGAACATGCTATCTTTTCCAGAAATAAAGGGAGTCCCAAATTCTGTTGCACAATCATAACACGCCTGGCATGCTCTCTTCAATTGTCCAAGTCTTTCTGATTCAGTAGAACTGCACCAACAGAAATTATCAAGCAATGCAAGATGTTCTAAATCTGCTCCGGTTGCAACAGCATTTCTTACTGCAGTATCAATTGCACATGCAGCCATATCATAAGTATCAATTTCACTATAAGAAGGATTAATTCCATGGGACATAACAACTGCCTTATCCGAGTCTAATCTTGGTTTTACAACGGTGGCATCGCCATTTACTCTTCCTCTTCCTTGTAATGGCTTAATAACACTTCCACCCTGCACTTCATGATCGTATTGCTTAGATATAAATTCAAAACTTGAAATGTTTTGTCTTCTTAACATATCATGTAAGGAACCTGTTAAATCATCTAATGATTCAAAAGTTGGCTCTTCATGAATTTTTCTTGTGAAAGTAGTTTTAATTGGTCTTGGTGGCAATCCATTGTGTAAAAATTCCATATCAACATCCATAACAACTTTTTCATTATAATCTGCAACACACTTTCCAGAATTTGTGAATTCTCCAATTACAGTTGCTTCAACTCCTCTTTTCTTCATTAAATTATTAAAATTGTCCCATTTTTCTTTTGGAACTGCTAATGTCATTCTTTCCTGTGATTCTGAAATCCATATCTCCCAAGGAGCAAGCCCAGGATATTTTAAAGGAACCTTATTTAAATCAACATAACACCCACCAGATTCTTTTGCCATTTCTGCAACAGAACAAGATAATCCTCCTGCACCATTATCAGTTATACTTCTATATAAATTTCTGTCTCTTGCTTCTTTAATAAGTGCATCTGACATTTTCTTCTGCGTTATAGGATCTCCTATTTGTACAGCAGTTGCAGGACTTCCAGAATCAAGTGCTTCAGAAGAGAAAGTAGCCCCATGAATACCATCTTTCCCAACCCTTCCACCAACCATTACAATATAATCCCCCGACATTGCCTGTTTTTCATGCATTACATGTCCATTTCTTTCCCTTGGAATTAATCCTTCAACACCAACAAAAACTAATGGACTTCCTTTATAACAATCATCGAAAAAAACAAATCCTTGGGGTGTTGGTATTCCAGAACAATTTCCACCAACATTAACTCCTTCAATTTCTCCATCTAAAAGTCTTCTTGGAGAAAGCATCTTCTGAGTCTTATCTTTTCCTCTATATAATGGAGATTTATCATTTGGATTTCCATTACAATATCCAAACCTATGATTAAATGGTTTAGCTCCAAGCCCAAAACCTAGCGCATCTCTATCAACACCAACAACTCCAGTAATAGCTCCCCCAAACGGGTCTAGTGAAGAGGGTTTATTGTGAGTTTCTATTTTATCTGTTACTAAATATTCTTCATCAAATATTATTCCACCTGCATTATCTGTAAATACTGAAACACAAAAATCTTTATCTCCTTTTTTCTTCCTAATTTCATTTGTTGCCCTTTTAATAAAAGTTGTAAACAATCCATCTTCAAATTCATCAATAGAATCTGCAAATATTGTATGCTTACAATGTTCGCTCCATGATTGTGAAATTGATTCCACTTCAATATCAAATGGATTTCTTCCTAAATTATTAAAATAATTTTTAACAGATTTCATATAAGCTAAATCCATTGACAAAGGCCCTCTTCTGCTTCCATCAGGATTTGCAATTCCTTGTTTTCCTATAATTGCTAGTTGCTCATCATCAGAGTTTAATATGTCCACTAATCCTGCAGCAGGTTCTTCGTTAAGTCTTACTCTGGGAATTATTGCATCCATTCCCCCATCTCTCATAAATTCATCATAACTTTTAACAGAGGCTCTTTGAATTACTGAATTTGAAAAAGAATCACCAATCTTAGCAACATCATCTCTTGTCAAATTTCCTGATAAGAACATTACCTGAGAATTATAAACTGTTTGACCATCTAACTTTCTTTTAAAACGATCTTCTACAATTTCTCTTGCAGTATTTCCAACATTGTCAGTTACGCCCGGTAAAAAACCAACTTCAACAGAATAATCAAATTTTTCTGGTGCCTTTGGCTGATTTATTCCAGTTTCTTGCGTTATAGGATTAGAAAGCATAGAAGCAACAGAACTTAATTCTTTTTCATCTAAAGAAATGTCAAGTGTATAAACATCAACAAGATTTACCTCATCAACGTAAGAATCCATTGATTGTATTTTTCTTTTCTTTACTTTTGCTCTTGTATCTCCAGTCTTAGTAATAACCTCTATTCTATTCACCATGAGAATATTAATTAAACCAAGCTTTAAAAAGTTCTCTGGAAAAAAGTCATCAAAAAGAAGTAATGAATTATTAATATAAAAATTTAATTTTAAGCTAATTATCCAATTTCTTTTACTAATCTTTTAACATATGTTTTTATTTCGTTTTTTACTTTTATACAATATTCATAGGACATATTTTTTGGATCATTAATCTTCCAAAATGTAATTTTATTAGAATTTGCAAGATAATCAGGTAAATTTTCATTTTCAGCCATTATAATAATCCTATCTGCTATCTTAACCATTTCAGGAGTTAATTGTTTTCTTTTATTTTTTGATAAATCCAAACTCTCTTCATTCATACATTTTACTACAGATTCGTGCAAGGCTTCTCCTTCTTTCTCTCCAACGATTATCCCTGCAGAAATTGATTTATTCTTCTCTGATAATTTATTAAAGAATGCATTAGCCATTTGGCTTCTTGCAACATTACCTTTGCATACAAATAAAACATTCATGATTTAACAATCCATGTCGAGTTTAAAAACTACACCCTAAGTTTTATATACCAATATTCTTTAAGCTATTTATGGCATCAACACCACCAGGCGCACAAAAGATGAAGATTGACTACACTGTTGACAAGAAAGTCTATGACGATTTTGTGAAGAACTGTAGCAGAAAAGGATTTGCTCCACAGGTAATAGTTGAAAGACTTATGGCAAAGTTCAACGAAACAGGACAAATATAAAATCCAAAATTTAACCTAATCTAATCTTCTTGGCAATTATTAAGAATTGTAATAATCCTTTTAAAATGTATTATATTCCTATTGTAATGAAATATGGCACTATGATTTATGTTACTTCTGATAAAGGGATTTTAATGATAAACAAAAATAAAAGAGTAAATGATCCCAATTCAGGATATTATACTCTTCCAGGAGGGAAGCTAGAACCTGATGAAAAAGGATTGACAAATCTGGAAGGAAGGCCCATATCTACAATAAGAGAGACGAAGGATGAAGCAGGAATAACTGTATTCAATCCAATTCTCAGAGGAGCAATTCTATTTGATAATAAAGATAGAACATTTGATAATTGGCCAAATCCGGATAATTTTCTTGTTTATATTCTTTCAGCAACAGAATATGAAGGAGAATTAAAAGAAAGCAATGAAGGAGTTCCATGCTGGATTCTTCCTGAAAGTATCCCTTCTCTTCCAATGAATCCCGGGGACAAACTAATGTATGGCTGGCTAATGGATGATAATTTCAAACAAGGCAGGAATTTCATAGGAATAATAAAACACAATAGAAATGAAATTGATGAAGCTGGCAGCTGGGTCGACTGGCTCTAAAAGAAATAGAGAAATATAGTCAAACTTAAATAAGATCTTTAACTAATAATTAAATGGGTAAAACAAGTGCTATATTTCTATTAATATTCGTTGTATTTATAGCATTTATTTATTGGTATTTCATACCTAGGAATACCTGCGAACCAATCACTCAATGTCGTATTCTTTCAACAAATAAAACATGCATTTCTGATAATGACTGCTTTTCAAGTTCTTCCCAAGGAATTTGCAATATGAATACATTCAAATGTACAAACATGATACTTAAGATAAATAATAAAGAAAGTTGTTTGGAAGGAAATGGAACCTGGTATGAAGCAGGATGCTAAAAGGCAGATTTAAATAATATATTTAACAAGAACAGGTTAATATGAAAAAAAAGAGGAAAGATAATTCAGGAGAAAAGGAATTCAAAAAGCTTGAAAAGGACTTTGTAGCCTTTGGAAATAGGAAGAAAGTATTCTGGCCAATAACAATAGCAACAATAATCATAAGCATAGTTGGTATTCCTGTAATGATTCAGGACAAAACTTTCTTTGAGCGTTTCCTTGTTATATGGATTCTTGAGATAATTTACATAGGAATGTTTGTCAAATGGGGCGGCAGAAAAAATAAGAGATGGATAAGAAAAAGGTAATTTCAACCTATAATCTTCATCTCTGCACTCTTCTTAAGCATTTTTAATCTCTTCATATACCTCATTCTAGCTCTTTGCTCAATAATTATCCATATAATAAGCAATACTATAAGAAAAACAAGAAGCAGCACAACATACGTCAATAAAGTCTCATTTATCATGTACAAACATAGAAAGAATACTTTTTATTGATTTATGTGATTTAATTTATAATATTAGTTTATCTTCTTATTTTTCTCTTATTCAATCTATCATGATATCTTCCTTTTCTTGCTCTTTCAATGGATACCAAGAAAACTATCCATATTACTATAATAAGGCATAACCAAGCAATATAACCCCGAAAAAATAGAAACCTCACAAAAGCTATTATAGTTATTATCAAAAATAAGATATTAATCAGAAATATATTTCTTTCTGGATTCATACATATACTCAGAAAATATACTTTTTATTTATTTTGGTTAACTCAACGAATAGCTTCCAAACCATTTGAAGTCTTCAAATTATTTATAAACAGGTTTTCCTTATATTTTTTATGGATGAAAATCACTTTATGTTAATATCTCTTGAAGATTCAAAGTCAAAATCTATATCAGAAGTATTGGGAAGCAAAACATGCAAAAAGATAATTGGTTATCTTTCCGAAAGAAAAGAAGCAAGCCAAAAAGACTTATCAGATGTATTAACAATCCCTATGAACACTCTTGATTATAACATAAAGAAACTTCTTGATTCAGGATTCATACAAAAAAGAAAAAATTTCTTCTGGAGTCAAAAAGGAAAAAAGATTGTAATGTATGAATTATCAAACAAATCAATTGTAATATCTCCAAAAAAATCCTCTTCCCAAAAATTCAAAGCAATTCTTCCTGCATTTATTCTTACAGCCGCAGGAACTTTCGCAGTCTGGGCTTATGAAAAAATAAGATATTCCCTCTATGCTCTTCCTCATGCTATTTCAAATTCTGCTTCAGGTGCCTCAGATATTCTTTTATCAAAGGGTATAGAAACAACCCCATCTGCTCCCACAGCAACAGGAGTAACTATGGATTATTTTTCAAACTCAGCAATTCCACACGCAACTTTGATATGGCCATGGTTTTTAGCAGGAGCACTTTTAACAATACTTATAATTTCAATTGTAAATTGGAAAAAACTTTAAACAATACAGATGAAAGGAGGACAAAATAACAAAACATGAAAAAAGAAAACAGCGCAATCGTCATAACATGCATAATTGCTGTTGTTGTATTGATAATTGCTATACTTGCAATTTCAAGATTTGGTGGAGTAAATCCAGCTTCAGGAAAGAGTGTTACAGTTGAAGGAGTATCTACAATAAAAGCCCTTCCAGATGTAATTTCAGTATACTTTAGTATTGAAACAAAAGGAACAACAAGTGCTGAAGCAAAAGACGCAAACACTAAAATCTACGATGATTTAGTTGAGCAATTAACTATAGCAGGTTTCAATGAAAGTGAATTAAAGACCGAAAGTTTTAATGTATATCCAAATACTTACTGGGATACACCAAGTGGAAAACAAAAGACAGATGGTTTTATTGCAACTCATTCACTTAAATTAGAACTTACTTCCGACCAAAGTGAAAAGCTATCTCCAGCTATAGATGCAGGAGTAAAAGCAGGCGCAGGAATAAGCTACATAAATTTTGAACTTAGTCAAAAAGCTCAGAATGATTACAAGGCACAGGCTCTTAAGGAAGCTTCACAGGACGCAACAATAAAAGCAGATGCAATTGCTTCAGGATTCAATAAAAAAGCTGGAAAACTCTTGTCAGTTCAGGTAAATAGTTTCAACTATTATCCTTGGAATGCTTACACTTCAATGGATGCAAGTGGAAGAGCTCCAACAGACATAGCATTAGCAAAAGAAACTGCAATGAATATAAATCCAAGTGAACAAGATGTGACTGCATCAATAACTGCAACATTCAGACTTGAATAAATTTATTTTTATTTTATTTTTTATCCTTTTTTACTTTTTCTTCTTTATTTTTTTCTTCGTAATAGTTTTATTTTTATTATCCTTTTCTTTCTTTCCTTCAAAAGCTTTATTCAGAGCCTTTCCAACATTAAGGGAAGCTTTCTTAAATTCATCTCCAACTTCTTCCCATGAGAATTCGGATTTGTAAGACTTCTTCTCTTCTAGTTTTTTATCCTCTATTTTAGACTTCATATTATCCATATCTTTTCTGTTAACATACTCCTTAGGTTTTCTCTCTTCTCTTGAATTTCTTCCTGTTCTCCTGTATTCTTCATTTATTATAATTAAATATCCAATTATTATTGTTACAAAAAATACAATAGGATATATGTTATGTGAAAGAATTTTTGCTAGGGTATCAAAATATACAAAGGTCTGAGCAAACTCAAGAAGCTTGTACACCAAATTTACAATAAATATTCCCAATACTCCACTTGATATAGGCGCAAGAAGATTTAAAGGAAATTCAAAGCTCCAAAAAATACCATTTAGCATTCCAATTAAGAAGAGAATAACAAATAAACCCAAAAGAGAATTAAAAAACTGAACTATATTTGTATAAACTATATTGTTTATTGAAGAAATAAGAACATTTGCAATAATAAGAAGCACAATTAATACAATAAAACCAGTTATTGAGTGCAATACTATGCTCAATGAAGATCTTCTATAACTCATCCTCTTCAATAGACGATATAATTTATAAATATTTATACGTGTGTAATATTCTTTCTTAAGGTTTATAAACCATAAAAGAATAATAAATTTATGCTAGGTGATAACATAATAGAGGTAAAAAATCTTGTTAAAAGATACGGAAAAATTGCTGCTGTAGATAATATTACATTTGAAGTAAAACGGGGTGAAACATTTGCATTCCTTGGTCCAAATGGGGCAGGAAAAACAACCACAATAAAAATTCTCACAACTCTTCTTCATCCAGATTCAGGAGAAGTAAAAATAGACAATCATCCAATTCGTGAAACAAATAAAGTAAGACAATCGTTTGGAATTGTATTTCAGGATCCCAGCCTAGATGATCAATTAACTGCAATTGAAAATCTTGAATTTCATGCAATTCTTTATCATGTTTCAAAAGAAATAAGAAAAAAAAGAATTCCAGAATTGCTTAAATTAGTTGATTTATATGATAGAAGAAATGATCTTGTAAAGACTTTCTCAGGGGGAATGAAAAGGCGCCTTGAAATTGCTAGAGGACTTATTCATCACCCAAAAATTCTATTTCTTGATGAGCCTACAATTGGCCTTGATGCACAGACAAGAAATTTTCTATGGAATTATATTAAAGAACTAAACAAAAAGGAAAAAATGACTGTATTTCTTACAACTCACTATCTCGAAGAAGCTGAGAAAATTGCAGACAGGATAGCAATAATTGATCACGGGAAGGTAATAAAGATTGGAACTCTTTCGGAACTTAAAAAACAAACAAAATCAAAAGATTTAGAAGAAGTCTTCCTTAAACTCACAGGATATAAAATTAGGGAAGAGAATGTAAACTCAAAAGAAGCATTCAAAACAATGCATAGAGGGATGAGAAGATGAATAGTCCCATTTACATAATGTGGCTGAGACAGCTAAAAAGAACCTGGCGTTCAAAAACACGTCTAATTGCTTCTCTCGTTCAACCTCTGCTTTTTCTTGTTGCTCTTGGTTTTGGTCTAGGCCCTGTTTTTCAAAAAGCAGGTGGAGGCAATTACATTGACTTTTTATCTCCCGGAATAATTGCAATGACAATTCTTTTCAGTTCCATGTTTGCAGGAATGGAAGTTCTTTGGGATAAAGAATTTGGATTCCTAAAAGAAACATTAGTTGCTCCAGTCTCAAGATGGAAAATTATGCTTGGAAGAACTCTTGGAGGTGCAACAGTATCCTCTCTTCAGGGAGTTTTGGTATTTATTTTAGCAATTATTATAGGATTTAGACCATCACATGCTTCTCTCATAATAGTTTCATTCTTCTTCATGTTTTTGCTAGCTTTGCTTTTTACCTCTCTTGGAACTGCAATAGCTTCAAAGCTCAATGATATGCAGGCATTCCCTATAATAATTAACTTTATTATAATGCCTCTTTTCTTCCTATCAGGAGCTCTATTCCCAGTTGATAATCTTAAAGGAATCTTGGCGGATATAATAAAAATAAATCCTCTTTCATATGGAGTAGATGCTCTCAGACATACTCTTGCAGGAGTGGGAAGTTTTAGTCTTCTTCTTGACCTTGCAGTACTTGTAGTTTCAACAATTATTGTACTCTTTGTTGGAAGCAAAATGTTCAATACAATTGAAATTTAATTATAGGTAAAACTTTTAATATTAACTGTATTTTCTAATTCCATGATATTAATAATTTCCACATGTGAAGAGAAGATTCACGAAATGGAGTTTGTAACTCCCATAGAGAATATACTTAAAAATAAAAAAATCCCTTTCTTTACAAAGCATTACAAAAAAATAAAAGAAGAGGATTTAACGAAAGCAGATAAGATTATAATTACGGGAACATCTCTACAGGATAATGCATTCCTTAGGGATATTAATTATTTTAAATGGATAAAATCTACAAACAAACCCCTTCTTGGAATATGCTCCGGTATGCAAATTATACTTCTTACATACAAAGGAAAACTTGGCAATAAAAAAGAGATTGGCCATTACAAAGAGAATTTTACAAATGAGTTTTTAGGAATGAAAGGAGAAAATGAAGTCTATCATTTGCACAACAATTATATAGCTCTGCCTAAAAATTTTATATCATACACAAAAAGTAAGATACCCCAGGCAGTAAAACACAAAGAAAAAGAAATGTATGGTGTTTTATTTCATCCGGAAGTAAGAAACAGTCAATTAGTAGAGTATTTTGCTGAAAAAATATAAGATTATTTAATTCTGAACTGAAATATTCAAATTGCCTTCTTTAATTTTATTCTTCTTAAACATCCATGGAAAACTAAGGCGAAATATGCTTTTGAGTTCTCCCTTATAAAAATACAAGGCTACAATTGTAACTATAGCTATTCCTGCAACTGAAACATAAATATCCAGAGCATTTGAATAAATAACTCCTCTTATAAAATAAACTGTAAATATTGTATTAGGAAGATTACCAAAAAAAGTAGCTATTGAAAATTTTTTTAAATTTATCTTCATAATTCCTCCAAGAAGATTTGGAATTAGCGGGGGAACTATAAAAGCGGCACTCAGTATAAAAATCGTCTTGAAATTGTGCTTTTCAATTATCTCGTCAAATTTCTCTAAATTTCCTCCTCTTCTCTCAAGATAACTTCTTACATAATATTTTCCTAGTTTTTTTGCAATAAAATAGTGAGTAATAGCCCCGCCCATTATTCCTATCATTGCACATAGGAGCAAAATAGGAATTGAAAAAAAGACAAATCCAGCAAATAACATTGCAGTGGTGGAAAATGAGAACGCAATTAAAACTACAAAAAGCAAAAGATAAACAATTACAGAAATAGCATAATTTGCAGAAACCAATTTCTCAAGAGAAGAAAGATTAAAACCAAAAATACCTGAAAATATTGCTACAATTAAAGAAATTACAAGAAACCCTACAAAAAAAGCAAACTTCCTCCTATTGTTCATTATGTAAAATCTCCAGATTTTATATTTGTCAAAAATTTCCTATTTTTCATTATATTTTCTAACAAGACTATTTGTATTCAGATTTATTAAATAACTTTTTTTAAAATGTCCTTCCCTAACCTGAACCTGAACAAAAGTTTCATGTCCGCTTGTAATAACATTTCCATATATTACTTGAGAATCAGTAAGATTTATGTTTACACTTAGTATGCTTACTACTTTTTGTTTTTCAACTTCAGTTAACGGTCTCAAATCTTTTTGTATGCTTTTAACTTGATATATTGCATAAAGAACTGTTGCAATTAATAAGATTCCAACTATAATAAGAGCAATCTTAAGAATAGATAATTTCCTCATTAAAAGATAATAGTTTTATTGTTAAAAAATCTATCTCTTCATGTAACATTAATTCTCACTCGTATCTTAGTGCATCAACAGGTTTTAACTTAGAAGCTCTATATGCAGGAATTACACCCGCAATCATTCCTATTACAATGGAAAAAACTAATGCTCCAATTAAAAGCCCAGGAGTTATTGCAGTATTCCCAAGCAATCTCCCAATTCCACCTCCGGCAGTTCCAGAAGAAGAGGCAACCATTGAACCAATTATCCCAGAACCAATCACGCCCAAAATTATTCCTCCAAGTCCTCCAACTAACCCTATCATTCCTGCATTCAACAAGAATATTGTAAGTATGTTTTTATTTCTAGCACCAATTGCTTTCATTATTCCTATTTCTTTTGTTTTTTCAAGCACAGAAGTAAACATGGTATTTGCTATTCCTATTGCTCCGACAATCAAAGATATTGCAGCAATTGCTCCGAGAAATATAGCCATTGTACTCATAGTCTGCTTAAATGTCTCCTGCATTGCAGAAGGATTTGTAACAGTAAAATCTTTTTCAGTCGCTTTTAAAATTCCTCTTGACATCATAAGTTTACTATTTATAGTATTCACAGTTTCATTTGATATAGCAACATCTTCTATCTTTACAGAAATTGAATTAAACTCTTCTTGACCTATATTATCAAAAATATCTCTCGCAGCCTGAATGGGCATGTAAACGCTATTTCCTCCGTTAAGAATTCCAACTACCTTGAAAGATTTCCCTTCTATAGTTATCTTTGAATTAAGGGGTATATTATCAAATGTTGAAGTAGCAAGATTACTTCCAATAACTATTGAGTATGTATCGCCGCTTCCTAAAAATCTTCCAGACTCTATTGTTTCAGTTGTAATCTCTTTCCATATTAATTCATCAACCCCAGTAACTCTAACACTAGCAGATTTAGAAAGATAAGCCATGCTTCCAGAAGAAGAAACACTTCCCATTACATAAATTACATTGGGTATTGTTTTTATAACATTTATATCTCTTGAAGTTAGATTTTTTGCTTGCGTAGTTGAAGAAGAACCTCCGCCTCCTCCCTGAAATTGAAACTCTCCTCCGCCTCCTCCAAAACCAACATTTCCTCTAGCTCTTGAAAAACCAGGTGTCACAGTAAGCACATTAGCTCCTAAATTTCCCAATCTGCTTTCAAGTTGCTGCTGTGCTCCAATACTTATTGAAATAATTGAAACGACAGCTGCAATACCAATTATAATTCCTATAATTGTAAGCCAGCTTCTTAACTTACTATGTATGAGAATATTCCAGGCAAGCTGAAAAGATTTTTGTAATCTCATGGGATTATTTTCTCTCTTTTTCTTTTACTTTCCTAATCCATTCGGGTGTTTCAGAATTATCCTTTTTTGATTTTTTTCCAAGAGAACCTTTTTTGTATTTACCATAAATAAAAAGCCCAATAAGAGCAGCCAGAAGAACTCCAATTATGATGTACCATTTAGTATTACTATTTTTCTTTGAACTATTAGCAGAGAAGTTTCCTCTTTGAAAATTTCCATATGCTCCACTTGGAGGAACACCTGCTGTAATATTTCCTGAAGGAACAGAATTAAATTGAACATGCTTAAGAACACTCCTTCTCACTCCTATATTATCTGTATAATCAATCTGAACTGTTAAATTTCCACTATTTCTTCCTAATGAAACTAAACTAAAACTTGCAACAGTATAATCTCCTGAATCTAAATTTCCTACCATCTGCCCGTTTGTCCCTGTAACTCTAAAACCATTCTGCTCAGGAATTCTTATTATCATAGAGTTTGCAGTATTCTTTCCAATATTTGCAATTGCCAGAGAAACTTCTGAACTTGTTGAATCCTGAACAACCAAATCAAAATCAGTCTGAGCATTTGCAATATCTATATCCATAGAATAAACTGCACCAGAACTTGCAAATTGATCAGAGAATACATTAAGTTTTAATGAATTAACTCCCTCAACAGCATCCGGAGAAACTCTTACTTTATAATGCATTACAACATCTCCTGAAAAATCCTTGTATTCTCTTATGGGATTCTCATTACTATCCAAACTAAAAGGAAAACTATCAACTAATTCAAATTTGGCATACTTAACTGAACTTCCTAAATGTGCATTTATCCAAACATCAACATACTCTCCAGGATTTGCAGGATAAGGTTCGTATCTAAGAGAAGACAGTTGAATCCCTCCATAACTGGAATCTACAGAATAATTTACATCTTTTGCTGAAACAAAATTACAAACAATCATGCTCATAAAAACAAAGAGAAACATAACAAAAGCCAATTTTCCGTACCTATTTTTCATCTTTAAATTAGTGAAATTTTCTTTTTAAATACTATGAATTTCAAATCCATTAGTTTTTCTTCACCTCTTTTTCAATTTTACCGTCCTTAATATAGATTATTCTCTTTGCATATGTAACTAAATTTAAATCGTGAGTAATAAGTATAATTGTTTTTCCCTTCTTATTTAATTCTCCAAGAAAATCCATAACAAATCTTCCTGTATTTGAATCTAAATTTCCAGTAGGTTCATCAGCAACTATTATTTCCGGATCATTTGCCAAAGCTCTGGCAATTGCAACTCTCTGCTGTTGCCCTCCTGAAAGTTCAGTAGGCTTATGATGTAATCTCTCCCCCAAACCAAGCATATTCAATAATTCTTCCGCTCTTTTTTTTGCTTCTTTCTCAGGAGTATCTATCATCTCCATTGGAAGCATAACATTTTGCAGAGCACTCAAAGTAGGAATCAGATTAAACTGCTGAAATATAAATCCAATTGTCTTACCTCTCAAAAATGCAAGAGCAGATTCATCCATATGAGATATATCTTTATCTTTAAGAAAAGTGCTTCCCCATGAAGGTTTATCTAGGGCCCCTATAATATTGACCATTGTGGATTTTCCAGAACCAGAAGGGCCAGTTACAGCGACAAACTCTCCTTTCTTTATATCTAAATTTATTTCCTTTAAAACAACAAGAGGCTCTGCGTTCCCCATATCATATTTTTTCCATACACCATCTATTCTTATCAAAGATTCTTTCATCTCGCAGGCATTCCCCCTCTGAAACCAGTAATGTTCAAAGTGTTACATATTTCATTTGAGGGATTAATTATTCTACAATATTCCATGCAATATCTTGGATTAGCTTGACAGTAATTGCTTATTTCTCCTGCATTTTGTGCATTATCAAAAAAAGAAGTAATCTCAGCTCTAACACTTTCATTCAACTGAAAGTTACCATTTGAAAAATTTCCGTTTCCATATCTAAAATTATTATTTCCATTTGATGAATGAGCCCCTATAAAATATCCTCCTACACCTCCAACAATTAGGAATATTACAGAGAAGAGAATTATCTTACCAAGGGCATTTCCTTCGCTTTTCATCAATTAAGTAAAGAAGTTTTGTTTATAAACCAAATGGATAATAGTTCCATCTCAATTAAAAATCTTTAAATAACCAATTAAATATATTATAACATAAGATGGGACCAATACCAATGTTGCTTCAAGGGGTAGGAACTGAATTAATATATTCATTTGTAATAATAGTTTGCAGCCTTATGGTGTATCGTGCAACAAGGGAAATGTACGAATTAAGCTCATATAAGGGAATAAAATATTTCAGGTATGCATTTTTATTTTTTGCAATAGCCTATTTATTCAAGTCTTTTATAAAATTTTTATTAGTATACTTCGGAGCTTCAAGAATAATTGATATAACTCCAGGATTTGTAGGGATGATAACATTGTTTGCATTTATGTATTTCAGTTCCTTATCTGTATTCTATCTCCTTTATAGTCTCATATGGAAAAGATGGAGTGGAAGATATGGCATTATAACAAGTTTCCACATACTTTCTATAGCAATAGCATTCATAACCATAACAACAACAAGCATTGCGGTACTCATTGGAATAAATCTTTTCATTCTTGCAATTGCAATAATTGGTTTGATTATTACATATAATGAATCAAGAACTCACAAAAGATCAAAAAACAAAAAGAAAGGAAGCAGCATGTATTTCATATACACTCTCTTATTTATATTCTGGATATTTAACATAGTTCAGGTTTTAGTTCCAAGCTTCCTTCAATTTTCCCAAATATTGGTGGATTTAGCATCTTTGGGAATCTTTTTAACAATTTTATATAAGGTTCTTAAAAAAACAGGTTCCAATTAAAATGAAAAAAAGGGGAAGATTAGAGATAATAAAAGATATACTAAGAGTAATCCAGGAAAATAGGAATTCTATAAAACAGACTCCGCTTCTTAGAAAATCAAATGTTTCTACATTAAAATTTAAGGAATATTCAAAAGAACTTCTTGAAAAAGAGTTCATAAAAGAAACACAGAATAGTTACGGAGAAAAGGTAATCTCTCTTACTCAAAAAGGATATGATTTTCTTGAGAAATATAAAACAATAATAAGCTTCATTGAAGAATTTGAATTGTAAATAAATTTTCTATAAAAAATTATATTTTTTATTTATCTTCCTCCACCTCCGCCACCCCCAACTCCTCCTCCACCTGCTCCTCCAAATCCACCGCCACCCATTCCTGAAGCTGATGCGGACAAAGCTCCTAAATTAAAGAACATCCCACTAGTAATTCCAGTGTACATTTTATTTTGATTTTCATTAATTAAATTGTTAACTCTAAGTTCCTTTATTACTTTCTCCGGCACTCCAAGAGCAGTTGCATAAATTAAATATTCATTCCATATAACAACTGTTTTGTGAGTAGCACTTGTTATAGAAAATGAATTCTTCAAATATCTCTTGAATGCTTTCCATTTTTGGTATTCAATGTAATATTCTCCATTAAACCTTGAAAAAATTGCTCCCATAAAAAGAGAAGTTATGAGTACAATGGTTAACACATACAATCCAATAGTAAGTGGATTCATTGTAACTAATCCAAACAAAAATATAACTACAAATAAAGTTAAGAAAATTCCTCTAAGAGCTGTATTCTCTTTAAAATACACCTTTCCCCCTTCTTTAACATCTTCCCTTAACTCTTTAAATCTGTCCAATAAAAGAGGATTAACAACATTTGCATAATAAAAACTCTTCATGAACTTTTTTAAATTAAAATAATCCCCATCCATCAATTCGTTATCCTTGTCTTTCCTTAAATTCAACTGTATAAACTCAATAATATCATAAATTTCTTTCTCAATCTTGTCTCCTTCAAACTTATTTAATTTAACATATATCTCTTTTCCTTTTTCTTTTATGTCTATTATCTTATTATTATAAAAATTTAACAAAACTGATGCAAAAAGATTTTTGTCTATCCTAAAAAAAGGAGGATTAAAATATGCAGATACTTCCCAGAATTTTCTTTTATTAGGAAATGTGCTTAATTCCTTTGGGGTTTCCTCATACGCCTTCTCTCTTCCAAATACAAACCATACGATAAAAAAGAAAATGCCTGGAATAAGAGACAATAAAAGAGCAATCATTCTAGAACCAGAATCAAACTTAAACCCATTTTGATTAATTATAGTATAATTAGAGATATCTCCTTTGTAAGGTATATACAAAACTACATTTTCATTTGGAAGATATTTTTTATCTTTTACAACATCTCCTGCAACTATGAAATTTTTATTGCTCAATTTCACATGATTTTTGGGAGAATAAACAACAAACTTAATGTAATAATTATTATTTATTCTAAACAAATTCACCGGACGAATCTCATATTCTGAATTAATTACATACTCTTTGCCTTTTGTAAAACCAAGGGTATCTCCATAAGAACATCCATATTCATTATTTTCGGTATAAGGATAACAAGGAAAGATTCCATCAGAATTATAACAATTTCCACTATAATCTCTTACATATTCTTCTCCCCCAGAACATTGAACATCATATATAACCGCTGAGTTAACATAACCTTCATTGTTAACTACCCAATAAATTGGACTTACAAAATTTCTGAAAAGAGCATGATAATCTTGATCTGGATTAAAATGCAATTCTTCATGTATGCTTGTTCCATTTACATCTATCTTTGAAAAATAAAAATTAAATGAAGAAAAATTCCCAAAACTAAAAGCAACAACTCCTCCTAAAAGAAGTACTATTGTAATTATAAGGACAACAGGAAATTCCGGTTGCACTCCCACTCCTTTAAATTCACTCATGTTTCATTTTATAATTATTTATTTCCGCTGAACAATAACATTCTTCTTCCATCTTAATCGTCTCTTCTTTTTGATAAAGATGTATGAAAAATTACTTTTTTTGTATAATAATATTTTTCTTTGTTCTCTTCTCCAAAGTTAATGTCTTTTCTCTTCCTGTAATCATATCTTTAACCTTGAATTTTTTAGTCTTAACTTCCTCTGCCCCAACAAATATAACCTGTTTTATATTCAAGGAATTTGCATACTCCATTGCCTTTGAAGGCTTTCCATAGAATATAGAAACTCTATCCCCTCTTTCTCTCAACATTTCAGAAATTTTTATAGCTTGTTTATCTTCATTTAATGAAACAATAAGAACACTATTCTTTGTGTAATTAAAATCTGCTAACATTGCAAGCCTGTCAAGTCCAAAGCTTATTCCAGTGGATTGAACTCCATTAAATTCATAACTTCCTCCTCCACATATTGTCTCTCTCATTTTATCAGTTTTTATTTCAAAAACTGTTCCGTTATAATAACTCAATCCTCTTGCAAGAAAAGGAGAAAATACAGCTTCAATTTTATACAAATCTAAATATTCTTTAAGTTCCTTTATTTCTTTATACGAAGGATATTTTTCAAAATAACTTATTGGTTTCTTAAGAATATCTATAATCTTATCAGCATTGTATTTTTTAAGATTCTCTTTAACTTCTTTTTCAGATAACTTATCAAGCTTATCTATTTCTTTTATAACAGAAATTCTATTCTCTCCTGTAATTCCCTCTTCAAGTATAATTTCATTTAGAAGCTTCCTATTATTGAAATAAATTACATACTTTATTCCAATCCTGCTAAGAACTTCCTTTGCAATAGAAAGTACTTCTACTTCGTCCCTTATCTTACTTCCCACTATATCAACATCACATTGCACAAATTGCCTGAATCTATTTCCTGTAACAGGTTCATCTCTAAAAACCTCTCCAATCTGATATCTTCTAAAAGGTAATTTCTTATTCTGCATTAATCTTTTTAACTGAAATGTAAACTCGTATCTTAATGCCAAATCTCTCTCTCCCTTATCTTTAAGTTTGAATATATCTGAAACAGCTTCATCCTGCTTGTTTTCTCCCTGAACAAATTCTCTATATTCAACCAAGGGGGTTTCAACTGGTTCAAAATTATATTTTTCAAAAGTATCCACTAATATTTTCCTTATTTCTGCTCTTTTTTGAGCTTCTTCTCCTGTATAATCTTTGAAGCCCTTAACCGTTTCCATTTTTTCTACCATTGTAGGTTCTTTTCTAAAGAACCCCATTTTACTGTTTTCATATTCATTTTATATTTACCAACCTTTTCATATAATCCAAGAAAACTTAATATAAAAATCTTTCACAAACTTAAATCAGCCCTTCCTTTATAAGGTCTTCCCAAGATTTCTCTCCCAATGCCACCAAAGCTTCTTTGAATGTTAATATTGGTTTGTTATACTTCGCAACATCATCTACTGCAATTCTTGGACAGGCTAATTCTACGTATCCATCAACACTGTAAAAATTCATTAATTTGTCAGGGGTAACCTCATTCATTGTTATTACAATTACTTTTTTTCCTGCTTTCTCCAATTTATCAATTAAAAGTTTAGGAGATCCAAATTTTTGTCCTGATTTTGTTTCAATTATAACTCCTACTTTCTCAGCTCGCTTGAATCTATAAATAGCAACAACCCTCTGTTTGAGTATTTTATCCCTTAGTCCTTTCATAAGCTTAACTTCATCATTATAAACATCAATAAGAAAAACAGGTTTATCAACAGAGATTGCAGCACCAATTGAATGAAAATTATTCCCTATTACAACAAAACACTCAACCTTATTCTCAATTTCCTTTAATCCTGAATATTGACAACCTATAATCTGACCTTCATGAGCAACTCTTCCTTTCTTTCCAGAAAGCAATACTTCTTTTCCATTTTCTTTGTAAAAATTAATAACACTTGGAATATCATTCAAGTGCTGAATTGAATAACTCAATCCTATTTTATTAAATCCCTTAAGTTCTTTCAGAGATTTTTTCAGCAAAGGAATTAAATCAAGCTCATCTCTCATTGAAATATAAAGAACTGGAAAGTCAACTTTGGCGTATTCAGAGTGCCCAAAATGAACAATCAAATCAGCATTTACTGTTTTTGCCTCTTCCACTGAAATTGCACATCCACCCCAGCATGTTTCCCCTGAAAAAACAGCTTCAATATTCAAATCTTCAAATATTTTCAGCATATCAAAAGCATTTTGCTTTACACCTTCTGGTAACTGAATTAAAACTCTCTTCGGTTTTATTCTCTTCAATTCTCCTATCAATTTTTCATTCTCAAAGTCTAATACCATAATAATTCAAGAAATAATGGGTTTTTAGGGGTTTTGGTCTCCAAAAGAAATCTTTATTAATTATCCTTTATTTAAAATAAAGTAAAGGAGGTTGAAAAATGGTAATATTAAGAAAAGTAGGTGTTCTCTCACTGGCAAAAATAGAAACAATTCTCATGGCTATATTTGGTTTAATATTGGGACTTTTCTATGGAATCGCTTCATCTTTTGTTAATTTGACAGAATCTGCAACAAGTAATTCTCTTGTCCTTGGATGGTGGAGTGTACTCGTCTTCCCAGTATTATACGCTATCATCGGTTTTGTAGCTGGAGCAATTGGTGCTCTATTATATAACATAATTTCAAGATGGGTCGGGGGAGTAGAACTAGACCTAAGAAAGTAAACCAATATAGTTTGTATTTATTTTTTATTTTTACTTTATTTATTTTTTATTTACTTGTTTAACCAATCATAAGCGGACTTAGCAGCAATTGCCCCCTGGGAAGCAGAAACAATAACCTGCTTTAGTTTGCTATTTGTAACATCTCCAGCAGCATAAATACCTTCAACAGAAGTCTTCATATTCTCATCAACATGAATAAATTTTTCCTCATCCATCTTTAAACTAATATTCTTTGCAAACTCTCCAAGGGGAGTAGAACCTATTTCAATAAATATTCCATCCAATTTAATATCTTTCTTATTTTTATTAGACATTATCTTAATTCCTCCAACTTTTTCTTTTCCTAATATCTCCAGAGGAAAAGAATTGTAAAAGATTTCAACATTTTTCTTTTCATTGAGTCTTTCTTCATTTATATTTTCACATTTGAGTTTCTCTCCTCTATATATCAAATAAACTTTATTTGCTATGTCTGAAAGAGCAAGAGCAGACGTTGTAGCACAATCACTCCCCCCTATAACTGCAACATCTTTATTTTTAAAAAAGAATGAATCACAAGTTGCACAATAACTAACCCCTTTTCCTAAGAATTCAACTTCTCCGGGAATTTGAAGTTTTTTCCTTTCTGTCCCAGTCGCAATGATTAAAGCATTGCATATCAATTCTTGTTTTTTTGTCTTTACAATAAATTCTTTATTTTTCCCTTTATCAGATTTTCCATTTTCCTTCTCCTTTTCAATTGAAGAAACTTCATCTATTATAAAATCAATTTCATATTTCTTAACCTGCTCATAAAAATTCTTTATTAGCTCTGCACCTGAACCGCTATATCCTGGCCAGTTTTCTATTCTCAGTATTGAATTTGCTGTTCCGCCTATGTCTTTAGATATAATAGCTGTCTTCAGGCCATTTCTTGCAGAATACAATCCTGCTGTTAGACCTGCAGGACCTGCACCTATTATTATCACATCATATTTTTTCATATATCTTGTACAGAATTATAATTTATAAATTTGACCCAAGAATACAAATATTTAAATCTCTCACAATACTCAAACAAATACATAAAATGAAAACAACTTCATGGATAATTGCTATTGTTCTTATTATATTTGTTATATTAGGAATTTATTTCTTAACTCAGGGAACTGTTAAAACTCCCGTAACTCCAAATCCTTCTCTCTCTCCAAATCCTAATCCAACCCCAACTCCTACTCATTCAGATTTGATGGGAAGTATAGCAAATAACCACGGACATACTGTAGTTTTAACAGCTGCTCAGCAGGATGCAGGACAAGCAGTAACTCTCCAATTAACAATAGGTTCAGGACATACTCATACTTTATCTCTAACTGCAGCACAGGTTAAAGAGATAGCTGATGGAAAAACAGTATCTGCAACATCATCAACAAATTCTGGACATAGTCATGTTGTAACATTCAATTAATTAGAAAAATTGTTAACTAAAAAATTAATGTTGTCTTAAATAATTTACAATTTTAGTAATTTCCTTCTTATTAACAAAAAACCAGATTACTCCAAAAGCAAGTATCATGAAAGATTCTGTGTTGAATTTTATAAAAGTTAACAACCAGGGGACATTAAAACCATTCTGAAGAAGCAAAATTGTAATTCCGTACAATAAAACATAATAACTAATCATTATAAAAATGATTATTGCTAATTTTCTCAATAATTGTCTCCAGGAGTTTAAATAAATGGGTATAGTTAGAGCAATAATTGTGAGGAATTCATAAAAAGTCTGATATAAGACTAAACTCCCAGTTGTTGTTGCTAAAGTGCATACATCCTTAGATAAAGTAACACTAACCTTTAAACCAAGACCGAAGATAAATACAAAAAAACTAGTCATATAACCTATCACAAATCTTAAAGGACTGACTGGCTGTAAATAGACAAGTAGAAACAATATCAAATTTATTCCAGCAGCTATTAAAAAGAATTTTAATGGTTTCATTTTGAGCTCCTCTTTATGTAAAATAATATCATTATTAATGTAAATATAAAAAAGGTTGAAGGCCAAAGGAAATCATGAACTAGATTAAACACATTTACACCAAAGAAAGTTGATATAATTATAGTAAACAATCTCAGAATATTGAGGACTATTAACATAAACAAACCGTAAATTCCATATTTCCATGTTTTTCTTGATATATCATATGCTATGACAAATGCAATGAATAACGAATACATAGCAATCCCAGTACATTCTTTTACTATAACCATAGAGATTGAATTAACAACAATCTCACCATTCAATATACTCACTGTGCCTTTTCCAATTATTAAAAGAAAACCCTTTATCATCAGAACAAAAAAGTTTATGAAAAAGTCAGTTATTAATTTAGTATTAAAGAACCAGTTCAATAAAATAAAAACTACAAAAAATTTTAAAATAAAAAAGATTGATTTTTTTAGAGGTTCCTTATTTACTGTATTTCTTGAAGCCATAATAAAGTCCCAATATCAATGTAGATATTATGAGTAATATAAATAAATTATCACCCATAACAGGAACCCCTTTGAAACAATTTTCATCTATAAATCCATTACAATCATTATCTATTCTATCTCCGCATATTTCAGCAACAATGGGTGTTCCACAAACCCCTAAAGAGCATACATCTCCTGTAGTACAAGAGTTTTCATCATTACATGCTGTTCCTTGAGGTTTGAATAAATTTAAAGGGCAATAGCTGCTTCTGCTATTACAACTCTCTGCTATATCGCAAAAACCTGTTGATGCTCTGCATTCTGTTCCAGCAAACTTAAATGTACAATTAGATTGACAACAATTTCCACCATCACATTGTTCATTTCCAGTTATAATTCCATCTCCACAATATCCATTACTATTGTTGCTAGTATTGCTATTAATATCATACAATCTCATATTATTAGCAATTAATGTAACGGCTGTCTGTGCCAGCGCTCGACCATTTAATGTGGCTCCAGTATTCATAGCAATTAAGGTTTGACTTAATATATTTCCATTAAAAATAGACGTTGTTCCAAGTGTTGCCTGTCCAGCAACTTGCCAGAAAATATTACTTGGCTGGCAACCACCAGTTAGAGTAACAACAGCACCACTTCCCACTGTAAGATCCTGTGCTATTTGAAATATGAAGACAGCATTAGAGTTTCCTCCACAGTTGAGAGTCACACCATTGTTTATCAAAACTCCTGTTGACCATTTGTAAAGACCAGGGGAAAGTGTCATAGCACTAATATCTCCATCACCTAGTTCAACATAGTCGGGTAAAGCCCTTCCAGCAGCATTATTATAAGCTGTTTCCATATCGCTTATAGCAGTGCTCATTTTTGACGGAGTCGGATTTGCATAATTAGCTGCATATAATTTTCCTACTACATGAGTAGATGTTGAAAATTGATTTGATATATCCATTGTTTGTGAAAATCCAGTAAGACCAGTAGCACCAATTGGACTAACTCCAATATCTCCAGTAATTAAAGTAGTTCCAGTAGTAGATATTCCAGATTTTGCTAATATAACAAAATTCCCAGCTGTTCCAAGATTTACAGGTAATTGTGCTGCTGCAACAAATTGTACAGATAAAATAATAGCAACAGAAAGAAATACGAAAGCCAATACTCTGAATTTTGTCGAAATTACATAATTACACTCCTTACCATTTATCATGTCTTTTCAATTCCGAAGCAGTATATAAGTATTATTTCATTAAAAACAGTATTTTATTTTATTACTGAAGATTGAGAGTATATAAATTAAATATCTAAAAATTTCTATCTTTTCAAATTATATTAGTGTTCTCCAAGTTTATGCCAATCCAAGAATACTTTTAATTCATGACTTCTCCAATTACCCTTTACACTTTCTAAATACTCTTTTTCTTTCTGGGTTGCCACAATATGTGCCTCTTCATTAAGTTTAAGACCGTATTTTTCAAACAAAAATCTCTCAATTAATTCATGAATGCACAAAGCCCTGAATGACTTTTCCTTTTCTATTTCACCAAAATTCTTGTCTATAAAAATTTCTCTTCTTTTTCTACTCCATTCTGCCACATGATTTTCTCTTTTGACAGTAATCTTGTCAGAAATTCTATGATCAAAGAAACTAAGAGAAACTCTCTCTTTAGAAAATTTTATATTAGTAACAGGAGATTTTAAAAGAATTCTAACAAAGGCTTGATGAAGATTTTTATTACAACCTTTTGCTCTTCTGCTCTTTTTTTTCATATTCTTATCTGTATAATCAATTACTTAAACCTACCCTTAAACCAATCAAATTGTGAAAGATTTAATTCTAAATCCCAACATCTCATCAGGGTGCTTAATCCGAAGATTAAAGACACCCTGAAAGACCAGTCTGAAAGAGGATGAATCTTTTTTTGTTTAACTGTTCTAGGAATAATTCTTGAGATGCTCCATAAGGGGGTTTATAGGACTATTATTTTCATCTTCTTCATAATCATACAAATCTATGTCGGAAGAATTATGAATAATTTCAGTTTTATGCATACTTTCGACTTCGAATATGCTTTCAGTTGCTAAAGAAACTTCTCCATATACAGAATTATATTTAAAATTCTTTATTAAATCTTCAGTAAAATTCAATTCTCTTAATACTCTTAATAAAAGAACAGAAAAACAATAACGACATATGTAAACATTTTCTTTTCTGCACAATATACATTCTGTATCATTCAAATATTCTGGATAAGCTATCTTTTTTAATTTAACTTTAATATAATCACTAATCATAGAATCAACCTTCAAATCATTCAATAAAACCCGTGTTTCTTTAATGTAGCAACTTTTACATACTGGATCCGTTATAGAGTACTTACACACAGCACACGCATTAGAGCTCACCATCTTTTTCACCATTTCTTTATTATTTAATGGTATATTTTCTTTATATTCTAAAGCGGTATACCATGATACTTTGTTGTATATGCTGATACTCCACCTTTATAAACAAATTTTTAATTTTTTACTACAATTCAATTAAATCTTTCCTTGAAAGTTTTAAAATAGGTTATCAGCAAAGGTAATAATATTGGACCTACAAATATTCCAATAACTCCCATAAGACTGAAACCTCCTATAACTCCAACAATGACAATTATCTGACTAACGTTAACTTTTTTATGCACTATTCTCGCAAGTAAAAAATTATCAATTGTACCTATTACCAAAAGACCATACACAAATAAAAATACTCCTTTACCTAATATAAAATAATTCTGAGAAAAATATCCCATTAAAATTAAATACAACGAAGCAGGCACCCATATAATTGCTGTTCCTATCGCAGGAATAAGCGCACAGAATGCCATTACAACTCCTAAGATTATAGGAAAAGGAACTCCCAATATATAGAACGCTATGGCCCCAACCAGACCTTGCACCATTGCGACAAATAATTGTGCATAAATTACAGTATGAGTTATATCTCCAAATTGTTTTATAAGTTTTATTTTTGTCTCTTCTCTCATTGGAATTAAATCAACTGTTTTTTTTAGTATATTCTCCCAATCACCTAGAACAAAATAAGCTAAAACAAATGTAAGAAGTATTTGGGCTATTAGCAGAGGTATAGTAAATATAAATTTCGCTATTTTATCCTTCAAAATTACAATAGCTTCCTGCAATCTTTTATCAAGACCATATTTTGATAACCGTTCTGAACTAAATCTTTCTGCACTATTAACAAGCGAACATACTTTTGAATCTGCACTAACACATGAAAAACCAAACAACGCTCCTTTATTAATATTATTTGATAGAGAATTATAAAAAGAATATCCTTGCTGTGTAACTTCAAATGTTAAGAATATAAATGGAATTAATATAATAATAAAAACAATAAATAAAGCTAAAACTATTGAAACCGATTTGCTTGGAACCTTTTTAATTATCTTCTTATACAATGGAAAAGAAACATATGCTAAAATCATACTCCCTAAGAGTATAGAAATCATAGGCTGAACTAGCTTAAATAATAAGAATAATGCTATGACAAATACAATAAAAGGAACTATTTTCTGATAATTATTGTTAATTGCCATAGGTATAAAAAATAAAATTAAATAGCTGCAGTTTCACCAGGAGATGCCGAAGCTGAATCTTCAATATTTTCTGAAGCTCCTTCTTCAAACCTATAATGTCTTGTTATTTTTACCTTAGCAGTATCCTCAAGAACATCTCCACTTTTATCTGGCAGTAATCTCATATGATGAATATCTAATCCTTGAATTTCTATTTCAACTTTTCTTACACTTGAATGATTTGGTGTAAGAACAATTGTCTTATGATCTGGTCCCCATTTCTTCTCAAATGTTCCAGAAGTGTAATTAAACTTAGCCAAAGGTATCTTTGGAAGTTTAGAATCCTCAGCTTTCAGATATATCATATAATCTCCATAGGTCATTATTTGTATTGTACCCTGTCCTTCCGCTCTACTTTCTTCTTCAAATCTTTCTGACTCGTCTTTATGTATAGCGTATAGACTATCTTCCTTATTTATACATTCTCTTATTTGATCTAATTTTTCTTCTTTTGTTTGTTCCATTTTATTTTTATTTTACCTCCTATTTCGTTTAAATAGGTCGTTTCTTTTATTTCTACCAACAAGATAATAGATTATTGCTGTGATTATGCTAAAAATGATTGCAAGTACTATCCAAAAGATTTTCATTCCATCTGATAGTCTCCTGTTGTTTACAAGCACGTCATAAATAACCCATACTGCAGCAATAATTGCTAAAATCCCAAGTATTGAACCTAAAATCATCTTAAGTCCTCATTATATTCTTTCCAGCAGGTCTATTTTTTATAAGACCTTTGCCGCCTTTAGTATTCGCAGCTCTTCTTTTTGCAGCAGTCATTCGACCGCCTCTACTTATTTTTGCCATTTTGTATTTTTCCTCCTGTTTGTTTTATTTGAAATTTAATCTAAGTCTCCTCTTCTTCCCCTATGCTTCTCTTTTCTCTCTATCACGGTCTTATGCTTATTACCATCATCAGATTCTACATCCTTTCTTGTCTCAACAACCTTTTCATACGAATCTCTCCTAGAGTCATCTCTTACTCTTCTAACCCTAACTGGACTTCGAATAGCCAAACCAAATATGAATAGGATAAAACCAATTATCGCAAATGCATATGCCCATTCTACTGGAACAGTTATATTTGCAGAAGATGTACGAGTATCGGTTGTTCCACCTCCAGTGGTAGTTGTATCTGCCCTAATTTGCTGCATTGGAACAAAATAGAACAATCCTCCTAAGACTAAAAAGATTACACCAAATATAAGAAGACTTGCCCTCATCTTATTTTTCTCCCACCGTAATTTATATTTTTACCATCATAACTTATGTGCTTAACTAACCAATAAACTCCCAGGATTATTAGAACAATTAATACCACATTAAAAATCCAACCTAAGAACATGAATCCACTATAAAGACCACCCATCATTCCGTATCCAAAGTTTCCAAACAAGAGTAATACTAGAACGACTATAAGTACAATCATTAAAGTCTTATTTGTGTTTTCCATCGTAAATAAGATTATAAAAAATTAAAAAATATAATAAAAAATTTTAAGCTCTTTTTATCGTGTGGGCTATTACCGAAATTATAAATAGTACTACAAAAATTATAGCTAACCATTTAGCAATCTCTAGTGAGACTCCAGAAATAAGTCCAAAGCCAAATACTGCAGCAACTATAGCTATTATAAGAAATACTATTGCCCAAGCCAACCAACCGCCGACGCCTTTTTTATTCATTTTTTTCTCCATTGTATTAAAAGAATATATGCAACGTATATATACATGCGCTGTACTATGCAAAGCTTTGTTGTATGAACTAATACACTATTTTATTCGTATGTTCATTTTTTAGGTGCAGAATCATGATAAAATTTTTCACTTATAATTCTTCCTCTATTCCATCTTTGAACAGCCACTTGATTCATTTTAATACGTGACATACCTTTTGGGGTTACATCAAACACGCATTCTACCATACTCACTCCATCTCCTATTGCTACCGCTTTTATTTGTGCACCATGAAATATTGCCAATGAATCAAAGAATTCTGTCTCACGTTTTCTATTAACCTCTTTTCCATATATAGGAGGATTTTCATTTTCCTGCATTACAACCGATTCATCGTAATACTTTTCAAAAGCATCCATTGCCTTACCTGAAATAATCATAGAATTCATGTCATCAATATCTTCTTTTATTGCCATAGCTTATTAAAAATCAAGAAGTATATAAAATTTAGCTGTATGATTTCATACGTCTACAAATAAGGAATTTAATTAAAATTTATTAGAATTTCTGATCACCACAAAAATATAGTTTTTCATTTATTATCTTATCATCTTTCCAGTGCTGAACATTTACTCTATACATTGTTTTATTTTCCCCATCCTTATTTTCTATATTTATAGCCCATTCTGTCATTGAAACATTATCATCAACTCCTCCAAATGTAACTGAATTTATTTCAGCACTGTTTAATTTTTCTATCTCCTGAAGAAATATCATCTCTCTACTTCTATTGTTATCTTTTCCAGTTATAGGACGATTCCCGTTTACTTGTATAATCACTTCATCACCATAATATTTTTCAAAAGCTTCCATAATCTTGCCATCCCGAATTAGAATGTTCAACTTCTCTACATTATTTTTTATTTTTGTCATTTTATTTTTTTATCTATAATATTTACTTTGAAGGAGACTATATACATTAGCGCTGTATCACGGTATACAATAATGGGGTTTTGACCTCTGGAATACAATGCTTACATGAGCGATTTATATTCCAGGAGTCGGCCCCTAATTTGAGGGTATTTTCTTGAAAAAAGGTTGCTTTTTGTTAACAATATAATTTATCACTTTATCTTTTAGGACTATCATCTTCTTTTATATAAAAATAGAAACAATTATAGTTACTAAAACCACAGATGCCAATAAATATGCTGCCAATACTAAACTTGGTTTTCCATTTCTAGTATCTTCCATATCTCTTCTATTAGCAGTCAGTTCATCGTTTTTCAATCTATTCTGACTCATAGTTTTATCTGCTTCAAATCTTCTTTCCTGAGTTAATGCATCATTCTTATCTCGGCTATCAATTAGAATCTTGTCTGCAGCTTCTCTCTTATCCATTGTTGCTATATCACTTTTCATTCTTTGTTTTTCTGTCATTTTATCTTTGCCTCCTTTGTAATACAATAGTCAATGGAGTATATATGCTGGCGCAGTAGCTGAGTATAATTGTTGTATGAGAAGAGACTTTTATGTTCTAAATTTATTCTACTTTTTCAGAATAATCCCAAAGAATACTGTACAAATCAGTATATTCTTTTGCAATAACTTCATTTTCTATTACAATTGTATAAATTGGATGAATCCAAAGAGTAATATAAACAAACCCATCACAAACTATTTGAGTTATCTGAGAAGTTTTTGACTGCTGAGTCTTTGGCAAAAGTCTAGCCTCTGTAAACTTTAGATTGCTGAGTGTTTTAATTTCTTCATGAGGAATTTTATAAAAAAGCAATTTAAGATTAACATGATTTTTTATTCTTTCAATGTGGAAAGAATGCATCAATTTATCGTTAAGAACATTGATTATATTTTCATTTTCTGCCAAACCATATATCCAAACATCTGATTTTTTCTCTAATAAACCAAATAAAAGGCTTTTTACAGCATTCAGTCCTTCCAAAGTATAAACCTTCGGAGTTTGGCCAGCTACATAAGTTGTTTTTATATAATTCATTGCAGATTTTAAATTTTCTAATCTATCTTTTTCTTCATTTATAATTAAATCTGTAGATAAAGCTGCAAATACCTGTTTTCCATCCTTATTGGACAAATAGACAAGATTTCTTTCCTTAAGCTTTGTCAAGGTATCATACACATTTGCTCTATGCATTCTTGTCCTTTTTGATATCTGTGTTGCACTAGACTCCTTATTCTTAAGGAGATCTAAGTAAACAGTGGTCTGCATTTTTGGTATTCCTACTGACTCAAAAGCTTTTAATACAGTTTCATCTGGCATTATATTTCTAATATAATCAATTATATATCTCTTTCGGTGGGTAAAAATCTAAAAAGAAGTCCAACCAGATGGCTCGCAGAACTGTTGCATTCCATTCTCATCTAGAAAATAAACTATTGTTCTTACCTTGCTTGGATTCTCAAGTTGACTATCTAAGATTGTAATATATTTTATAGAATCTTCATATAGAGCTATATTTCCAGAAGAATCTATAACAAAATTAGAAAATTGAGATTCATTTGTAAAAACCAATTTTACCCCTGCAATCTCATCTTCTCCCCCTTCTCTTGAAAGAACCACACTAAAATTTGTTGTCATATTAATTATATGTATAACAGATATATTTGTCAGAGCACATTTTGTTTCTAGGGTTGCAACACACTTCAACTTTATACAAGTATATCCTTCCTGAGTACATCCTCCTCCACATTGTTTTCCACAACCATCATCTCCACATTCTGCACCTTCAGGACAGGAAGGCATACACGTTATAGAATTTGATTCTGAAGGAACAAGTATATATTCGTCTTTTATATTTTGACCATATTCCTTTTCAGATTCATACACAAAAATAGGATCTATTGACAAGTTTTTTACTTCTGAAGCATTCATAGAATTCAAATGAAGTATAAAACTTCTTGATTCAAGTTCTGCCATTGAAGCATTTGTTTTTATTGTTTCTTTTGTTTTTCCATCCTGAACTATAAAATTTATACCAGTAAATTGTCCAGCCCCCTTATTTCTTTTTACAACCACATCCAGAGAATTATTCTGAACAATCTGAACAGAAGATATCTTCAAATCAAGGGTAAATTTTCCAAGAGATCTATCTCCACTTCCCTTCAAAACAACGTTTTTTACAACAATATATGTAACAAGTATAAGTACAATTAGAAGAACAAGAATAAACAATGTAATCTTTGATATGCCTCTATTATCACCTTTCTTTAACATTGATAAATAAAGGAGTAATTAGTTTAAAAGTTTAATTAAAAACATAAAGGGGCAGATGGGGATACCGGGGCAGAAGTGTTCGAATTAACCCTTTTGCTCATCTTCTTTCAAATTTTCTAGTAATCTCTTCAATCCAATAATTTCATATTCTTCTGGAAGTTCTTTCAAAAAATCTATAACAAGTCCCCTAAAATGTTCATATAAAAAGTCTATAGGATATCCTTTATATTCTTCGGTAACTCTTGCATAGCTTAGATGAGAAAGGAAAATGTTTATTCTTTCCTTCCATTCTTCTATATCTTTTGGGGGTTGTTTATCTTCCCAGCTCTTTATATAATGCCCAGCATGTGCTTTAGATTTGCTATTTGGATTTCCATAAAAAAATTCATAAAAAATTTTCATATGAACAAGAAAATCAACCAAAGCCATATTTTGAAAGTCATTAATATCCCCTGTTAAAGTATGTGTGCCTGTTTCTAACATTTTGTAAAAAGAGAATCGCAAATTAAAGAACTCATAATTAAAACTTGAATCTAAAAGCTTTTTCTTTGTGTCTTCAGTTGGTTTAGGCATTTTATTCAAAAAGATTACACAATTTTATAGTTTTCTATTCAAACCGAGAGAAGGTTTATTTTCTAAAATAAGCAGGGCGGATGGAGGGAATCGAACCCTCTCTGCACGGACCACAACCATGCGTACTACCGTTATACTACAACCGCCATCAAAATGTGCAGTTGTGAAAAGCAGAGCTCAATCACAGCACAAAATTACTAATTTAGAAGACTTTTAATTCTTTTTGTTTGATAAAATTCAAAGAATTAAAATGACAGCTGATTAGCTGTATTACAAAGTTGTTCATTTTGAGAATCATCTAGGAAATAAACAACAACACTTACTTTAGTTGGATTTGCCAAAGCTCCAGCTGGAATACTAACAGAAGCAGTTTTAGACATTAAACTCCTTATATTCCCAGAAACATCTGCAACGTAACTACTTGTCTCATCATTATTGGTAAAAGCTAACTTAACTCCACCAATCTGATCTTCTCCTCCTTGTCTAGCAAGCGTAACATCAAAAACACCATTTCCCAAATTAGTAACTTCTGTAACAACAACATTTGCTTCTAAACACTTTGAGTCCATAGTTACCTGATTAGATCCCTCCTGAACAGTATTTCTAACAACAATCCACATCATCCCAACAAATATCAACAAGATTAAGAAAAGGAAGAAAATAGCTCCAAGAACAACTGCAGCGATTGCAAGTCCCTTTCCCTTCTCACCAGTTTTTTTTATATGAGATAATGCGATTATACCAAGTACAAAACCTACAGGAGGAATAATAAATGCAAAAATAAATCCTAATATGGATAAAACATTATAACTAGAATTTTGCTGCTGATTCACCCTTTCCATTATAAATAATTAAATAAATCTGAGAATATAAATCTTTTTGTTTGCAATTTGGGCTAATCCGCCAATCTTAAAAACCTTTAATTTCTATTTATTTGTATGAAAAAACCCTCTAAATATGAACTCCTAGCTCCAGCAGGAGATTTTCCAATGCTCACAACTGCTATAAACGCAGGAGCAGATGCAGTTTACTTTGGATTAAAAGAATTCTCTCTGAGAGCTAATGCTAAAAACTTTGAATTAAAAGACCTCCCAAAAATAAATGCAATATGCAATAACAACAAAAATAAAAAAATAAAAAAGTATCTTACTTTAAATTCTATAATATACACAAACGAAATAAAAAAGATTGATAATATAATAAAAAAAGTAAAAGGCAAAGTTGATGCAATAATATGCTGGGATATGAGCGTTATTCAGGCCTGCAAAAAATATAAAGTTCCTTTTCACATATCAACTCAGGCCTCGGTTTCAAATATTGAATCTGCTAAATTTTACAAGAAGCTAGGAGCTGAAAGAATTATTCTTGCAAGAGAACTTAATCTTAAACAGATAGAAGAGATAATAAAAAAATCAAAAATAAAAATAGAAGTTTTTATTCACGGTGCAATGTGCCTCGCAATAAGCGGACGTTGTCTTATGTCTCAATTTTTACATGATAAGTCTGCAAACAGAGGAGAATGCGTTCACATATGCAGAAGAAGCTACACAATAAAAGATAAACAGGAAGGATTTGAATTGGAAGTTGATAATAATCATATTCTTTCTTCAAAAGATTTGTGCACTCTTCCATTTATTGAAGATTTAAAGAATGCTGGAATAACCTGCTTCAAGATAGAAGGAAGAAACAGAGACTCACGATATCTTGATACAATAGTTAGAATATACAGAAAAGCTCTTGATAAAAAATTAACTAAAGAAGAGATAGAAAGTTCATTTACAGAACTTCAAAAAGTTTACAATAAAGGATTCTCCTCAGGATTTTACTTGGGACTTCCTACTGAAGATGATTTCTCTTCCATTGAACATTCAAGTGCAACAGAAAAGAAAGAATTCGTAGGAAAAGTAACTCATTATTATCCAAAGATAAATGTAGCAACAATAAAACTTGTCTCAGAATTAAAAGTTGGAGATAACATAATAGTTATTGGAAAAACAACAGGAATAACTAATTCTAAAGTAGAAGGAATTGAAATAAAAAAAAATTCAGTAAACTCGGGCAAGAAAGGGAATGAAGTTGGAATAAAGCTTCCTCTTGTAAGAAAGAACGAAGAAGTATACAGAATATTAAAAAATTAATTAATAGTTATCTGCAACAGTCAAGTTATTGTGATTAATCTATTTTTATAATACATTTACCATGCAGGATTTTACTACAATAATTAATCAAACTTCCAGCTAGTAATAAAAAATAAAATAAAAATAAGAAAAAAATTAAAAAAATTAAAATGACAACTGATTAGCTGTAGTACATAGTTGAGGATTTCCAGAATCATCTAGGAAATAAACAACAACACTAACCTTAGTTGCATTTGCTAATTTTGCATCATCAACTGAAACAGAGGTAGTAAAAGTACTCAAAGCAGCTATATTTCCAGGAACATCAGCAACTACACTAGACGATTCATCACTATTGGTAAAAGCTAATTTAACTCCTCCAATTTCGTCTTGTCCTCCTGCTCTATTAAGAGTAACATTATAACTTGTAAAAGTTACATTAATCGGATTAGTTACGACTTTTGTAGCGGCAATATTTGCTGCTAAACACTTTGAATCTATGGTTACCTGACTAGCTCCTCCAGTTATAACATTCTTTACAACGACCCATATTATACCAACAGCTACAAGAGTAAGCAAGATTATTAATAGAGTTGCAACAATTGTTGACAAACCTTTCTTATTATTTTTCATATCAACCTCCTTTCAGATGATTTAATATTTGAATGAGAGTTT
>Ga0182021_10000084_pt1 | contig 80833 bp, 72 predicted proteins | sample 612E3MmetaG_FD_120493 | JGI IMG/M metagenome (GOLD analysis project Ga0182021, IMG submission 120493) | Permafrost microbial communities from Stordalen Mire, Sweden - 612E3M metaG (Illumina Assembly) | ecosystem: Environmental > Terrestrial > Soil > Wetlands > Permafrost | place: Sweden... | reverse complement strand
TCTCACCCAGGGACAAGCTCGGCGTAGCTGATGACGCCGCCCACGATTTCTCCGCCACGGTGCAGTGCACCAACGGGGGGAAGATAGTGGTCGAGCGTCCAATGTACTTCTGCATCCCCGCCGGCCGCTAACAAGTCCGCGGGACACGGGGGGAAGCTCCTTCCGTTCGTCCACGCAAATCGGCAACCGCTGGAGATCACCAGAGCCCTGTACGCCAGAGTTCGGCACCGGTGCTCGCGTTGTAAGTGCCTGCGAAAAGGTACGGCCCGGCCACCTCCATGCAGTGGACTTCGCGGTTATTAATGTCTCCGAAACCGTCTTCGTTCGCCTGTTCCCACGTGGTGCCGTCAGAAGTCCTCCAGACCTCGCATCCTGAGGTGAGATTGTATGTTCCCGCATAGAGATATGAACCCAGTACTTTCAATGAAAATACGTGGGCGTTGTTGCGGTCGCCAAACCCGCTGGTCGCGACCTTTGTCCAATTGGTGCCGTCGTAGCGCCACACCTGCGCGCCGTTGGCGAACGTCGCTGATGTACCGACGTACAGGTTCGACCCGAATTGTGCCTGGCAGAGGATCCCCGACTGGCACTCGGCGTTGAAGTGACCTTCTATTCCTCCGCTGGCGACACGCGTTCAGGAATCCGACGCAGACGCGGGACTGCAGAGCACAAGTAAGAAGAGCAAAAGATGATTACAGCGGGTACCGGCAGTGATCGAACATGCCTCGAAGACATCGTTGTACCTCCATCGAAATTGGCGTGGCCAGCAGCGTCAGCCGTCTGTCGCGCCCCCGGCGGCCGCGGCCTTCTCCTTCGAAAGTGCTTCGACCTTGTCGAGGATCTCCAGTATCAGTTTCTCCTGCTTCTGGAAGTTCAAGAGCACGGTCTGAATCTCTTTCTCTGCACGCTTGTCCGTATCGTAGTCGTGCTCTCCCCTGATGTCTGTGCGCATGCCCTGGATGTTCTGGCCGATCAGCAGCAGAGGCATAAGCAGTATCTGCAGGATGTTCGAGATTATCAGCCAGAGGACGAAGGCCGGATACGGGTCCCACTTCAAGGTCTTGGGCGCGAGGATGTTCCACGCAAGCCAAACCACCGTCCAGGCGAGGACGATGAAGAAAAACCCCATCGTCCCGACGTGCTCGGTGACAAAGAGCGCGAGCTTCTGGGACGGCGCTAGCTGTTCCTGGAACGTGTCGTTTGGGTTCTGGACCTTGGAGAAATGCTTCTGGAGGTCGCCGACCATGTCGGTTATCTGGTCGCCGATGTCTTTGTCTTCGACCGGTTGCGCCTCTTCCGCCAATGTACACCACCCCTCGCTTTGCCATTGTGCTCGTCGTCATGGTTCTTCTGCCTCGAAAGTTTATATACCTTTCGCACAATTATAGACTGACATTCGCGCAAGGACGGGAAATATCACTGGCGGTGGGAAAACGATTCGAAGCGCTCAACCGCCATGAGCCGTAGGCCGCTTAACATACTGAACGCATCCGGAAGGGATACAACCATGTTCAATCAATTGCCCGTTCAACCGCAATACTGACGGCCAAAGGAAAAGAAGCACTTCAAAACTAGAACTCCACCTGCCGTCTCCACCTACTGGTAGTCGTTCAGGGTGACCTCGAAGCAGGCGCCGTTATCTTTGTACACCCGTATGTCGCCGCCGTAGATGCGCGCTATCTTGCGCGCGATGGAAAGGCCTATGCCGGTCTCTCCGGTCTTTCTTCCGCTTCGGAACGGGGTGAAGATGGTCTCGAAATCCTCGGGGTGTATCCCCGACCCGTTGTCCTGCACGAGGAAGACGTGGGTGCCGTTCGTTCTTCCCATTCGAGAGATCCTCACTTCCGGCTCCTCGGAATCGTTATGCTTTATCGCGTTTATGATGAGGTTCGAGAACACCTGGCGTATCTGCGGCTTGCTCGCGGTGATGCTTCCCATGTCATCGTAGACGACTACGCTCACGTTCTCCTTGGTCCTGGAGGACAGCCCCTCGAGTATCTCGTCTATCACCTCGCCGATGTCGATATTTTCCACCTCGGCTGGCTTCTGGCCTGACTCGGCGAGCTTGAGCAGGTCGTCGACGCGGTCCTGGGCGGCCTCGGCGTTATCATTGAGGACCTCGAGCATCTCCCTGGTGGCCTCCTCATCCGTTTCACCGAGGGAGTCTTTCAGTATTCCCGCCATCGCCCCGATGGCCGAGAGCGGACCCTTGAGGTCGTGGGAGACGGAGTGCGCGTAGGCATCGAGCTCCTCGTTGATGCGCCTCAGGTCCTCCTCCGCCGCCTTCTGCTCGGTGATATCCGCAACAAAAGCTACGGCCCTCGCCATGTTGCCGTCGGCGTCCTTGTGCAGGACCGCGTTCAGACGACCCCAGAACATGCTGCCGTCCTTGTTGCGGGACTCAAACTCGAAGCCCTCCGCGAAGCCTTGCTTCTCCATGATCTCGAAGAGCCTTTCCCGGTCCTCCGGGTTGGCATAGAGCTCAACCGCCGGCTTGCCCACCATATCCTCCGGGCCGTCATACCCCAATAAGACGAGAGCCCTGGGATTTACGAATTCGAAGTTCCCATCGGCCCCGGTCACGACTATTCCTTCGGTAGCGGACTCGTAGATCTCGCGCAACCTGGATTCACTGTCTCTCAGGGCCTGTTCCACCGTCTTCTGTTCGGTGATGTCGACGAATAGAGTCGCTACCGCGTTTTCCACAGGAGTGAACGCAGAAATCCACAGGTACTTGTCCGTGGGTGGGAAGTACACCTCGAAGTTCGAGGGCTCCCCTGTCCTGGCGATCCTGGCGCAGACATCGACGTAGGCGTCGATGTTGACCTTCTTGCCGCCGCCGAACAGTTCAGATCCCAGCATGCTCACTGCCTTTTCGGCGCTTATCCCCAGGATGTTCTCGAACTGCGGGTTTACGTCAACGACGCGGAGATCCACCGGCTTTCCGGTCTCGTCGAAGACAAGTTCGTGAACGGCGACTCCTTCGTTCATGTTCTCGAACATCTTGCGGTACTTCCTGTCGCTTTCGCGCAGGGCATCTTCGGCTCTCCTGAGGGATACTTCGGACAGGGCATGCCGCACGGCATCGACGAGGAGCGTGCTCATCCTCATGTCTTTGACAACGTACCCGGACGCTCCCAGCCTGAACGCCTCCACCGCGGTTCTCTCGTCGCCGTGTCCGGTCACCATGATGACGGGTGGGGGATCGTCGTTGGAATTTATCTCTTCGAGGAGTTCCAGGCCGTCCCCGTCGGGAAGCTGGTAATCCAGCGTGATGAGGTCGTACTCAGATGATGAGAATTTTTTTCTTGCGGTGGCACAGTCGCCGGCAAGGTCGGGGTGTGCGGAGACTTTGTGCTTTAGAAGCACTCTGAGCGTGTCCGCAACGGCTGTTTCGTCTTCAACGATAAGGACTCGCAGGCCATCGCCAGTTGCCACTTGATTTTCCTCCCCGGGCGAGAACTCCTGATGCCGACGATTATATCATCTGAGTAACGGTCCGGGCTGATTCGAAGAACGGGCGAGGGCCCGGGGGCCCGGTTGATGAGCTCCCGGTGGTTCCCATGCGGGCAGGCACTCTGTGTCAGCTCGATGATGAGAGAGAGATTATCCCTAGCACGAGGGCAACAAGTGAGGCGCCGGCGAACATCCACAGCCCGATGCCGGGTGAAGCCCCCGGGACCTTGGCGAACACCATTGTGACGTCGATCGCCGCGATGGCCGTTGCACACAGTGCAAGTAAGAAGGCGATGATCCCGCCTGGCCTTCGCCTGAACATTGTTATGATTGCGGCTATGACTATCAATGCTCCGAACAGCAGCGAGAAAAACCCCGTGAAAAAGATCGCGCCCTCGGAGGTCAAAACCATGTTGAAACCACTCCCCCCGAGAGCTGACCCACTCGTCATCAGCAAGAGTCCAGAGGCGCTCGCGCTTATGCCCGCTACGCTGGATGCGCTGATCCACGCCAGGAACGTCGAGCCGATGGCAATGCCGCCCGCAACCAGCGTCAACATGCCGAGCAGGACTGAGCCCCCGGGCCGGGCGATCTCGTAACCGGTCGCTAACGGCTGACCGTAACTCTGGGCGGGGTAGGCCGAAGTGTACTGCTGACCCTGTGGATACCCGGGCTGCGGGTACTGCCCGTACTGCTGGTGCTGGCTTTGCTGAGGATACTGATATTGGCCGTGCTGCCCGTACTGCTGCGGTGGCTGCTGTGGGTACTGCCCCGGCGGCGGGATCACGACCGTCTGCTGATCAGGTGGCGTGTAGATGGGCGGCTGTCCGGGAGGTGTCGGTGGCGGGGTTGGCGGGACATGCTGGCCCGAAGTCATACCCGCGCCGGGGTACCCCTGTCTCAGGCCCTGCCCGCAACCGGGACAAACCTTCCACTGTTCTTCGAGTTGCCTTCCGCATTTTGGACAGGTGATCAACAACTCTCCTCAAATTCCATCCGGGCCGGATGTCCGGCTCCGATTCGGTCCGTCACTCGAGCCCGAGCTCCTGGGCAAGCGTTATCGCCTGCTCGTTCAGCTTTTCGATCTGCTTGGTCAGGTTGTTCCGCTGCTGGAGTATCTCGTCGAGAGACGCGGTAACCGAGGTGGCATCGAGGGGCACCCCGGTCACCTCGGCCTGGAGGACCTTGCTCATTATCGCTGCGAACTCCTTGACGAGGTTCGAGCGCTGGCTGACGAGCTGGAGCTCTTCGATCTGGATCTCGGCGTATTTCTTGTATTTGTCCACGCCCTTGAGGTCGAGCACCTTCTCGAACTCGCCACGCGCCTGCTGGGCCGACTGGTTTGTCGCCTCAACCAGGGTCACAAGGCCGGCCGTGAACTGCTGCATGGCTGCATAATCCTGGGGCGTCGGGTTCTGGATGCCGGCGTACTTGTTGATGTTCTTGGCCTGCTCCGTGAGTTTCGCCTGGTTCTGCGAAGCGGCCTTTCCGATCTTGCGCGCGTTCATTACGTAAGTGCGAGCCTGCTTCTCGTCGTCGCCGCCGCAGCCCGCGAGCAGCGTAAGAGCCAGGGCCGCCGCCGCTAGGATCGCTACTATCGCCGTGGTCTTTCTCAAACTCTGCCTTTCGAGCGTTGCTCACGCATCGCCGGGTTTCGTGTCTCACCCAGATTATATTGTAAGGGAGGCCCGGAAGCACCCGTTTTGTACATGGTCCGACCCTTCCGGCCGCCGCGGAAGCCGGGTATTGATTTTCGGTTTTTGTTCGGGTAACATAAAGACCGGAGGTGGCCCTAAAAGGTGGGTACGATGAAAGAGCTGGCATTGACCAGGAGGCAGGTTCAGATACTCGAGTTTATGCGCGACTACAGGCGCGGGTCGGGGTACTCTCCGACCATACGCGAGGTCGCGGCGGGGCTCGGTCTCTCATCCGTCGCCACCGTGGCCGAGCACCTCGACTCTCTCGAGGCGCTGGGCCTGATACGCCGCCAGCGCGACCGGGCCCGGTCGGTGCTGCTGACCGCCACGGGCCGGTCGGTGCTCGACGGGCGAGGCCGCGAGCGAAACGCCGTCCCGGGTGGTGGCGGTGGGGTGGTAATACCGCTGATGGGCACCATCGCGGCGGGCGAGCCGATAGAGGCGCTCGACTCCAGCGACGAGCTCGAGGTGCCACCGGCGCTGGCGGGCGGGCGCGGTTGCTACGCGCTCAAGGTACGCGGGCGGTCGATGATCGACGAGGGCATCTTCGACGGCGACTACGTGGTCGTCGAGGAAAAGCCGGCCCCCGACAACGGCGACACCGTGGTGGCCCTCATCGGCGGCCACGAGGCCACTCTTAAAAAGTTCTACAGGGAGCGCACCAAAGGGGGCGCCCGCATCAGGCTCCAGCCAGCCAACCCCGATATGCAACCGATAATCCTCGGCCCCGACGACACGGTCGAGATACAGGGAAAAGTGCGGGGCGTGCTCCGCATACTGTGAGGAAATAATGGCCAGTCGAACGCGAGCGATACTGCATATAGACATGGATACCTTCTTCTGCTCGGTCGAGCGGCTCCTCGACCCAGGCCTCGAGGGCGTACCCGTCATAGTCGGCGGCGACCCGTCCCAGAGAGGGGTTGCGGCCGCCTGTTCTTACGAGGCGCGAAAGTCCGGCGTCCGCTCCGGGATGCCGCTTGCCAGGGCGGGCAAGCTCTGCCCTCAGGCCGAATTCCTGCATGGCAACTTCCAGGCTTACGTCCATTACTCGAGGCTGGTGCGCGATATCCTCGAGGAGTACACCCCTCTGATCGAGCACGCGGGCATCGATGAGTCTTACCTCGACCTCACGGGCTGCCGCCTCGCTTTCGGCGAGCCTGCGGACGTAGCCGGCGAGATCCGCTCGCGCATAAAGAACGAGCTCGGCCTCCCGGCATCGGCAGGCCTTTCGGCCGCCAAGGTGGTCAGCAAGGTCGCTTCGGCCGCAGCCAAGCCGGACGGCTTTCTCGAGATACCGCCCGGCGGAGAGCTCGACTTCCTGGCTCCGCTCCCGGTCGAAAAGCTTCCCGGCGTGGGGCCGGTCTGCCACGCGACGTTGAGCGACCTCGGCATACGCACGGTGGGCGACCTCGCGCTGCTTCCGGTAGAGGCGCTCGAGAGCGTGCTCGGGTCATGGGGGCGCGTGCTCCACGAGCACGCCCGCGGCGTCGACCGCCGCAGGCTGGAGGAAGGCAGAACGCCCAAGTCCGTCAGCCGCGAGACGACTTACGACACCGACACCATAGACTACGACATGGTGCGCTCGACGTTGCTGCTGCTCTCCGAAAAGTGCTGCCGCGCCCTTCGAAAAGACGGCCTTGCCACCGCCCGCGTCGCGGTCAAGCTGCGCCATTCCGACTTCCGCACTTACATGAAGTTCCGCACCCTCGAGGTGCCTACCGACCAGGAGCAGGTCGTCTACGGGGTCGCGTGCGAGCTCTTCGAAAAGCTTCTCGAGCGAGGGGTCCGCATAAGGCTCGTGGGGGTCGCCTGTTCCGGCCTGGTCGGAGCCGGATGCCAGGGCGAGCTCTTCGGCGCCGCCGGCAAGGCGGCCGACAGCCTCCGACGCGACAGCCTCAACGAGAGCCTCGACACCATACGCGAGCGGTACGGCTTCGAGTCGATTGTCAGGGGCAGCACCGCCGAGCTGGTAAGCCAGTACACAGCCCTTGGAGGCAAGGCCCACGTAGGGTTCGCGGCCAAGAGCGAAATAGAAGAGAGAGCCCGCGCATCCGCCGGCAGCAAGCCCGTCCCGGGCGGCAAGCGCGTGGTCGGCCTCGATGAGCGCGGGCCGTCGGGGCGTGGGTGCAGGTGAGATTAAAAGGAGGCCGTCGTGCGCGGCTTGGCTGGTAACGGCTTGGCTTATTATGAACGGGTTTGTGCACCTGAACTGTCACAGCAACTTCAGCCTCCTCTACGGAGGGAGCTCCATAGACGACCTCATCGAGCGCTGCGCGGATTGCGGGATGGACACGCTCGCCCTTACCGACCGCGACGGGCTATACGGAGCCGTCCTCTTCTATGAAAAAGCCCTCCATGCCGGCATAAAACCCATCATCGGCTGTGACCTCACCATCTCATCTTCTCCCTCCCCCTCGAGGGGGGAGGGCCGGGGTGGGGGTGGCGCTAACGTCATCCTCCTCGCCAGGAACGACGAAGGTTACCGCAACCTCTGCCGTGCAGTCACCGAGCGCCGTCTTGGCGAGGCGCCGCTTTCCATCGAGAGGCTGGCCGCGTTCTCAGAGGGCCTCTTCGCCCTCTGCGGCGATGCGTCCCTCCTCGAGCCACTGGGCGAGGTCTTCGGCGATTCGCTCTTCGCGGAGCTGGCCAATGCCGGCACCCGCGCGAGCCACCTCGAGGCCGAGCGCTTGCTGGCTGAGGCCCGCCGCCTGGGGGTCAGGCCGGCGGCGAGCAACCGCGTCGCGTTCGCGGCCCCCGAAGACTTCGGGCTCCACCGCACTCTCTGCGCCGTGCGGCTCATCTGTCCAGTCACCCGAATCCCCCAGGGCGAGTCAGCCGAAGCCGGCTGCTACCTGCGGCCGCCTGGTGAGATGCAACAACTCTTTTCCGCCTATCCTTACAGCGAGGCGCCGGAGGCGCTCGGCTGCACGCGCGAGATAGCCGAGAGCTGCGAATTCCGGTTCAGGCTGGGTGAGTGGCTCTTCCCGGCCGCCGACCTGCCCCCGGGAGAGACGCCTTTTTCTCACCTGACCAAGCTCTGCTTCGAGGGAGCCGCCAGGCTCTACAGGCCGCTCCCCGCCCGGGCGCTCGAGCGCCTGCACTTCGAGCTCAAGACGATCGAGGCGATGGGGTTTACGCCTTACTTCCTCGTCGTCTACGACATAGCAAAGTTCTGCCGCGAGCACGGCATCCCCGCGGCGGGGCGCGGGTCCGCGGCGGGTAGCATGGTCGCCTACGTGCTGGGCATCACTTATATAGACCCGCTCGAACACGACCTTTACTTCGAGCGCTTCCTCTCGCCGGCGCGCGACGACCCACCCGACATCGACCTTGACGTGAGCGCCTGCAGGCGCGACGAGGTGCTCGACTATGTTTACAGGAGGTTCGGGGCCGACCGTGTCGCGATGATATGCACGTACGCCACGATGAAGGCACGCATGGCCGTGCGCGACGTGGCAAAGGCAATGGGCCTCTCGCCCGAGGAGGTCGACGCGTTCGGGCGCAACATCCCACACTGTCGGGCGAGCCAGATAGAGACGGTCGCCGGCGCGATACCGTCTTACCGGGGCCTTCCCGCCGACCGCGAGCCGTACCGTACGATACTCGACACGTGCTCCCGTCTCGACGGCTTCCCCCGCCACCTCTCGATACACGCGGGCGGCGTGGTCATAGCCGACCGACCTCTCACCGACCTTGTCCCGCTCGAGCGCGCGACAAAGGGCCTGGTCATAACCCAGTACGACATGGAGCCAATCGAGCGGCTCGGCCTGATAAAGATGGACATCCTCGGGCAAAAGGGCCTCTCCGTCATCGAGGACACCTCCAACTGGGCGTCGAAGACACACGGCGCCAGGCTCGACCCGGACACCCTGCCACGAGACGACCAGCCGACGTTTAACATGCTTCGCGAGGGTCGCACCCTCGGGGTCTTCCAGATAGAGAGCCCGGCCATGCGCTCGCTCCTTAAGGCGATGAAGCCGCGCACCATCGAAGACCTCACGCTGTCGATCGCTCTCATCCGCCCCGGCGCCTCGGGCAGCGGCATGAAAGAGCTGTTCCTCCTTCGGCGAGCCGGGCGCGAGCCGCTCGTGTACCTGCACCCCGACCTCGAGCCAATACTCTCCGAGTCTCTCGGCGCGTTCGTCTACCAGGAGCAGGTGATGCGCGCGGCGGTGGCTCTCGCCGGGTTCACCCCGGCGGAGGCCGACGACCTCAGAAGAGCAATGACCCACAAGCGCTCCCCCGGGCAGATGGAGGCCATAAGGTCGCGCTTTGTCGAGGGGGCCCGGGCGAGGGGAATGAGCGGGTCCGTGACCAACGCCCTCTTCGAGAGCCTGGCCAGGTTCTCCGGCTACGGATTCTGCAAGGCGCACGCCGCGACGTACGGCGAGTTCTCTTACCAGGCCACGTACCTCAAGGCCCACTTCCCGGCCGAGTTCATGGCGGCGGTGCTCGTGAACGACGCCGGGTTCTACCACCCCTCTGTATATGTGGAAGAGGCCAAACGCCTTGGCGTGCGGGTCGCGCTACCCGACGTCAACCGCAGCGAGCCCGACTTTCGCGTAAAGGGTGGCGCGCTATACTTCGGGCTCTACCGCATCAAGAGCATGACTCACCATACCGTCGACGGCATAATGGCGGCGCGCGAGCATTTCCCTTTCACGTCTCTCTCGGATTTCCTGTCGCGCGTCGAGACCACCGAGGAAGAGGTCGCCACGCTAGTCAAGTGCGGCGCGTTCGACTCGTTCGAGAACACCCGCCCGGAGCTCCTCTGGAAACTCGCGATGCTCTTCCCCCAGGCCCGCTCCCACCACGGTGGCAACGGAGGCGTGCATCACACCCATCTCGATGGCGCGCCTGCCGGGCCAGGCGGCAGAGAAGCTCTCGAACCAGGACCGGAACCGACCCTTCCTCTGGGCATACCCAAAGTCAGTCCACCGACGGCGCTGCCCCGGCTGCCCGACTACACCCCGGCCCAAAAGCTTCGAATGGAGCTCGAATACCTCGAGGCCAGCGTATCGGCGCACCCGCTAACTATCCTGGTGCCCGGCGAACTTGCCCGTGGGCGCGTCAACAGCGCCGAGCTGAACAGCCACCTCGGCGAGACGGTCAGCCTCGTCGGCTGGGTCATAGCGCAACGGCGGGCGGTCACCAAGAAACGCGAGTACATGCAATTCCTCACGCTCGAAGACCCCGTCGGGACGTTCGAGGCTACCATCTTCCCCAGGGATTACAATCGCCTTGGCGCCGCGCTTGGCGCATCCCGCATCCTCCGCGTAACCGGCCAGGTCAGCGACCGAGCCGGCAGCATCGGCATCATCGCAACCGACCTCGAGCCTCTCGAGCCCGTAGGCCTTCTCGAAGACAGCCACTCCCGCCACGGCATCGCAACCTCCGCCTACGACTGATCCATTCACTGCAACCAGAATCGTATAGAATTCGTTTGAATCAGTGGCAGCGCCACTGGGGTGCGGTCATGCACGGGGAGGTCCAAATGAAAAAGGCGGTCTGCCTTACACTGGCACTGCTGGTCGTCGCTGCCTGGCGAGGATACGAAAGGTCATCGCCAAACACAAGTGCGAACTGCCGCCAATTGCCCTTACCATCAGCGGCCCCTTGTCCCCCGAATCGTCCCCGTATAAGGACACGCCTTCGATCAAGGATACCGAGACGGGAGCTCTCTTCGACCTGTACAAGCGTGGGGTCGGTCCTGCCGGGGATTTCCTGCGGGCATTAATGTACCTGTACGGTGTCGAGGACTTCGTCAGTTTCGTAAAGCAGCACCTTGTAGACTACATGGCGCCTGACGGCAACTACGCCGAGACGATAAACCCGGCCGACCCACCGGCGCGGGAAGCCGATGGCAACTGTTACTACCACTGGCCGCCCGAGGACAAGACTTCGAAGGAACCGATAGTCCAGGGGTTTGGCGAGCCGTCACCACCAAGCGGGATCTCGATCAAAATGGTACGAGAGGTCTCCGGGGTCCTGACCTACTATGTAACCTGCGAAGTCTACACTCCGTACAACTCGTATAATCCACCCTATCCCAGCAACCTCTGGATGACCGAGAACGCTTTCAAATTCGCCACCACGAACACGATCTCATCGGCCGACGAGATGTTGCTCGACAACATCTCCCTCTAGATCCCCTCCCCACGAAGTGGGAGGTTGGGGAGACGTTAACGCTTCCCTCGAGCGGTCATGTTTTGATGTAGAGGTCTGTTTTGGGTGTATGCCTTCGCCCGAGCCGATATTTTCGCAACCCGTGGCAAGGCGACTTCTGTCTGAAGCCGGCTCCACCCCGACGCGAAGCTTTCTTATCAGCGGGCGTGAGGCGACATCGAGCGAAGGCGTTCGATGATCGGGGGGAGCGTCTCGATCACGTAGTCGATCTCTTCGGCTGTCGTGCCCCGACCCAGAGAGAAGCGCACGGAGCCTTGCGCGTCGCGCGCGGGCACGCCCATAGCAAGAAGGACGTGTGAAGGATCGAGTGCCTCGGATGAACACGCCGATCCGGTCGAAGCGCAGATGCCAACAACATCGAGCTGCAGGCAGATCGCCTCGCCCTCGATGAACTTGACTCCCAGGTGGACGTTGTTCGGAAGCCGGTTTGTGGGGTGCCCGTTGAGGAACATATCGGGGATCTCCGCACTCAAGCCATCGACCAGGCGGCCTCTCAGTTTCCCGATGCGACCGACCTTGTCATCCATCTCGCCGGCCGCCACTTCCGCTGCCGCACCAAGACCCACTATACCGGCCATGTTCTCCGTTCCTGCGCGTTTCCCGTGCTCCTGCTCGCCGCCGTGGATGAACCTGGTTATCTTCGTCCCATTCCTGACATAGATAGCACCGATGCCTTTGGGCCCGTACAGCTTGTGTCCGGACATGCTGAGAAGGTCGACCCCGAGGTCGTCGACGTCCACGTGGACATTCCCGACCGTCTGGACCGCGTCCGTATGGAGCAATACGCCGGCCTCGCGGCAAACGTCGGCTATCTCTCGAACCGGCTCGATCGTTCCCACTTCGTTGTTCGCGTGCATCACCGATACCACGATGGTGCGCCCGGTGATTGCCTTCCGGATGTCATCGGGGTCAACGACGCCCGCAGAATCAACTCCCACGAACGTCGCCTCGTAGCCGTGTGCGGTGAGGAACTCCGCGGTCTCGAGGACGGCATGGTGCTCGATGGCGCTAGTGACAACATGGTTGCCCTTGCCCTCGTTCGCGAGCAATGTCCCCCAGAGAGCCATGTTGTCTGACTCGCTCCCGCCGGATGTGAAGAAGACCTCCCCTGTCCCGGCGCCGATGAGCGCGGCTACCTGCCGGCGCGCCTTCTCTATTGCGGCGCGAGACTCGCGGCCCATCGCGTAGAGCGCGGATGGGTTGCCGAACATGCCCTCGAGATACGGTTGCATCGCCGTGGCCACGTCGGGATGGGGCGGTGTCGTTGCCGCGTGGTCAAGGTAGACCTTGTCTATCGGGGACACCTCCAATTCGATAAGCCAGCTCGACGGTCCGGGTGGAACAGTCTTTCAACGACCGGCGCATATTGCCCGCCTGCCTCTCATCCGTGCTCTTTTCGCACGTGCATCCGCATGAGGTCTTCCAATGTCTTGTCGTGCAGCACGCCCTTCATCGCGTCGGTGACTTCGCACCACAGGTCCCGAACGACGCACTCATCGGTACGTTCGCAGACGGACGCGTCTCTCACGCACTCGACCGGCTCGAGGCCACCTTCGAGCGCCTCGAATATCTCGTCGAGCCTGATGTCGCTGGGCTCACGCGCCAGCTTGTAACCCCCGCTGGCGCCTCTTTCTGCGACCACGAGGTCGTGGTCACGCAGGAGAGTCATCATGTGCTCCAGGTATCTCTTGGACACGTCCTGCCTCGCGGCTATGTCCTTGAGCAACACCAGCTTCCCCTGGCCGTTGACGGCAATGTCGAGCATTGCGCGCATGCCGTACCTGGCCCGCGTCGAAAACTTCAAGTTAGTACCTCCCAGCACCCCCGCGAAAGCGCCGTTGATCCGCCGGCATCAAGGATGCCCATTAAACGCTTTTCCGGTTCCCCGAGGAACCCTCCCGTTCCCGCCGAAATAATCTAGCATCACGATAGGATTTCGGTCAATCGGGGCGAAGTCACAGCTTTCAGAACGGATGTCTGGAGGCCTGTCCACCGCTTGGCCCTCATTTTGCTATAATATTTGAATTCTTAAGAACTTTGACACGATTGAAGAATTGACGGTAGCAAGGAGGTTGGCACATGGAGGTCACGCTTAGCATTATTAAGGCGGACGTCGGGGGCTGGGTCGGGCACTCGGACGTTCACCCGGAGCTGAGGAACTGTTGCAACGCACAGTTGGACAAGGCAAAGAAGGACGGGCTCATCATCGACTACTGCCAGGGCGAGGTCGGAGATGACATAGCGCTCATCATGACTCACACGAAGGGTATTGAGAACGAAGAGATCCACAAGTTTTCGTGGGACACCTTCACCGCAATGACGGAGGTCGCGAAGGAGTACGGCCAGTACGGGGCCGGGCAGGACCTCCTGGTCGATGCTTTCTCGGGCAACCTCAAGGGCATGGGGCCCGGGTACGCCGAGATGACCATTCAGGAGCGCCCCGCCGAGCCGATCCTCATCTTCCTCGCTGACAAGACGGAGCCAGGTGCCTGGAACCTGCCGCTGTACAAGATGTTCGCCGACCCGTTCAACACCATCGGGCTCGTGATCGACCCCAGCATGCACGAGGGATTCCGTTACGAGGTCCTGGACCTTATCGGCGAGCGCAAGATCATCTTCAATACCCCCGAAGAGATCTATGACATGCTGGTCTTCATCGGCTCGCCTTCGCGCTACGTCATCAAGCAGATATTCCGCAAAGACTCTGACGAGCCCGTAGCGGTCACTTCGACACAGCGCCTTTTCCTGATGGCCGGGCGTTACGTGGGCAAGGACGACCCGGTTATGGCCGTTCGTGCGCAGAGTGGCCTTCCGGCGGTCGGCGAAGTGCTCGAGCCGTTCTCTTTCCCACACACGGTGGCCGGCTGGATGAGAGGTTCGCACCACGGTCCCCTGATGCCCGTGGGCTTTGCGGACGACACCCCGACCCGCTTCGACGGGCCTCCGCGTGTCGTATGTCTCGGGTTCCAGCTCAAGGACGGCAAGCTGATCGGACCCCGCGACATGTTCGCCGACATTAGCTACGACAACGCCAGGCGGCAGGCGCTCGACGCGGCTGACTACCTGAGGAGGCACGGCCCGTTCGAGCCCCACAGGCTCCCGCTCGAGGAGATGGAGTACACCACGATGCCCAGCGTCATGAAGAAGCTGAAAGACCGCTTTGAAGCAGTAGACTGAACCCCCAAAGAACCACACGCGAAAGGGCGACTTTCAAAGTCGCCCTTTCTTTTTTGTCTGTTCTCCCAACCCTCGGATTACAGCCTTCTTATTCTCTTAAAGTGTAAGGCGAGGGGTACTATTTTTGTCGAACTCAGGGAGAGCGCGGGGTCCCCTTTAGAAGCCACGGAGCATGGCTTCCCAGTCGTTGGAGAAAAGTAGGCTGGCAAATTTCTGGTAGTTTGAGAAAGAAGCGTTCTTTCCGAGCCTCACGAGGAACAGGTTGGCTGCATCCATTGTCACGTTGGGCTCGTCAGTGGCCATCTCTATGAAGCTGAACTTTTCCGCGAGATGGATGAAGAGCTCCCGGTACTGCATCTTGTCCATACCCGTACCTTCGAGGTCCCAGTGCCACGTGAAAGCCGTGGTCAGCACTATCTTGTCGTCATACAACGGGTCGTCGAAGGTAAGTTGCAACATCTTGCCCGCCAGGCCGATCTCGCGGTAATTGCGGCTTACCTCGATCGCGCCGAGTTCGAACAGCCACGGATACATGGGCTTTCCCCATCGCTCGCGCTCGGCGGGGTGGTGCATCCCAATATAAGATATCAGCAGGTCGTCCACGATACCTGCGATGACATTGCCACCCTCGAGGCTGGCGACTTTCATAAGCGCCTTTTTCTGGCGGTCCGGGTTGTTCCTGCTGAACATCCTGATGCCCGGGTCCACGGTCAGCTGCTCGAGCTTTTCCGCGGGACAGTAATTCTCGAGGTGGATTGTTCCCTTCGGGGACTCAATATCGAGTTCGTTTATTTTCCGCGGAGCTGATTGCTCCTCCCGCTCGGATTCCTTTATCTTTCCATCGAGGACCCTTCCGAAACCATAGGCGAAGGGAGGCTTCCCCGGCGTTCCCTTTTCTGGTGCGGTCCCTGAGGGTACGCTCGCACCCCCGGTCGCCCTGCCGGGCCTTTTATCGCTCTTGTTTTCTTTTCGGAACATGTGGTTATTGGTCCCCGCTTTATCTCTCCAACGCAAGAAGTATAATTGAAATTGCGAAGATAATCCCAAAGCGCGCATATCCGCCACGGAAGAGATACGGGGAGGGCGGCCAATGAAAGTGCTCGAACGTATGACCGCGGACGTTGTCACGGTCTCGTTTTCCGAACCGATGCGCCAGGCCTGGGAGCTGGTAGAAAAGAAGAAGCTCCGCCGTTTTCCGGTCATGGATGGGGACAGGCTCATCGGGATCGTCACAGACCGCGACCTCAGGGATGCGACGGCTTCATCTGTCGTGCTGATGGAAAAGCAGTATCACGACTTCCTGCTCGACACCGTCATGGTCGATTCCATAATGACGCCGGAGCCGGGAACCATTTCCCCCGGAGCGGATATCAGGGACGCGGCGCGTTTGATCCTGGAGCTGAAGGTCGGAGGCCTCCCCGTAGTGGAGGGTGGCAAGCTCGTGGGGATCATCACCGAGACGGACCTGATCGAGGCATTGGTAGAGCTGCTCGATGCCGCTTCCTGAGACAGGTCTTTTCGGGCCAGGGCCGGACCAAAAGGAAGCAAGGCTTCCGCAAGTGCCCGGCGCCATCGGGCATTATCTCCCATCTCAGCCAAGCGCCGTCTCCACGTACCAGATGTCGTTAACTCTTACGACGTTGAAGACCCTTTCCTCTTTCTGCAGTGACTTGAAATCCCTGGTTTCGGTCTTCTCCTGGCCGAGGATCGGGGCGGTATAGGTTATCTTGCCGTCGGTGATGACGACCGTCGCCTTGTTCTTGTCCGATTTGTTCAGCTCGGTGGTCAAGGAGAGACCTTGCACCTTGACCTTCACCTGCTCGAATTTCTGCTTTGCGAGGGCTTCCTGGTCTTTCGTCAGTTTCTGCGGGACGACGGAAGCTTTTAGGGCGTTCCAGTCTCCGCTCTGCATGGCGTTGAAGTACTTTGTTACCGCGCCTTCGGGCGAGTTGCCGCCTCCGCATCCCACCACCAGCGCGGTTAAAGGCAAAATGGCGATAATGAATAGCGCCGCGACCGTGACGGTCTTTCTGGAAAACCCGGGAAAGCTCTTCATAGCCAGGCAAACCCCCTGTCAAGAAACGTGCATACAACCTGCTGAAAATCAGTATACCAGCAAACCTGGCTCTATCCGCGCACGAGAGAAGTGTGAACAGGGACCCCGCGCTGATGCAATATAGCTAACGTCCAGTGCCGGGACAACAGCTTCCGGTCTAACGGACTACTGTTGCTGTGTTGGCACATCGGCAGTCGCCAGAGGAGTGTTGACATACCAGGTGCCCTTGTACTTCTGAACCTTTACAGTCGGGGTTATACCGTACGACTTCTTTATCTCGGCGATGGTTGTCGATTCTTTCTTCCCGGTCGAAGGGTTGGTGCCTGTGATGGTGCCTGACGTGAGCTCTACCTCCGCGGTGTTCGGGTCTTTCTTGTCGATGACTGTCTTATACTGAAGCCCGTTGTATTTGTAGTCGACCTCTTTGAACTTCTTCTTCTGCGAACTGGTATCGCTCTCTGTCATCCTTCTGACGTTGTTTGGAAGGACGGAATCAAGATATGCGTTCCAGTTGTGCGCTTCGATCGCCTTGTAAAAGTTATTCACCGCTTGCTGGGGCGTCGAAGCCCCGCAACCCGCAACCAGGACGATCGTAAGCCCAAGCACGAGCACGATCCCAGCCGCCAGCCGCCTTACCGCCCCCGGTTTTGCCGAGTTTCCCACTAAAAACCTCCTGGAGTGGGGGAAGAGCCGTCGATAGATTATACCACTGCATTTCAGCTTGGTAACCGCGTTTTCCTCCCCGCAATTGTACGCCTCTCCGTTTGGACGCAGCTTGCCTATCCCTGGGTTTCTCCGAAACCGGGAGGCGGGGGCGGGGGGGCGGGTGCCGCCTGCGGTGGAGCCTGTGCTTCAGGTGGGGCAGAAGGCGCGGGTGCCGCCGGTGGTGCTGGAGCAGCAGGTGGTGCTGGTGGAGCCGCTGCCTGTGGAGGAGCGGGAGGTGCCGGTGCCCCTGGAGGGGACGGGGCGGAAGGCTGCCCCGCAGCCGGTGGCGCGGGCTGGGGCCTCGCTGCCTGTGCTGCGGCCTGAGCCGTAGCGATCCGCTGGTCGACTTCTCGGACTTCCTGCAATGCGGGCACCAGCTCGGGGTTGGAGAGCTGCCCGTTCAACCAGAGGCTGTATGCTTGCTCGCCGACAGCCTCGAGCTTTTTCTTGCGCTCGCTCTTGAACTGTGTCTCGTCGACCTTTGCCTTGGTCTGCTCGGCAGCGCCGGTGATAGTCTCCTGTATTTTGTCAAAGAAGCCCACTTTGCACCTCCATGGTCAGGGCGATCAACTCAAATCTTCACGGTAACAATAATATCAGTGGGAGCTCCCGGATTGAATGCTTTTGAGCCTACGGCTCGTCGAGGTCCGAGCGGAGATACAGCTGGGCGAGCTCCTCGTAGAGCATCTTTCCCCCTCGAAATCGCTCTTTTGCCTTTTCTTCCAGCTCCTTTATAGCCTTTGCCGGCACCCCGCCAACCAGCCAACCCGGCTCGACCTCCATCCTGGGCGTTACCACCGACCCGGCCGAGACGACAGCCTGCTCCCCGATAACGGCGTCGTCGAGAACCGTCGCGTTCATCCCGATGAGCGCGCCGTCCTTTACGGTGCACCCATGCAGGACCGCCGCATGGCCTACGGTCACATCCGCCCCGACGGTGGCAGGTGAGACCATCGTACAGTGGACCACACAGTTGTCCTGGACGCTGGTGCGGGGCCCTATACGGATCGTGTTCCAGTCTGCCCTGAGGACGGCACCCCACCAGACACTCGCCCTGCTCTCGACAACTACGTCGCCGATGAGCACCGCTGTCGGCGCCACAAACGCATCCTTAGCAACAACCGGTCTTTTTCCGTTCATCTCAACGAACAACGACTCCACCCCCAATATCTTGCCTTTCGTTCCTAATTGATTGTTTTAAGTCTCTTCAAACGTATAAGTCTAATGTAATGTTTCACTATTGGAATAGTTTTGGAGCAAGAGACAATGGCAGCGGAAGACGCGCTTGTCGGGCGACCGAAGAAAATCAGCAGGTACAACCTGGAGCCAACCGCTTCCTCACTGACTTCGGTCCGGGAGTTCATCCGGACTACCCTCAAGCCGTTCAAACCGGTAGAACCCATCGTACATGACATAGTCTCCGCGACACACGAGGCTGCCAAGAACGCCGTGGTTCACAACCCGCACACCGACGCGCCTGTCGAGGTCGTCTGCAAGGTGATGGAAGATTCCGTCGTCATCGAGGTGAGCGACAGAGGAAACGGGTTCAATCACGAGGCGCAACTCCCGCCGGAGTTACCCGACCCCGAGGCCGTGAAAGGCCGGGGCATGTTCATGATCTACATGCTGATGGACGAGGTAGAGACCCGGACTGGAACCAGCGGCACTCGCATCACGATGCTCAAGCGTTTCGATTCAGATCTCCCCTGAAAAGCCGTCTCAAGGCTGAAGGACTTCGTCAGCAGGGACACCGGCAATAGTTATCGAGACCGACTTGATGGTGCTGTCGTTCGACGTCACCGTATTGTTGATCTGATGAATGATCGCCTGTACCTTGGCGGAGCCACCCCCGTATTTCTCCAGCTCCTTTGACAGGTCCACTTTTGCCTGTCCGTTCTGTGAGCTGTAGCTGAGCAGCGTCACCCCGCCGGGGATCGCGGTCGACAGGCTCTGTTGTTTCTCACTCGCGCTCGGACCCTTCAACAGCTCGATGAGCCCCGCTTCCGGCCCCGGCTTGGCGCTCGGGCGCGTAACTCTGGTGAAAACCTCACCCTTGAGAAAAAATATCGATACGGTCGTGCCCGCGGGCTGAGTCCCCCGGGTCGAGTTTGCCTGGGTGGAGATTGCCTGGGATTTGCCGGTGGGCTGGGAGCTCCCTGTAATAGAGGATTTGTTTCCGCCGCATCCCGCGCTGATAACCACGACGATCGTAAGAAGCAGGGTGAAAAGCGACCATATCATTACGCGCCTCTTAATCATCTCATCCCCCGGAAAGCCGTGTAGAACGCTATCTCAACCTTCTCGGCACACTGCACGCGCCGCTTACATCTTATCGCAAATAGACCTATAATATTTTGCATGGCTAAAGTCGGAGTTCCAAGGGCATTGTCGTATTATCGCTATTTTCCGCTATGGAAAACGCTTCTTGAAGGCAGCGGGGCAGAGGTCGTTCTCTCCAGGCGCACCGGCAAGTCCCTGCTTGAAAACGGAGTGCGACACTGCGTCGACGATATATGCGTCCCGGTGAAGCTGTACTACGGGCATGTGCTCGACCTGAAGGACCGGGTCGACAGCCTTTTCGTGTCACGCGTCGTCTCGGTCGAAAAAGCCGATTGCGATACTTACACCTGCCCGAAGCTTATAGGGCTTCCGGACATGATAAAGAGCTCGCTCGAAGGACTCCCGCCGATGATCGAATTCGTCGTCGACATCCAGAATATGTCGCTGAAAACCTCGGCAAAGAAGCTCGCGAAGGATCTCGGAGCACGTGCCGGCACCGCCAGGAAGATTCTCTCCCGGTCGCTCGACGTGCAGGCCCGTTACGAGGCGGAGCTCCTTAGGGGACTGACGCCCGAGCAGGCCATGGAGAAAGTCTTCGAGGGTGGTAACGGAGAGCACGAGGGCGCCGCCGTGGGGGAGCGCAATGTCAATATCGCGCTCGTCGGTCACGAATACCTCATCCACGACCCGTTCATTAGTCACAACCTCCCCCGCAAACTCAAGTCGCTCGGGGCCAACCCGATCCTGATGTCCGAGGTGCCGCAGGAAGTCCTCGAAAAGGAGCTGTGCCGGTACCCTGAGATATCATGGAGCTACGAGAAAGAGTTGCTCGGCGCGGCTTCTTATTTCCTGGGGCGCGACGATATTGACGGCGTGATGCTCATAATCGGCTTCGCATGCGGACCCGACTCAATAATCGGCGAGATCATAAACCGCGAAGTTCGAACCCCTTTGAGCCCACCCCTCACGACGCTGGTGCTCGATGAGCATACGGGCGAAGCCGGAGTGGCGACCAGGATCGAGGCATTCGTGGACCTCATCCGCCACGCTCGCGAGAGACAGTAGGCTGTACCGATGAAAGTCTCGTTCCCCCATATGGGAAATGCTTATATTCCCCTCTCCGCCCTGCTGTCGAATCTTGGCGCGGAGGTCATTGTCCCGCCCAGACCCACCAGTAAGACAATCGATGCCGGCGCCCTGCATGCGCCTGAGTTCGTATGCCTCCCTTTCAAGGTCAACCTGGGAGACAACCTCCGGGCGCTCCAGATGGGCGCGGATACGCTTGCCATGGTGAGCGGCATGTGGGCGTGCAGGTTCGGATACTACGGGAGGGTCCAGCATCGAATCCTGAGGGATGCGGGGTTCGAGTTCGAGAGCATCCTGCTCGGGCGGGAGGGAGTGGGAGCCGTATACAACAAGTTCCGCGACACCGTTGACGGCAACCTTACGCTGTCATGGCTGCGCGCGTTTCGGGCCTTCAAGCGCAAAGCCGAGGCGATGGATGCTATCGAAAAGTCCGCGAGAGAGAAGAGGCCGTACGAGAGGGATCGCGGGTCGACGTCGGCTGCCATGGACGAGGGGCTGAGACTGGTTCACGAGGCTCGAGGTCTGAAAGAGGCCGACAGGGCTCTTGACGGAGCCAGGGAGCTGCTGGATGGGGTGGAACTCGAGGACGTCATGGAGCCACCACTGAAAGTCGCGGTGCTGGGTGAGATCTACGCGGTGCTCGAGCCTTCGCTCAACTTCGATATCGAGCGGAGGCTGGGTGAGATGGGCATAATGCCTTTTCCGGTGATGAGCGTGTATAAGTGGCTTTTCAGGCCGCTCAAGACCGACCCCTCCATCCTGATCGAAGAACGCAGGGCGCGCCGAACGGCCAGGCCATACATCGCGTACGTCCTGGGAGGCGAGGAACACCAGACGATATCCGGCACCATCAACGCCGCCAGGAACGGCTACGACGGTGTGATACACCTCTACCCGTTCACGTGCATGCCGGAAAACATCTGCAGGGCGATCCTGCCGCGCTTGGAGTCGGATTTCAATATTCCCATTTTGAACCTGTGCCTCGACGAACACGCCTCACCGACCGGCATGACTACACGGCTTGAAGCGTTCGTGGACCTTATGCTCCAGCGCCGTCGCTCGCGAAGCAAAGGCTAGCTTTCAGATACCGTTTCGCACGTCCCCAACGATAGGTTAATGCCCTGAAAACCGGGAGGAATATCCCCGTTGCTCTCGCCCGTGGATCAGGGTGGACTCGGTCTCTGCTCTTTACTTCCACCCGTTGGGAAGAGGAGGCGCCTGGAGCGGCGGCCACTCTGGTGGCGCCGTATCCGGTCCCTGCGGCGGAGGCTGGAACCCAGTCTGTGGTGGGTCGCCCTGCTGAGGCTCCTGCGGCTCTAATCCGGGAGCCTGTTCCTGCAACGCGCCAGCCAACTCCTCCGGAGACACCTGTGGCTGCGTCGCCTGTACGGGCGGCGCGGTTTGAGCTTCGGGCCACTGAAAAGCCTGCCAGTCCTCTCTAGGTGCGGGTGTCTGTTGCCCGTCCTCCGCGGGCGTGGCAGGAGGCGGTGGCGGAGCCTGGAGGAGTCTCTCGAAAGTCGATGGCTGGTCCATGCGACCGGGAGCGAAATCCTCATCGGGAGGCGGAGGCTGCTCTCCTGTCGGTTCGGGATCCAGAGAAGCGGGCGGCGGAGGCTGCACAAGATGATAGCCAGCCAGTGGCCAGTCGGCCGTTGAATCAGGCCTTGGCGCCAGTTCGGGCTCGCTCATCGGCGGGGCGACCACTTCGCCCGGCCGCCTCCACTCGGGAGGCACCTCCACGTGCTGGCTCGGAGCTTCCGGTGCTGGTGATGGCTTGATCGTCTCGGGAGCCTGCTCGAGTGGCTGTTCGAACGTCTGGTTCTCCGGTTCCTCCTGGTGGGGCGCGGGTTGCTCGAGTTCTGTGGCCCCTTCATTCATCTGTTCCGGACCGGGCAGTTCCAAGAGTCCTGCGAACGGCTCCGTCTCGAGAGTGTATTCTTCGAACTCAGACTCAAGGCTTTCAATAAGCAAGTCGTCTGGAGGAACAGTCGGCGCCGGGTAATCCGGTGCATGCTCCAGGGGTCCCGCGGCCGCCCCGGGCTCCCGTTCCACATGCTCCGCTGGCCATTGCGGCGAGGGGGTGGCTTCCATCTCAACCCACTCGGGTGCTCCCGGGACTCGCGGCGCGGCGGGCTCCTCGGCCATTGCCAGGGAAGCAGCATCGGCGTCAGCTGAGAACCCGGCTTCTGCCCGTGGAGCCAGCGCCGCAAACTGATCGGGCGCCGTTGGAGGCTGCCCCTCGGGTGCCGTCTCTACAACTGGTGGTTCTGTCGCCGGTGGTGGTGTAAGAGGTTCGGGTTCCAGGACCGCGGATGGCTCTGGCGCCGGTGGTGGTGTAAGAGGTTCAGGTTCCTGGCTGATGGGTGGCTCCAGTACCGGTTGCGGTGGCAGTGGAACGGTCTCAGGCGCGACAATGGTCTCCGGCGTGGACTCGGGATGTGGAGGTGACCGGAATTCGGCCGGACCTGCCGGCTCCGGCTCGACCGCTTTGTCCGCTTGTCCTGGCGGAGGAGCTAGGCCAAGCTCCTCTGCTTCCTCTTCAGTTATAGGCTCGGGTATCGCGATTCCGCCCGAGAGTTTTCGAAGTGCTTTCTCAGCGCTGCTGCGGACCATGATGCTGGAGTCCTTCATTGCCCTCTCGAGAGCCGAAACGGCCTCCGGGTCCCCAATGGTCCCAAGCGCTACGCAGGCGGCTGCCCTTATCTCGTCCGGTCTGGCTTTGCGGAATAAGCCGCCTTTGGCGAGTAGTTCCGCGAGTTGCGGCAGGTACTGGCTATCGTGGAGGTCGCCTATCGCAAGGCAGGCTGCCTCCATCACGGCCTGCTCTTCCTCTCTGCCTCTGGGCCCCTGCCCGTTGATTATGTCGATCAGGAACAGCGCAACCGATGACTCTCCGAACATGCCCAGGACGCGAACCGCAGTGCGTCTTACAGCCGGGCTCTGATCACTCGCGGCTGCCTGCACGACGCTCACCGATTCTCTGGAACCGATCCTCGCGAGACTGCGAAGGGCTTCTCTCCTTATTCGCTCATCCGGGCTGGACGCCATGGTGCCCACCTGTTCCGCCGCTTCGGTAAGCTTGAGGTCAGCGACGACGTTGAGGATATTTCGATGGATGTACCAGGGATTTTCCTTCGCCAACTCAGCGATTAGCGCTTCTATGCCAGGCTGCCCTGCCATCTGGATCGCCTCGAGAGCGAGCTCCCGGAGGTCAATCTGACCCCTGTCCTTTACCAGGTCGACGACAGGCTGTAGCGCCGATGGGCCTATGTCCGCGAGGGCCTGTACCATCGCCGTCTTCTTGTCGTCGTCTTCCTCGAGCAGGAGCACCTGGATATCGATCATCCCTTCGGGCCCGGTCAGCCTTTCCAGGACCGCGGACGCATGTTTTACCAGCTCCGGCCCCTTGCCCTGGCCGAGGTTGGCCTGCTCTTCGAGGAGGTCTATGATGCTCGACGCCCTGTCGGCGTTGCCTTCCATCATGTAACACCGCGCAAGAACAGCGATCGAGTCCACCTGTGGTATGTACGCCGCATAGTCAGTCTCGGCTTCAACATCCTCGAGGAGCCTGTATTCAAGGATGCCCGCAGCCTGCAGACAGAATTCCGGCTCGAGCGATGAGAGCGTATCCTTGACCAGGGTAGCCGCAAACCGCCGCACCTTGGGGCTGTCCTGTGCAAGGTTATCGGCCAGCTTGGATAGCATCCCCGTGGCCATCTCGTGCTCCTCCATCTCGTAGAGGTTCTTTATCTGTTCGGGGACGGTCTGGTCGATCCCGTCAACGAGCTCTACGTACTCCTCGTCGATCGGTCCACCCAGCAACTGGAATGCCGAGAGGACGCGAATGCCCGTCGCTGGATCGCGCTCCTCATCGATGCCTGCGCCTTCGAGCTTGGTATCGATGACTTCCGCGATCGCGTCGCCCCGGTCTTCGCGAACCTCGATCAACAGCTCGTTGAGGTTTCGCAGCTTGTCTTTCTGCCAATCAGTCTCGAGCTCGTTTGATTCCGTCTTCATGTCGACGTACTCGTCGATGAGCGAATCGACCATCTCGAGCAGTCTCTGGTCGGAGAGCATCGTGACGACCCTCTCGCGGACTTTTCTTATGTTGAGGTTGTCCGGGCCCTCGCCCGTCAAGACCGAGGTCATCTCTTTGGGCGACATCTCGGTGACGATACTGCCGATCTGGTCCGACAGTATCTCGCGCAAGCCGGGATCCTCGAGCTGGTCGATCATATCGGAGAGGCGGTTGAGCGCCTCCTCGGCTTTCTGGCTGCGGACCAGTATTCCGCCCTCGTTTCCTTCTTCGGAGATGAATGTGGAAAGCAGTCCACCCACCTTGCCCGAGTCCGAGAGGACGTCGACGAGCTCCCTGTCCTCGACGTCGCCAAGCTCGACCTTGCCCATGAGATAGCGCATGAGGAGCTCGTCCTTGAGGGCGTCGAGCGGTCCCGCCCTGGTCACGTCCTCGCCGGCGGTTATCGCTACGTAGACGCGCTGGTTTATCGAGACGTTGGTAACGCCTTTTTCGACGAGCTTGTCAGCGAGGTTCAGGCGTTTTTCTTTGTCCGATGCAGCGGACAGCACCTCGAAGACGATGTTGAGCTCGTCGGGAGTGACGCCGTCGCGGAACTCGAGGTTGGTGAGCCCGCGCTCGTTCATCCACTGGATGAAGGCCCTGATGGGCGCTTTCTGCTGATCGAGCTCCTCGAGCCTGATATCGTTGACCAGGAGGCTGTTCTCGAGAACGCTGACGCTGAAACCATGGCTATCCTCGAATAGCTTCTGGAGGTGGAAGCGAGCGTTTTCCACGGTGTCGGTTACCATGGTGCTCGTTTTCGGGTATAGCCGCATGTTCACGGTTGCGGCATGCCAGTTAACGACGAAGAGAACGGCTTCATCGACATATCGTTCGCTCAGCTCTTCTGGAGCGCGGCCTTCGCCGCCCTCTGTCAGGTCATCGTTCAATTGAACTCCAAGCCAAACGCGTTGATTGCTAACCTCGGGCGACACCGGGACGTGCTCCCAGCCAGCTAGAGTCGCACGGTTAGTTACCGATTATTATTATACTCCAATCCATCTGCTCCTTATAACGAGGCAATCGGCATTATGGAGTATGAATTGAGGGCAATCTTCTGGTTTTCCCGCGTCTGGTGGACGTTCCCGTAATACGGTCGGATTCGAACCGTACCCCCTGGGTATCACCCCGGTGATGGGATGGTCCACTATCCGCGGACCGGCAAGCAAAGGAGTCGGACCAGCCTGGCTGTTCCGGACCTTAGAAGGCTTTCGGCGCCGGTCATCGCCTCTTCGAGGTCCATCGGACCTGTTGAGATGCAGAACGCCTCAATGCCTTGCTCCAGAGAGGTCTCGAGGTCACCCGCCAGCCGTCCCGCAATGACCACAAAGGGGACTCCATGCTCGCGCGCGATCTCCGCTACGCCAGCCGGTGTCTTGCCTCTCGAAGTCTGGCTGTCGAAGCTGCCCTCGCCCGTCAGGACGAGGTCAGCGCCCTCGATCTTGCCCGCGAGCCCGGCAAGGCCAGCGATAAGCCTGATACCGCTCGTTATGCTTGCGCCGCAGAAGGCAACCAGACCGGCCCCGAGCCCTCCCGCCGCACCCGCTCCAGGCATATCGGCCACGCGGATACCCAGATCCCTCTCTACCACCTCGCCTAACCTGCGCAGTCCCTCGTCAAGATATTCGACCTGCTGAGGGGTCGCGCCCTTTTGCGGGCCGAAAACGCGGGCGGCTCCGTGTTCACCGACCAGCGGGTTGTCAACGTCGGAGGCCACAAGGAATCTCGTACCGGACAGCCGGGGGTCACGAAGTTTCGCGTCTATCGAGCTTATTCTCGGGAGAGAACCGCCGCATGGTGTCAGCAATCTCCCGTCGCTGTCGAAGAACCGGAACCCGAGCGCGCTCGCCATGCCCATCCCGCCATCGACGGTCCCGCTCCCGCCGATGCCAACGACGATTCGCGTGCAATCGTAGTCGAGCGCCTCGAGGATGAGCTGTCCGGTGCCGGTTGTCGCTGTGACCATTGGGTCGCGACGGTCGGCACGCACGAGCGAGAGCCCCGACGCCTGCGCCATCTCGATAACAGCCATGGGATGAACGCTATCGACGAATCCCGACAGGGCGGCTCCGGCCTCAAGGTCTTCCAGGGTCCCGGCGGGCAGATACGCCCATTGGGCTTTGACCGTCTGTTCAGGCAGGGGTCCGGCGACCACTTTCTCTCTGACCTCTCCGCCGGTAGCGGCTACGATCGCTTCAACCGTGCCTTCTCCGCCGTCGGCCATCGGGCAGAGAACGAACCGGGCGGAGGGTCTGGCTTGACGCACGCCTTCGGCCATCGCGCGCGCCGCCTCAAGGGCTGTGAGGCTTCCCTTAAACTTATCGGGCGCAATTACTATCCGCATTTTGATATATTACCACCCACACTGGGCATTCCGTCATGGCGCTGCGGTATAATCCGGACCATGGTCCGCGAAGTAGAGGAAGCAACAGCCCCAGACGCGTCGGAAGAAATAATAACCCGCGAGTTCGTCCTGCTGTTCGTGGCAAGCTTTCTCTGCATGGGCAGCCTATACCTCCTGATACCAGTGCTCCCTCTTTACATTAGCGATGTCGTGAAGGCGTCGACGACCCAGGTCGGTCTCCTGGTCGGCCTGCTGACTTTCGCCTCGATGCTGTTTCGTCCGTTCGTGGGACGAAAATCAGACGAGGTCGGCCGCAAGGTCTTCCTCCTGATCGGCGCCGCCGTGTTTATCGTCGCGCCACTCCTTTATATTCCCTCGAGGAGCATCTGGGCGCTGCCATTCGTACTCCTCTTCAACGGCTTCGGCATCGCCTGCTATCATACGGCTTCGCTGACGTTTATCGGCGACATCGCACCCAGTTCCCAGAGGGGGAAATCACAAGCATGGTTCCAGACTTCCTTCAACCTTTCGGTGATGGCTGCCCCACCGCTTGCGATACTGATAAAAGACGTTTTCGGCTACAAATGGGTGTTTATCTCGGCGTCCCTTGCTGGAGCCCTTTCGCTCGCCATCAGTCTCCTCATCAACGAGCGGGTGGCGCCGGGCCGGCCGGCGCCCGCCGAATCCGCGCTCAAGGGCCTGGGCATGCGGAGGCTTCTCGTCCTGGTATGCGTGGCTGTCTTTGCGAGCACGACGACACTCGGAACGGTGGAAGCTTTTCTGGGGCTGTTCGCCCAGGCCGAGGGCATAGCCCACTTTGCATTGTTCTTCACTATCTCCGGCGGTTTTCTGATCCTGATACGCCTGGCCTTCGGCGGTATGATTGATACCATCGGCCGGAAGCTGACAGGGTTCCTCGCACTTGTCGCCCTCGGTGCTTCCATGCTCGTACTGGCCATGGCCAACGGTTTTGCACTGGTTTGCGTCTCTGCGATCGTATGGGGAGCTGGTTTTTCTTTCGCGTCTCCAGCCTTCTCCGCGATGCTGGTAGACTGCGTTCCGCACGAGGAGCTTGGGAGGGCTTTCGGCATCTTCACCGCGGCATTTGAAGGCGGGATCGTCTTTGGCGCGATGCTAATGGGGCCGGTCGTGACGGCGTTCGGGTATCGTGCAGCATTTGTCATGACAGGGTGCGTATGCCTCGCCGGAGCCCTCTTCTTCCTGACCGCCTATCGCGCCCTCTCCCTCCCCCTCCCATCTCCCACATAATTCCCCATTCAAAACCAGGGGTCAGATCTGTTTCTTCAACCCCCCAACCAGATCAAAGCCTTCTTATTATCCTTAAGTGCAGGGCGAGGGGTACTTTTTTCCGTCGAACTCCGCAGTGGACTCAAGTCTGAAACATATCGCTCTTTCCACGAGGACCTCGAGGAAAAAACGTGCCCTGAGCCCCTTCAGCTGACGCCGAGGTCGGGGCGGTGGATGGGGGGGCGGTGGCCGAACTTCTCTGCGAGGTCGACGGCCTCGGTAGGGGTCGAAGCCTGCATCATCGTGAGGTCCTCCTGCTTGCATTCTCCCAGATCCCAGCTCTCGAGCCCGACTACCGGTTTGCCCATCTTGAGTCCGAATGCGATCTCAGAGAGGGTTCCGTAGCCGCCGCATATGGCGATTATCGCATCGCCCGCCAGCGCCACCAGCGTGTTGCGGGCGTGGCCCATGTCCGTCGGCAGTGCGACAGTCAGCCACCGGTTTGCCTGGGAGCGATCCGCTCCCGGTAGTATTCCGACGGCTACGCCTCCCGCGTCGTATGCCCCGCGTGAAGCGGCTTCCATGACCCCCGTCAGCCCGCCGCTGACCAGGACGTGCCCCCGGAGAGCGATCTCTTTGCCCACCTCGTACGCAAGCTCGATCCTTCGCTCGTCACACCTGCTATGCCCTATCACCGATATGTACATTGTTCGTTCCCTCTTGTTGGTTGCCCGGGTGGCGCAACGCCGGGCGGCTTAACCTTCGCGGCTCGCATTGCCTCCGATCCTGCGCGCCTTTCCCCTCCACATTATAATAAGAGCGGCCGTGGTGGAGGAGTGCGCACGAGAGCTGAGCGTCGACCACAACTTCTCAAGCGTTATAATATTCATTGTAACCGCGGTGATCATCCGTATCATTCAAGGGGGCCAATGGAGAAAGCACTCCGGATACTGATGCTCGAAGCAAACCCCGAAGACGCCTGGGCGGCCGAAAGCGAGCTGCGCAACGCGGGCATCGAGTTCAGTACGCTTCTGGTCGAGAGCAAGAAGGACTTTGAGGCGGGGCTGGTCAAGTTCAAGCCCAATATGGTCTTTTCAGATTACTGGCTGCCTGACTTCGACGGCGTGAGCGCGCTCGAGATTGTGCAGGAGGAGTATCCCGATATCCCGTTCATCTTCGTGTCGAGCGCCATGGGCGAGGAACTCATCATCGACGCGATAAGAAACGGAGCGATAGACTACGTCCCGAAGGTGAGCCTCTCCCGGCTGGGACCCGCGGTGCGAAGAGCCCTGAGAGAAGCCCAGGCGCGGCGCGAGCGGCGGTACACCGAAGCCCTGTTACTCGAGAGTGAAGCCAAGCTCAAGACAATACTCGATTCGGTGGCGACAGGAGTGCTGATCGTCGACCCGGACACGCATACCATAGTAGATGCCAATCCCGCCGCCCTCCATATGATCGGCTTCATCCGCGAAGGGATCATCGGCCAGTCATGCTTCGGACTGGCTTGCCTCGCCGAGCCGGGGAGCTGCCCCGTGACGGACCTCAGTGAAGAGATGACCGGCGTGGAGAGCGAATTGCGCAGGACCAGCGGAGAGCACCTCACGGTCCTCAGGACGGTAACGCGCGTCATGTTCGAAGGGCGCGAGCACCTTCTCGAAAGCCTTGCGGACGTCAGCGCCAGCAAGAAGATGGAGCGCGCACTGCGCGAAAGCGAAGATACAGCCCGCTCTCTGTTAAACGTCCCGATCGGGTCGGCGGCCATGATCGACCAGTCCGGCGCTCTGCTTGCCATAAACGAAACCGGCGCGCATGAACTGGGAAAGCCTGCGGAAGAGCTCATCGGGGCGAACCTCGTGTCCCTCTTCCCCGCGGAGCTCGCTTCCAGGCGCAAGGCGGCCGTCGAAAAGGTGATCAAGACCGGCGAGGACCGCCATTTCGAGGACCAGTTCGACGGAACCTACTATGACAACCACCTGTTCCCCCTGTTCGATGTCGAAAGCAGGGTCAACCGCGTAGTGTTCTTCGTTCAGGACATCACCGAGCGGAAGCTTGTAGAAGAAGCCCAGAAAAAGGACCGCGACTTTATCTCGAAGGTCCTCGATACCGCTGGAGCGCTGGTTCTCGTGCGCGAGAGCGGAGGCCGGGTCGTGCTGTTCAACAGGACCGCCGAGGATATCACGGGCTACAAGTTCGAAGAGATAGCAGGCAACACCGTCTGGGACGCTTTTCTCGATGCCGCCGACCAGCGAAAAGCCATGACGACGTTCGGCAAGCTGCTCCTCGGTCATGACGTCGGCGGTTACGAGGAGACCTGGAAGACCAGGAGCGGCGAATCGCGTTTGCTTTCGCTTTCGAGTGCGACGCTGCAGGGGACCGACGGCGAGGTCGAGTACATCATCACCACGGGCATTGATATAACCAAGTCCAGGGGCGCGGAAGCCCGGCTCAAGGAATCAGAGGAGAGGTACAGGACCGTCTTCGAATCTACGGGAACCGCGATGTGCATCGTGAACGCCGAAGCGAGGATCACCTTCCTGAATCACGAGTTCGAGCGGATAACCGGATATACCGCGGACGACCTTGTAAACAAAGCCATCTTCACGGACTTCCTGGCCGACGGCGGTGGAGAGAGCTTCCGCACGCACCAGGAAGAGATCCGCCACGCCGGCGGCGCCTCGCCCAAACACTTCGAATGCAGTTTCAGAGCCAGCGACGGCAAGATCCTGCACATGCTGGCGAACCTCGGGTTCATGCCGGTACTGGATTCCAGCGCCGTGTCACTTATTGATATCACCCGCGAGATAGAGTACGAGGAAGACCTCAAGGAAAGAGCCGAACGGCTTCGTGACTTCCTTGTTGTCGCCTCTCACGAGCTCCGCCACCCGATCAGCATCGTGAAAGGCTATGCTCATACCCTCATGGAATACATGGACACAATGCCGAAGGAGCTCATAGATGAGGTCCTCCACGATGTCGAGATGTCGACGGACAGGCTTACGCGTTACGTCGAGCAACTGCTCGATATCTCGCGGATAGAACAGGGCCGGGTCATAGTGGCCAAGCAATCCGTGGATCCCAAGGAGCTCATCGAGACCGCCGTTGAGGACATGTTGGTAATGGGCTACGACAACATATTTAAGACCAGGGCGACGGATGGCGGTCTCAGCGTGAACGTCGACCCGGAGAAATTCGTCCAGCTTCTCAACATCCTGATAGACAACGCGGCGAAGTTCTCCCCTCCGGGGTCGGAGGTTGATATCGAAACGGAGCGTAGCGACGATATGCTGGTGGTATCGGTGCTGGACCGGGGTGACGGCATCCCGGAGGACGCCAGAGAAAAGGTCTTCGACAGATTCTTCCAGGTGGCCGACGCCGCCCACCACTCCAAGATCGGGTTGGGCCTCGGCCTCCATATCGCAAAGCAGATAGCGGAAGCGCATGGTGGAAATATCTGGATCGAGCCACGCCAGGGTGGAGGATCGATCTTCAGATTCACGGTAGACGCGGGGTAGCGGTGGAGTCCGACTCAAAAAAGATGCGGGCGCTCGTCGTTGAAGACGAGCAGGACATGGCCCGCCAACTCAAGCGAATACTCGAAAAGAAGTTCTCGCTCTCCGTGGAGATGGCTTACGATTGCGCGACAGCGCGGGAAAAGATCTCTGAAGGTGTTTTCGACATCGTGACACTCGACTTCATGCTTCCCGACGGTCGGGGCCTGGATTTCCTCGAAGAGATAACTCCCGGCGGCGGCGGCCCCCCGCGCGTGATAATGGTCACCGGCCACGGCGACGAGGAGACCGCTGTCCGCTCGTTCCGTTCCAGCGCCTCAGGGTACGTAGTCAAAGACAGCCACCTCAATTCTCGCCTCGCGGAGGCTGTTGAAAAAGCAATGACAGAGATCAGTCTCAGGCGGGCCCAGGACGAGCTGCGCAGGAGGGAGCAACATTTTCGAACGCTCATCGAGAAGGCAAGCGACCTCATAACCGTCGTCTCGCCGGACGGTATCATCATGTACGCCAGCCCCTCGATCGATCGCATTCTCGGGCACAAACCCGAGGTCCTGATAGGTTCATCCGTCCTCGCTCTGATCCACCCCGATGACCGCGAGCGGATTCTGGGCATCGCGCAAAGGGTAATCGACACCCCGGGCGCCATCGCGGTGCTCGAGCTCAGGTTGCTCCACAAGGACGGGCCGTGGCGCGCCTTCGAGTGCCTCGCGCGAAACGTCCTGGACGACCCGGCTGTCGAAGGCATAGTCATAAACTCGCGAGACATTACGCTCCGAAAGCAGAACGATGAGCGCTTGCGCAAGTACAGGGAGCAACTCGAGGAGCTGGTCGAGGCACGAACCTCGGAGCTTGCGAAGACAAACCTTTCCCTTCAGCAGGAGATCATCGAGCGCAAGCAGGCCGAGCTCGAGCTGAAAGGGAGGGCCGAGAGTCTTGCGGATTTCCTGACGGTGGCCTCGCATGAACTTCGACATCCCATCAGCGTCGTCAAGGGCTACACGACGATGCTCGAGGGATATCTCGAAAGGATGGATCCCGAAGACATGCAAGGAATACTCGGCGCTCTCAACATCGCGGTGGACCGGCTGACCCACTTCGTCGAGGAGCTGCTCCAGGTATCTCTTGTCGAACAAGGGCGGTTCACCTTCCGCATGAGGCAGGTGCAGTTGGAGCCACTCCTCAATTCCGCCGTTGCGGACATGAAAGCGCTTGGGCACGACAACGAGATAACCGTCTCGGTCTCAGATGACGCCAATTCGCTGGCCGCAGACCCGGACAAGCTGATACAGCTTCTCGTGATCCTTCTGGACAACGCGGTCAAATTCTCCCCGCCAGCATCCCCGATAGAGCTGGAGGCCAGGCTCAAGGACGACAGGGTGGTCATGTCCGTGACGGATCGCGGTATCGGGGTGCCTGAAAAAGACGAGGAGCTTATCTTCGACCGCTTCTACCAGGTTGAAGAGGTCATGCACCACTCAAAAGTAGGCCTCGGACTCGGGCTGTATCTCGCCCGGCAGATAGTCGGAGGGCATGACGGTGAGATCCACCACCGACAACGTGACGGCGGAGGCTCGGTGTTCAAGTTCTGCTTCGCCCGGAATCTGTGCACTGACCCCATCGGCTGATCCACGGTTCCTGGACCGTCGAACCGCTCCCATTGTATCGAATCAGCGCCTGGCGACCTGTCTTCGCGATATGCACCGCTACCGCGAAGGCAGGAGACAAAGCCCGAGCATTGAAGAAGCCTTAAGGATCCGCGAGCAATAGAGCCTGAATCGAGGCGGCATGGAGATCCACTGGGTGACGGACGAGGCTGACGCACTCAAGACGGCAAGGCAGTCGGCCCGGCCGGTACTGATTGATTGTGTCAAACAAGCGTGAAGCGGTTGCAAAATGATGGGTACCGTGACGTACCCAAACGAGCATGTCATCAGGTACGTGTCGGACAATTTCATCCCGTTCAGGGTCGACTTCGATAACGAGAGCGCACTTTTGAGGAAATACAACATCTTCTGGACGCCGACCATCCTGTTCGCCGACCAGGATGGAAACGAACGCCACAGGATAACGGGCTTTCTGCCCCCGCTGGCCTTCCTCTCGCACCTGGCGATTGGTAACGCTTTCGTCGCGTTCTGGGGGCATAACTACTCTCACGCAGCGGAGCTGTTCGATGCGGTGGCCGGGGATTTTCCCGGCTCGATGCTCGCACCCGAGGCGGTTTATTTTCGCTCCGTGGCACGCCGCAAAGCGACAAACGACAGCTCCCATCTCGACGTCGCGGTAGAGGAACTCGACCGCCTTTACCCGGACAGCGAGTGGGCGCTTCGGACGCTGCCGTGGAAGGACTAGGCCAGGCGAGGTCGGCAGGAGTCTCGCGTAAAGCATGGAGGTGTTAAGGCTGATCAAACAGATACGCATTCACGGGCGTGGCGGCCAGGGCAACGTTACCGCCAGCGAGTTCCTCGCCGAAGCAGCGTTCGCCGACGGCCTGTACGCCCAGGCGTTTCCGATGTTCGGGTCGGAGCGGCATGGAGCGCCTGTGGCGGCTTACGTCCGGATAAGCGACGCCCCGATCAGGCTGCGTTCGCAGGTCTACGAGCCCGACTACGTGATAGTCCAGGACGCCAGCCTCTTCCAGGGCGCCGACCTTCTGGAAGGCCTCAAGGATGGAGGTCTCATCGTCATCAACACGACGCGCCCGCCGTCGGATTTCAAGATACCCGGGAGTTTCAGGGTGGTGACGGTGCCGGCGACCGAACTCGCCCTCGATATAGTGGGCAAAGCGATCATCAACACAATCATGGTAGGCGCGTTCGCCGGCGCGTCAGGGGAGATAAAGCTCGATGCCCTCGAAAAGAGCGTGCTCGAGCGCTATCCGGGAGAGCTGGGGGAAAAGGAGATAGTGGCGATGCGCGAAGCGTTCGAGAAGGTCGGGGGGGTGAAGGCATGAAGCCGGTGTACGGGGTCGTGGTCCAACCGGGGACGACCCGCGAAGAGAAGAAGACAGGATGGCGCATCTACCGCCCACGCCATAAACAAAAAGATTGCATCGGCTGCCGTGACTGTGAGTTGCTGTGCCCGGACGGGGCGATATACCGCATCGACAAGAAGAGGTTCGATGCCGACATGGACGCGTGCAAGGGGTGCGGGATATGCGCTGAGATGTGTCCGGTCGATGATATCGACATGGTCCTGGAGTCGGAGGCCGCGGAGCAACGGAACGTCTCCGGTCCCGAGGTCGAAGGAGCCCCGGTCGAGCACCCGGATGAGGACTACGGAGGTGGCATCGTCTCCTCAGCCGATCGCGAGCGGGAGCCACGGGACAGGCCGGAGGGTGGCAAGCGATGAGACAGATGCTAGAGGGCTCGCAGGCGGTCGCGGAGTACATCGGTCTCTGCCGGCCTAAGGTAGTCTGCGCGTATCCAATCACACCCCAGACACACATAGTCGAAGGCCTCGCTCGCATGCTTGCCGAGGGGAGACTAGACGCCGGGTACGTCCTCGCCGACAGCGAGTTCACGGCCGCGTCGGTCGTGCTCGGCGCTTCCGCGACCGGCGCGCGTACCTATACGGCTACCTCGAGCCAGGGCCTGCTGTTGATGACTGAGGTGATGTTCAACATCGCAGGGCTGAGGCTACCGGTCGTCATGACCTGCGCGAACCGCGCGGTCTCGGCTCCAATCAACATATGGAACGACCAGCAGGACTCTATGTCGCTGCGGGACTGTGGATGGATACAGATGTACGCGGAAGACGTGCAGGAAGCGTGCGACATGCACATCCAGGCGTTCGAGGTCGCCGAGAAGCTCAACATCCCCGTGATGGTTTGCATGGACGGCTTCATTCTCACGCATGCGACCGAGACAGTGGACGTGCCCGACCAGGAGCAGGTCGACGCCTATCTGCCGCCGTTCGAGCCCAGGTTCTTCCTCACGCCGAAAGACCCGATAACGCTCGGCGCCATGGCCGGCCCCGACGCGTACATGGAGATACGCATGCTCCTTCACCAGTCGATGCAGCAGGCAAGCCGGGCCATCACGGAGTCGGCCGTCCGCTTTGGCGAGGAGTTCGACCGGTTTTCTGGAGACCTCGTCGAGGGTTACCGCACCGAGGACGCTGAAGTGCTTCTCGTATCCATGGGCTCGCTTCTCGGGACGATGAAAGACGTGGTCGACGAACTGCGGGACGAAGGCCACCCCGTTGGCATTCTCAAGGTGAGGACGGTAAGGCCGTTCCCCCGCAATCAACTGCACGACGCGCTGAGCAGGGCGAAGGCTGTAGGAGTAATAGAAAAAGACATATCCCTGGGCCTCGAGGGAATCCTCTGCTCGGAGATACGGTCCGCTTTCTGTGGAGCCGCCCTAACCCCTAATATCTCGAGCTTCGTGGTCGGCCTCGGCGGTCGCGACGTCCGCAAGAAAGACATCCGCAAAATCGCTCTTGGCCTGCTGTCCGATTCGACCTGCCGTGTCGAGATGACCGGCATAGACCACGAAGTGCTCTGGTCCGCGCACCAGATAAACGACTGATTTCTATTCTCAGGAGGAGCAATGGCCAACGAGCAGGTAGAGTCGAGGCTCATGGCTTATGGGCACACGGGGTGTGCCGGATGCGGTGAGGCGCTTGCGGCCCGCACGGTCCTGGAGGCCGCGGGGCCCAACGTCATACTAACGAACGCGACAGGTTGTCTCGAGGTGTTCACGACCAGGTTCCCACGCTCATCGTGGCAGGTGCCCTGGATTCACTCGCTCTTCGAGAACGCGGCGAGCGTGGCATCCGGCATCGAGGTCGCGCTCAAGGCGCTTGGCAGAGAGGGCGAAGCGAAGGTCATCGCTCAGGCCGGAGACGGCGGAACCGCGGACATCGGCATGGGAGCGCTGTCCGGCATGCTCGAGCGCGGGCACGACATCCTCTATGTCTGTTACGACACAGAGGTCTACTCGAACACGGGCTACCAGCGCTCAGGCCTCACGCCGATGGACGCCCTGACGACGACGAGCCCAACAGGAAAGATGTCGTGGGGCAACGCTACTCGAAAGAAAGACCTGCCAGCTATCGTAGCTGCCCATGGGGCTTCCTACATCGCGACAGCTTCCGCCGGTTATCCCAACGACATCAAGCGCAAGATAAAAAAGGCTCTGACGTTCACCGGGCCGACGTACGTCCAGATACACTCTCCATGCGTATCAGGCTGGGGCGTCGAGAGCCAGCTTACGATCAGGATGGCACGCGCCGCCGTTAGTTGCGGCCTGTATCCGTTGTTCGAGATGGAAGCTGGCAATGTCACGGGCGTCAGAAAGATAAAACCCGAAGAGTTAATCGGTGTAGAGGAGTACCTGAAGCCCCAGAAGCGGTTCGCTCACCTGTTCAAGTACCCCGGAGGCGAAGCGCACATCAAGGACCTGCAGGCCATCGCCAGTACCAACATCGACAGGTATGGGCTGCTTCAATCAAGTGAGTCGTCCCATTGACAAGGTGACGCACCGGTAGTCCTCGAGTGCAGTTTGCCACGACGCTGTAGAATATTTGCGATGTGACAGGTTGGGTCCAGTGATGACACTGTAACGATGGCTTGCACTTTTCACGCCGCTTGTATCTTTGCTATTCTATGCGTGCGTTTAAAGTGAAAGTCCTAAGGAGGTTTGCTCGATGGCTGATGACATCCGCGAGGAAGAAGAGGTGCTGAAGAAAGAGCTTGCAGACCTTGACGACCAGACCGACAGGCTGGCCGAGAAGTTCGAGGAACTCGCCGGCATCGATTGCGACTTCGGCGAGTGCATTTTCGACCCCGAGATGGATGACGTAAACAAGAAGATCGCAGAGGTCCAGCGCCGCAAGAAGATTCTCGAAGGGCTTATCGCACACCTGGAAGGTTGCGAGAAATAAGGCGACCCCATAACGCCCGGGTGGTTGTTATTGACAGGTGAGCATTGTCAATGCCCACCCGCCGCTACTGCGGCTGTAATAGAGACGTGCGTTGATGGGCGTTATGCAATTTGCAGGGATAGATGATTGCGCGATGGCAGACTGCCATAATCATTTGCACTATTTTGCCGACCCCCATTCTTCAAGCAAAAATCGATACAAAAGGTAAGCAATTGCCAAAAGTAAGTCCCGAATTCAAAGGCAGTCTCAGCAAGGTCGAGGGGGCTGGAAACCTCACTCATTGTTACCAGTGTAGCGCGTGCGTCGCCGAATGTCCGGCGGCTCAACACTGCGCAGGTTTCAACCCGAGAGAGATCGTCCTGGCCTCCACGCGCTGGCAGCAATCGACGAGGGCAAGTCCGCACAGGCGTTTCCGAGCTTCGGCCCTGAGCGCAGGGGCGCCCCCGTTATGGCGTTTACGAGGGTTGCCGACGAATACATCTACATCCGCACCGGCATCACTGAGCCCGATGTCGTAGTGGTCCTCGACCCCACCGTCATGGGTGCGGTCAACGTGACCTCCGGGCTCAAAGAAGGCGGAATAGTCGTCGCCAACACTTCGATAGGGAAAGAAGAGCTGACAGCATGGAGTACGAGCGACTCATCAACGCGAGCGGGCTGACGGGCGGTCACCTCCACAGGCGTTCCGACGACGCGCGTCCGAAGCGCATCGCTTATATCCAGTGCGTCGGCGCGCGCGACGTCAGAAGCAGTCACCCTTACTGCTGCAGCGTTTGCTGTATGTACGCTACCAAGGACGCGATGCTCGCATACATGCATCATGACGACACAGAGAACATAATCTTTTACACTGACTTAAAAGCATTCGGACGTGGTTTCGACGAATATATAAAAAGAGGCGCTGCCGAGTATGGTATTACTTACTTAAGGGCGCGTCCCGGTGAGGTAACAGAAGACCCGGAAACTAAGAACCTGTATGTTTGGTATGATGATACTGAAAGCGGTGGCGTCAAGAGCATGGAGGTGGACATGGTAGTCCTCTCCACCGCGTTCGTGCCTCCGCCGGGCATTCGCAATCTTGCCGAAACGCTCGGCGTTCATATGGATGATTACGAATTCTTCAAAGCAAGTGATGACCTCCTCGCCCCTATGGACACTAGCGTCCCAGGGATTTATATAGCCGGCGCCTGCACGAGGCCCATGGACGTCACCGACGCGGTGACGCAAGGCGGTGGAGCGGCCGATCGAGCCGCGCAGGCGGTCAAGGAATTCACCGGGAAGAAGACCTCGGCAAAAGCCGGGTCTGGGAGATAGGAGGTAGGAGATGGCAGCAGCGAAGAAGGCAGCGAAGAAGCCCGCGAAGAAGAAGGCTCCGGCGAAGAAGAAAGCAGCCGCCAAGAAGAAGGCTCCGGCGAAGAAGCCCGCGGCGAAGAAGGCTGCCGCCAAGAAGAAGGCTCCGGCGAAGAAGAAAGCAGCCGCCAAGAAGAGGTAGCACGTAGTAACGAAAGGAAAGGCCTTGGCTGACAAGAAAGCGGCCGGGAAGAAAGCGGCCGCCAGATCATCGTCCCCTGATACAGATAAAAAGACGGAATCCACGGCTTCGAAGCCGGCCGTCGAGCTGATTGACGCTTCTGGTGAACCCCGCATCGGTGTGTTCGTCTGCCATTGCGGAACCAACATCGCCGGCTTCCTCGATGTCGAGGAAGTTACAGAGTACTCGAAGACTCTACCCAATGTGGTGTTCGCCACTCGCAACCTTTACACGTGTGCGGAGGACGGAATCAGCGCGATAAAAACGCGATCAAGGAGCATGAACTCAACCGCGTGGTCGTGGCGTCGTGCACGCCTCGTACCCACGAGCCACTCTTCCGCGACGCTTGCGAGGAGGCCGGGCTCAACAAGTACCTTTTTGAGTTCGCGAACATACGCGACCAGTGCTCCTGGGTCCACATGCACGAATGGGATGAGGCAACAGCCAAGGCAAAGGATCTCGTGCGCATGAGCGTGATGAGGGCCGGGCTCCTCCAGCCCCTGGAGGAGATATCGATCGACATCCACCCCGCTTCCCTCATCATAGACGCCGGCGTCGCCGGTATGACGGCGGCGCTTTCCATCGCCGACCAGGGATACGAGGTCTTCCTCGTCGAGAAGGAGGCGGAGGTCGGGGGCATGATGCGTAACCTCGACAACCTGACTCCGACAAACACCGACTCGCAGACGGTCATAACGCGCTACCTCGAGCGTATCAACGCGAACCCCAACGTTCACCTGATCGCCAGCGCGACGCTCAAGTCGATAAACGGTTACTTCGGCAATTTCGACGTTGCCGTGACGGTCGGCGACCGTGAGGAGACGTTCAAGGTGGGAACCATAATCGTCGCGACGGGCTCCGAGGAGATGAAGCCAGAGGGACTCTACGGCTACGGCGATCTCAACAACGTGATGACGAAGGGCCAGCTCGAGCTCATGCTCAGGGAAGACCGCGTGCCTGATGTGAAAGACGCGGTGTTCATCAACTGTGTCGGCAGCCGCGGCCAGAGTGTGTCTTACTGCAACCGCATATGCTGTATGGTCGGCATCAAGAACGCCATCGCGCTCAAAGAGAAGTTCCCCGAGGCAAACGTCAGTGTCCTGCACAACGACATCGAGGTCTACAGTGTCATCCAGGAGGACTGGTACAAGAAAGCGCGCGCGCTGGGCGCGCGCTTTCGCAAGTACACCCCCGAGCGCCGTCCCGAGGTAACCGAGGAAGATGGCAGGCCGAAGGCGAAAAGTGGGCCGAGGCGGTCAAGAACATCGTCGAGGTAGCCCAGAAACTCGGGCCGATGGACAAGACCCCCCTGCGCTACAAGGCGTCCGAGCGTTCCGAGGTCGGCTCCTGAGCCAGGTGGCCGCTTAGAGCGACCAAGCTCTGAGTCATGCCGGTAGAAGCCGGAGATAATGCCTTGCAACCAGACTCACGCGATGTCGAGAGATCCTGCCGAAGATGCCTCATCACCGGTATCTGCTCCATCGCGTTTCCGGTATCAGGAGCTGTTGTTGCCCTGCTGATGTCGTTTGCGCTTCCATCGCGGTTCCTCCATAACGTGCTGGCCGACCTTCTTCGCATCTACTATGGCGTGGCTCTGCTATTGCCGGTACCGCTGGCCATCCTGACGAGCGTGTTCTTCGTGATGGGCATTTCCGGATTGCGGCGCGACCCCGCGGTGAAAAGTCTCGGCTTTGCCATTATCGGCCTCTCCCTCGCGGTGATATCGATCGCCGTGTTCGTTACCATCGTTGCGGTCGTACCAGATCTCTAAGTGGAGCAGCGCTACCCTGAAGCCACATGTTTCTTGTGATTACGCTCCGGGTTCCGCTATACTTTTGTCTCGAGACCCGGGGCATCCCCGGGTTTGTTCTACTAGTGGTGGTTCTGAGATGTCACTCGTCGTACAGAAGTTCGGCGGCTCCTCGGTCGCCGATGTAGACAAGATAAAAAACGTTGCACGCCGGGTCGTGGACGCAAAAAAGCACATCGATCACGTCGTGGTGGTGGTCAGCGCCCTCGGCGACACCACAGATGACCTCGCGGAACTGGCCGCGCAGATTTCCAGGACTCCTCCTGAACGAGAGATGGACATGCTCCTCTCTACCGGAGAACAGATCTCCATGGCTCTGCTTGCGATGGCTCTCAACGAGCTCGGGCAGGATGCTATCAGCATGACCGGTCAGCAGGTCGAGATCCTGACCGACAAGGGCCATACAAGAGCCAAGATAAGGCACGTCGGTGCCGACCGGGTCGTCCAGGAGTTGCGCAAGGGGCGCGTTGTCGTTGTCGCCGGATTCCAGGGGGTCACGAACGAAGGCGAGATAACCACTCTTGGCAGGGGTGGTTCCGACACGACCGCGGTCGCTCTCGCTGCGGCCCTGCACGCGGATTACTGCGAGATTTTCACTGACGTTGACGGTATTTATACGGCCGACCCACGCGCCGTCCCGGACGCGCACAAGATCGACATGATCTCATACATGGAGATGCTCGAGATGGCCGCAACGGGCGCGAAGGTTCTGATGGCGCGCTCTGTCGAGTATGCGAGGAACTATGAGGTTCCCCTGCACGTGAGGTCGAGCTTCCACTCAGGCGTTGGGACCTGGGTCAAGAGCGAGGATGATATCATGGAGAAGGCAATTGTCAGCGCGGTAACACACGACTTCAGTGAGGCCAAGGTCACTATCATCGGCGTTCCTGATGAGCCTGGTGTAGCGGCGAACCTGTTCGGTTCGCTTGCCGAGGCGAACATCAACGTCGACATGATCATACAGAACGTCAGCGAGCGAGCGCGCACTGACATCTCGTTCACGGTGAACAAGGACGATGTGGACAAGGTCAGGCCCATCGCGGACAACCTCGTGAGCTCGCTCGGAGCCGAGGGCAGCAACTACAACGACGATATCGCCAAGATCAGCCTCATAGGAGCCGGAATGCGAACGCATCCGGGCATCGCCGCGGGGATGTTCAAGACGCTTGCCGATAACGGTATCAACATAGAGATGATTAGCACTTCTCCCATCAAGATATCGTGCGTGGTCAGGCGTGAAGACGGAGAAAACGCGGTAAACATGCTGCACGAGTATTTTAGCCTCTAGGTGCGCCCCGGGTAAGAAGGAAGGCGCTTTTTGGCGTTTTAATCTTTACCACCTACCTTTGGCGACTATGCTAGCGAAAGGAAACCAGGGAGATGAAGGAGCCACGCGTCGCCATCGTCGGCGCGACCGGCATGGTTGGACAGGAAATGATGAGAGTGCTCGAGCAGAGGGAGTTCCCCCTCTCGGGGCTCATGCTGCTGGCCTCGGAGCGTTCGCGCGGGCGCACGTTCGAATTCCGGGGCGAGACGCTGCCCGTCCAGGTGCTGAATAAAGACTCCTTTGAGGGAATAGAAATAGCCCTCTTCTCCGCCGGCGGTTCGATCTCTGAGAAGTTCGGCCCTGTCGCAGTACAGGCCGGGGCCATAGTGATCGATAACTCCAACGCTTTCCGGATGGAGCCTGACGTGCCGCTTGTCGTTCCGGAGGTGAACGGCGCGGAGGTGTTCAATCACAAAGGCATAATATCCAATCCAAACTGCTCCACCATCCAGATGGTCGTTGTCCTCGAGCCGCTTCACAAGAAATACGGTATCGAGCGTGTGGTGGTGAGCACATATCAATCTGTCTCGGGAACCGGCAAAGAGGCGGTCGAGGAGCTCAGGCAGCAGGTGCGCGCCGTCGAGTCGGGCGAACCGGTCACCTGCGAGGTCTACCCTCACCAGATCGCTTACAACTGCCTTCCCCATATCGATGTCTTCCTCGAGAACGGCTACTGCCGCGAAGAGCAGAAGATGATCAACGAGACGCGAAAGATCATGGGCGAACCGGAAATGGCCCTCACCGCAACAACCGTGCGAGTGCCGGTGATGGTTGGTCATGGCGAGTCGGTCAACGTCCAGTTCGCCAATCCCGTCGAACCTGACGAGGCTAGGGCTGTGCTTGCCGTGGCTCCTGGGGTTGTCGTTGTAGACGACCCGTCCAGGAACGTCTATCCGCTCGCTGTTGACTGCGAGGGCACGGACCCGTCTTACGTCGGGCGCATCCGGAAGGATTTCTCGGCGCCAAATGCTTTGAACCTGTGGATAGTCAGCGACAATCTGCGGAAGGGTGCGGCGCTCAACGCTGTCCAGATCGCGGAGCTGCTGCTCGATTGACCCCTCCGCTTCAGCGGCCCCCGGCGGACCGCGAGGGAGGCACGCCTTAATGAACTACCCGGCGCCACCAGCCGGAAGCGGGGATAACTGCCCGGAGTGCTCGAGCCACCCCGGGACAGAGGCAGTGGCAAAATGCGTATCCTGTAATCGCCTTGTGTGCGCCTGGTGCCGCGTGATCAGGGGGAACCGAAACTATTGCAGGGCTTGCGCCGCGAGCTCTGGTTTTCCGGTACACCCTGGCGCGCCCGCCGGGAATGGACCGGCGAGCGGGCAGCCGCCACCTCAGCAGCCGGGATATCCAGCTCAGTCAGACTATCCTCAATACGGAGGTTACCCGCCTCCTCCGGGAGCGCCTCCCGGGGGATATTACGGTCATGGATACCAGCAATATCATGCGCCGGCCGGTGTGTACCGCAGGCCTCCAAGAGAAACCGTGTTCCCCGGAGCTCCTTGGGGTGTAGGCGAAGCGCTGATAATATTCGCCATCTCGTTCCTGCTCGGCTCCGGGCTCAGCTACGCGGTTTACGCGGTGCTACGGCAGTCATTCTCCAGCACGACCGCCACGTTCCTCCTGATATTCCTGTCGAGCGTAATCCTCTATGCGCTCCTGCTGGCAGGCACTTTCTACTCCGTAAAGGTGAGGCATGGCAGCACGCTGACGGCGCTCGGGCTAAAGTTGGACGGCCTGGGAAGCGCGCTGACATGGGGTGCGGTGCTCGGGCTGCCGCTCTTCGTTGCAGCGATAGCGCTCGCTTATGTTTCGCAACAGATATTCCGGAACACGAATGCGCCTGACACGGTCAGCAAATCAGTTACGCGGATCACATCCGGTGGTGTCAGTCCGGGATTGATATTCCTGCTCGTGGTGACGCTGGTGATACTCGCCCCCATCTGCGAAGAGATATTCTTCCGCGGCTACCTGTACCCGGCACTGCGGAACAGGATGGATATGCAGCCGGCGATGATAATAAACGGCGTGCTATTTGCGGCGGCGCACTTCGAGCTTATCGGTTTTCTCCCACGGGCACTGCTCGGGTACGGTCTCTGCTATATCTACGAACGCCGCCATAACCTGGCGGGCTCGATGCTCGGCCATGCCATCTACAACGGCTTGATACTGGTGCTTTCGGGCCTGTTGAACCTCTTTTGAAGGCTTCGGAGAGTCCCTGGGTCGCATTCGGCGCATTGATTGCCGAAACAGCCTGAGCCTGGCTTCAGGTGCCTCGTTCCGAGAAAAAACGCCCACATTGGAAGTTGTTGCCTGGGGGGTTCCCCAAAACGAGCTCCTGATATAGTATCTCTATGCTATTCAATAGCTTTGCGGCCCGGGCATACTTGGGCCGCGATTTTCACGGAACCGGGTTTTGGGTGCGCAGGGCTGCGGAAGAGAGTCAGTCGGGTCTTCCTGAAATGTGGTTCCCGGAGGATTGAAGTGAGTCTAAAACGGTCTGCCCCGATTGTGGTCAAGGCCATTCTCGCAGTAGCGCTGCTCGCCCTTGTGTTCGCGGGCTGCGGAGGCTCTTCCGTGCAGGTGCAAGTCGAGCGAGTCGGGCCAAGGGCAATCGATGAGACGGTCACGGTGGCCGGCGCGCTACAGGCCACGAGCCCGGTGCAGGTGATACCACAGGTCTACGGCCCTGTCGCGCAGGTCTATGTTCAGGATGGGCAGCAGGTGGCAGCGGGCCAGCCACTCATTCAACTCGATACATCAAGCCTGCAACAGTCAGTCCTCAACGCGGAAGCGAGCCTCGAGTCGACACAATCCCTTGCCAGTGCCCTCAACGGCTTCTCGTCCGCGGCATCGGGGATCGGCACGACGGTGAACTCGGCACTCAACAGCGTCGACGCGGGTGTGAAAAACCTCTACAACCTCGAGAAGCTGCTGGTGCCGGCTCTTCCCCAGGACCAGCGGTTGCCCGCCTTACAGGCAATCGAGGCTTCGTATCAGCAATTCCTCGCCCAGGCCGCGAACCGCCCTTCACTCAGTGCGGGTGGTGGAGGCGGCATGGGCACGGGCGCCCAGGATGCCGCCGCCGAGAAAGCTATCGAGAACGCCCGGAAAAACCTGAAGGCCGCGACGATCACTGCGCCCGTAGCTGGAACGCTCGTCCCGGTTCAAAACAGTGGAGGCTCGATCAACAGCATGCTGAGCACCCTGATGAGCAGCTTCAGCAGCATGATCCCCTCGGGCCTCAACCTCTCCTCCCTGACCAGCCTGTCCGGCGGCATGGGCAACATCGGCCTTCCGTCCGGTGGGGCCCCTGTCCCCGGTACATTCATCATGCCAGGCACGCCTGTCTATGAGATAGTTGACCTGAAGAGCATGTCGATGGTAGCGAAGGTCGACGAGTCGGATATTGCGAAGATACAGCTCAACCAACAGGCTTCGGTCGGTCTCGAAGCGTACCAGGGCCAAACGTATCAGGGCACAATAGTAAAAGTAGCAAACGTAGCAACCACCAACGAAGCTGGGGCGACTGCTTTCGAGGTCACGATCCAGATGACCGAAGCGGATACCAACCTGAAGATCGGGATGACCGGTACGGCCGATGTAACCGTGGCGTCAAAGAAAGCAGCGAATGTCGTGCCTGTAGAAGCCATCGTCGAGAAGAACGGTAAGAAATACGTGTTCAAGGTTGTTGACGGAAAAGCTCGGTTGACCACGGTGGTCGTCGGGCTGTCCACCGAGAACTCGGTAGAGATCGTCGAAGGCGTAAAGATAGGAGACCAGGTAGTCGTCAAGGGAGTCGACAAGCTCAAGGACGGCTCGGGCGTCAAACTCCAGTAGCAACGCGAACTCGCTTCTCGCAAGCCTCGCCAATTGCCTAGTGCCCGCTGCGATTTCGGCCGATGGCCGAGCGAACGCGATTGGGGAAACTCAATGGCCGGTATCATCAAGGCGGACAACCTGGTGAAAAATTACACCATGGGCGACACCGTGGTGGAAGCATTAAGAGGCGTTTCGCTTGAAGTGAATGCGGGTGAGTTCCTGGTTATCATGGGGGCCTCCGGGTCGGGAAAGTCGACCCTCATGCACATAATGGGCTGCCTCGACCACCCCACCTCCGGAACGCTTACCGTGGACGGCGACGATATCAGCAAGGTAAACGACAACCGGCTGGCCGAAGTGAGAAATCGAAAGATAGGTTTCGTCTTTCAGAAGTTCAATCTCCTTGCCCGCACCTCGGCGCTTACAAACGTCGAGTTACCGCTCCTCTACGCCGGCACCGGGGCCATCGAGCGACACCGGCGCGCCACGGAGGCTCTCAACAACGTGGGGTTGGGACACCGGCTCAGGCATTACCCCAGCCAGCTCTCTGGAGGCGAGCAGCAGCGCGTCGCAATCGCCCGCGCGCTGATAAACAACCCTCCCATCATCATGGCGGACGAACCGACGGGGAACCTCGACACGCGCTCGGGCATAGAGATCATGACGATACTCCAGGAGTTGAACGACAAGGGGATTACCCTGGTCATGGTCACTCACGAGCGCGAAGTGGCGGAGCACGGAGACCGCATCGTGGTTTTGCGGGATGGTGCGATAGTCGGCCAGGAGGCCGTCACTGAAAAGCGCGTTGCCACCAACGTGCGCACCATCATAGAAGGCGAGCGGATGCCAAGCGGTGCAGGGGGCTCCCAGGCATGAAGATCTTCGAAAGCATAATGACCGCCCTGCTGGCCCTCAGGGCAAACAAGCTTCGCAGCATGTTGACCATGCTCGGGGTAATAATCGGCGTCGGCTCTATTATCCTGCTCGTTTCTCTAGGCTCGGGAGCCCGCGCCGAGATAACACAGAGCATCCAGGGCCTGGGCTCTAACCTGATGATGGTCGTGCCGTTCAAACTCGAGCTGAGCATGGGAACCAACATAATGCAGCAGGGCTCTCCCATGACCGCCCTCAACAAGTTCACTCCGCACACGGTCGAGGATGTCGGCAAAGCGCTTGGAAGCTCGGAGCTCGCAAGCCCGGAGTACCAGCGCTCAGTCTACATGAACGCCGGCAACACCCGTTTTTTCGGCACCATCATCGGGACCGGCTACAACGAATTCGGCGTCCGGGCCCTGGCTGCGACCACCGGCAGGTTCTTTACCAAGGCCGAAGAGGAGAGCGGTCGCCATGTAATCGTGATCGGACAGACTGTGGCCGATGCCCTTTTCAAGGGACAGGATCCGATCGACCAGTTCATCAATATCAAGGGAAGGAAGTTCAAGGTCATAGGGATTCAGGAGAAGAAAGGGCGCACCATGACCTTCGACATGGACGCCCAGTCCTGGATACCGTCAACGGCGGCGATCAGCGTTTTCGGGTCAGACCATCCAACAATGATTACCGCCAAAGCAACCTCCACCAACAGCGTCACAATCGATGCAAAACGCATCAGGGACAAGCTGGCAAAGACGTTTTCCACGGATGAGTTCACGTTAATCACACAGAGTGACATTCTCGGCTTCGCTCAGAGTATTACGAGGATACTGACGTACCTGCTCGGTGGCGTTGCGGGGATATCGCTCCTCGTTGGTGGCATCGGAATAATGAACATCATGCTCGTTTCCGTGACAGAGCGAACCCGCGAGGTCGGTATACGCAAGGCTGTCGGTGCCAAGACCCGCGATATACTTCTTCAGTTCCTGGTCGAGGCGGTTGTGCTGAGCCTTGTCGGTGGCACCATCGGCGTCATGATAGCAATCGGCGGAGCCTGGCTCTACCAATCCCTCGTCCACCTCAAAGCCCAGGTAACCATATGGATAGTACTGCTCGCCTTCCTCTTCTCCATGCTCGTTGGCGTCTTCTTCGGCGTCTACCCCGCCCGCCAGGCCTCCAAGTTAGACCCCATCGAATCCCTCCGCTACGAATAACCAGGGGGTTGGAGGTTAGAGTTCGGTGCGACCGTCGAGGGCGCGGCTGAGGGTGATCTCGTCGGCGTATTCGAGGTCGCCGCCGACGGGAAGGCCGCGCGCGATTCGTGTTACCTTGATACCGAGTGGTCGAACCAACTGGGCAAGGTACAAGGCAGTCGCTTCGCCTTCAGCGTTTGGATTGGTCGCGGCGATTATCTCCTTTGCGGAGCCATCGCGCAGCCTCGATATCAATTCTGTGAAACGTAGCTCGTCGGGGCCTATGCCGTCTATTGGAGAGATCGCCCCGCCGAGGACGTGGTAACGGCCCCTGAACGAGCCGCTGCGCTCGATTGCGATAATATCCTTGGGTTCTTCCACTACGCAGATGATGGAATTGTCCCGTCGCTCATCGGAGCAGACGCCGCATATCTCACCCTCAGAGATGTTGTAGCAGATGTTGCAGAACCTCACCCTGTCTTTGACATCAACGATGGCTTTCGCGAGTTCAATCGCGTCGTCTCTTGGAATCGAGAGAAGATGGAGCGCGATCCTCTGGGCTGATTTGGGGCCAATGCCTGGAAGCCCGCACAGATGTTCTATGAGGTTCTCGAGCGAAACCGAGAAGTACGCCATGCCTACTCTCTCAAAGGCCCGGGATGCCGAGGCCGCCCGGACCGAGGCCGGTAAGCCCGCCCATGCGCTCCGCTGCAAGCTCCTGTGACATCCCGAGTGCGCCGTTCACGGCTACGAGGATCATGTCTTCGAGCATTGATACGTCATCCGGGTCCACTGCCTGTGGGTCGATTGCTATCGACTTAATGTTCTGTTGACCGTCCGCCACGACCTTAACCATGCCGCCACCGGCGGAGTACTCGACCGTTTCGCCGACCAGTGCCTCCTGCGCTTCTTCCATCTGGCGCTGTACCTGCTGCAGCTGTTTCATCATATCCTGAGGGCCGCCGCCCTTGGGGCCCTTGGGAGCCTTGGGATAGTACTTGCCCTTGGACATGCTAATCCTTCCCTTCCTTCTTTTCTTCGATTATCTCACCGTCGAAGCTCTCTTTGAGCTTTCGGGCAATGTCCTTTGAGTTGGCCTTCTTGCTCTTCTTCGCCATGGCTTTGTCGCGGCTATCCAGTGGACTTCCGCCTGCCTCGGGAGCATCAGTAGCGAGAGACCCGCCCGTGCTGTTCACGTCAGCCAACTGCTCTGGAGAGCGCGCCTCGGCGTTGTCGGAAGCGAGCGGCGCTCTGTCGTCGGCGCTCGAGTCAGCCTTCGTGTCCTCAGTGTCCCTCGCACGGCTCTCGGGCTGCGCCGGCGTGGGCTTTCTCGCGCCCGCAGAGGCGGTCACGAGCTTGACTTTCACCGGCTCTCCCGCAAAACGTTGCCAAGTTTCTTCGATGGTGGCGATGTCCGCCGAGGAGTCGGCCAGCACGTCCATCTGGAAAAGCGCGTCCTCTGGAAAACCGAGCACCAGGCTGCCGCCTTTCGCGCCCTGAACTCTTGCCTTGGTAAGCAGCGCATAGAGTTTCATCTGGCCTGTCTTCTTGAGGTCGGCCATTAACGCCATCCATGTTCTGCGTACCTTCTCTCGCTCGGAGCTTCCTTTGCCGCCTTCTCGCGCATCGGAAGCCCCATCGCTTTCCGGTCGAGCTCCCTCAACGACCGGGGCTGGGCCCCCAGCGGACGTCGTGGTGCTCTGCCCGCCAGTATCAGTGGCAGTCTCTTTTGTCGGCGCAGCCTTTTCGGAGTTCCGGTCGGGTGTACTCTCGGCGACGCGAGGCGCGGAAGCCTGAACAGTCTCTCCGCCCGCACCGCCGGCACTTCTCGTTGCGGCAGGCGTAGCCGGTTTCGCGGCCATGGCGCTCTCGTTCATGCCTGAATCGCCACCTGTATCATCCTTTTGCCCTGTGCCGTCCGCCGGCACCTCGTTTGATTGCGCCACCAGCTTGCGCTCGAGCTCTTCGATGCGAAAAGCGAGCCCCTCGATCGAGATGTCGGCGTCAAGGCTGGTGTTTTTTACGATCGCGCATTCCAGGATGAGCCTCGGGTTCTCGCTCCACCGCATCTCGCGGAAAGTATCTCCCAGGCGCTCGATGAGCTTTATTACCTCGTGCCTCGAGATCACGTTCGACTGCTCGCTCAGACGCTGGAAATGATCGACCGTCGCCTCGACTATCGTCTCGGGATTTGCGGCGTTCTGTATCAGGAAGAGGTTGCGCAGGTGAGAGATGAGAGACTCGAGGAATCTCCGCGGGTCTTTGCCCCCTTCGAATACGCCTCCCACTAGAGCGAGCGCACCTGGAGTATCCCTCTCGGTCATGAGGTCGACCATTCTGAAGACCAGCTCGGTCTCGACCTCGCCGAGGAGCTCCGCCAGCTGGGTCCTCGTCACCTGCTCGCCTGACAGATTGGAGATCTGGTCCATAACGCCGATCGCGTCACGAACCGAACCGTGGGCATGCTCGGCTATCATCTCGATAGCCTCGGTGTCGACATCTATGCCCTCGTGCGTAGCTATATGTTCGAGCAACTGGGCTATGTCCTGCGCCGACACCATGCTGAAATCGAACTTCTGGCAGCGAGAAACGATCGTCGGCAGGAGCTTGTGCGGCTCGGTTGTAGCCAGCACGAATATGATGTGGCCTGGAGGCTCCTCGAGCGTCTTCAGCAAGGCACTCGACGCCTCTGGGGTGAGCTGATGGACCTCGTCTATGATATAGACCTTGGAGCGTAGCGAGGTCGGCGTGTACGGTATCTTGTCGAGGAGGTCGCGTATCTCGTCGATCTTGCGGTTGCTCGCAGCGTCGATCTCGATGACGTCGAGAGCCGTTCCATCAGATATCGATATGCACGCCTCACAGACGTTGCACGGAGTCGCAGTCGGGCCCTCCACGCAGTTGATCGCCTTGGCCAGGATGCGCGCGGTGCTGGTCTTGCCGGTGCCACGCGGCCCGGAGAAGAGATAGGCGTGCACCAGCCTGCCCGAGGACAGCGCGTTTGCGAGTGTGTTGGTGACCGGCTTCTGGCCGACCACCTCGCTAAACGTCTGCGGCCTCCATTTTCGATAAAGGGAGATATGTTCCATGGATTCTCACCTGAAGCTCCGGCCCGAGCCGCAGCTTTTTCAACATTAAAGTGACTGTGCACCCACCATCGACCCGAGTGACCGGGCTCCACCCCGGCAGCCAGCTCCAACCAGGTTGCTCCACGGCACACGAAAGGTTTTGCTTACCGCTGCTTCCTCCCGGACCTGACGGGGTTCACAAATTTCCGTTGCGTGGGACCCAGCCTTCAATACCGCTTACCGTGATGGCGGCTCCAGCCCCAAAGGACCTCCGGTGGGAGTTCGGTCCCGCTTTAGCGGATTGCGGGTTACAGGGCACCGCTGGCTCCCCACCTAGCACAGTCTCAATAAGTATACGACAAAGCGCCCACGGGCGCGATGAGCCATGTTCCACTCCCGGTCCGGATACCGAGAACGGTGGCAGGATGTCCGAAAAACAAATAAAAACGCCCTTCCCGGGACCGCCTCGAAGCCTCGAGCTCCACTGTGGGATATAATATCGACCTGCAGCGGGCCAACGCATCGTGGTGCTGATGCCGTGTTTGTCACGCCTGATGGAGGGCCTGGCCTCAATGCCGGGGTCCACCGATCGAGTGCAACCCTGAAAACGATATGGAGTGCAGGTGAAGCTATTCCGTAAAGGCTCCCAGGGACGGGAGGTCAAAGACATACAATCCCGTCTGATCGCCGCCGGGTTCCTCAGTGAGTCCAGCGAGGACGCGGCGTCGGGGACATTTGGGGATGAAACCGATCGGGCCGTGCGGGCTTTCCAGCAACACCGCGGCCTCATCGCTGACGGAATCGTCGGGCCCGACACCTGGAGGTCCCTGGTCGAAGCCAGCCGCACGCTCGGCGGACGCTACCTGTATCTCCACGAGCCGCCGCTTCGCGGCGACGACGTCGAGGATCTCAAGCGACGGCTTAACTCACTTGGGTTCTACAGCGGCAAGGAAAACGGCATCTTCAACCACTCGGCGGCGATTGCAGTAGAGCAGTTCCAGCGAAACAGCGGGCTGTTCCCTGACGGGATAGTCGGCACCAACACGGTCGAGGCCCTGCTCAGGCTCTCCCGGGTCACAAAGCCCACCAGCGTCGCATCGGTCCGTGAGTCCGAGAAGGGTCTTCCGGAGGGCGGTATCGAAGGCCGGCGCATCATGCTCGACGCCGGTCACGGGTATCCACCGGACCCCGGTGTGATCGGTTCGAAAGGCCTTCGAGAGAGCGAGGTAGCCGAGCGTATAGTCGAGCGCCTGGGCGCAACGTTGCTCGAATCCCAAGCCTCCATTACGTATTCCCGCAGACGCGGTGAATTTCTATCGGAGCAGGAGAGGGCGGCTGAGGCAAATGAACAGGGGGTTGAGCTGGTCCTTTCCATCCATCTGAATTCATCGCCCGACCCGAACGCCGGCGGGGCTTCATGTTATTACTTCGGCCGGGGTAACTACCGCTCCCCGTACGGCTACAGGCTCGCCAACCACATCCAGGACGAGCTCGTCGAGGAATTGGACCGGCAGGACTGCAGAACGCACGAAATGGCGGTTCCAATTCTCAGTGACACGCGCATGCCCGTCGTCATGATCGAGCCGGCGTTCATCACGAACCCGGTAGAAGAAGCGCTGCTGGCCAGCGACGACTTCATCGCAAGGGCGGCGGCGTGCGTCGCGAATGCGGCCGGAAAGTACTTCTCTGGGGTAAAGGCTAGGGTCGAGTAGCTCCGCTCGCCTACCGCGCCTCTGATCCGGGCACAGGATGCCTTGCGAGTGACGGGAGGGGCAACCTTTCCAGGAGAGACTGCACGCCTTCCTGCAAAGGGGCCAGGGCCTTGAAGTCCATTCTCATGAGAGGCGCCTCGAGGTGCTTGGACACGATACGAAACCCACAAGCTTCAAAGAAACCGGTCGGCCCTGGCGGGCCGGGCCTGGCGCTCGAGATACCGTGCGTCTCGAGCCCCCGCATCTTTCCCCTGTATTGGGACCTAACGACAGATGCGATGAGCAGCTTGCCGAGTCCCCTTCCCCGCAGCTCGGGGTCGACATAGATGCAGCTGATATAGAGGGCATCTTCGGATGGCCTGGGGTACAGCATGTTCATCAACCGGGGCACCTGGCGTGCCGGGGCGTGCTGGATGTATGCGTATGTCACCCCGTCTATCTGCAGCAGCTTGCCCGGGCTGATCCCCTGCTCGAGACAACGCGTCACCCAATCGGCTTTTCCCTCACCGATGTGACAGGCGCCCGGCTCTCCTGCCGTGGCGCTCTCCCAGTAGCAGCAACGCGAGCATCGCCCGGGGAGTGACCCGACCAGGTCCCCGGAGAGATCGAGAATCTTTCTCTTGGTCGAATCCACCTACCCTCCACGTGAATGAGGCATCCGTAAAGAGTATATCAAACGGCATGGGGACTTTTACGTGGCGGACAGGATCACCGTCAAGGTCTGAGCCGGGTCTCAGAGGGTGTGCTTGCCGAAGTGAATGGAGGAGACCTCGACGTCTCCCGTGCAGCTATCGAATTTTACCGTACGGCCGTGGTTGCCGCCAGTCTCTTCGCCGACTATAGGGATCTTGAGCTTTTCAAGCGCCATCTTCACAGCGTCCACGTTGCGCGCTCCTATATGAGACGCGGGCCCACATGTAAGCCCCGCGTACTTGTTCCGCGAACCTGGGATCTCGAACATCTGCGCTCCGCCGACGATCTTGCATTTCAGACACTTTGGCCTGGCGCCGATCCTTGCCAACCGGTCCACGAGATTTGGAATTGCCGTGTCGGCGAACTTGCCGGGCACCTTGGGGTGGTCTTTGCCACGGCTCTCCGGAAGCATCACGTGAGCGAGGCCTCCGATCTTCTTCTTGGGGTCATATATCGCTACGGCAACGCAGGAGCCCAATCCGAAGCTGGCGAGGATGTCCGAGTTGTCCGAGACCTTCAGCTCGGCAACCCCGACATTGAGCATCTCAGTCAAATGGCACCCCCAGCCGCTCCAGTATGATGCTGAGGGTCCCCATGTCGGGGAAAAGTACGAGGTGACCGAGTATCTTGACGCCGGAGACCGTGAAGTCGGTCTCAACGACCAGAACATGGTCTTCCGAGGCTCCGAGGTCAACCAGGACGTAGTCGAGTATGGCCCCGGCCATGTCCATCGCGAAGCCCGGTACCGACGGTTTGAAGAGCAGGCCGGTGAACTGTCCGAGCGCGTTGAGGTACGCCGCGGAGAGGATGCTGCCTGTCTCTTGGAGCGCGGACCTCTTGACGACTGTCATCTCGGGGACGTCGAGGTCGCTTGGAACCATAAGGCTTGCCAGCCTGGCGGCGCTTTCCTCTTCGAGCAACAGAAGGATGCTGCCCGAACAATCGCCGGACACGTTTAAATAAACTCCGGCCACGGGCGATTCAGGTCCTCCGACGAGTTCGGGAACGTTGGTCAGCCGTATAAGGGACGCCTTGGGGGTCGAAAGTCCAACCTTCTTGTTCACCATCTGGGAAAGGGCTATCGCTGCGTTGCCGGCGCCGATATTGCCAGCCTCTCTGAGTGCATCGATCTGCAATTCAGAAAGCTGCTTTCCCCCCATTGCGTCGGTCATTGAGCCTCCAGTCCGCCGGTATCTCCGGCCTACATCAAGCTTGGTATATCGAGTATGAGCGCGACGCGTCCACTTCCGAGGATGGTCGCGCCAGCGAATCCCTCGACCCTCTTGAGGAACTGGTCGAGGGAGCTGATGACTATCTCCTGCTGTCCGATAAGCGAGTGCACTCCCAGTGCGATGAGTCTCGGGCCGATCTCCGTAATCACCACGGGGAACGGCTCAGCCCCATTTAGCCGTCGGTCGCACTGCAGTACGTTGTCCAGCCTCAACAGAGGTATCGTCTCTTCGCGCAGGAATATCGCCTCGTTGCCCTGGACCGTTTTTATCTCTTCCGGGCTTACAACGTGCGTCTCGCGCACCGTGCCGAGAGGAACCGCATAGAGCTCCCCGGAGACTTCGACCATGAGCGCCTGAACTATAGCCAGCGTCAGGGGGAGGTTGATTATCACCTTGGTGCCTCTGCCTGCCTCGCTTTCCACGATCAGGTAGCCGCCGAGCGATTCGGCTTTGGCCTTTACCGCGTCCATACCGACGCCACGCCCCGAAACTCCGCTGACCTTTTCGGACGTGGAAAAGCCTGGCAGGCAAAGCACCTTCAATACATCATCGGGCGTCAGTTGCCGCCTGTCATCCTCCGTGACAAGCCCTTTGCTGACCGCCTTGTCGAACACCAGGTTCGGGTCGACTCCCTCGCCGTCGTCCTCGACAGCGATAGCAACGTAGTTGCGGTCCCTGTAAGCCTGGAGCTTGACGGTACCTCTCGCGGGCTTGCCCTGCTGGGAGCGCACGTCAGGTGTCGCCATTCCATGGTCAACGGCATTGCGGAGCATATGTATCAGCGGGTCTGATATCTCGTCCAGGATCGTGCGGTCGAGCTCGATCTCTTTTCCTTCCATTAGGAAATCGAGCTCTTTGCCCTGCGCTCTGGCCAGGTCGCGCACCATCCTGGGGAACCGGTTGAACACGTGCTCAACCGGTACCATCCGCGTCTTCATCACCTCATCCTGGAGCTCCGCCGTCAGCCGCGCGGTCTGATCGAGCGCCTCGCGGAGCTCGGGGACCTCATAACCGGACGCTATCTGCGCCAGCCTCGTCCGGTTTATGACGATCTCACCAACCAGGTTCATAAGCGTATCGAGCCGGGCTATATTCACGCGAACGCTTTGCGTCTTCCTGGCAGCCGTGAGTGGCGCCTTCTCTCCACCGGAACGCGCCGGCGCCTCGTGTCTCTCCTCGCCTGCCTTTGGCTCGAGGACCGTCTCGACTTCAACCCGCGATATCTCGGCAATCGCCAGGAGGGCTTTCTCCACTTTCTCAGAAGTCTCGGTGGTTGCCACGGCTACCTGGAATCTACTATCGAAATTCTCGTCTTCGAGCGCCTCCACGGGGGGCATCGAGGCGAGAACCTCGCCAAGCTGGGCGAGCTTCTTGAAGACCATGAAGACCCTGACCGACTTGAGAAGGCACTCTTGGTCGAGCTCCACCGTGAGCCTCATGAGGCGCATCCCGGGAACTTCGCTGAACCTGCGCCTTTCGGCCTCGTCTATTTCGAGAACGCCGGTCGTTTCCTCCGCGGTCGTCTCGGCCCCCGGTGCCGGAGCTTCCACCGTCTCGGCTTGCTCCTCAGCGCGAGCCGGGCCAGGCACCTTCACCTCGGGCATTGGGGGCTCTTCCGGCTGAGCAGGGGGTTCCTCACGTGCTGGCGGCACTGAAGGGGCGAAAGGCCTCGCTGCGGGCGCGGGGGCCGCCAGCTCTCCCTCCACGACCACTCGCATCTCGGAGACCAGCGCGTTGAAGTTGATGTCCTCAGCCCTGTCCTCTGCAATCGCGTTGATGATCGCGCCGAGGGTATCGAAGCAGGAGAACAACGTATCGACTACTGCCGTGGTCACTATGACGTCGCCTGTCCGCAGGTGCTCCAGGAGGTTTTCCATCTCGTGGGCGAGCTCGGTCAGCTGGTCGTAACCCATCGTGGCTGACATTCCCTTGAGGGTGTGAGCAGACCGGAATATCTCGGTTATGACGTCGAGGTTCTGGGGATCGTTCTCGAGCTGTAACAGGAACTTGTTCAGGGCGTCCAGATGCTCTTGAGCCTCAGTTATGAAAAGGTCTTTATACTGGGAGATATCCATCTCCATCGACCGTGCTCCTTCTCAGAGAAGTTAAACCAGGAAGACTACCCTTTCGGCGATCTTGCCGAGTGGGAGGATTTCGTTTGCCAGGCGCCTTTCTATCGCCGCCTTGGGCATGCCGAACACGAGAGAGGTTTCCTCGTTCTGCGCGATAGTCTCTCCTCCAGCGTCCTTTATCATCCCGAGGCCCATTGCCCCGTCACTGCCCATTCCAGTGAGCAGCACGCCTATCGCCTTCTCGCCGAACAGCTGGGCGGCGCTCTCCATCGTCACGTCTATGACCGGGCTTGCCCCTCGCCTGGCGACTGTGGGAAGCAGCCTCGCCACCATGGAGCCGCTCTCGGATTGTTCGAGCACCATGTCGAAATCCCCCGGAACGACCAGCGCGTGACCGTCCACGAGCTCCTGGGTCTTGACCGCGAGCCCCACGGATATCTTCGACTTTGCGTTTAGCCTCTCCGCGAAGGAACCGCTGAACGGGCCAGGCATATGCTGGACGATGATCACCGGCGCCGGTAAGTCTTCGGGCAGCAGGGGAAAGATCTCGGCAAGAGCCCTGGGCCCTCCCGCGGAAGCGCCGAAAACCACGAGGCGTCCGCCGGCCGGATTGTCTTTCTTGAGCCGGGCCTTCTTCTGGGTGCTGGCTTTTGCCATTCGCTCCCAGACTTCTTTGGCGCGCGAGCCTGCGGCCGCCTTGATCTTGAGGATCACGTCCTCGCGTATCTCGCTGACGGAAGTGGGGAACTGGGAAGGCTTTGCGATAAAATCCACCGCGCCCAGTTCGAGGGCTTTGAGGGTTGGCACCGCCCCCTGCTTGACGAGCGCGGAAAGCATCACCACGGGTCGTGGAGACTTCTTCATTATATATTCGAGCGCGGAGAGGCCGTCCATCTCCGGCATGTGAATATCCATTGTGACTACGTCCGGCTCAAGCTCCTGGGCAAGCTTGATGGCTTCGACACCGTTTCGCGCCATTCCGGCAAGCTCGAGATCCGGGTCCTGGGATATCATGTCGGCCAGCAGCTGCCTTACCAGTGCTGAGTCATCAACGATAAGAACGCCTATTTTGCCCTTTGCCATTGCGCACCTCTACCCCGATTGCCCCTATTCAGCGTCGTTCTGGAGCGCTTTTCGTACCGCTTCAACAACTTTCGCCGGCTGGAAAGGTTTGATGATAAAGTCTTTCGCCCCGGCTTCAAGCGCCTCCACAACGAGAGGCTGCTGCCCCATGGCGGAACACATCAAGACCTTTGCCAACGGGTCAATCCTTATTATGTTCCGCACCGCTTCGATGCCATCCATCTCTGGCATCACTATGTCCATGGTCACCAGATTCGGCCGCAACTCGGCATACTTCTTCACCGCTTCTATGCCGTTCTCTGCTTCGCCCACGACTTCAAAGCCGTCCTTGGAAAGGATGTCCTTGATCATCATCCTCATGAAAAGGGCGTCGTCAACGATCAGAACGGATGGGGCCATCGGACAACTCCTCCTTGTCAAACGCCGTGACGGTGCGGGCCTCTCCCGTCGGGGTCATCATTCCGCCTCGCCGGCTTCGTCCTGTGCCAATTCAGACATATCTAATTCGTCGATTCCCAGGCGCTCTTCGTCTGTGAGCACCCTGTCTACGTCGAGTAGAATGAGGAGTCTGTCCCCGAGCTTGACGACCCCCTTGATAAAGGATGACTTGACGTCGCTCGCCGCGATTGTGGGCGAGGCTTCAATGTCGTCCTTGTTGATGTTGATCACCTCGGGCGATTCGACGACAAGCCCAACCTTGACCTCCTGAGCTTCCACCACCACTATCCTTGTCTTGGAAGACCTTTCCGTAGTCTCGATCTCGAGTCGCGTGGCGAGGTCAACCACGGCGACGATCTGACCCCGGAGGTTGATTATCCCTTCGACGAAATGGGGCGACCTCGGCATGCGCGTTATGTCGACCAGTGAGATGACTCCCTCGACTTTCTTTACGTCGACACCGAAGTCCTCACGGCCCACTTTGAAGGCCACGAGCTGCATCTCCCGGTCTACCGCATACCCCTGTTCATCCATCGTTCCTCCCGAGGCTCACGAGGTTGTGATGTCCTCGATCAACCCTCTCAACCTCTCCGCGGTCTCGGCAAGCTCGCTGGCGGCCGCCGTAATCTCTTCCATGGACGCCGTCTGTTCCTGGATCGACGCCGAAACCTCCTGGGTGCCGGACGACGATTCCTCGGATATACTTGCCACCGTGTTCATTATCTCTACCACTTTATTGGAACCTTCGGCGATGCTGTCGGTGGCCTGGGAGATGGCGTTTGTTTCCGCCCCGATCGTCTCGACGGCGGCACTGATCTTACTCAACGCGGCGCCTGCTTCTCCGACTACCGTCGAGCCTTCGCCGGCCTCCTTGGTACTGTTCTCCATCAATACGACCGTATCGTTGATGGTCCGTTGTATCTCGCGGATTATCCCGGCGATCTGGCTTCCCGCTCTCGCGGATCCCTCCGCCAGTTTGCGCACTTCGCCTGCAACTACCGCGAACCCCTTGCCGTGTTCTCCCGCCCTTGCCGCTTCGATGGCGGCGTTGAGCGCCAGCAGGTTGGTCTGGTCTGCTATATCGGTAATGACATCCACGATCAACCCGATCTGTTCGGAACGCTCCCCCAGGTCTCGCACCGCCTGCGCGCTGACGCCGGTGGTCTCGACCAGCCGCCCCATCTTGTCGGTTGCGCGGCCAACCGCCTCGGCGCCTCCTTCCACGGTGACGCGCGCCTCGATGCTGTACTTGGCAACCTCTCGAGCCGCATCGGCAACGCGGTCGATCTCTTCCGCCATCTGGCTTATGGTCGAGGTAGCAAGCATCATGGAGTTTGCCTGCTCCTCAGATCCTCGCGCAAGCTGAGCGACCGTGGACGCGGTCGCCTGGACCCCATCTGTCGTCTCCTTGGCGACGCTCGCCATCAGGCTGCTGGAATCGGCGACGTTTTCGGATACGCCGTGCATCTCGTCCACAAGCTTGCGCATCGAGCTGACCATCTCGTTCAGCGCGTTTGTGATGGGAAGGAGCTCGCTCCTCCCCCCCATCTCGACATCGACGCTGAAGTCGCGAACCATTAGGCGCTCCGAGTACGTCCCGAGCTTCTCGAGCGGCTTGACGTACATGTAGATTGCCGCGGCGCAGGAGATCCCAATCGCAAGGACTCCCGCTACAAAGCCAAAGCAAACCCCGATCGCCCAATCACCGCCCGTAGGATTCGGTGACAGGGCCAACACTGCAAGCACCCCGGCTAAGATTGCGACGGGCATCGCGAGGAGAGACGTCCTCAAGACAAACCTCCGGCTCATGCTGAGACTCCTCCACCACGACCTTGCGACCTTGCTCTTTTCGTTCTCGCCTTCCAAGTAACCCCCCTTGGTCTGAGCCACGCGCGGCTTGATCCTGAGCAGAGTGCTTTTTCCTATTGTCTCCGCAACTCGCCTAAAGCCTGAACCCCTCGGTAAGTTCGTTGAGCTTGGACGCCAGCTCCGCAAGGCCCAGCGAAGCTCGTGCGATGCTCTCCGTGTTTTCGTTCTGGTCCCCGATCGTGGCAGTCACCTGTTCGGTGCTCGCTGCCGTCTCCTGCGCAATGGACGCGATGTCGTTGATCGCAGCAAAAACCTGATCGGTATTCGCGGTGATCGTCTGTATCGCCGCGGATATTTCCACGGCCACGCGCGCGCTGGTCCGCGAAGAGGTCACGATCCCCTCGAGCGATTCTCCGGCCTTCTCGGCAACCTCGCGACCGGCCCGAACGCGATCGGTGCCATCCACCATCGAGGCTGCGACCTTGTCTGTCTCAGACATTATCTCCCGGATAAGACGAGATATCTGCTCCGCGGACCGCTTGGAGTTCTCGGCGAGTTTGCCTACCTCGCCTGCTACCACCGCGAACCCCTTTCCATGCTCTCCCGCGCGTGCCGCCTCGATGGCGGCATTGAGAGCCAAAAGGTTTGTCTGATCGGCTATGTTGGTTATCACGTCGATTATAATCCCAATTTGCGCAAATCTCTCCCCCAGGCCGGTCACAAGTAGCTCTGACTTTTCCACCGATGCGAATATCTGCTCCATGGCCTGTACGGCTTCTGTGGCAGCCGCCCCGCCTGCCTGCGCGAGTTCGGCGGTCAGCTCGCTCTGCCTGGCGGACACCTGCCCTCTCTCACTGATGCCCTCGAGCGACCGGGCGACTCGGGCCATCGCGTTGGACGTCTCCTCAGCTTTCCTTGCCTGGTCTTCGCTTCCGGTGGATATCTGCTGGGCGGATGCGGTCACTTCCGCAATGGATCTCGACATGCCCTCGATGGCCTCAGCGAGGTCATCGGCCGAGCTCAGCATTTCCATCGAGACAGACCTTATCTCCAGCATCGAGTCGCGAAGCGAGCAGACAAGCTCGTTGATCGAGCCTCCCAGTTCGCCGATCACGTCCTTTGTCTCTACGTTCACCGTTGCCGTAAGGTCGCCCTTCCCCCTCGCAATTTCCTTCACCTCGAGAACCATTTTCAGGATCGATCCCGATATTCCCCTATAAGCGACCGTTATGGTGACGATGCCGAGGATGATCGTCACGACCAGTATCACCGAATAAGCCACAGAGCCATACGTCAGGATATCCGCGCCGGTGTTGAGCGACTCACGCACGTATGCGGCTTCGAGCCGGTTGAGGACCGCTCCGTCCCGAAGGACGCGGTCGAGAGCGGCATCGAGCTCAGCGCGCACGCCTGACACTGCGCTGGCGGGGACACCGGACAGGACAAGGCTCCTCTCCTGTTGGAACAGCTTTTCGACGCCACCGATATTTGCAGAGGCCGCGTCTGCGGTTGCCTGCAGCCCTCCGAGTTTAGCGTTGCCAACTATAGCGTTCAGGTCGCCCGGCAGGCTCGCCAACCCGCTACGAGCCCGGTCGAGAGATCTCTCTGCGCGGGAATACAGCGCGTCCGCTTCGCGTGTCTGGCCGTAGAACAGCAAGGCTTCGGCTTTCCTCACGTCCTCTACCCCGGTGGCCATTGGAACGGCCCTCAGGTTCACCTTGTTGGCGGCGTCGGACCAGTCCCTGGTGTGAGCGCTCTGCAAGAGCACTATCCCACCCACCACAAGGAGCGAACCGACGATGCACATCACGACCATGAAAGTCTCGCCGATCCTCGCCTGAAAGGTCGGGACTCTGAGAGCATGCCAGGCCCTGTGCATCAGGTCACCCACGTGACGAACCCCCCTGGGTGTTCCCGGGGCCTCGTGTCCGCGAGCCAAACTTGCTGTCCGGTATGGCCTGGTAAATTCTCTCGATCGGGTATGCGGGTTTGAGGATGGACGACGCTTCCGGACCAACCGTCTCGGACTTGCCAAGCACAAGGTAGCCCTCGCCCATGATGCTTCCTGCGAGCGCTTCGATCAGCTTTGTCTGCACCACGCGGCCGAAATAGATGAGCACGTTGCGGCACATGACCAGGTCGAAGCGGCGCTGCCCGCAGAACTCGAGCAAGTTTATCTTTTCGAATCGAACCTTGTTCTTGGTGTCTTCCCGCACGGCATACTCCCACCCTGACGGAGTCTCGACCGTCTTAAAGTACAGCGAGACGTTCAAGTGCTCGGGCAATTCGAGGTTGCGGTAGATCCCGGCCTTTGCAACCCTCAGGCTACGCTCGTCGTAATCGGACCCGACCACACGCACGTTCCACTTGCTTGTTTCGGCTCCAAGAACCTCATCTATTAGCATGGCCATGGAATAAGGCTCTTCCCCGCTGGCGCAACCGGCGCTCCAGACGCGCAGCGCCCTGGACCCGCCGTTGGTTTTTGCCTCGACAAGCGAGGGGATCACGAATTCGCGCAATCTCTTGTATACGTCGGCGTCTCTGAAGAACTGGGTGACGTTGATAGTGAGCTCGTTCAGGAGCTTCGTATACTCCTCAGGATTCTTCCTGAGGACCTGAAGGTACTCGAGGTAGTTCTCCGCCTCGGTCGCCCTGAGGCGAACTGCGATCCTACGCTTCAGGTAGTTTTCCTTGTATTGCTCGCAGTCCAACCCCCGATCAAGGAAAATCCGCCTCTTTAGCAATGAGAAGGCCCGTTCGTCAGAGATCAAATACACGCCCCTGATAGTGTGGGTTCAGCCATCTATCCTTCTAAGAATACTCTTATCAAATTGTTTGATCTCCACTTTCCGTCAGCCTTCCTATGTCCGCCAGGCTCCCACGATTATATAATTGACATCGTCAGGCCCCTGCGATACCTTCATTTGAAATCCTCAAACCGCCCGGTGGCGGGCAGGAGCGATTATGTCGCCTGAAATAATCTTCGACCCATACACCAACCTTTACTCTAAGGCCACGTCCCTCATCAAGTCGTCGGAGGTGCGGGACCTGATGAGCGTCACGGGGCGCTCGGACGTCATCTCGTTCGCTGGAGGGTTGCCTTTCATAGGAGGCCTGCCTTCGGAGGACATCACCGCCGCGATGGACACCGTCATCCGCGAAAGCTACACGGATGCGTTCCAGTACGGCGAAACAGAAGGAAGACCGCCTCTCAAGGAGATGCTCGTTGAGGTCATGGCCGGTGAGGGGCTCCACTGCGAGCCCGAGCACATCCTCGTGACAACCGGCAGCCAGCAGGCTCTCGACCTGCTCGCGCGCATCTTCATTAACCCTGGCGATACCATAATAATAGAAGGTCCCACCTACGTGGGAGCGCTGGCGGCTTTCAGGCCCGCCGACCCCTCTTTTGTCACGATCCCTCTCGACGAGAACGGCGTCGTGGTCGACAGGCTCGAAGAGCTATTGAAGACATCGCGCGTCTCGAGGCCGAAGTTCGTCTACGTCGTGCCGAACTTCCATAACCCGGGCGGCGTCACCATGTCGGAAGAGCGCCGGGGGCGACTCGTGCAACTCGCCGAAGAGTTCGACCTGATCATCATCGAAGATAACCCGTACGGGCTCTTGCGTTTCGAGGGCGAGCCACTGCAGACGCTGGCTTCGCGAGACCGCCGGCGTGTCGTCTACGTCGGAACGCTATCCAAGATCATATCTCCCGGGATCAGGACCGGATGGGCTCTTGCACCCCCGCCCATTTTCGAGCGCATCGCCACGCTCAAGCAGGGCGCCGACCTTTGCTCCCCGTCACTGAGCCAGATGTTCGCGGAGCAGTATATTCGGCAGGGGCTCTGGAAGAAGAACCTCGAGAGCCTGAGACCCATATACCGTTCCAGGAGAGACGCGATGCTGCGAGCTCTCGCGGAGTATTTTCCAGAAGAGGCCACGTGGACGCATCCGCAAGGCGGACTCTTCATCTGGGTCACGCTTCCTGCATACGTCGACACGACAAAGATGCTCCCCCTGGCGATCCTCCAGAAGGTTGCTTTTGTGCCGGGAAGCGCGTTCTTTGCGGATGGCACAGGCGTGAACCACATGAGGCTCAACTTCAGCTTCGCTGACGAAGGTTCGATCGACGAGGGCATAAAGCGGCTCGGGAAAGTCATAAATAAGGAGATCAGGCTCTGCCGCGCACTGGGTCTGGACACTGTGTAGCGGCATTCGGCTCCACCGCGCCTTGAGGCTACACACCGGCCGGCGGGAGCTCGATGGAAGGAGAAGGCATGAAGCCCAGGATCGCAGTGCTGATGGGTGGGCGCTCGCTCGAACGGGACGTCTCGATCAAATCGGGCAAGCGTATCGAGCGCGCCTTGAGGGAGAGGGATTACCCCGTGGCTGCGCTCGATGTCGATGAGACCCTGGTCCCCACTCTTTACAGTGAGAGGCCGGACCTCGTCTATATTGCTCTGCACGGCAAAGACGGCGAAGACGGAACCATCCAGGAGCTCCTCGAAATCCTTGGGATCCCGTATACCGGACCCGGACCTCTTCCCAGCATAATCGGATTCAACAAGGTGCTCTCCAAGGAGCTTCTCGTCGCGAACGGGATCCCCACACCGGCGTACTTCAGCGTGAGCTCATCGACCATCGAGGACATGGGCGCAGCTACAGCGCTGCCCAGGCTATGGGAGAAGCTCGGAGGCCCGGTAGTTGTGAAACCAGCCGCTCAGGGTTCGGCTCTCGGCGTGACCATAGTCCGATCTCTCGATGCCCTCTCTGCGGCTATACTGACGGCCCTCGGATACGACGACCGGGCCATCATCGAATCGTTTGTCGCGGGCAGAGAGGTGGCCGTCAGCGTAATCGGCAACGTGGGCCCTCAGGCCCTTCCTGCAGTCGAGGTCGTTCCCGAGTCGGGGTTCTACGATTTCGACGCCCGGTACTCGCCTGGCAAGACCAAATACTTCGTGCCCGCACGGCTGGGCGACGAGGTGGCTGACGAAGTCTCGCGCCTGGCGCTTCAGGTCCACAGGTTGTTCCGGTGCAAGGAGCTCTCGCGCGTCGATATGATCGTCGATGAAAGCGGGACTGCGAACGTGCTGGAGCTGAACATCAGCCCTGGAATGACCGAAACCAGCCTCCTCCCTATCGCGGCGGAAGCTGCGGGGATGCCTTTCGGCGACCTGGTCGAGCGACTGGTCGAACTCGCGCTGGCGTAGCATGCGGTTCCACGGCGCCGGTTGTTCCTTACAATCGCTTCAGGAGTTGTTCCCCGCGTTTCTCCAGTGGCTGGACGGCTCGTGCCTCTCGCGGGAGAGCCCGGTGCCGGCGTCGCTCTCGCCATCAGCACCTGTCGGCGGCCCACCGGGAGTCAAGGGGGCTCCCTCAGCCATGGACCCTTCGGCGGCGGCACCAGAGGCCCGCGCTTTATCCGAGAGATCGGCCGTGAAGTCCTTGTCGGAAGTCGAAGCGGTGGTTGTCGTGGCCGCTTCGCCCTCGCTCGCGTCCTTTTCCTCATAAACACCGGTTGAAGAAAGCGCATCGGCGTCTTCGGACTCGGCATCGGCGCCTGCTTCCCAGGGGCCGGTGATGTTTTCAAATATCCTGCGCAGGTCGTCAACCCCTCGGAACTCGATGATCAGCTTTCCCTTGCGCTTGCCTATCGACCCTTTGACGCGCGCGTCCAGGACCTCACCCAGCCTCGAGAACATGCTGGCGACCTCTTCGGGAAGTTGCATCTTGTCCTTATGTGCGAGCCGTGGCTTCTCTTCAGCTGTTTGCTCGTCGACGGGCTCCTCCTCGTCCCCTTGACCTGCGAGGCCAGCCAGATCCTCGGTCTGGCGCACGGAAAGACCCTCGTTGATGATACGCTGGCAGAGTTCTTGCTGGAGCCCCGGCTGGTCTTGCAGAGCGAGTAGCGTACGAGCGTGGCCAGTCGTGATGCGTCCTTCCACGACCTCTTTCTGGATCCCCGGAGAGAGCTGTAGCAGGCGCAGGGTGTTGGTGATTGTCGTCCTGCTCTTGCCAACCCGTCGCGAAAGTTCTTCGTGTGTTATGGCGAAGTCATCGAGGAGCTGTTGGTATGCGTTGGCTTCCTCGATGCCGTTGAGATCCGAGCGGTGAAGGTTCTCTATCAGGGCCATCTCGAGCGAGTCGGTCTCGGTGGACTGTCGCACTATTGCCGGGATCTTCTCGAGCCCGGCTTCCTGGGCGGCACGCCAACGCCTCTCTCCGGCGACGAGTTCGAAATCTGTGCCGACGGTGCGCACGATCACCGGTTGGACCACTCCGAAGGTCTCAATCGACCTGGCCATCTGCCCGATCGATTCCTGGTCGAACTTCTTTCTGGGTTGCTTCGGGTTGGGCCTGATGTCTTTAACAGGTATCTCTTCGAGCCGCTGGCCTTCCAGGGTCGCCGCCGACCCGATGAGAACGTCCAGGCCTTTACCCAGCCCTCTCTTGGCCACTTGTCATCACTTCCTTCGCGAGCTCGGTGTAAGCCCATGCGCCTTTGGACGAGGGCTCGTAAAGTATTATGGGTTTTCCGTAACCGGGCGCTTCAGACAACCGCACAGTCCTGGGAATAACGGTCTTGAAGGTCATCGACGGGTACTCGCGTCGAACCTCCGCCTCGACGTCCTTGGACAGGTTCGTCCGGACATCGAACATGGTCAATAGCACCCCGGCGATCGCAAGCGACGGGTTGACGTGCTGTTTTATTCGCTGGACCGTGCGGAGCAGGTAGACGAGGCCCTCGAGAGCGTAAAACTCGCACTGTATCGGAATGAGTGCTTCCTGCGCGGCCGACAGACCGTTTATCGTCAGCAACCCCAGCGCAGGAGGGCAGTCGATGATTATGTAGTCGTAGTCTCCGCTTAGTTGATCGAGGCCGGTTCGCAATCGGTTCTCCCTGCTCAGCTCCGACGCCAACTCGATCTCAGCGGCTGCAAGGTCCAGGGTCGATGGTATTACGTCCATGCCCTGGATAGGACCGGGTGTGACGACCTTCCGAGGATCGATGCCATCGACGAGCATCTCGTATACGCACTTTTCGATCTCGAGTTTCTCGATACCGACCCCACTGGTCGCATTGCCCTGGGGGTCCATGTCTACCATCAGCACCTTCTCGCCCATCGAAGCAAGGCAGGCGCTCAGGTTGATCGCCGTGGTTGTCTTGCCGACTCCGCCCTTCTGATTTGTTATTGCGAATATCCGCGCGGTGCGGGGTTGACCAACGGCCGGTTCCTCGCGGCGCGCCTCTTGTTCGAGCACCTGGGTCCTCCCCCTGGGAATCCAACGCCCAATATCTTACAACTTATCTACGACAACAAGCGAGGCGCGGGATTGCATCCCCAGGGCGGCAGGCATTCGCGGTTTGACAACAGTAATCTTGCCCCCTGCTTTCTCCACCGCTGGCCTGGCCTTTTCTACCTCTGCTTGGATATCTCTCGATTTCAGAGCGACGTATCTCCCTTCCTTGGCCAGCAACCGAATCGCAAGTGTTGCGATTTCGTCTAGCCTGCCGGAAGCTCTCGAGACACACACGTCAAACTCACGGTTGCCAACCATTTGCTCTGCTCGCACGTTGGCGATCTCGACGTTCTCGAGGGCGAGCGCTCCGGACACTTCAGCAAGAAAAGCCGATTTTCTCCCCGATGACTCAACCATGGTTACGTTCATCATGGGACATGCTATCGCAAGTACGATGCCCAACAATCCCCCCCCGCTCCCAATGTCTGCAACTTGCGACTTTCGGGACACCGTTCCTTCTAATACCATCATGGAATCCATCATCGATTCTTCCATGGTTCCTTCAAACGATCTTGACGCAAGGCCGGCCCATTTCCTGTTTTTTACTAGCATCTCTGAATAGACCGCTATTTTCTCCATTTTCTCGTTGGCTCCAGCGATTTCGTAAAAATCCAGTGCCTTTCCCATTATTTCCATCGCCGGTTCTTTCATCTTATGTCCTTCAGCGCTTAAATATCCCTTCACGTAATATATGGTCTAACCCTCAACATTATATTTAATTAATAATTACCAAATCCTGCCATCTTCCATTCACACTGCTTTTGTCTCTTCCCAGGTTTGTTCCAAGTCACTTCCGTGTTAGGTTCCCAAATTCTTTATTCCCGTCCAGAGAGTACGCTTTCTTGCTCCATATGCTCAGCGACGCTCTCTTTGAAGGATTCTTTCCACCAATGCGTTCTTTCTGATCCACTCTGACTTTGAAGAAGTCGCCTTTTCTCCCAGGCTACTTCTTCCACCCCAAAAATCTCAATCCCCGCTCTTTTTCTTCAGTCCTTCTCATGTAAACGTACTTCCTCACGCCCAAGAACCAATTTGCATTCTTCTCTTCCCAATACCTTGCCATCTTCATCCAACCAAGAGAGGTTGCCAATGCGAGCTCTCTTTTCTTAGCTTCTATTGAATCCTATCCTCGTCTTTCCTTAGTAAGCCCGGCAGGGTTTCATCCCCCGAGTTCTTCGTCGCTCTCTTTATCAACTTCATTTGTGTTTATGTCTTCATTTCTCTAAAGTCGCTTTCCTTTTTTGAGCTTTTAACAATCAAACTTCTTCATAAATTTCTTACGTCGGGTCCTGTGTAGCTCTGTAGCTCCATAGTACCCGCCTCTTTTCTTCCCTGTCCTCTTGTGAGCTCTATTTTCTTAAATCCCTTACCTGGCTCCTGTCCTTGTAACACGTATCTTCTTTTTCCATATATGGGCTATAGCCTCATTCCTTCTGGGTATCTCCAGGATTTGTTCCTCTCCCTTTATTACTGGCCTCAATTTCAGAGAGACTCACCCGATTTGCGTATGCCAAAGATGTTTCACGTGGAACCAATTGTCTCTTTTCCACACAGGCCATAAGTTATGCACAATTCGGTGGAGAACTTCATCATGTGCCCCCGCTTCCGTCCGGAGGTCAGGTTTCCCTTTCCTTATGGTCTTCATACTACGATTGATACCCCTTTTAAGTTCGAGCCTTGATAGTCCTTCCTTGGCTTCCTCAATGATCCCGAAAGCAGAGAGATTCCCCTTCCTTTCTTCTTCGGTAATTAATATAGGACTCTCTTCTGCACGTCAAAGAGGTCTTTTCTTCTTCTTGAAGCCACCCCTGTTCAGCTCATCGCGTTCTTCTACCTCATGAGAATGCTATCCACGTGATCTTTCTGTTCTAAACGCTGTTTGAACCATCGAAATACTTTCGGATTCTCTTTCTTGTGTACACTTGGGTCCTGGCCGTAAGCTTTCTGTTAGTTCTCAATTCGCAATCTTTCTTTCTCCGTCTTGCAGTTGAACTCCGTAGTCTTGCTTCTTTTGTTGGTTCTCTTAATCACACTTCTGCCCCTTGTCCGCTTTTCCACGCATCTCGTCAAGGTATCATCCATGCCTGTTCTTTCTGCTGCTTTCCTTCTTTCAGCTATTATTCTCTATCGACAACGTCTAAACCCCTCCCCTTCCTGTGTTCGCCCTTTCTTATTTGGCTAAACTCTTCACATCTTTTCCACTTTTCTTTACAGTTTTCAACATTGCTCTTCGCAATTCCTCAAATTTCTGCTTTATGGTCAGTTTCTCCTACAGATGTGGATCTCTCTGTTTCTTCAATTCCAGTCTTAAAAGAAAATTCGCTTTTCTACGGCATCCGATGGCTCCTGCAATTCTTCTATAACTTCTCTGATGCTTCTGAATTACGTGCATTCTATTTTGAGTATTGCCCGTTTCTTTACACTTTGGTTCTTTCATCGTCAGGTTTCTGGTTAGGAATAATCTCAACTAAAGATTTAGACATTTTTAACCTCCAATATTACCGGCATTCTTGACGTTTTTGCCAAATAGATATGTTATATCCATATCTGGCATGCTCAGAGTTTTCATAAAGAATGTCTATCTTCTTGTACTTTATGATTTTTGCTCTGATTTTGGTTATTTGAAATAATCCCCCCTCAACACTCTGTCTCTGCGGATCAAAGCGCCTGCAAGAAATCTTTATGTTTGGCACGTTTCTACTGAAATCATGATGAATTGTGCTTTTTCGTACCTCAGGGACCTTCAAACTGACATTTTTGTATTAATTCTTATTAGGCTTACGAGATATTCGTTGATATTAGAGAACTAAGAGGCTATGAGAGACGTGCTTCTTCATGAAATGCGAATATTTTGCCAACTGCGCCAGAACAAAGGAGTTCAGGCCAGCCGCGGCTAGGGCCCACCATTCGCTTGTTCTTAGTGTCTCCCCCCGAGCATCATGGACAGCCCCGAGAACAGCACACGCTGCATATATATACACGTTCCCGCGGGACACGAGATCTACATAACGCTTAGAGGAGCATTGTTAAACGAGTGTATTGAAAGCTAAGCGTGGTGAGGGAAGAAGTTTTACAAAGATGCCTCTATTGGCAAGGATCTAAATTTGCATGTTTCACGTGAAACGTCAATTTTCGCTGCCAGGATGAATTACGATACGGCGGTCGGCTCCATCGCCTGTGCTCTCAGTCCAAACGCCATCGAATTGCCGCAAGGCCATATGTATAATTTTGCGCTCAGAAGAACTCATGGGAGGCAATTCAATACTTTTTTGCTGTGAAACCGACTTTGAAGCCATCTGTTCCGCTTGTTTTTCCAGTTTAGCCTTACGCCTTTTACGATATCCTTCTATATCAACGATGATCTTCTTAGAAACGTCACCAGTTCTTCTGCAACTGACATTTACAATGTATTGGAGCGCATCGAGGGTGAACCCACCTTTCCCAATCAAAATGGCAACATCGTCACCCCATATGTCCACAACGATCGAGTCCTCGCGCTCCCGCCCCTCAACCATTGCATCAATTTCGAAGATTTCCAGGATTCCTTTAATCATCTCGACTGATTTATCCTTGTTCTCTGAGGGGGGGAATTCCTTTTCCTCCCTAGGCTTGTACGTGGATTTCGGATCTTCTTTGCGCACGTAAGATGGAGTTTCGTAGTCTTCGGGCCCAGACTCATGGGGCGGAGGGGGAAAATCTTCAGGTTTCTTGCCAACAACCTCCCACTCGCCAATAAGCTCTACTTTTATACGAGCCTCTTTGCCTCCAATGCCCAGAAACCCCTTCTGTGGCTCCTCCAGGACTTCGACAAAGACGTCATCTCGTTCGAGACCTAGCTCCTCGATTGCGGTCTGGGTAGCTTCTTCGACTGTCTTTCCAACGTACTCCCAGGACTTCTCTTTCATATTATTGCCTCTCCTCGAGAAGATCGGGTGATGGTTCTAACGTATCTATTTCTTTCCAGGCCCTTTCTTCTTGGCTGGATAGTTTTTCGTTGCGTCCCGTTTGGCTTGCTGTCCACCCACCGACTGCTTTGGGGGTGATGTTGCCTGACCGCCAGTGGGTTTTGTTTTTTGCGCTGAGGAAGCCCCGGAAACTGCCGATGACGACGGTTTGGGCTTCTTCCCTGCAGCTTGCTTCTGGGCTCCCTGGGACGAAGCCTTCTTTGCTGCAGATGGAGCTTTCTTTCCGGATGCGGGTTTCTTCTGGCCTGGTGCGGCAGGTTTTTTAGCCGCACCGCTGGAGGCCTTCCCCTTTGCCGCACTTGCTGCTTTGGATGACCCGGCCAAGGCTGCAATAGCCGCCTGCTTCTTCTCTGGTCTTGCCGGAGCTTTACCTTTGGGTGCCACCTCGGCAGGCTTTTTCCGCATGTGTGCTGCAAACATTACTGTGGTACCGAATGACATGACTTTGAGGTATGCACGCTGGTGCCATCTTGCTTCTGCGCCCTTGTTCCTGATCTCAGCCAGCTCCTCGTCGTAGAAGCCTTCGTGTTCTAGCTGGATATACTGCTGAATTATGGTGAATATGTTTGTGACGATTATATAGATTGTAACGCCCGCGGGCAGGATCCAAGCGAAGACGCCCATCATAACGGGCATCAATGCCATCATCTTCGCTTGCTTGGGATCTGTGGTCATCATCTTTGCAGATATATAGCCCGTGATAACGGTCAAGATGACCAGTGCTATGAGCTGCAGGAAGTTGTGGTGGCTCCACAGCACTGACCCTTTGTAAGTAATGTTCATCCCCGCGAATTTAAGATGCGGGTTTGTCGCTACAATTATCTTTTTGACGCCCGGGAACAATATGTTGAAAAACTTAGACTTGGGGTCAGCGAGCGAGCGAAGGACCTCAAAGACTGCGAAAATGATTGGTAGTTGCAAGATAAGTGGCAGGCATCCGCCTAGCGGGCTGACCTTGTTCTCTTTGTACAGGGCCATCATCTCTTGGCCCTGTTTCTCGCGGTCATCCTTGTACTTCTTCTGGATTTCCTTGAGCTGAGGTTGAAGCTTCTGCATCGCGATCATGGACTTCGTCTGCTTTACCGACAGAGGAAGGATAATGATTCGCATCAGAACGGTGAGGAGGATGATGGCAATGCCGTAGTTGCCGCCCGCCATCGTGGATAGCCAGTGCAAGGCATAAGCGAATGCCTTGCCAAGCGGTTCCAGGCCGGGAATCGAAAGAGCAAACATCAAGTACACACCCGGTTCAGACTAAGGGGGGTCGTATCCCCCGGTTGCGAATGGATTGCACCTCAAGATGCGGTACAAACCTTTTAAAGAGCCCCTAAATATGCCATATTTCCTCACCGCAAGCTCAAAGTACTCAGAGCATGACGGGTAATAGATGCACCTGGGTTTGAAGCCAGGGGATATCCACTTCCTATATATTTGTACAGGCAACAGGGCTAGCTCGCGAACCCTTCGCTTCACTTCGCGTCTTAGCAATTCAAGGACCTCGCCAGAATATCCCTGACCTCATTTACCAATTTTTGGTATTCTGCTTCTTCGACTCCCGGTCGGCATTCAATGAGGTAGCTTGTTCCGGGTTTCAAGAGGTGCCGCGAATCCATTATGCAGCCTTTGACCCTGCGCCTTGCCTTGTTGCGCCAAACGGCTTTCTCGAAGCCTTTTCCGGTAGCAACACCAACAAAGGTAGCTGACCCTTCAAAAGCGTCGGACGAAACCCACGCTAGAACCAGTTTGCCACGGAAAAACCTGCCGATTCTTTTTAGTGATCTAATGTCCCGCGGTTTTGTTATCCATGTAACCCCGGAGCGCTTTTCTCTCGGCATCTGTTCAGGCCATAGCTAAGCGCTGAGCTTGGCTCTTCCCTTGTTTCTCCTGCGCTTGATGACTCTACGGCCGGCTTTCGTGCTCATCCGCTTGCGGAAGCCGTGCTCTCTCTTCCTTTTGCGAACCTTCGGTTGATATGTTCTTTTCAAGATGCCTTCCTAGGACGAAATTGTGGGGAAAACAGCAGGCTAATTATACTGGACCGTACTGCATTGTCAAAACGGACCTGATTTGTGTTAGAAGTACTTCGCTGTGCACTTCGCGGACGTCTCAGAGAAGATGTGTCGCACCATATATAAGTGGTTGGATAGCTTATATAGCCCATAGGCAAGTTTTATCGGACAACCTTGTGAAACGTATTGCGCGACCATCGGCTCCCTTGTTATAATCCGACGCGCAGGACCCAGGTCAGGAACCTGGGCCTTTTGTTTCTGGGAGGGAGTTTCCACAATTGTGGAAAACGACGTTCATAAAACGGCCGTTTTTGTTGATATCAGGGTATCAGCCTGAAGTCCTTCCGCAATGGTGTGCGACTTTCGAGAGATGAGGGGAATTATGTTATCCACAGGATGTGGAAAACATGTTGATGTAAGATCCATGTTGTGGGATGCCTTCGATTCTCAACCAACCTTCATTAATCGTGCCAAGTGGGGGGGAGTCTGTAATGGAACAGAACACCGTGGTTGAAGAAGCAAGCCACAGAGATGCAGAGGCACGTTGGCAAGAAGCCTTGGGGAAGGTCCGTTCCGAGGTTCCAGCGCCTTACTTCGATTCAATGATCTCACCTCTCAGGGTGCTCTCGTTCGATGGGGACACCTGCACAGTCGCCGTGCCAAACTCATTCATGAAAGAGATAATCACGGCGCGCTATGCCGACAAGATCACGCGAGCCCTCTCATCAGTGCTTGGCAGCGAAGCACATGTGATCCTGACGGTGTCTACTTCAGCCCCGATCGTACAGTCAATGGCTATGCGCGTTCAGGAACCGGAGGCAAAGGCGCCGGCTCCACCTCCCGCCCCCCGGAAGAAATACACCTTCGAGAATTTCGTCGTGGGTGACTCTAACAAGTTCGCCTATAACGCGGCACTCATGGTTGCCGAATTGCCTGGTCACAACTACAACCCGTTGTTTATCTACGGCGGAACCGGGCTTGGGAAGACTCACCTCCTGTATGCCATTCAGGACTATGCAGAGAACATGACGCCACACATAAAGGTCAAGTACGTTCAGACATCGCGGTTTATAGATGAGTTCATCGCTACCCTGACCCTCAAGCGTGACAAAGCGACTTTCGACCAGAAATACATCAACAACAAGATCGTTCTCTTTGACGATATCCAGGCTTTGAGCGGCACCGACGCCACTCAGAACAAGTTCTTCGATATCTTCAATCTCTTATATAGTGCAAACAGCCACATCGTTCTCTCGAGCGACCGGCCGCCGAGTGAGATCCCTCAACTCTCAGACCGGATAAGGTCGCGCTTCGAGGGTGGTCTCATGATAGACATCACGCCTCCGGACCTGGAGACCAGGTTGGCCATCCTGCGGATGAAAGCCCGCCTCGAGAAGGTCGAGATACCCAATGATGTCCTCGTTTTCATCGCATCAAAGGTAAAGGACAACATCCGCACTCTCGAGGGGTTGCTAAACAGGGTCATTGGCTACGCTCAACTCTACGGGACGCGCATAGACCTTCCGATGGTCCAGAGCGTTCTCAAAAACCAGGTTGCCGCGGCGCACCAATCTAAAGCGCCCACCCTCGATCTTATTGAGAGCCTTGTTTCCAGCTACTACAGCATTGCAATCGCCGACCTCACCGGAAAATCGCGCTCGCGGCCTCTGGTACACGCTCGGCAGGTGGCCATGTACCTGTGTCGCGAAATGACGGATGCGACCCTGGTTGCAATCGGTGGGAAATTCGGTGGTCGGGACCATGCGACCGTTCTTCATTCTTGCAGAAAGATAGAATCTCTCATAAAGAACAACAGGGAGATACTGCAAGAGGTCACGGAGTTAACCAACATGGTCAATAAAGCTGTTTAGAGACGCTGTGTGCGGCGAAAACCCATTGTTTGGTTCCGGGTGGAAAACGCGTTCAAGCCTTGGTGTTTCAACTTGATTTATGTACATATTTTCAACTCGAGTAGACCATCCGGGGGTTGTCTTGAAAAGCTTTTGTGTAATACGTCAGGGTTTTCAACGGCGTTTAGAACATCAGGAATTCCCATATTTTTGCTGTATTAAGGGAAAAAGAGCTTGTTTTCAACATTTGAACAGTGCCTACTACTACTACTAATTAAATATATATAAAAGGAGAAGCGAAACTCTGTGTCCATTTGTGAAGATGTCAAATGTTTGTGATATATAATCTTGGCGGTAGGTATACGAAACAAAATCAGGGGGAGTGGCTCTAGATGATAGTCACCTGTGAAAAGGAAAAGCTGAACGGACTCGTTCAGACAGCACTCAGGGGGGTCTCCAGCAGGGCAACGATGCCCATCCTGACCGGCTTGCTCATCAATGCCGAGGGCAAAAAACTCGTGGTAAACAGCACTGACCTCGAGATGAGCATACGAGCCGAGATAGAAGCTGAAGTTTCCGAGAGCGGCTCCACCGTGGTTTCCGGCCGATTGATAGGCGATGTCGTAAAAAGCCTTCCTTCCGGGACCGTCGTCCTGGAGACCGGAGAGAAATACATAACAGTAAAGACGGCGGTCGGTGAGTACAGGATCCGCGAGATGGCACCAGAAGATTTTCCGGCAATCCCGAAGTGGGAAGGTGAATCCGTTCTCAAAGCCCCGGGCGGAGAGTTCCTCCTTGCGGTACAGCAGACTTCGCGAGCATCATCAAATGACGAAAAAAGGCCGGTCCTGACCGGAACGCTCATGGAGAAAGGTGCTTCCGATGGCTCCATTAAACTGGTCTCCACCGACAGTTACCGCCTCTCCTGGAAGACTATTGAAGTGAGTGGGTCGCTCGAGGGGTGGGAGGATTGCATCATTCCGACCAAAACCTTAAACGAGGTCGCGAGGCTTGCAGGATCTGTTGAAGACGAAGTTGAGCTCAAGATGCAGGACAAACAGGTCATGTTCAAGCTTGGCGATATGGTGGTAAGTAGCAGGCTCATAGAGGGACAGTTTCCGAACTACAGGCAGTTAGTGCCAAAAGGCGAAAAAACCGCCATTAAAGTCTCCAGAGATGACCTGGCCGGTGTGGTTAAGAGGGCGCTGATATTCGGACACAACATGAAGCTCGGGGTCTATAGCGATCACCTGAGCCTGATAACTGAGACCCCCGAGGTCGGAGACTCAAAAGAGGAAATTCCAGCGGAGGTCACGGGCGAAGAGATGGAGATCGGGTTCAACGGCACTTATCTCCTCGACGGAATTATGGCAGTCGAGACCGAGAACTTGGAGATGAGGCTGGATGACCCACTCAAGCCGGCGCTTGTAAAGAACGAAGAAAGTGACAATTACAGCTACATCGTCATGCCGGTCAGGCTAAGGTGATAGCCCTGAAGCAGTAGGCGAGCAGGCTATTTGATATTAACACGGCTCGAGCTCTTAAACTTCAGAAACTATAAACAGCAACAAGTCGAATTCTCACCGGAAAAGAACATAATCGTCGGAAGGAACGCCCAGGGCAAGACCAACCTCCTTGAGGCGTTTTATTTTCTTTCTCACCTTAAATCCAACCGCGCACCGAGAATGAGAGAACTGGTGACCGAAGGCCTCGAAGAAGCGTCCGTCCGCGGTCTTATAATGGATGGAGAGTTCCCCCTCAACATGCACGTTTCATTTGGGAGACGGGGAAGAAGAGTTGACGTTAACGGGCAGAGGCTCGTATCGGCCGCAAGAGCCAAGGGGCTGGTAAAGTGTGTCATGTTTTCGCCGGATGATTTGTACGTGATAAAAGGAGACCCTGATAGACGCAGGGAATTCCTCGATGAAACCATGGAGGAATTGAGTCCGGTAGCGGCCAAGACGGTGCTCTATTACAAACACGCGCTAAGGCAGAGAAACGCGGTGCTCCGATCTTGGGAAGAGCATGGATCGAGCCTGAACAGGGTGATAGAGCCCTGGGACGACGCGCTGGCCCGGGCTGGCGCGGAGATTGTGGCCGAAAGGATCGACATGGTAGACAAGATGGCACGATACGCCGGCGGCGCATATGAAGAGATAGTAGGAAAGAGCCACGGCGTGGCGATCACGTACAAAGGGACATTCGAGCCGACAGGCCTGCAGAAGGCCCAGATCGAGAGTTCGATGAGAGAGGAACTCGACGCCGCGCGTTCCAAAGAGAAGCGAACCAGAACTACCGTCGTAGGTCCACACAGGGACGACGTTGAATTAAGACTAGATGGAAGGCAGGCAAAGTTCTCAGCTTCACAAGGCGAGCAGAGGACCCTGGCTTTCTGCCTCAGGGTGGCCCAGAAGCGCTACCTGGAAGACGAAACTGGAAAAGTGCCCATCACCCTTCTCGACGACGTGCTGTCGGAGCTTGACAGGGAAAGGCGCGCCGGTGTCCTGAGAGTAGCCGGTGCCGGCAGCCAGTCAATCATAACGACCACCGACCTGCTCGAGGATTTTGAAGCCCTTGGAGCGAGGGTATTCAGAGTCGAAAGAGGAACTGTAGAGAGTGTCTGAACCCGAGAGACTCGGGGGGATCATGGCTGGCAGGCCAGGACCGTCCCCGAGCAAAAAAAAACTCAAGAAGGAGCTGGTGAGCCTCCACTGGGCGCACATCGCGGGAGAGAGGCTAGCCTCACACAGCACTCCCACCAGGATCGCCAAAGGGGTTTTAACGGTATCGGCCGAGGGGCCGGCATGGGCGGCCGAGTTAAGCGCAAAGACGCCGGAGCTTCTCGCCGGAGTGACCCGCATGTTGGGTGACAATGGGGTAAAGAAGCTGAGAGTGAGGGCGCGGAGCCCCGAATTGGAGCCAGAAACGGGCGTGTTGGTGAAACCCGCCTACCAGGACATGGAGGCCCCGCTGGGACCCCAGCTCCAGGAAAAGCTGAACGGAATAGACGAAGAAGAGACGAGAAGCGCTCTAGAAAGCATGCTCCGCGCCAGCATGGCGAGAAAGCAGTACGATCAAAACGGATGACCGCCCTCCCGATTTTGCCCGGTGAGCCCAAAAAATGATGCAAGAAATGGTATAATCTATGGATGAGGTCCACCCTAGAACACAAGTCATTCTTCTCAAACCTCAAATGACCTCAAACGAAAAAATCCATGCTGTAAAGAGGTGGGAATAGTTGGAAGAAAAAGACCTTGAAGAAGCCTACGACGCTAAGAGCATTACTGTTCTCGACGGGCTCGAGGCCGTCAGGAAAAGGCCGGGCATGTACGTCGGCTCAACGGGCACGAGAGGGCTGCACCACCTGGTCTACGAGGCGGTCGACAACTCAATCGACGAGGCCATGGCAGGCTACTGCAAGCACATCTTCGTCACCCTCGAGGAGGACGGCTCGGTTGCGGTGATCGACGACGGCAGGGGCATCCCCGTGGGCGAGATCCCCCGCTTCAAAAAATCCGCGTTGGAGATAGTACTGACCATGCTCCACGCCGGAGGAAAATTCGGCAGTGGAGGATACAAGGTGTCCGGCGGGCTCCATGGGGTTGGAATATCCGTGGTCAACGCGCTGTCGGAGTGGCTCGAAGTCGAAGTGGGGCGCGAGGGCGGCGTCTTCTCCCAGCGGTTCGAGAGAGGAAAGGCCGTTTCAAAGCTTGAAAAGGTTGGGGATACCAACAAGACCGGAACGATAATCAGATTCAAGCCGGACCCCAAGATATTCGAAGAGCTGGAGTTCAAGCACGACACCATCTCTCAGCGGCTCAGGGAGATGGCCTACCTCAACGCCGGGCTTGAGATCATCCTCGAGGACAAGAGAGACCCCAACGAGCCCAGGAAGGAAACCTTCCTGTACAAGGGCGGCATCAGCGACTTCGTGCAGTTCCTCAACTCCAGCAAGGAGACGATCCAGAAGAGGATCATCTTCGTGAAAGGAGCCAGGGAAGACGCCGAGGTCGAGGTGTCGATGCAGTACAACACGGGCTTCATCGACAATATCTTCACTTTCACCAACAACATCAACACGCATGAGGGCGGAACTCACCTGATCGGTTTCAAGGCGGCGCTCACCAGGACGATCAACGACTACGCAAGGACGCACGGCCACCTCAAGGACAAAGACGGCAGCCTGACGGGGGAGGACGTCCGCGAGGGGTTGACAGCGGTGGTCAGTGTCAAGATGCAGGAGCCCCAGTTCGAAGGCCAGACGAAGACGAGGCTGGGCAACCCCGACATAAAGGGTTTCGTCGAATCGACCGTGAACGCCAGGCTCGCGGAGTTCCTCGAAGAGAACCCCGGAGATGCCAAAAACATTGTAAACAAAGCGCTGACCGCGGGCAGGGCGCGCAGCGCGGCAAGGCAGGCGAGGGAGCTGGTGCGCCGGCAGAGCATCCTCGAGTCGAGCTCTCTGCCCGGGAAGCTTGCCGACTGTTCCATCAAAGACCCCTCTCTCTGCGAGATATACCTGGTCGAGGGTGACTCGGCCGGCGGCTCCGCGAAGCAGGCGCGAGATAGGAGCTTCCAGGCCATACTCCCGCTTCGCGGCAAGATCCTGAACGTCGAGAAAGCCGGGCCGAGCAGGGTGTTCTCATCGCTAGAGATACAGGCGCTCATAACGGCGCTCGGCACAAACGTGCGAGACGATTTTGATATCGAGAAAGCCAGATATCACAGGGCGATAATCATGACGGACGCGGACGTCGACGGCGCCCATATCAGGACGCTTCTGCTGACATTCTTTTACAGGTATATGCCAGAGCTGATCGAGGAGGGGTACGTCTATGTCGCGCAGCCCCCGCTATACAGGCTCACAATAGGAAAGAAGCACATATACGCGTATGACGACACGGAGATGGATCGCGTCATCAAAGAAAACGACGGGAAGAAGGCGCAAGTGCAGAGGTTTAAGGGCCTTGGCGAGATGAACCCGGAACAGCTATGGGAGACGACGATGGACCCCGCCAGGCGCAACCTGCTCCAGGTAAATATCGATGACGCCGTCTCCGCTGACATGATGTTCAACACGCTGATGGGCAACGACGTGGAGTCGAGACGGACGTTCATCCAGGAACACGCGTCAGACGTTAGGTTCCTGGATATTTGATGATATCAATGTGGCCGCGGGCCGCTTTGGATCTTCGAGGGAAGGAAACCAAGAGATGATAGACCTTGTCGGTGGGCGCGTCGAGCCGGTAGAGCTCGAGGAGGAGATGCAGAGGTCCTTTCTCGAGTACGCCATGAGCGTGATTGTTGAACGCGCCCTGCCAGACGTCAGG